>Ga0134124_10005153_pt1 | contig 10510 bp, 7 predicted proteins | sample KB304_FD_96880 | JGI IMG/M metagenome (GOLD analysis project Ga0134124, IMG submission 96880) | Terrestrial soil microbial communities without Nitrogen fertilizer from Kellogg Biological Station, Michigan, USA - KB3-0-4 | ecosystem: Environmental > Terrestrial > Soil > Unclassified ... | reverse complement strand
GCTCTTCGCGCCGCGGCTCGCCGCCGACGTCGACTCCCGCCTCGGCGACTACGTCGTGACCGTGCGGCGCGGCGACGGCTACCCGGCGACCGCGCAGGCGGTCGAGGAGCAGGTCGGCGCCGCGACGACGCCGCTCGAGCGCGCCGCCGCGCGCGTCGTCGCGGACGGCGGCCGGATCTACGTCCGCCTCGAGGATCGCGACGGCCGCGTGCTCGAGGTCGCGCCGGTCGAGCTGCGCGCGCTGCTCGGCGCGGCCGACGGCCGCGTCGCGTGCGAGCTCGGCGGCCGGATCGACGCCCGCCGCGTCCGGATCGACCTCGACTCCGGATCGCGCCCATGAACGAGCCGGAGACCGGAGTCGCGGCGCGCGAAGGCGGCGATCTGCCCGCGCTCGCCATGTGGCCGGCGGGAACGCCCTACCCCTCCGCCGTCACGGTCGCGGCGAGCTGCGTCGCCTGCGGCATCGGCTGGCGGATCCATCGCGACCTCTGCGGCTTCCGGCTGCGCTGCCGCTGCGGCGCGTGGGTCGACGTGCCGCGGCTCGTGGTCGCGCCGCCGACGGTCGCGCCTCCGAGGGTCGCGCCCCGGACGCCGGTGGCGCCGCGCGAAGAGATCGCGCCGCGCCCGGCGGCAGCTCCCGCCGCCGCGGACCCGCCGCGCGCCGTCGACGCCGGAGCGGAGCTCGCCGCGGTCCACCTGCGGCCCTTCGAGGAGTCGCGCCGGCTGCGCGGGCGCACCATCCTTGAGTGCGTGCTGCTGACGGCCGCCTTCCTCGTGCCGTCGCTGGTGCTGCGGCTCGCGGTCGCGCCGCACGACGTCCCGCGCTGGATGCCGATCGCGAGCACGGCCGCGAGCCTGCTCGTGCTGCTCGTCTACCGCGGCGCGCGCCGCGACGTCGCGGTCGGCTGGACCGAGCCGCGCCTGCGCTACTGGTTCGAGGCGTCCGCCGTGATGGTCGGCGCGGTGCTGCTGGCACTCGTCTACGAATCGCTCCTCCGCCGCTCCTTCCCGCAGCTCGGCGGCGACTGGATCGCGGCGGTCCGCGAACAGACCGGCCTCGGCCTCGCCTTCTTCACCATCGCGTTCTGCCCCGGCCTCTTCGAGGAGCTCGCGTTCCGCGGGCTGATCCAGGTGCGCATGACCCGGCTGCTCGGCGCGACGCAGGGGCTCCTGGTCACCGCGGCGCTCTTCGCGATCGCGCACGGTCCGCAGCTCGGGCTGCCGCTGCAGGCGGGGCTCGGCCTCTACCTCTGCAGCCTGCGCGCGCGCAGCGGCAGCATCATGCCCTGCGTCCTGGTCCACCTCGGATACAACGGCGCGCTCGTCCTGCTGCATTGACGCGCGGACGGGCGGCGACGCGCGCCCAGGCCGTCGCGAACTCGGATCACTCGATCGGTTCGCCGGCGGTCCACTCGAGCAGGCCGGCGGAGCACTGCGGCTGCAGCGTGGCCTCGAGGCGGAGCTTCCGCGTCGTGACCGCTTCGAAAAGCGCGAGGTTGATGCGGTCGCGCGCGACGCCGTACTTGCTGACGCCGGCGACCTCGCGCCAGGTCCCCTTCGATTCGTCGAACCAGAGCACGCGCCACGACTGCGGGACGCGGCAGCGGCCCTTCTCGCCGTCGTCGTACCACCAGGCGCCGCACCGTCCGATGCGGCGCGGCTCGTCGAAGTCGTACTCGACCCACTCGACGGTGCCGACGTGGTCCCACCAGGTGAAGCGCGCGACCTTCGTGTCGGACGACCGCTCCGGCAGCACGCCGTCCGAGAGGGCGCTCAGCTGATCGTGGACGTGCGACGCGCTCGCGACGAGCGAAGCTTTCGCCCAGTCGTGCGAATCCTTGCCCGTGCCGGCGACCGGAAACGCGGACATGCGCACGTAGCACGCGCCCATCGGCACGAAGAGGAGCGCCTCCTCCTCGCCGTCGGCGCGCACCGGGCTTGGCTGCAGCGGCGCGACCAGCCCGTTCTCGAGCCGCCACGCCGACACGCGCCGCCCCTTCCCGACGACCATCTCGTGGAGCGGCATCCCGAGCAGACGCGGCTCGAAGGGCGGCGCCGCCCGCGGACCGAGCCCGTCGCGGACGATGCGCACCGGACGCTCCGAGCGGATGCGCTGGAACGAGCGCTCCGGCGCCGCCGCATCGAGCACGAGGGCGTAGTTCCACGGATCGCGCGTCACGACCTCCCGCGCCCCCCATTCGTGGTCGGCGGGCCCGCTCCACTCGGGCACGAGCGCGAGCGAGCTGGTGAGCGGCCCGCAGCCGACCGCCACGGAATCCTGGTTCCCGGGAAAGCGGCGCACGTGGAGATCCATCGGGAGGTCCACCGCGAACGAAGCGACCCCGCTCCAGGTTCGCTCGATCCGGACCCACGAGCCGGCCGCCGGAGCCTGCGCCAGCCCGTCGACCCGCGCGCGCGTGCACCAGCCGGGGATGCGCAGGTAGAGCGGGAAGCGTTGCGGCCCGGAGGTCGAGACCTCGATCTCGATCCGCTCCGAGAGCGGGTAGTCGGTGGTGACGCGCAGGCGCGCGGTGCCGCCCTCCCCCACCTTCGCGACCACCTCGCACGGCGCCCACAGGAGCGCCGCGAACCCGCCGTCGCGCGTCGCCATCCAGCAGTGCTCGGCGAAGTAGGGCCAGCCCTGCGCGACGTCGTGCTGGCAGCAGCGGTACCGGCCGTCGGGCGAGAACGCGAACATGCAGCCCTCGTTCTCGACCTGCGGCGCATGGTCCTGCGCGTCGCACGCGACGCCGTTGGGCGCGGTGAGGTAGTGCAGCCCCTTCATGTCGGGCGCGACCGCCGCCGGCAGCGAGTTGAACGCGACCTCCTCGCAGCGGTCGCCCCAGATCGTCTCGCCCGTGATCCCGGCCAGCAGCTCGAACGACGCCATGAACTCGACCATCGAGCACGACTCGGCCGCCTGGCGCGGGTCGCCGCAGCCGGGCCGGCAGTTCTCGTCGGCGCCGAACATCCCGCCCGGCACCTGGCCGAAGCGCTCCATCATCGCGGCGTAGTCGCGCGGCGTCGCGGCGCGGTGGCGGTCGTCGTGCGACTGCACCCAGAACTGCAGCGGCTCGCGGAACCCCTGGCAGAAGTTGACGCCGTGCCAGCTCGCGATGCCGCCGGTCCAGTCGTCGGTCTTCTCGTGCAGCGCCTGCGCGAGCTCGAGCAGCCACGCCTCGCCGGTCCGGTCGTGGAGCCAGTGGACGATCGCGAGGTTGTCGCCGCCGCGCACCTTCTGCCACGAATCGGGGAGGAGCTTCTCGCGCGGCAGCGCGAGCTCGTAGCGGAAGTACTTCTCGAGGAACGTGAGGACGCGCGGGTCGCCGGTCGCCTCGTACCAGGTCCGCAGCGCCCACAGCACCGGCATGTTGGGCCAGAGATCCGGGAGCGCGCGGTTGGCCTCGGGCCCGAAGTACCCGTCGTCGCGCTGCGCCGCGAGGATCGCCTCGATCCAGCCGCGCGCGACCGAGGCGAGGCTCGGGTTGCTCTCCTTCACGAGGTGCGCGAGGCTCGTGAACCCCTTGAGCCAGTAGGGCAGCTCCTCCCACCCGTATTCGCCCGAGCCGTCGCGGCTGCGCCACGCGCTGCCGACCGGCCGGCACCAGCGGCTCACCTCGGGCAGCCGGCCGAACATCCCCTTCGCCATGAGGTCGAGCTCGGCCTGCAGCCAGCCGCGCGGCCGCACCGCGCCGACCGGCAGCTTGATCAGGGGATCGGGGGCGAGCGGCGGACGGTGGCCGGGGTAGTTCTCGTTGCTCCCGACGAGCGGCGGAGCGGCGATCGTGACGCCGTCCTGCGCCGCCGGCGGCGCGGCGAGCGCGAGGACCCACGCGGCGACGATCGCGCACGGCTCGAAGGGCAAGGCGGGCTCCCGATCGGAGAGGACGACGCGGCGTCGCGACGCACCGCCGACGCGCGTCCCCGTATGGTATGCGTGGCCGGTCGCAACGACGTGGTCTTCGAGGTCGGAGCTTCGAGTGGCCGTCTCCGCCGGAGTGCGCGCGCCGCCGCGGGACCGCGTGCTGTGGATCGCGGTCCTCGCGACCGCCCCGACGCTGCTGGTGCTCGCGGCGACGGTCTATTCGCGCATCGTCGGCGGCCGCGGCGGTTTCGATCGCGCCGACACGATGCTCCCCGATGCCGCCCGCCGCATCCTGGCGGGCGGGTTCCTCGGGGCGGCGTGCATCGCGCTCCCCAAGCCGACGTCGTTCTCGCTCGATCGCCACGTCCGGACCTGCGCGAAGGGAGCGCTCCTGCTGATCGCACTGGCGGTATGGGTCGCCGTAGCGCGGCCCGCGCGGCCGGCGGAGCGCGGCGCCGCGGCGTTCGTCGACGCGGGGCTGGTCGTCCTGCTCTTCGTCGTCGTCCACGCGTCGCGTGCCCGCCCCGATCCGCGGGCGTCGGCGAGCGCCGCGGCGCCGGCGGAGGATCCGTCAGCGGTCGCCGCCTGGCGGCGCCGCGAGCGGCGGCGCTTCCTGCTGCTGCTGCTCGCGGGCGCGAGCGGCGCGGGCGTCGCGTTCCTGCCGGCGCTCCGGCCGTGGCTCGGCGCGACGACCTTCCCGCTGCCGATGCCGTTCTCCGACCGCAACGAGCTCCCGCCGTCCGTCTTCGAGGTCGCGTTCGCGCTGTTCGGCCTCGCATGGGCGCAGCAGATCGAGCTGGTGGCGCCCAAGGGGTGGCGGTTCGCGAAGACGCCGTTCACGACGCCGGCCGAACGCCGCGCATGGGTCCGCGACTACACCGCGATCTTCCATGCCTTCCTGCTGCTCGTCGCGATCGCGCTGTGGGCCGAGGCGACCCTGGAAGCGCGGGCCGGCGTGGTGCGCGAACGCGTGCAGCCGCTCGCGAACGCGCTCGCCGCAGCGGATCGCCGCGGTGCATCGCCCCACCCGAAGTCGCTCGAGGAGCTCGGCCTCGCCGCGCTCCCCGCCGGTTCGCCGGTCGACCCGCTGCCGGCGCCGCTGCTCTTCGCGAGCGACGAGCACTCGCACGTGCGCGGCGACCTCGGCGGATTCGCCTACCGCATCGCGACGTGGGACGCCCTGCCCGCGCGACGCGAGGGCTGGCTCGTCTTCCGGCGCCCCGATCTCCCCATCTGGATGGCCACCAAGGACCGGATCGTCGACATGGCGCCGTTCACGGGCGCGCGCCTCGTCCGCCGCGCGGAGATCGCGTCGGACGAACTCGGGACCTGGGAGCGCATGACCCTCGAGCGCGACTGACGCGCACCGAGTCCGGCTCGCGCGGAGCGGCCGCGGCGGCCGATAGGATTCCGCGGCCCGAGATGCGGAGTCCGAGATGAAGCGCCGCACCATCCTGACGCTCGCCGTCGTCGTCCTTGCCGCCTGCACTCCGAGCGGCATGACGGCCTTCGACCGCGGGGCCGATCCGTCGCCACGTTCGCAGGCGCCGACCGATGGCGCGCGCCCCGAGCCGGCGCCGACCGCGGCCGCTCCTGCGACCGCGACTCCCAAGGCCGCGACCGCCAACGCCGCGACGGCGCCCACGCCCGCGGCCGCGCCGGCCGAGGTGACGCCGACCACCGTCGCGGGGCTGCCGGTCCTGCGCCTCGCGGGCACGCCGCACGAGATGGGCTTCCAGCACGGCAAGGCGCTCGCCGCCGGCATCAAAGAGGGGATCACCGAGTTCTGCGTGAAGTACCGCAGCCACGGCATCCGCGCCCGCTACGAGCAGATCCGCAAGCGCGTCGCGACCGAGGTCGAGTTCCCCGCCGAGATCACCGACGAACTCGCGGGGATGCTCGAAGGGATGGAGGCGAGCGGCGTCGACCTCACGATCCCGCTGCTCAAGCGCGAGCTCGACCTGCTCGACCTGCAGTGCCTCAACTCGGTCGACCACTGGGGCCTCTTCGGCTGCAGCGGCGTCACGGCGTGGGGCGCGTGCACGGCCGACGGCGAGGTCCTCACCTCGCGCAACTTCGACTTCGACGCCGACCCCGACGCGCACGCGATCGTCCGCCTCGGGATCGTGCTCGCCTTCCGTCCGAAGGACGGGCGGCCGTTCGCGAGCTTCGCGTTCCCCGGCCTCGTCGGCGTCACGACCGGCGTCAACGACGCGGGGGTCGCCTGCTTCCTCCACGTCGCCAACGGGACGTTCGGCGGCGGCGAGATCGGCAAGACGACCCCGCTCCTCGTGATCGCGCGCGAGCTGATGCAGAGGTGCGACGGCGCGCACGCGGCGCCGCTCGCGCGCGAGCGCCTCGCGCAGGCCAACCTCCGCAACTCCTTCCTCTTCCGCGTCGTGACGCGCGGCGACGACGCGCCGCCGACCACGGTCTTCGAGATCGACTCGCTCGGCTTCGGCGAGCAGAAGCTCCCCGACGTCGCCGCGGGCGAGAAGCCGCTGCTCGTCGCCACCAACCACTACCGCACCCGCAAGGGCGTCTTCGAGGCGATCCCCGATTCGAAGATCCGCTTCAGCAACCTGACCGAGGGGGCGCAGCGCTGCCTGCTGAACGGCGACCACGTGATCGAGCCGGAGGAGGCGTTCGCCGATCTCGAGAAGGTCGCGCAGGACGGCGGGATCATCACGCTCCACTCGCTCGTCTTCGTGCCCCGCACGCTCGACCTGTGGGCGTCGTTCAGCCGGATCAGCGAGAAGAGCGGCCGGCCGATCTCTGCGCCGCACGCGAAGCCCGCCCACGTGAACCTGCACGAGCTCCTCGGCGGGGACTGAGCCCGCGCGCGGCGGCCACGCGCGGCCACGCGCGGCCACGTTCGGCGACGCTCCGGCTCAGTCGCCCTTCGACCTCGTCCCGCCCGCCGGCGGCGCGTCCTGCTTGGGCGGCGGCTCCTCCTTCGAGGGCTCGGCCGGCGGCGTCGCCGGCGCCTCGCCCGCCTTGCCCTCGACTGGATCGAGCACGAGGTAGGGCTCGTCGGCCAGGTCGAGCAGCACGCCGAAGCGCGACAGCACGTCGGTGCCGAGCAGGAAGTTCGCGTGGGGCATGCGGCGCTCGACCACGTGGACCGGGAGGTCGCGCACCTCGAGCGCGCCGAGCCCGAGGCAGCCGACCTTGCCCTCGCGCACCGGCACGAGGCCGAGCGACGTGTCGACCTGGACCACGGCCGCCTTCCGGTCGAAGACGAGCTTCGCGTCGTCGGCGAACTCGCGCGTCACGAGCGAGCGCGGCGACGCGGTGTCGATCAGCGCCTGGCACTGCACGCCGTCGACGCGCACCGTGCAGTAGAGCTCGCCGCCCTGTCCGAAGCGCAGCGGCAGCGCGACGTGGCGCGCGAGCGGATGGCGCAGCTCGTTCGGCGTGAACTGCCCCTTGCCCCAGTCGAAGCGCAGGCACTGGCCGCGGAAGAAGCCGGTCCCGAGCGCGCCCTGCACCTTCACGTCGAGGCCCGCGAAGCTCGCGCGGTCCGACAGCTCGGTCACGTAGACGGTGAGGTCGCGCCGGCCGAAGCCCTCGAGCTCGAGGAACGGCACCGTCGCCGAGAGGCTGACCGACGGGATCGCCGGATCGCGCACGAACTCGCACTTGAGGCCGAGACTCTTGGTGAGCTCCGGGTCGACGAAGGTGAACGACCCCGCGCCCGTGTCGACCACGAACCACGCCGTCTTCTCGCCGGGCCCGTGCACCGCGACGAGCGGCAGGCCGTGCGCGAAGCGGAGCGCGCTCGGGACCGCGGGCGGGGGCGGCTGCGCCTGTCGCTGCAGCCACGACCCGCACGCCGGCAGCGCGAGCACGGCCAGGGCGCCTGCCCTCGCCGTGAAGCGACGACTCGCCATCGTCTTCGGCCCTCCTTCGCGACATCGTACGGCCCGCGCCGCTCCGCCGCGCGCAACGCTCGGCATGATCTGCCGCGGCCGCCGCGCTTCGCGGCGTCGGGGAGTCCGCCGATGAAGACGCTCGCGCGCTGGTTCGTACAGGGCCTGATCGTCCTCCTGCCGCTCGCCACCACGCTCGGCGTCGTGACCTTCGTGTTCAGCAAGGTCGACAACCTGTTCCAATTCGGCGGCGTGGCCGCGCCGGCGGCCGGGGCCACGGGCGGGGAGCCCGCGGGTACGGGGCCGGCCGCGCACGGGATCCCGGGGCTCGGCTTCGTGCTCTCGATCGTGACGATCACGGCGGTCGGCTGGATGGCGAGCTTCTTCCTCGGCCGCTGGCTGGTGCGCATCACCGACTGGCTCATCGGCCGCATCCCGCTGGTCAGCTCGATCTACCGCACGATCAAGGACATCCTGCTCGCGATCGGCGGCGACAAGAAGACGTTCGAGCACCCGGTCGTCATCACGCCCTTCCGCGACTCGACGATGAAGCTGCTCGGCTTCGTCACGCGCGACGACCTCGCCGAGATCGGGCTGCCGGGCGAGGTCGCCGTGCTGCTCCAGCAGAGCCTCAACTTCGCCGGCAACCTCGTCGTCCTGCCGAAGTCGCAGGTGCGTGCGCTCGACGTCGATTCGGGCCGCTTCCTCACCTTCCTCATGTCGGGCGGCCTCACCGGCCACCTCAGCGCGCCGCCGGAGGAGGACAAGTTCCCGCGGCTCGACGAGCCCGAGCCCGCGCCGCAGAAGTGACCGGCGCGGCCGCGTTCAGCGCCCGCCGTCGGCCGGTTTGGCGGCCGCGTCCTTGGCGGGAGGCGGCGGGACGCTCTGCGGCGGCGGCTCGGCGCCGTTCTCGGGCAGTTCGGGACGGCCCGGGTCGACGGCGCGCAGCTCGTTCCAGTGCTCGCCCGCCTCCTGCATGCGCCCCTGCTCCGAGTAGAGGCGCGCGAGGTTCACGAGCACGTCGCCGAGCACGCTGCGCGTACTGGCGAGGGCGCCTTCGTCGTCGCCCTGCTGCGCGGCGGTGAACTGCGCGCGCACCAGGTCCTCCGCGCGGATGAACTCCCGCTCCGCGAGGTCGAGGTCGCGGTGCAGGTGGTAGAGCAGGATCAGGTAGCAGTCGTTGATCGAGCGCGGGTCGTCGGGCGCGAGCGCGACCGCGCGCAGGTAGGCGCGGTAGCTCTCCTCGTAGTGGCCCGAGTCGCGGCAGATGAGGGCGTAGTTGTTCCAGAAGTCGACGCGGTCGGGCGCGATGACGCACGCCTGGCGGTAGAGCTCGCGCGCCTTCTCGAGCTCGCCGCTCTCGTAGAGGCGGTCGCCGAGGTAGCGCAGCCCGCCGATCGCGTTGTCGTTCTTCGGGTCGCGCCCCCACGCCGAGACGAAGAGGTCCCACGCCTCGTCGTAACGGTCCTGACGCAGGCGCGTCCAGCCGCGCCACGCGCGGTCGCGGCTCGCGCGCTCGCTCGCGGCGGCGAAGACCTGCGGGTGCAGGCGCCCCGACTGCAGCACGAGCTGCTCCGCCTCGAGGTAGTCCTGCACCGTCTTCTCGTCGTCGGTGTAGCGGTTGAAGTACATGTGGGCGCGGCCGACGTGGAGCTCCGACGTGAACCACGCGGCGAGCCACGGCTCGAACGGGCCCTTGGCGTAGAAGTCGAGGCCGTCCTCGAACTGCTTCGCCGCGGTCGCCGCGTCGACGAAGAGGACGTGCAGCGCCTCGTCGGCCGGCTCGTCGGTGAGGAGCTTCTTCGCGGCGGCGTAGCCCTCCGCCTCCTTGCCCGGCAGGAGCGAGAAGACGCGCACGCGCCGGATGCGGGTCGCCTTGCTCTCGACCCCTCCCGCCGCCGTGAAGTCGGCCAGGATCTTCGCGGCGCGCGCCACCTGCGCGTCGGCGTTCATCGTGTCGCCCGCCGCGGAGTAGCCGGCGTTCTCGGCGAGGAGGTCGTCGATCAGCGCGGTCGCGGCGCCCTCGTCCTTCGCGTCGAGCCCGACCGCGCGCCACAGGAGCGCGAGCCCTTCCGCCGCTTGGCCCCGCTCGTAGAGGAACTGGCCGAGCGCGACGTTCGCCGCGACGTTCTTCGGATCTTTTTCGAGCGCGGCGCGCAGCTCCGCCTCGGCCTGCAGATCCTCCTCGCTCCGCTGCGGTTCGCCCGACTCGCCCTCCTCCTGCGCGCGGGCGAGCGCGCCGAGCGGGCCCGCGCCCGCCCCAAAGGCAATCGCCAAAAGCGCCGCGAGCGCGGCCGTGAAGGGACGCATCGTGATCTCCGTTCGGGCCGTCGCGCCGACGGCGTGCGGCCCCGCCGCTCCCGCGGCTGAAGGTTGGGAGAGCACGAATGGTAACGGGGCCCACTTAACATCGCGCGGACGATGGACCAGGAAGGGACCGCTGCCGAGCTTCCGCTCGAACTGCGCTGCGAGGCGATCGCGCCGTGGCTGTGGCGCGTGTCGTGGGCGGCCGGCGGCGCCGTCGCCAGCGACGCCGAGCGCGAGCAGATCGCGCAGGTCGCGGCGTCGCGCGCGAACGGGGCGCTGGTGGTGCTCGCGCCGGCCGGAACGGACGAACCGCTGATCCCCTCGGCCCTGACGCCGATCGTCGGCACGATCCATCGCGGGTTCTCGAGCCCGGACCTGACGCGCCACGAACGGATGGGCGAGCCGGGCGTCTTCTTCGCCAATCCGGTGAAGGATGCGAATGGCAAGGTGATCGGCGTGGTCACGC
>Ga0134124_10005152_pt1 | contig 10510 bp, 9 predicted proteins | sample KB304_FD_96880 | JGI IMG/M metagenome (GOLD analysis project Ga0134124, IMG submission 96880) | Terrestrial soil microbial communities without Nitrogen fertilizer from Kellogg Biological Station, Michigan, USA - KB3-0-4 | ecosystem: Environmental > Terrestrial > Soil > Unclassified ... | reverse complement strand
TAGCTAATAAACCAACCAATCATAAATTTTATAAACATTACAAAGGTGATATCCCCGGAATTGGTATAACAAAACCAAAGCTTATTAGTGGAAGCGGAAAAAGAATATCCCCAAAAGCATGTACACAACTAAAAAATACAATTGGTTCGGAAAGAGATACTAGTGTGGCCAGCGATAATTTGGTTTATACAAAACCAAAAGTAACAGTAAAGCAAAGAGAGTCGAGGCATACACAAGAATTTGATGGGTCTTTAATATCGCGATCATCAAACAATATAATAGGAAATTGTACTCCTAGTAATAAAATTAATAAACTCAAAGCCGAAAGAAATAGGCAGCGAAAGATTCATGTTGACGAAACATGTCGACAATCTCTTTGCGATGATTATCGTGATATTCAAGTATGTTGAGGATTTATTAGAAAGTTTATATAGACTCATTACGTTTTTTTGAATTGGCTGCATCTTTATACCACGCGCGTTGTTGGCGAGCAGATGTTTATCAGAGCGAGAGATTGCAAAAAAAACATTTTGTACGCTCATTTTCTGCACACAGTATTAATTATCTACTATTATTTATTCAATGTAATATTCGATTGAATAAATAATAGTAGATAATTAATATTGAGTGCAGTAGATAGGCATACATGATGTATAATACAAATAAAAATTCAATTTTTTGAATATTGAATGTTCTGAGAAAATTACCATAAAAATTCATATATTGATTAATTTCCTTTGATTCAAAAATCATGTAAAAAAATACTCTGGTTTATTTACTTATTATCAAACAACCAATTGCTCAAAAAGTTAGAAACTTCTGAATGATTATTTCTATTACTTATTATCATAGCATGTTTAATATTTATTTGATTGACAAGTCCTTGTTCAACTAAATATTTAACAATTGTTATATAGCCATGTCCAGCACTTAATAATAATGCTTTACTATAAATCGCATTGATAGCGGCCCCTTGTCCAATCAAATAGTTAACAATATTCGGGTGATCATGTTTGATATTATTCAACAAGGCTATATTGTTATATATTTTTGTGATATTTCCATATTTAATCAAAGATTTACCAATATCTAAATGACTATACAAGATTTTAAACTGTAAAGTTATATTATTGCTCTTTTTCTCAATCAAATATTTAACAACTTCTAAATGGCCATATTTGGCGCCCAATAATAAAGCTATATCAATATATATTTTATCAATCTTTGTATATTTTTCGATTAAATATTTAATAATAAGTATACGACCGTGTTCCGCACTAAATCGCAGAGCTATTTCGATAGATATATTAGTATCCGTAGAATGCTCAATTAAATATTTAATAACTTGTAGATGGTCATATTTGATACTAAATAATAAAGATTTGGGTTTATTCGCGTCAATAATAACACCTCGTTCGACCAAGAATTTAATAATTTCTAAATGACCATATATAGCACTAAATCGTAATGCCACAGCATGATATTCATTTGTATCGGTAGTTTGTTCGATCAAATACTTAGCAATTTGAAGGTGGCCATATTTAAGGCTTAATATTAAAGCCTCAATATTATTTATATTAATGTTAAATTCTTGTTTAAGTAAAGATCTGATAATTTCCAAATGACCATATATAGCACTATATCGTAAAGTTATATCTTTATATCTATAAACATCTGTACTATTTTCAATCAAATAATATACAACTTGTATATGGCAATGTTTAACACTATATATTAAAGCTTGAATGTTATTTAAACTAGGAATGGCTCCTTGTTTAACCAAATATTTGGTAACTTCTAATCGGCCATATATAACACTTGTTATCAAAATTGCGTCGTTATGTTCATGAACATTTGCGTCACATTTTTCAATCAAATATTTAGTAATTTCTAAATTGCCATAAAACGCACTAAATCGCAAAGCTATATTATTAGTATTGAAATTTTGATTAATCAAATATTTAACAATTTCTAAATGACCAGCTTTAATACTAAATAGTAAAGCTATATATCCATACGCATTAATATTAACATTACATACATCAATTAAGAATTTTATAATATTCAAATTATGATATTTAATACTCAATTGTAAAACCTGAATTTTGTTATTATACACGTGGACATCGCTATTGATTAACTGTTGTATATTGATAATATTGTTATCAATTACTTCTTTTTCGAAGGCTTTATATTTCTCAAGTGAATATATTTTATTATTCGAAATTATACGCAATAATGCTAATTCATCTGGGATATCATCCGGGATATCATCTGGAACGTCGTCTGGGATGTCATATCCTATATAACGCAAGTCTGATAACATTTTTTAAGTACTAATATAGGTAATATAAATTCAATTTTACAAAAGTTCAATTTTTTGTTGAATACGTGGTATTCAATGCTCGCGTTTTTGGCTTCCGTGGCCGATATAAGATCTTGGTCGCCCCTCAAATGGCTCTACATAGCACGGAAGCCAAAAACGCGAGCATTGAATACATATAGCTAGCATACTAAATTTGGATTACAAATGTATCATAATAAATACGTGATTATTATAATTAAATATGCTTGGAAATATTTTATCATATTTATATAGGTATATAAGAATGAAAAATAAAGAATATGTACGAGCACGTATTGATTCAGCTAAAAGGTTGAATCCAAGTACTGAACCTACAGCTAATTTTACATATTCATTAAATGAAACTACGAAACGTGTAACTGGATATATAATTGAATCAATGACAATCCCATTTACATTTTATGAAATAAATAATTCTAATAATGTTATTACGTTTAATGGTGGTGCAACACAAATAACTATTCCGCCGGGGCATTATACAGGATCATCATTTACCATAACATTAAAAGGTTTGATGGATATTGCATTCGGAGATGCAACAACTACTGTAACATATTCTGACAGTACATATAAATTAACAATTTCTCGCGGCACCGCATTTATAGTTGATAGTTATGTTGATGTACCTGCTAGTACTGGTTCTAGTATTATTGGATTTAATATTAGTTCAGCTAATTCTACTTCTAATATTGGTGATAGTACTATTAATATTTCTGGACCAACGCATATAAATATTGCTAGTGCTTATCTTACAAAATATTTATCTAATAAAATGAGATATATAGATAATACATATAGTAACGTTTTACTATCAGTGCCTGTTCTTGTTCAACCTGGTAATGACATTACATTAGTAAATAATATGCCCGTATCTATTGTATTAAGTAGTAAATCTGATATTCTAAAAAATGACGTTATCGATATATCAATCCGTGATCCTTACAATAATGTGCTCGATTTAAATGGACGAAATGTAGTCATTGATATAATCTTTGTAGTAGAATGAATGTATAAAAATGAATAATTTTTTGATATAAACTCATCGTTATTGAATAATAATGGAAGATTATTATCCTATAACACTTAATGGTATTTATAATGATAACTGTAGAATAACAATGAAGGCAAAAGAGAAATTTGATGTTAATATAACTAATGTTAGATCTAGTGGTATCAATGCTTCTCATTCTAAAGATGCATTAATGTTCGTTATAAAATATATGAATGCATATGGTGACAAAAATGAAGTTCGGGCACCTGAACAACCTTTAATCCCTGATGTAAAAATATGTGAATTGTTCGAGAATGAAATTAATATCTTTGGTGATATAATAATTGATATTGATAATTTAACTACAAAAGATGCTCTTCTAGAAAGGATAAATTATATTGTTGAAATTATTCGAATCGAAGAATTATTCAATTTAAATATCTTGCTAGATAAGTTATCAGCTATAGCTACATATTGTATTCAGAATCCATTGATTTCTAATTTGCATCCAGTGGATGCATAAGTTATTTACTAAATAGTTATACATTTCAACATTATTTTTTTGTATAAAGATAGCAAATATATAAAAATATAACATGACTATACTCGAATTATTATTACAAGATAATGGAGATAAATATATTAATCTTCCTGGAAAATATCCTGACCTAGATCATTTCTACAACACACATCGAAAGACAATATGGTTTGATGAAGAAATTGATATGGCAGGTGATATTTACGATTGGAATAAACTTAATGAAAATGAACAATTCTTCATTAAGCATATCTTGGCGTTTTTCGCAGCAAGTGATAATATAGTAATGGAAAATATATCTGTTAACTTTGCAGAAGAAATTAAAAACCCTGCCGCTAGATCATTCTACGCATTACAACTATTTATGGAGGATATTCACAGCAGAGTTTATTCAAAATTAATAAAAACATATGTCTCTGACATTACAGAACAAGATAAGCTTTTTAATGCAATTGAGGAATTTCCCGCTATTAAAAAGAAGGCTCAATGGGCTATAAAATGGATTAATAGTTATTGCGATTTTCCTACGCGACTTCTTGCATTTATGATCGTTGAAGGATTATTTTTCTCTGGAGCATTTTGTAGTATTTTCTGGTTGTCTGAACGTGGTATTATGCCGGGTTTAATTATCAGTAATAATTACATTGCACGTGATGAAGGTTTACATGTAGACTTTGCAGCCTGCTTATATAATGATTATGTAGTAAATAAACTCTCGCAAAAAAAAGTAAATGAGATTATCAGAGAAGCAGTTGCTATTGAGAAAGAATTTATTATTGAGGCTCTACCATGTTCACTTTTGGGTATGAATGCTAGGTTAATGTCGCAATATATAGAATTTGTAGCTGATAAGTTACTTAAGCAACTCAACTATGAATCTATATATAATGACGTAACATGTCCGTTCGATTTTATGAACAGGATCAGTTTAGTTAATCAGGCCGACTTCTTTACGCTTAGGCCTTCGGAATATAGTCGTGGTGTTGATGAAAAAAAATCTAAATCAATTGACTTTAATTGCGATTTCTGAATCCTTATATATTTCATAATGAAGATGAGTTATTTTTTTATAGTATTATTGGTGTACTGGTGGTAGTGAGATGGTATTTTCCGCCATTCCTGGTGCCGCTTGTGGTGTTGACGTTTTTGTTGTAAGTTGAAATGGCATACCATATGGTATTTCTATACATTCCGAAGTATTGCGTACATAAATCTTTGCTATAAATACAATAATATATAGAATTACAAATGCAAAAAGTAAACCGATATCGAAAAATTGTGAAACCATATATACGCTAAATAATGTTATTAAATATTCAAAATTAGTAAATCCACATGTTGTTGTTTCTGGTGTAGATACTTCTTGTGTTGCTGTCAATTGCATTATTATATAATTAACATTGTTATATTTTTTTCGCTAAAAAAACATTAAATATTGAAATTTGAAAAACATTACTGGGTTGCCAATGTAGTCGTTGTTGGTGTCACGGTTTGTGATGTATCTATTGTTGCCGGAGTTGCTGCTGATGTTGTAGTTTGTACTGTTGCCGTTCCATTTGTTGCCGTTCCATTTGTTGGTGTCGTTGTATCTATTGTTGCGGATGCTGAAGTATCTGATGCAGAACATACACCAAAATAATTATTCATATATGTATTAATATCACAATAATAACATGTTGCAATTGTAATAATGATCACGATTGCAAATGCAAGAAGTAAACTAATACTAAAGAATTGTGATACTGCATATGAGGATAATATTGCCACAAGATAGTCGAAAACTACAAATCCACCTACTTTAAATTTTCTAAAATTATCGATATCGAAACAATCTGTTATCATATTTATATATTACTAAATATTTTTTATATTTTCCAAATGAAATATAAAGTTTTTAATTTTTTTATACTATTGAATCAAAGATATAAAAAATAGACATTTTAAATGTACAAAGGTATAAAAAATAGGCATTTTAAATGTACAATGGTGTAAATTTTCCAAAATCGATTAAATATATTATATATAGAATGAGATAAAAGATAACATATGCAAGAAATTTATGTACATTGAAATATTCGACAATAAGTTCTGTGGATAATATCATTATTATATAATCTAATAATATGAAACCACTAAATGTGGTTTCCCGCATTTTGTTAATATCTAACATATATATTATTACCTGTGAAAAAAATTGGATCAAAAATTCTCTTTTATCAATATATTAACTAGTACTATTTATTATTTTCATTGTAGTATAGAAACTGACAATGAGCTTATTTAAAAACTTACCTACTGAAATAAATATTATAATATTAATGAATTTAAATTCAGACGATATTCGTAAGATAGGCAAAGAAAAAATACCGAAATATGTATGGCTACGAAAGGAATATAATAATGTCGAGGAGGCAGCAAGAAATGGTAATTTGATTTGTATGAAGTATTTGATTGAAGAACAAAAGATTGATATTAAAAATAATAATAATTATGCTTTAAATTCGAGTATTAGAGGTGGTCATTTGGATGTTGTACGATATCTTATTGAAATCCAAGATGCAAATATTTATGTAGACTATAATATCTTACAATTAAGTGCTACATATGGTCATCTAAATGTGGTTAAATATTTAGTTGAAGAACGTGGTGCTAATATTCATAGAGATAATAATTCTGCTTTACAAATAAGCGTTAAAAATGGACATATAGATGTGGTCAAATATTTAATTGATCAAGGAGCAGATATTCATGCAAATAATGAATGGATTTTATATTATGGTATATCAAGAGGGCATTTAGATATTGTTAAATTTCTAGTAGAAAAAGGTGTAAATATTCGTTTAAGATATAATGAAGCTTTACAATGGGCTTCTGAACATGGTCAGTTAGATATTGTTAAGTATTTAACTGAATATTATATAGAATCATCACCAGCAATATCGGAAACTCCAATGTTAAATAATATATATGTACGAGCGCCAATTCCAGTGATAAACAATATACAAAATGATACCATAAAAACATCAACTATACTTAGTATGAATAATATCCATTTAATAGTGGTTCAGTATTTAATTAGACAAGGATCTGCTTGCGTCAATTCTAGTTTTGGCTATGATTATAGCCTGCAAAAAGATTTGTCAGATGTCCATTTAGAAATTATTAAATATTTAATTGAATATAATGCTGCTGATATATATGCAAATTATAATCGTGCTTTGCAATGTAGTGCAGAATGCGGGCGAGTAGAAGTTGTAAAATATCTAGTCGAACAGGGTGCTGATATTCGTTATGCTTTACAATGTAGTATTGAACACGGATGTTCTGAAATAATTAAATATTTGAAGAACAAGTTAGAAGTGGCGAATGAATAAAGCATGACTAGCAAATCGACTTATTTTTTCTTTATTATTTTCATTGGATAATATTCTTGTACAAATTTTTTATCCTGATTTTTTACATCCATCAATAATATATATATAAATGACATGTTTTGTGTATATATTATGCATTATTTTTTTCCATGATGTAAATGCATATATTAAACATTTCACTATATAATAATATAACATAAGTATAAGTATGGATGAATCACAACAAATGTATGTAATTAAACGTGATGGTAATCATGAAGAAGTGAGCTTTGATAAAATCTTTAAGCGAATTAAATGGCTCGCCAACAATCCTACTCAACTCAAACATATTAATGTCGCCGAACTTACACAAAAGGTAATTCAAGGCTTAGTTAATAATATTAAAACAACAGATATTGATTTGCATAGTGCAAAACTTGCATCGAGTCTTGGAATAAAAAATTATGACTATTTAACACTTGCAAGTCGTATAGTGGTTAGCAATCACCATAAAAATACACTTTCAACATTCTCTGATAAAATAGAATTACTATATTTCCAAGGCAATGTTCCTATTGAACAGAGAATTAATCTTATTGATAAACGTTTTTATAAATTTGTCCACTTGAATGAAGCAAAAATCAATGCTATGATCGATTATAAGAAGGACTATTCATACGACTATTTTGGTTTTAAGACATTGGAGAAAGGCTATTTGTTATCAATCGGCGGAACTATTATCGAACGTCCACAAGATATGATTATGCGCGCGGCTATACAGATGCATATGCCGCAAGATGTGGCTAATTTCAGAACTACCTATCCTTATCTTGAAAAGATTTATACTACATATAAAAACATTAGTAATAAATATTATACTCCCGCAACACCAATTCTTTTTAATTCCGGATCCCCACATGCCAATCTTGCGTCATGTTTTCTCCTCGGTTCAGAAGATAGCTTAGAAGGTATCATGAAAACCAATACAGATTGCGCAAAAATATCTAAATATTGTGGTGGTATTGGTGTACATATATCCATGTGGCGCGGCAAAAATGCATTAATAAGAGGCACTAATGGTCGAACTCAAGGAATAGTCAATATGCTCCGTATAAACAATGCTACTATGCGGGCCTTTAATCAAGGGGGAAAACGTAATGGATCTCAAGCTGTTTATCTCGAGCCGCATCATCCAGATATTATGGACTTTTTGCATATGCGTGATGCGCATATTGATGTTAATAACACATGCCCCGATCTATTCCCGGCATTATGGATCTCTGATCTATTCATGAAGCGCGTAGATGCCAATGGCTCATGGAGTACATTCTGTCCAAATAAATATCCGGAACTTACCAAGCTTTATGGTGATGATTATGAGCGTAGATATTTGCAGCTCGAAGCAGAAGGTCGTCAAGAAGCCACTTATAATGCTGCTGATATATGGGCTGCCATTTTTAAGATGACTAAAGAGGCCGGTCTTCCATATATTCTTTATAAAGATAATGTAAACATTCGCAATATGCAAGCAAATGTAGGAACGATTAAATCATCGAACTTATGTGCAGAAATGATACTGCCATCTAGCGCCACGGAATATGCGGTATGTAATTTACATTCAATATGTTTGCCTACATTTGTCGAAGATTCATATACAGATGCTGAGAAAAAGGCGGGCACTGCTGGCAAAAGCAAGCTTATGAATACTAATCATAATGTAACAAATAAAAGTGCTACCTCTCCAAAAGATATTATAGGTTTAAGCCATCTTATGAATACTAATCATGATGATATATTCCCAGTTAATCCGCGATTTAACTATAAGTTGTTGGCAGAAGTTGCAGCCAATGTAACCGAGAATATTAATAATATTATTGACGCAGGATATAATGTTTTACAGGAAACTGCTGCATCAAATTTTAAACATCGGCCAATTGGTATTGGCATTCAAGGATTGGCGGATGTATTTTTGAAATTTCGTATTCCATTCGATTCAGAGAAAGCCCGTGATATTAATAGAAAAATATCTGAAGCCATATACTATGGAGCATTAAGTAAATCGACTAGTCTATGTAGAAATATTTATCTCAATGCAAAAAGGGCTATTGATATAGATGGAAAATATGAATCAAGTATTTATCCTAAGCATATATTAGAACAATATCCAGCTTTGCATGAATCGAATATTGTGGTTGAATATACCGATAAAAAAGATATACCTAAGCTCGTAGGTACATATTCATCTTATGCAATAAACGGAGGTTCGCAACTTTATAATGGTAAATTTAATTGGGAACTATACGGACTGGAGACAAAGGATTTAAGTGGATTGTTCGACTGGGAATCACTACGAGAACATATCAAATTATTTGGTGTAAGAAACTCAGTTGTCACTGCATATATGCCCACTGGTTCAACGTCTACAGTTATGGGATTTCCACCATGTTTTGAACCATATACTTTAAATCTATTTCTTAGAAAGACAATGGCGGGCAGTCACGTAGTAGGAAATAAATATCTTTTGAAATATTTACAAGATATGGATCTTTATACAGAAGAAATAATCAATCATATTATTTATAATAATGGATCTATTCAGAATATTGAAGGCATTCCTGATGTAGATAAAGAAATATTCAAAACCGCATATGAAATTAAACAAAAGGCATTAATGCAACTCGCCATAGATCGCCAGCCATTTATAGATCAGTCACAAAGTATGAATTTATTTTTCGACAAAAAATATAATATTAACGTATTCTCATCCGCACAGTTCTTCGCATGGAAGAATAAACTCAAGACGGGATCTTACTATACACGTACATCAGCGGCTACTTCAGCTGTGAAGATAACAATACCAAGATCTATTGCTAATAATTTAGTAATAAAGTCTAATAGTGTTAACAAAGATACCTGCAGTGATACCGTTGAAGAAACATATGAAATATGTCTCAACTGCTCCTCTTAACTTCTTTATACTAGCTAAACTTAAACTTATCTGAATGAACAAGATTAATTTTTTTATCATTACCAATGGCAAGTATTATTAATTTACTTATCTCATCTTTATTTTTATTAAGTTTATCAAAGATACTAACATGTTCATTCCTATACTGTTTCAATTCCTGTTTTATATCCTTAATATCTACATATGAGCCTTCAAATTCGTTGATGATTTTAATGATTTCCTTAGCACGTGATTCTTTATGTTCATAAAGTTGTTTAAATTCTAAATCTGTTGCATGTTTTAACAATACTAACAT
>Ga0134124_10005151_pt1 | contig 10512 bp, 5 predicted proteins | sample KB304_FD_96880 | JGI IMG/M metagenome (GOLD analysis project Ga0134124, IMG submission 96880) | Terrestrial soil microbial communities without Nitrogen fertilizer from Kellogg Biological Station, Michigan, USA - KB3-0-4 | ecosystem: Environmental > Terrestrial > Soil > Unclassified ... | reverse complement strand
GCGCGAACGGCTCAAACGCTGCCTCGCAGACGAGACGGAAATAGAGATCGTGGGCGAGTGCGACAACGGTGAGAACGCGGTCGCGGACATTCGCTCGCTCGCGCCCGACCTGATTTTTCTCGACGTGCAGATGCCCGCGCTCGATGGCTTCGGTGTGCTGGAGGCGTTGAAGGACGAGCGTGCGCCGGAAGTGATCTTCGTCACGGCTTACAACGACTATGCGATTCAGGCTTTCGAGGTGAACGCGCTCGACTACCTGCTCAAGCCGGTTGATTGCGAGCGCCTCAGCAAAGCGGTGGAGCGCGCGAAGTCTCGTCTCGGGCAATCGAATCGAGACGATCATCTTGACAGTCGCTTTCGCGCGTTGCTCGAAGACATCAAGACAGGATCCAAATTCTTAAAGCGACTAACCATAAAACTGACAGGTCGCACGATCCTGTTACCGACCGATGAGGTTGATTGGATTGAAACTCACGGAAATTATCTGAAGGTCCACACAGGACGCGAGTCGCATTTGATTCGTGGGACGATGCAATCTCTGGAGACGAAGCTCGATCCCGAAAAATTCGTCCGCGTGCATCGCTCGGTCATCGTCAATGTAGAGAAGATCAAAGAGATCTATCCGCGGTCGAATGGCGATCAGGATTTAGTGCTCCAGAATGGCCGCCAACTAATGCTAAGCCGCAATTACCGTGACAAGTTCTTCGCAGCGTTGGGAGATTAGTCGAGCTTGGATGACTGTAGGGGTGGCCCTCCGTGGCCACCCGTCTGTGATGCCAAACGACGGGTGGCCACGGAGGGCCACCCCTACAGTTGACCCAACGGGAAACTAATTGCGTCAGAAAGCGTAAACGAAGAGTCTAATCCACAAGTCGGAATCGCTGCTTCAAACGAAAGAGGACCTCTCATGAACACTTTTTTGAATGACCTCCGCTACGCAGCTCGAATGTTGAGAAGCAATTTAGGATTTACGTTAGTCGCCGTGCTGACACTCGCTTTTGGCATTGGCGCTAACACGGCGATCTTTAGCGTCGTCAACGCCGTCGTCCTGCGGCCGCTCCCGTTTCCGAAACCAGAACAGATCGTAATCGTTCGCGACGATTTGACCGGACGGCAAATTGAAGATGTCGGCCTGTCGGTCGACGAGCTCAAAGATCTACAGGAGCGTTCGGGTGTCTTCGAACAGGTCTCCGCGGTCTGGCCCGTTGACGCGAACCTCACCGGATCCGAACGACCGGAACGAATCGAACTGCTTGCTGTTAGTCCGAATTACTTCGCACTGCTGGGCGCGCATGCTCAACTCGGTCGTGTATTCGGACCTGAAGAACAGCAAGCCAAGGGTTTTGCCGAAGGGGTCGTGATTAGCGATGGACTCTGGAAACGCCTCTATGGCAGCGATCCAAACATCCTTGGTCGAAAAGTCTATGCGGACACGGACCTCTACACCATCATCGGTGTGATGCCTCCGGAATTTCGTCACCCGGGCAAGACGCTGCGAAATGAAGTCGACATGTGGGGGACTGCGGGGTTCTCGGCAAATCCGTTCGGTCCGCCTGTGCGCGCGGCGCGAATTCTTCCCGGCGCCATCGGGCGGCTCAAAGATGGAATAGACATCAACCAGGCGCAGGCGAAGTTGGATGGCCTGGTTGCGCAGCTTAAGACGGAGTTTCCGAAAGAATATCCACCACAGGCCGGTTGGTCCATTCGCGTTTTGTCAGCACACCAGCAGTTAGTCGGCAACGTGCAAACAATTCTCTACGTCGTTCTTGCCGCCGTCGGCCTGGTATTGCTAATCGGTTGCGTCAACCTCGCTAACCTGATGCTCGCGCGATCCAGCGGGCGCCGTCGCGAGATGGCCATACGTCTTGCGCTGGGAGCGAGTCGCCGCCGCCTCATCGTTCAACTTCTAACTGAGAGCTTGCTGCTTTCGTTCATCGGTGGCGCACTTGCTCTCGTGGTGCTCGCCGTATTACTGAAAGGCTTTGTCCAGTTCATCCCGCCGGATATTCCTCGACTAAACGAGATCCATATCAATCTGACTGTCCTGGGGTTTGTCTTTCTGATCTCGACCATCACTGGATTGCTCTTCGGACTGTTTCCGGCCCTGCAAGCGTCTCGACCCGACGTCGTCTCCAATTTAAAAGATGGAAGCTTCGGATCCGGATTCGGACTGGCGACTCATCGTTTTCGCAGTGGTCTTGTCGTCCTCGAGTTTGCCTTGTCGCTGATCTTGATGATTGCGGCGGGGTTGCTGCTGCGAAGTTTTGGCCGGCTGCTTGATGTGAACCCCGGTTTCAATCCTGACAATGTATTGCTTACTCGTGTCTGGCTGCCGGTTCCAAACAACCCGGAGCTCGATCCGTATCGAGATCCGTTAAAGCGGGCTGGGTTTACAAAAGAATTGCTGCAAAAGGTGAGTGCGATTCCGGGCGTGCGTAACGCCGCGATCAGCAACGGCACTGCTGTGCCCTTCATTGGTCCACATAATTCAGGTGGCTTTACGATTGAAGGAGACGCCGTCACTAACAACGCGATCCCTACCGCGCAGGTTGGCCTAGTTTCGCCGGATTACTTTCGCACGATGGAGACGCCTTTGAAACGCGGTCGCTTCTTCACCGACGCAGACGACCGGCAAGCGCCGCAGGTTGTGCTCATTGATGAAGCACTGGCGGCACGTTACTTCAGCAATCGAGATCCGGTAGGGCTGCGAATAAAAAGAGGTGGTCCGGCTTCGGAGGCGCCGTGGATGACGATTGTCGGGCTTGTCGGAAATATCAAGAGTGACGGATTCGATAAACCCGATCAGCCGCACCTCTATTTCCCGATTTTCCAAAACCCCGCGTACGCGATGGCCATTTACTTGCGAACCGACGTCGCGCCTTTGGCGGTGACGCAATCAGTTCGCGAACAGGTGCGCTCGCTCGATCGGGATTTACCGGTTTTTGGTGAGCGTACGATGTCGCAGGTCGCTGCGGAATCGGTGAGTCGTCGCCGGTTTGCGATGCAGCTCGTGGGGTTGTTCGGGATACTCGCGCTGCTTCTTGCAGCAGTCGGTATCTACGGTGTCATCGCGTATTCGGTAACACAAAGAACACGCGAGATCGGTATTCGCGTCGCGTTGGGAGCGAGTCGGAGCGCGATTCTGCGTTGGGTGCTCAAACAGGGAATGGTATTGACGATCGCCGGGGTGGTGATCGGGCTGGTTGGCGCACTTGCTCTAACGAGATTGCTGCGGAGTCTCTTGTTCGGCGTTGGACCAACAGACATCGTGACCTACGGCGCGTTGGCAGTCCTGCTGACGATCGTGGCCCTGATCGCCTGCTACGTCCCGGCCCGCCGGGCGACAAAAGTCGATCCGCTGATCGCCCTTCGATACGAATGAAGCGTTGTTAATAACCGAACGGGTGGCCACGGAGGGCCACCCCTACAGTTGTTGTTAATCACGTCACCTCGATTGGAGGCGCTTGATTACGAACAACTGTAGGGGCGGCCCTCTGTGGCCGCCCGTTCCGGATTAACGCTCACTTCCGAAGGGTCAACGTCGGATCGATCCCGGTTGCGCTCAATGATGGGACCAGGCAGGCGGCGGCGCCGACGAGGGTGAGCAAACAGGCCACGGCGCCGAACGTGATGGGATCGACACCGGGCGTGGCGAACAGGATTGATTTGATTACTCGGTTCAGCATCACCGCGCCGGCTATGCCAACTACGAGACCCAGGAGCATCAGCGTCAATGCTTGCCGCATCATCATGGTCAAGATCCGAACCCGCGAGGCGCCGAGGGCGATCCGGATTCCGATCTCGCGCGTTCGCTGCGTCACTGCCAACGCCATCACGCCGGTGAGCCCAGCCGCTGTGATTACAAGCGCCAGGATTGCGAACACTCCGAGCAGCCACATCGTTTCGCGCGGAGACGCCACCGAGTCGTCGAGCGCCTGTTGAAGAGTCTTAACCTGATCGATCGCAGTCTCAGCATCAAACTTATGCACCACGTCGCGCATCAGTCTCGCCTCCTGCAACGGCGCTCCTTTCGTTTTGACCACGAGGAATGATCCAAAAGGCGTTTGCGCGATCGGCCCGTAGATCTCCTGTGCCGCCTCTTTGTCCAAACCGTACTGCTTCACGTTCCCCACGACGCCGACGACGGTGACCCACGTGGTCCCGTTGTCAAACGAGAACCTCTTTCCGATCGGATCCTCCGTACCCCAACGACCGCGCGCCGCCGCATCGTTCACGATCGCAACTCGCGGCGCCTTGTCGTCATCACCGTCAGTAAACAATCGCCCGCGAAGCAGTGGAATATCGAGTGCGCGGAAGTAGCCGGGACTGACAGCACGTGGATCGACCTGCGCCGCGGTGTTTGCTTCGTCCTTTGGACGGCCTTCCAGTTGGATCGTCGTGTTGTTCGGACCGCGCGTAATGCCCGCAGGATTCAGCGGGTAAGTCGACGACACCGCCACCTCAACCACGCCAGGCTGCTGACTCGCGCTTTCGAGGAGTCGCCGGAAGTAGTCGCGGAACTGCGCAGTGGCGGTCGCATTGTTAGTAAACCTGGACCAGTTCGGCTGAAGTCGCATCACGAACACGTTCTCCGGATTGAAGCCTGGATTGACACGCTGAAGCCGGATCATGCTTTGCAGCATCAGGGCCGCTGCCGTGAGCAACGTGAAGGAGATCGCGACTTGCGCGGCAACCAGCAGTCCGCGAACGCGATTCTTCGCACCAGAGCTCGAGCGATTGCCCGATTCCTTCAGCGTTTCGCTAAGACTCTTCCTCGAGTCAAAGGCTGAGGACAGCGCAGGAATCACTCCGAATGCCAAACCTGTACATACGGACACGACTACAGTAAAGAGGAGCACCGACGAGTCGATCTGGATCTCTCCCGTACGCGTCGTGAACCTGCCCGCGAATGACGTGAGCAGCGGCAGTCCGATCGCGGCGAGAAGCAGGCCCAGCGCGCCGCCGCCAAGCGAAAGGAGTAAGCTCTCAGTCAGCATCTGCGTGATGAGCCTGCTGCGGCTTGCTCCGAGCGCGGTTCGCACGGCCACCTCAGATTGCCGTTGCAGCACGCGCGCGAGGTTGAGATTCGCTACGTTGGCGCAGACGATCAGTAGGACCAGCGCGGTTGTCCCAAGCAGGATCAGAAACGTGGGCCGCGCTTCCTGCGTGAGCACCGTGTCGAGCCGATCGAGCTGGGCAGCGTAACCGATGTGATTCGGATAGACGTCGGGATAAGCCTGCTGCATGTTGGCTGCGACGCCGTTGACGTCAGCCTGCGCCTGCGCCACTTCGACACCCGGTTTGAGTCTGCCAAACACAGCCGACAGCAGTCGCGCTTGCCGGTTCTCGATCAACGCAGTGCTGGATCGGAACGGGCAATTCGCGGTCGGCATGTAGACATCACTCTCTGATGGATACTCCGGAACCTCAGGCAGTACGCCGATGACCGTATGCGGTCGGTTGTTCATGCGAAAGACGCTGCCTACGATGTTCCGATCGCTGCCGTAACTCTGTTTCCAGTATTTGTTGCTGAGCACGAGCACGGCGTCGCCGCCCGGCTTTTCATCTTCCGGAACGAAGGTCCGGCCAAGAATCGGCTTCACGCCGAGCACGTCGAAGAAGTTTGCCGAGACCACACTGGTCTGCACGCGCTCCGGCTCGCCGCGGCCGTAGAGTATGAAACTCATCGCATGGTGCTCGACCATCTCCATCGTTTTGTTCTGATCTCTATAATCCTGGAATTCCTTGACCGAGAAGCCGAGACTGTTCACGTTGTTGAGACGCGCCTGTTGATTCAGCACGACGAGACGGTGGCCGTCTTTGTAAGGGAGTGGGCGCAGCAACACGCCATAAATCACGCTGAAGATGGCGGTATTGGCGCCGATGCCGAGGGCCAGGGTTATCAGCGCCGTGAGTGTAAAGCCCGGATTTCGGCGCAGCACTCTTAGACCAAACCTGACGTCCTGCCCGAGCACTTCAATAATTCGTGCGTTTTTCACAACACACCTCCGAGAGATCAGTGGCTGACATTCATGGCCTTTATATAAGCCACGCCAACACTTACACTCCGGTTTGTCGTGAACTGCTTCGAGTTTGTCGTGAATAGCGGATTTATCGCCGCAGGACGCAGGTAGGTTGGTTGCAGTTGAGGCCAACCTCCCCTAATACCTTACATGAATGCGGTGAAAACCGGACTGGGGATGTAGGTCTCTGTGTCCTCTGCGTATCTCAGCGTTCTCTGCGCTAATATCAATTTCAACGCAGAGAACGCAGAGAAAGCAGCGTGTTGTGAGCTCGCCAGACGACCAAAGAAACCGCCCAACGTCACTCTCTTCACTCGCGCTGCTTTTTCTGAGGTTGGGGACAACCGCGTTTGGTGGTCCTGCTGCGCATATCGCGATGATGGAAGACGAAGTCGTGCGTCGTCGTAAATGGATGACGCGCGATGAGTTTCTGGACCTGCTCGGCGCCGCCAATCTCATCCCTGGCCCAAACTCTACTGAGTTGGCAATTCACATCGGTCATCGCCAGGCTGGCTGGCCGGGACTGCTGGTCGCGGGAAGCAGTTTCATTCTGCCGGCGATGTTGATTGTCATGAGTTTCGCGTGGGCCTACGTTCGGTACGGATCGCTTCCACAGGTTGCCGGCATACTCTATGGCGTCAAGCCGGTGATCATCGCGATCGTGCTGCAAGCGTTGTGGTCACTCGCCCGCACTGCGATCAAGTCAAAGATTCTGGCGGCAGTCGGCATCGTCGCGGTAATACTCACGGTTCTGAGAATACATGAGCTGCTTGTTCTCTTTGGCGCCGGGTTAGCTGCTGTCCTTGCGCGAACTATTGTGCGGCGCAGCAAGGATCTTAAGTCCCTCGTGAGTGCGCCGGCATTCGCTATGTTTTTCCAGGCGGGCGGTGCGGGCGCAACGGCGTTTGGATTGTGGCCATTGTTTCTGTTCTTTCTGAAAGTCGGCGCGATACTTTACGGCAGTGGGTATGTGTTGCTCGCGTTTATTCGCGCCGATCTTGTGGAGCGATGGCATTGGCTGACGGAGGCACAACTGCTGGACGCGATCGCTGTGGGCCAGGTGACGCCGGGACCCGTCTTCACAACGGCCACGTTCATCGGCTACGTGCTTGGTGGAACGCGCGGGGCAATAGTTGGAACCCTCGGGATATTCCTGCCGGCGTTCTTTTTTGTGGCTGTGAGTGGGCCACTGGTGCCGCGCATTAGGCGTTCAGCGATGGCCGGAGCATTTCTCGACGGCGTCAACGTCGCCGCACTCGCGCTGATGTTAGTCGTCACATATCAGCTCGGACGCGCCGCCGTTGTAGACCTCGTTACGTTGGCGCTGGCTTTAATCAGCGCATTCTTACTCTTCCGCTGGCGCATCAACTCCGCGTGGCTCATTCTCGCAGGTGCGATAGTTGGCTTGTTTTTGCGCAACTCTGCGTAGAGAAAAGCACGTATCGCCCCTGCTAAAGTCCTTCTCAGCACAATTCGGTTGTCGCGGCTGACAGTCTTAGTAAACTCTACGCGCCATGATTAAAAAATTTTCCGGGTTCCTCAGCGGCTGCCTGTCTCTACTGCTGGTTCTCAGCACGCTCATTGTTCAGTCACACGCCGAAGCGCAGCAACAGGCGATTGTTTTCACGAATGTGAATGTCGTTCCGTTTGACCGCGAACGAATCCTGGCGGGACAGACCGTCATCGTTCGTGACGGTCGAATCGCAGAAATCGGACCGGCGGAGAAGACGGAAGTACCTGCGGGCGCGCTCCAGATTGATGGGCGCGGCAAATACCTGATGCCCGGGCTCGCAGACATGCACGTCCACCTGTATCCGGGAGCAGGCGCACCGGATGACCTCGCCAGTCAGCAGTTGCAGTTGTTTCTGGCGAATGGCGTCACGACCATCAGGAACATGATCGGCAAGCCTGAGCATCTCCTGTTGCGCGACCGTGTTGCGAAAGGCGAGTTGCTTGGGCCAACGATTTACACTGCCGGGCCGCCGCTCCTCGGCAACAACGTGCCGACACCCGAAGCAGCAGAGCGCATCGTCGCTGAAGAGAAAAAGGCCGGCTACGATCTGTTGAAAGTTCATGAAGGACTATCACCGGAGGCTTACGCCGCGATTGTCGCAACCGCGAATCGCGTGGGCATTCCTTTCGCCGGTCACGTGACTGCCACCGTCGGACTCAAGCGCGCCCTGGACGCTCACCAAACCTCGATCGAACATCTTGATGGTTATCTACAAGCACTGGTCGCAGACGATTCGCCCGTGAAGCCGACGGGATCGCAGGTCGTGCTCGGGCCGGTGCTCGAACACATTGACGAAAGTAAGATCCCTGCGCTTGCCGCAGCCACGCGCAAGGCCGGCGTCTGGAATGATCCAACACTCACGCTATTCAAACTGGTTGTCTCCGACGCTACACCCGAAGACCTTTTGAAGTGGCCTGAGATGCAATACGTCCCGGCCAAGATGCGCGACGCGTTCGCCAAACAGAAACAGTCAACGTTGGGTGATCCTGCTCCGGCCGCAGAGCGGCAACGCTACATCAGCCTGCGCAACAAGATGCTCGTCGCGTTGCATACGGCCGGCGCAAAGTTGCTCATCGGTCCGGACTCACCGCAGTTCTTTCTCGTCCCGGGCTTTGGTACTCACCGCGAGTTGGAGAGCTTCGTCGAGGCGGGCTTGTCGCCTTACGCGGCTATCGAAGCAGCCACGCGTAACCCGGCAGAGTATTTTGCGGAGTTCATGAAAACACCGCGCGACTTCGGCACAGTCGAAGCCGGCATGCGCGCAGATTTAATCCTGCTCGACGCCAATCCGCTTCAGTCAGTCGCGAATCTATCGAAGCGAGTAGGCTTGATGGTGCGCGGCCGTTGGTTGCCCGAAAGCGAGCTCCGCAAGATGCTCGAAAATGTCGCGAGGCTCAACGCGAGTAACACGCAAGGAAGCATGGGCAAAGCTGATTTCAGTGGTACGTGGTCGTTGGACAAAGCTAATAGTGAAGGATTGCCTCCCGGCATGGATCAACTCATGACTGTCGTGGTGACCGGCGACAAACTCTCCCTCGAGACAAAATTAATAACTGAACAGGGAGAACAAGTTGTCGCGGACAGCTACACGCTTAACGGCCAGGAGGTGGAGTTCTCGCCGAAGACTCCTGACGGAAAGATCGGCAAGGGGAAGCGGACAGCTAAATTGGCCGCGGATGGCAACAGCATCGACGTCGTTGAACAGGTAACGTTCGATTCTCCCGAAGGCGCCGTCACGATCCAGACGACGCGCAAATGGACGCTCTCGCCCGACCGCAAAACCCTCAAGATCGACATGACCATCGACGGTCCCAACGGTAAGCAGACGCTCAAGCGCACCTTCATCAAGAAGTAGTCTCTGCGAGCCTCTGCGTATCTCTGCGGCCTCTGCGTTGAAACAGCCCTTTAACGCAGAGAACGCAGAGATACGCAGACGACGCAGAGCGGTCCCTCCCCCCCTTTACACGCCTGAGCTACTGTGGCTACCGCGGTTGCCGCGACCCTTCGAGCCTTAATATGCTGAACAACGAACTTGCTGAGGACGTTAAGGCTGTAGGTCGGAAGCGGCAGTCATGTTTACTCTACTTAAACTCGAGCTGGAAAAGTTGTTCCGCGCCCGGAGCTTCTATCTCTCATTCATCGTCCTGATTGGCTTCGTCGCGCTCATGCTTTGGGGGTTCTACACCTACGCCGAGCGCAAGACCGGCGGGCAGGCAGTCGAGCAGTTCAAGTACACATACGAATCCAAGCAATACTTCAACGGACTGACGTTCGCGCTCTACTCGCTACTCTTTTCATTCACGCTGCTGCTCCCCATCTTCGTGTCGATGAGCGCGGGCTCGCAGATCGCGGGTGAGGCGCGCGCCGGCACACTGCGAATGATCTGTACGCGTCCAATCTCGCGCGCGTCGCTAATCATGTCGAAGTTTCTCGTCACCGCATTCCATGCCGCGCTGCTGTTGACGTTCTTCATCGGCTTGAATCTGGTGATCGGTTTGATCTTCGTCGGCTGGGGTAACCTGGAGCTCTATCCTGGCCCGCTCAATCTCGTCGACGCGCCCGGGAAGATCATGCGCGACGAGGCTTTGATGCGGTTCGCGTACGCTGCAATTTCAGGCACGTGGGCCCTGCTCGTTATCGCCGCTCTCGCGCTTCTTTGTTCAGTTGTCTTCGAGTCCCCCGCACAAGCAATCGTCATGACGATCGCAGTTTATTTAACTCTGTACATCGTTGGGCGAGTGGAATTCTTCGAGCACCTGCGGCCGTACTTTTTCACCACCGACATGGACTTCTGGCGCGACGTGTTCAAGCCCGACATTCCGTGGCAGAGCCTTTGGCATTACGCGGGCGTCTGCGGCGCGTACACAACCGGCCTATTGCTGACCACCGTGATCATCTTCGAGCGTAAGGATATTGTTACCTGACATGTGGGTGAAACTGATCCTGCTGCTTCTGTTTTGTCTGATGATATTTGGC
>Ga0134124_10005148_pt1 | contig 10516 bp, 6 predicted proteins | sample KB304_FD_96880 | JGI IMG/M metagenome (GOLD analysis project Ga0134124, IMG submission 96880) | Terrestrial soil microbial communities without Nitrogen fertilizer from Kellogg Biological Station, Michigan, USA - KB3-0-4 | ecosystem: Environmental > Terrestrial > Soil > Unclassified ... | reverse complement strand
CGGTCGACCTCGGCGAGGGTCGCCGCCGGGATCACCGCCTCGGGCTCGTCGCGCCAGGCGGCGACGACGACCACCGCCCATGCTCCCACGAAGCCTGCGATCACCAGCCACCAGATGTGCCAGATCAGCGCGAAGCCCATGATGGTCGAGAAGAACGCGCAGATGAAGCCGGCGGCGCTGTTGCGCGGCATGTGGATGTCGACGTATTCGGGCTCGGGCCGCAGCGCCTGGCGCTCGATCGCGCTTTGCTTCCGCATCCAGTACGCCTCCTCGCCCTCGACGTCCGGCAGCACGGCATAGTTGAACATCGGCGGCGGCGAGGCCGTCATCCATTCGAGCGTGCGCCCGTTCCACGGATCGCCGGTGACGTCGCGAAGCTGCTCGCGATGGCGGATGCTCCAGACGAGCTGCACCACCTGGAGCGCGACGCCGACGCCGATCAGCACTGCGCCGCCGGCCGCGACCAGCAGCCACGGCTGCCACGCATCGATGTCGTAGTGCTGCATGCGCCGGGTCATGCCCATGAGGCCGAGCGCGTAGAGCGGCATGAAGGCGACGTAGAAGCCGACGATCCAGAACCAGAACGCCGCCTTGCCGAGGCCCTCGTGCAGGCGGAATCCGAACGCCTTCGGAAACCAGTACTCGTAGCCGGCGAACAGGCCGAACACGACGCCGCCGATGATGACGTTGTGGAAGTGGGCGACGAGGAACAGGCTGTTGTGGAGGACGAAGTCGGCCGGCGGCACCGCGAGCAGCACCCCGGTGATGCCGCCGATGATGAAGGTGACGACGAAACCGATCGCCCAGAGCAGCGGCGTCTCGAACACGATCCGGCCGCCGTACATCGTGAACAGCCAGTTGTAGATCTTCACGCCGGTGGGAACGGCGATGATCATCGTCGCGATGCCGAAGATCGCGTTGACGTCGGCGCCGGCGCCCATGGTGAAGAAGTGGTGCAGCCAGACCATGAAGGAGAGGATGCAGATCGCCATCGTCGCCGCGACCATCGAGCGGTACCCGAACAGCGGCTTGCCCGAAAACGTCGCGAAGACCTCCGAGAAGATGCCGAACGCCGGCAGCATCAGGATGTAGACCTCGGGGTGGCCCCAGGCCCAGATGAGGTTCATGAACATCATCGGGTTGCCGCCGGCCTCGTTGGTGAAGAAGTGAAAGCCCAGGTAGCGGTCGAGCAGGAGCATCGCCAAGGTCGCGGTCAGGATCGGGAACGCGGCGACGATCAGCAGGTTCGAGGCGAGCGTGGTCCAGCAGAAGATCGGCATGCGCAGGTAGTTCATTCCCGGCGCGCGCACCTTCAGCACCGTCGTCACGAAGTTCACCCCCGTCAATAACGTGCCGACCCCCGAGATCTGCAGCGCCCAGAGGTAGTAGTCGACGCCGACTCCGGGCGAATAGGCGAGTTCGGAGAGCGGCGGGTAGGGCAGCCAGCCGGTGCGCGCGAACTCGCCGATGAAGAGCGAGATGTTGACAAGCAGCGCGCCGGTCGCCGTCAGCCAGAAGCTGACCGAGTTGAGCACCGGGAAGGCGACGTCGCGGGCGCCGAGCTGCAGCGGCACGGCGAAGTTCATCAGCCCGATGACGAAGGGCATGGCGACGAAGAAGATCATGATCGTGCCGTGCGCCGAGAAGATCTGGTTGTAGTGCTCGGGCGGCAGGAAGCCGGCACTGTGCAGGGCGACGGACTGCTGCGCGCGCATCATGATCGCGTCGGCGAAGCCGCGCAGCAGCATCACCAGCGCCAGCACGATGTACATCACGCCGATCCGCTTGTGGTCGACGCTCGAGAGCCACTCCTTCCAGATGTACGGAAAGTGGCCCTTCAGGTAGACCCAGACGAGCGTACCGGTGATCGCGAGCGCGACCACCGCCGAGGTCACCATGACGATCGGCTCGTGCAAGGGGATCGCCTCCCAGGTGAGCTTGCCCCACATGTCAGTGCCCCTTTCCCGTCGCCTCGGCCGCGCCGCCACGATCGGTCGCCGGGCCGGGGCCGGGCGCGATCTCCTGTCGCACCACCTGGCTGAAGAGCTCGGGCGTCACCGCGCCGAACGTCGACGGCGGCACATTCACGCTCTGCTTGGCGAGCGCCGCGTAGCTGGCCGCGTCGAGGCTCGGGCCGACGCCCTTGGTCGCCTTGACCCAGGCGGCGAACTCGTTGCTGCTCACCGCGCGAACCGCGAAACGCATGTCGGAGAAGCCGTCGCCGCTGAAATGCGCGGACATGCCATGGAACGTGCCCGGCTCGTCGGCCTGCAGGTTCAGCTGCGTCCTCATGCCGTTCATCGCGTAGATCATGCTGCCCAACTGCGGCACGAAGAAGACGTTCCACACGCTCGCCGACGTGATCGAGAAGCGCAGCGGCACGCCCGCCGGCACGACGAGCTGGTTGACGCTCGCAATCCCTTCGTTCGGATAGATGAAGAGCCACTTCCAGTCGAGCGACACGACCTGGACCTCGACCGGCGCCTGGCGCGCAGAGAGTGGCTTGGCCGGGTCGAGCAGGTGCGAGCCGATCCAGGCCACGCCGCCGAGCAGAAGGATCACCATGCACGGGATCGACCAGACGACGAGCTCGATCGCACCCGAGAATTCCCAGTCGGGCCGATAGCGGGCGCGGGTGTTCGAAGCGCGGAACCACCAGGCGAACGCGAAGGTCGCGACCACGGTCGGCACCGCGATCGCCAGCATGATGGCGAGCGATCCGAGCAGGATGGTCCGGTCGGCCTGCCCCACCGACCCACGCGGATCGAGCACGGCCCAGTCGCAGCCGGCCAGCAGTGCCACCGTCAGCACCGGCAGCCAGCGCCTCCACGCGACCGTCGAACCGTACCGAACTCGGCGCTGCTGTTCGACGTCCCGCCGTGGGGCTTCAAAACGCTGCATGACGGAGGCCGCTTCGAATGCGCGCGCGTTGCGCGTGCCGGGCAGGATACGTCATGCCCTCGACGGAGTCGACTCTCGGGTGGGGCAGCGACGGCGGCTCGCAGCGCGCTCGCGCGCTGGGGTCATCGGCGCGCGCCGTCGCGCTCACCGGCGGCGACGTCGCGGGCGCTTTCGCGTTCGGCGCGGACCAGCAGCTGCGCGACCACCGCGGCGGCGATCACCGACGGTGACTTGCCTTCGACGCCTTCGATGCCGATCGGGCACGTCAGGCGCGCGATCACGTCGTCGGCGACGCCGCGCGCGGCGAGCCGGCGCGCGAAGCTCGCGCGCTTCGTCTTCGAGCCGATCAGGCCGCAATACGCGAAGTCGCCGCGCCGCAGCACCGCCTCGACGATGCGCAGGTCGAGCGCGTGCTCGTGGGTGAGGACGAGATAGAACGCCGCCGCCGGCGCGTTCGCGACCTCGCGCTCGACGGTGTCGGCCGACGTCGTGCGGATGTGCGGGGGCCACGGCGAGCCGAGCGCGGTCGTCGCCGGAAAGCCGTCGTCGCGCTCGTCGTACCAGTCGACATCGCAGTCGAGCGTCGCGAGCAGCGTCGCGATCGCGCGGCCGACGTGGCCGGCGCCGTGCAGCTGGAGGTGAAAGAGCGGCGCAGCTTCGGGCCAGCGCGCCAGCGCATCGGCGTCGAGCGGGGCGAACGCGATCGACACCACGCCGCCGCAGCACTGGCCGAGCGACGGCCCGAGCGCGAACGTCCGCTCGCTCGTCTCGATGCTGCCGCGCGCGAGCGCGGCGCGGGCGGTGGCGATCGCCTCCAGCTCGAGGTGGCCGCCGCCGATCGTTCCGAGCACGTCGTCGGCGTCGACGAGCATGCGCGTGCCGACGCCGCGCGGCACCGAGCCGCGCGCACCGACGACCTCGACGACGACTGCAGCGCGCTTGGCGGCGAGCAACGCCGCCGCTGCGGCTCGAAGCGAGCGTGCGTTCATGCGGGAGTCGCCGGCGCGCGCACCGCCGCGATCGCACGCAGGATCGCCTCCGGAGTCGCCGGCGCTGCGAGCGGCGGGTCGACGCGGTGCCCGCCGACCGAAGAGACCGCATCGCGGATCGCGAAGAAGACCGAGAACGCGAGCAGCAGCGGCGGCTCGCCGGTCGCCTTGCTGCGATGGATCGTCGCGGCGACGTTGTCGTCGCCGCGACCGTCCTTCCACAGCCGCACGTCGAACACAGGAGGGCAGTCGTTCGCGGTCGGGATCTTGTAGGTGCTCGGTGCGTGCGTGAGAAGCAAGCCCGCCTTCGCGCTGCCGTCGTTCGGATGCCAGACGAGCTCTTCGGTTGTCAGCCAGCCCATGCCCTGGATGAAGCCGCCTTCGACCTGGCCGATATCGATCGCCGGGTTGAGCGTCTTGCCGGCGTCGTGGAGGATGTGCGCGGCGACGAGGCGCCACTCGCCGGTCAGCGTGTCGACGACGACCTCGCTCACCGCGGCGCCGTAGGCGAAGTAGAAGAACGGCTTGCCCTGCATGGTGTCGCGGTTCCAAGACAGGCCCGGCGTCGCGTAGAAGCCGTCGGACCAGAGCTGGACGCGCGCCATGTACGCCTCGACGACGAGCTCGCGAAAGCTCATCGAGACCGCGCTGCCGATCGCGACGCGGCCGGCGGCGAAGCGCACCTCGTCGGCGGCGACGCCGTAGCGCTCGGCCGCGAACGCGACGAGCCGGGCGCGGATCTGCAACGCGGCGTCCTCGGCGGCCTTGCCGTTGAGGTCGCTGCCGGTGGACGCCGCCGTCGCCGACGTGTTGGCGACCTTGTGGGTGTCGGTCGCGCTGACGCGCACCGCATCGAAATCGACGCCGAGCGTGTGCGCGACGACCTGCGCGACCTTGGTGTGCAGGCCCTGGCCCATCTCGGTGCCGCCGTGGTTGACGAGCACCGAGCCGTCGCCGTAGACGTGGACGAGGGCGCCCGCCTGGTTGAGGTGGACGAGGTTGAACGAGATGCCGAACTTGACCGGAGTCAGCGCGATGCCGCGCTTGAGCACCTCGCTCGTCGCGTTGAACTCCGCGACCTTTGCGCGCCGCGCGCGGTACGCGCTCTTCCGCTCGAGCTCGTCGACGAGCGAATGAACGATGTTGTCCTCGACGACCTGCCCGTACGGCGTGACGTTGCGCTCGCCGGCGTCGCCGTCCTTCGGGCTCGGGCCGTAGAAGTTGGCGCGGCGGACGTCGAGCGGATCCTTGCCGAGCCGGCGCGCGATGGTGTCGATCGCGTGCTCGATCGCGATCGCGCCCTGCGGGCCGCCGAAGCCGCGAAACGCGGTGTTGCTCTGGGTGTTGGTGCGGCCCGAGAAGCCGTGGATCGCGACGTCGGGCAGCCAGTACGCGTTGTCGAAGTGGCAGATCGCGCGCGTCATCACCGGGCCCGAGAGGTCGGCCGAAAAGCCCGCGCGCGAGACCATCGTGAGCTCGGTGCCGAGGATCCTGCCGTCGTCGTCGTAGCCGGCCTCGAGCTCGTAGTGGAAGCAGTGGCGCCGGCCGGTGGCGAGAAAGTCGTCGTCGCGGTCGAGGCGAAGCTTCACCGGGCGCCCGAGCCGCATCGCGGCGATCGCCGCGACGCACGCGAAGAGGCCCGACTGCGACTCCTTGCCGCCGAAGCCGCCGCCCATCCGCCGGCATTCGACCTGCACGTGGTGCGAGTGCAGCCCGAGGCACTTGGCGACGAGGTGCTGCATCTCGCTCGGGTGCTGGGTCGAGCAGTGGACGAAGACGCCGCGGTCCTCGCGCGGCGCCGCGTACGACACCTGGCCTTCGAGATAGAACTGCTCCTGCCCGCCGACGTCGAACCGGTCGGCGAGCCGATGCCGAGCGCCGGCGATCGCGGTGCGCGCATCGCCGCGGACGAGGTGCATCGGCGGCAGCACGTAGCGCTTCGCGGAGTGCGCTTCGACCGGCGTCAGGATCGGCGCCAGCGGCTCGATCGTCAGCACGTCCCTGGCGAGCGCGGCGGCACGGCGCGCGAGGTCGCGCGTCTCGGCGATCACCGCGAACACCGGTTGGCCGAGGTAGTGGACGACGCCGTCGGCGAGGATCGGATCGTCGTGGACCACCGGACCGCAGTCGTTCTGCCCCGGGATGTCGGCGGCGACGATGACGTCGACGACCCCGGGCAGCGCCGCGATGCGCGCGCGGTCGAACGCGACGAGGCGACCGTGCGCGACCGGCGAGAGGCCGAGCGCTGCGTGCAGCGTGCCGGCGAGTTCGGGCAGGTCGTCGACGTACGGTGCGGCGCCGGCGACGTGCAGATGCGCCGACTCGTGCGGCAGCGCGACGCCGACGCGCGCCGCGCCTCTTGAGGCTTTCGCATCGCCACCGGCCGGGCGCAGCAGGCGAGGATCGAGCGCGCGGTTCACGGCGCGGCTCCGATGGCGTCGGCGGGAGTCGGCATCGCCCAGACGCTCGTCGCCGCGGCAGCGAGCGGAGCATCGCTGCGCGTCTCGAGCCAGAAGCGGCGCAGCAGGTTCTGCGCGACGTCCCTGCGGTACGCGTCGCTCGCGCGCAGATCGGTGAGCGGTGCGAAGTCGCGCGCCAGCGCCTGCTGCCCGGCTAGCAGCGCGGGCTCGTCCCAGCGGGTGCCGACGAGCGCGGCTTCCGCGCCGTGCGCACGCGCGACCGTCGCCGCCATGCCGCCGAACGCGAGGCGCGCCGCGACGACGACGCCGTCGTCGTCGCGCTCGATCGCCAGTCCGCCGCAGACCGCCGAGATGTCGCAGTCGAACCGCTTCGAGACCTTGTAGGCGCGCACGTCGCTGCGCGGCCGCGGCCGTGGCACCTCGATCGCCTGCACGAATTCGCCTGGGGCGAGCACGTTCTTCATGTAGCCGGTGTAGAAATCGACGAGCGCGACGCTGCGGACGTCGTCGCCACATCGCAGCACGAGCGTCGCGTCGAGCGCCATCAGCACCGGCGCCGAGTCGCCGATCGGCGAACCATTGGCGACGTTGCCGCCCATCGTTCCGGTGTGGCGCAGCGGCACGCCGGCAAAGCGAAGCCAGACGTCGTTGAGCGACGGCCAGCGCGCGACGAGTGCGCGCCACGCGTCCTCGAGCGAAGCGCCGGCGCCGATCGCGACGCCGCCGTCGCGCTCCTCGATCCGCTTCAGCTCGTCGACGGCGCCGATGAAGAGCAGCGCCGGCAGCGGCCGGAACATCTTGTTGACCCACAGGCCGATGTCGGTCGAGCCGGCGAGGATGCGCGCGTCGGGATGCTCGATGAGCGCCGCGGCGAAGTCGGCGAGCGTGCGCGGCGCGAGGAACGTCGCGCCGGCGCGGTCGACGCAGCCGAGCGGTGGATCGGCGCGCAGCTTTGCGAGCGCGCTGACAACGGCTGCCGTGTCGAGCGGCGCCGCGGGCAGCGCGAACATGTGCTCGCCGGCGTCGACGATCGGCCGGTAGCCGGTGCAGCGGCAGAGGTTTCCCGACAGCTCGTCGGCGAGGCGGCGCCGCGACGGCCGCTCGCCGCGTGTCACGTGGTGCTGGTACGTCGCCCAGAGCGACATCACGAACCCCGGCGTGCAGAAGCCGCACTGCGATGCGTGGCAGTCGACCATCGCCTGCTGCACCGGATGGAGCGCGCCGTCGCTCTTGCGCAGGTCCTCGACGGTGAAGAGCGCCTTGCCGTCGAGCGTCGGCAGGAACTGCAGGCAGGCGTTCGCGGTGCGCAGCCTCAGGCCCGCCACGACGTCCTCGGCGTCGCAACCGTCGGGCGCGAGGTCGGCGACGACGACCGTGCACGCGCCGCAGTCGCCTTCGTTGCAGCCTTCCTTGGTGCCGGTGCAGCGCGCTTCCTCGCGCAGCCACTCGAGCACGGTGCGCGTCGTCGCGGCCGGCTCGACCGCGACGATCTCGCCGCGATGGAAGAAACGGATCGGGCGGCTCGCCATGGCCTCGATGGTATACACGCGTCTCGCATGGCCCCGCCGCCTTCTGCCACCGCTTCCGCGCTGCACGCCGGCGCCGGCGAGCGCATCGCGATCCGCGGCGACCTGCTCGATTTCGTCGCCGAGCCCGAGTGGGGCGCGACCGAGTCGAGCGCGGTGCGCTTCCGGCCCGATCACTGGCTCCTCGTCGATCGCGGCCGCATCGTCGCGGTGCAGGCCGACGCCCCCGACGACACCTGGACGCGCCACGACCACGATGGGTGCCTCGTCCTGCCGGGATTCGTCGACAGCCATGTCCACAGCGGCCAGATCGACGTCATCGCGAGCTACGGCGCGGCGCTGCTCGACTGGTTGACGACGCACACGTTTCCCGCCGAGGCGCGCCACCGCGACCGCGGGCACGCCGAGAGCGCAGCGGCGCAGTTCGTCGACGCGCTGGTCGCGCACGGCACGACGACGGCCGTCGTTTTCCCGACCGTGCATGCGCAATCGGTCGATGCGCTCTTCGCCGCCGCCGAAGCGCGCGGCATGCGCCTCGTCGCCGGCAAGGTGCTGATGGACCGCAACGCGCCGCCCGACCTCGTCGACGACGTCGCCGGCGCCGAGCGCGACATGGAAGACCTGATCGCGCGCTGGCACGGTCGCGGGCGCCTCTCGTACGCGGTCACCGTGCGCTTCGCGCCGACGAGCTCGCGCGAGCAGCTCGCGCTCGCCGGGCGCCTCTGCCGTGCCGACCCGACGCTCTACATGCAGACGCATCTCGCCGAGAACCGCGCCGAGGTCGACTGGGTGCGCGAGCTCTTTCCCGAGGCGCGCAGCTACCTCGATGTCTACGCCGCCGCCGGGCTGCTGCACGCGCGCAGCGTCTTCGCGCACGGCATCTGGCTCGACGCCGCCGACCGCGCCGCGCTCGCCGCGGCGGGCGCGCAGATCGCGCACTCGCCGTCGTCGAACCTCTTCCTTGGCAGCGGCCTGTTCGGCTGGCGCGCTGCGCGCGAGGCGGGGGTGCACGTCAGCCTGGCGAGCGACGTCGGCGGCGGCACGAGCCTGTCGATGCTGCGCACCATGGCCGACGCGTACAAGGTGCAGGCGCTCGTCGGCGAGCGCCTCACCGCGTGGCAGGCGCTGCACGCGGCGACGCGCGGCGCCGCGGTCGCGTTCGGCCTCGATGACGAGATCGGCAGCCTCGAGCCGGGCCGCGTTGCCGACGTCTGCGTCTGGGAGCCGGCCGTCGGTGCCGTCGCGACGCGCCGCGCCGCGGTGGCGCGCAGCTTGCATGAGCGCCTCTTCGCCTGGATGACGCTCGCCGACGACCGCAACCTCGTCGCCGCGTTCGTCGCCGGGAAACCGCGCTACCGTCGCTCTGCCGATCCTGCGATCCTCACCCGCTCGAGATGACCACGCCGCTTCGCCTCGAGCTCGTCGACATCAGCAAGTCGTATCCCGCCGTCAAGGCGAACGACCGCGTGTCGCTGCGCGTCGCCGCCGGCCGCATCCACGCCGTCCTCGGCGAGAACGGCGCCGGCAAGTCGACGCTGATGAAGATCATCTACGGCGCGGTCCGTCCCGACGAGGGCGAGATGCGCTGGGACGGCCGGCGTGTCGAGGTCGCTTCGCCGGCCGCGGCGCGCGCGCTCGGCATCAGCATGGTCTACCAGCACTTCAGCCTGTTCGACACGCTGACCGCGGCCGAGAACGTCTGGCTCGGCCTCGACAAGGCGCTCTCGCTCGCCGATGTGACCGCGCGGATCCGCACCGTCGCCGGCGAATACGGGCTCGACGTCGATCCGCTGCGGCCGGTGCACACGCTCTCGGTCGGCGAGCGCCAGCGCGTCGAGATCGTGCGCGCGCTGCTGTCCAAGCCGCGCCTCCTGATCCTCGACGAGCCGACGTCGGTGCTGACGCCGCAGGCGGTGCAGACGCTCTTCGTTACGCTGCGCAAGCTCGCGAGCGAAGGCTGCTCGATCCTCTACATCTCGCACAAGCTCGACGAGATCCGCGCGCTCTGCCACCACTGCACGGTGCTGCGCGCCGGCCGCGTCACCGGCGAGGTCGATCCGACCCGGGAGACCAACGCGAGCCTGTCGCGCCTGATGATCGGCGCCGAGCCGCCGCAGCTGCAGCACCGCGAGGCGAAGCCGGGTCCGGTCGTGCTCGCAGTGCGCGACCTGACGCTCGCGAAGGAAGATCCGTTCGGCACTGCGCTCGCGGGCATCTCGTTCGACGTCCGCGCCGGCGAGGTCGTCGGCATCGCCGGCGTCTCCGGCAACGGCCAGCAGGAGCTGATGGCGGCGATCTCGGGCGAGGACCGGCGCGCGCCGGCCGGATCGATCCAGCTCTTCGAGCGCGACATCGCGCGCGCGTCGCCGCGGCGACGCCGCCACGAGGGCCTGCACTTCGTTCCCGAGGAGCGGCTCGGTCGCGGCGCGGTGCCGACTCTCTCGCTCGCGCAGAACACGCTCCTGACGCGCACGCGCGCGGTCGGGCCTGGCGGGTGGCTGCGCGTCGGCGACATCGAGGCGCTCGCGGCTTCTCTCATCAAGCGCTTCAACGTCAAGGCCGGCGGGCCGGGCTCGGCGGCGAAGAGCCTCTCGGGCGGCAACCTGCAGAAGTTCATCGTCGGCCGCGAGATCGACGCACAGCCCAAGCTCCTCGTCGTTTCGCAGCCGACCTGGGGCGT
>Ga0134124_10005147_pt1 | contig 10516 bp, 9 predicted proteins | sample KB304_FD_96880 | JGI IMG/M metagenome (GOLD analysis project Ga0134124, IMG submission 96880) | Terrestrial soil microbial communities without Nitrogen fertilizer from Kellogg Biological Station, Michigan, USA - KB3-0-4 | ecosystem: Environmental > Terrestrial > Soil > Unclassified ... | reverse complement strand
TCAAACAGTGACGCCTCCCACAGCGCCGACTCCACGAGCGCTTCCGGGGTGGCCTTGCCGTACTTGGCGAGCAGCCGCTTGTCGAGTGATCCCGCGTTTACCCCGATTCGGATCGGAATGCCGGCGGCCGTGGCCGCCTTGGCGATCTCCCCGACCTTGTCGTCGAAGGCCTTGATGTTGCCTGGGTTGACCCGCACCGCGGCACAGCCGGCATCGATTGCCGCGAACACGTACCGGGGCTGGAAGTGGATATCGGCGATAACGGGGATCTGGGACTTCTTCGCGATGGCCGGCAACGCGTCGGCGTCGTCCTGGGACGGCACCGCCACGCGGACGATGTCGCACCCAGCCGCGGTCAGCTCGGCAATCTGCTGCAACGTAGCGTCGACGTCGGCGGTCAGCGTGGTGGTCATGGACTGGACCGATACCGGCGCTCCGCCTCCGACGAGGACCGAGCCGACGCGAATCTGCCGAGAGGCTCGCCGGGGGGACAGAACAGGCGGCGGGCTAGTGGGCATGCCGAGGGAAATTGAGCTCACGCGACCAGTATCCGCATCTGTCCGAGGCGGATGTCGTCACCCACCCAGGGTGACCGGTTTCACGATGTCGGCGTAGACGACGAGCAGCGTCACCAGGATCAGCACAGACGCGACTGCGTACATGACCGGAACCATCTGCGCGGTGTCGACATAGATCTGGCGTCGGCGGGCGGCCGCCGCCTTGGCTGCGTCCGGATCCGAGGCGTCGCCTGCGCCACGCGCAGCCATGGCGCGTTCCCGCAGTCTCGCCCGACCGCGCTTGGCCGCCTCGACGAGTGCTCCGGCCACGTGTCCACCGTCGAGCGGAAGTAGCGGCAGGAGGTTGAAGAAGAACAGGAGCAGGTTCACGGTCGCCAGCAGGCTGATCAGCGCAAACGCCTTGTCTTGAGCGTTGAACACGTTGCTCTGGGCGATGTCGCCTCCGAGTCGGCCGATGCCGACTACACCGATCGCCCCGGTGGGATCGCGCGGCTTGCCCTCGAACACGGTGCCCCAGAGGCTGGCGATCTTGCTCGGGTAGCTGCCGATCGCGCTCACGCCCTGGCCGATCTGATCACCGATGTATCCCGGCACCTGGGTCACCGGCAGGGCCGCGTAGTAACTGTGGATCTGCGGCGACACGCCGAGATAGCCGGCTTCCTTGGTCTTCGTCGTTGAGCCGACGTATTTGAGGTTGCGCACCGGCGTGATCGACAACTGCTGTTCGACACCGTTGCGCCGAACGGTCATCGACAGGGGCTTCCCGGCCGATTGCTCGACGATGGCGACGGCGTCATCCCATTTCGCGATCCGGGTGCCGTCAATCGCGACGATCACGTCACCGGGCTTGAGCACGTTGTAGGCAGGCGCCGGGGTCGCATTCGCTGGGCACGAGTCGTTCGCGGCCTGGCTCGAGTTGGCTGGGACGACGCATTTCACGACCGCGCTGACCGTGGTAGTCGCGTCGTCGTGCCGGGTGCCGAGCGTGCTCAGCAAGATGACGGTGAGCACGAGGTAGATCAGCAGGTTCATCGTCGGTCCGCCGAGCATCACGATCATCTTCTTGCCGGGAGTGAGCCGGTAGAACTGACGATCCTCGTCGCCGGGTTCAACCTCCGCGCGACTGGCGTTACGGAAGTCCTCGACCGCCGACGCCATGCGCCGCGGCCATCTGGACCGGGTCCCGTCCGTACGCGGCGGCACCATGCCGATCATCCGGATGTAGCCGCCGAGCGGGACTGCCTTCAGTCCGTATTCGGTGTCGCCTTTGCGACGAGACCACACGGTGGGACCGAATCCGACCATGTACTGGGTGACCTTGACCCCGAACTTCTTCGCCGGCACCAGGTGACCGACCTCATGCAGGGCAATGGACAGCAGCAACCCGACAGCGAAGATGAGCACACCGAGGGCGTACAGCACGGCTGCTCATTCCTCCTTAGGACTGCTGTGCGATGACGGCCCGCGCCCGCGCGCGCGCCCAGTCCTGCACATATTCGACGTCTTCGACGGTACCTGGGTTCCCCGCGGCAGCGTGGTGATTGCTCAGCCAGTCCATCAATACGTCCCGAACTGTGTCCACGATGCCCAGAAACGACACATGTCCGGCATGAAAGGCGGCGACGAGTTCCTCGTTGGCGGCGTTGTACACCGCCGGCGCCACCCCACCGGCGCCGCCGGCGGTCCGGGCCAGATCAACGGCGGGGAACGCCTCCGTATCGAGCGGTTCGAATGTCCAACTCGTCGCCTTCGACCAATCGACCGACGGGGCCGCGCCGGGGACGCGATCGGGCCAGCCCAGTGCCAGCGCGATCGGCAGCCGCATGTCCGGTGGTGACGCCTGGGCGATCGTGGCGCCGTCGACGTACTCCACCATCGAATGGACCACCGACTGAGGATGGACGACGACCGCGATCCGCTCGTAGGGCACCCCGAACAGCAGGTGCGCCTCGATCACCTCGAGGCCCTTGTTGACGAGGGTGGCCGAATTCGTGGTGACGAGCTTGCCCATGTCCCAGGTCGGATGCGCCAGGGCTTGCTCAGGGGTAACTCGGGTGAGCTGCTCCCGGCGTCGTCCGCGGAACGGGCCGCCGCTGGCAGTCAGGATGAGCCGGCTGACCTCGTCCGCACTCCCGCTGCGCAGGCATTGGGCCAGCGCGGAATGTTCTGAGTCCACCGGCACGAGCTGGCCGGGCTTCGCCCGTCCGGTGACCAGGGGCCCACCCGCCACCAGTGATTCCTTGTTCGCCAGAGCGACGATGCGTCCCGCGTCAAGCGACGCGAGGGTCGCCCGTAACCCCTCCGCGCCCGCGATCGCGTTCAGGACGACATCCGCGTCGTATGCCGCGAGCGCTACCGCGGTCGAGCGTCCCACGAGGACCTCTGGGGCCGGCGAGTCAGTCGGCCACGTCGCCGCTAGCCGCGCCTGCAGCTCCGGCCCTGCGTCCTCGCGACCTACGCCCACCACGGCCACCCGCAGAGCAACGGCCTGGTCGGCGAGCAAGGCGAGGTCGCCACCACCTGAGCAGATGGCCGTGACCCGAAACCGATCCGGCGCTGCTCGGGCAACCGCGATCGCTTGCGCGCCGATCGAACCGGTGCTGCCCAGGACGACGACGCGGCGCTGGTCGGTCATCCGGTCATTCTCGCGCTCTGATCCGGTAGTGCCACAATGACACCCGACATCGCGCATCCGACCTCAGGCGGACAGGAGCACCTTCAGTGGCCCTTAAGCCCGGCAGCGAGCCACCTGACACCGGCGCACCCGAGGACTACGTCCACGATCACCCCAGGGAGCATCCCTCGGACTGGGGCTGGCACGGCGAGTGGGGGCGATGGGCTCGCGTGGCCGGTTGGGTCTGCGTGATCATCCTGCTTTTGATGATCACGGCCACGCACTACAACGGTGCGGGAGCAGTCGGGTTGATTGCCACCGCCGCGCTGCTCGTCATCGCCCTGGTCTGGGACATCCAGCGCCGGCGCACCGCCTGGCGCAAGTGAGGCGGTCCGGACCGGAAGCGCCCAGCCGACGCGCCGCTGGACATTGCGTTTGCGGGGGACTGCCTTCAGGCCGGTGCCATCTCGCGGTGGCCCCACGGAGACGCATACTCCCCTGCCAGCAGATCCAGGAACGGCACCGCGTCGAAGGCCTCCGGTCCTAGGACGCCGGAGCCGGTCCAGGCACCGCTGTCGATCAACTCCAAGGCCACGATCGGGTTCACACCGGTCTGCCAGACAACGGCTTGGGAACCGTACTCGCGCATGCACCATTCGTTGTCGACGACGTGATAGAGGTAGGTCGACCGGGGTTGGCCGTCCTTTCCCCGGCCCCGCACCCAGGTGCCCGCGCAGGTCTGTCCTCGCATGCGATCACCGAGCGCAGCCGGATCAGGCAGGCAGGCCGCCACCACGTCGCGCGGTGAGACGCGCTGACCGCGCACGTCGACCGGCTCGACCCGATCCAGGCCGAGTTTGTGCAGTGTCTGCAGGACCTCGATGAACTCCTGCCCCAGTCCGTATTTGAAGGTCACGCGGTTGACGTCGATCCAGCGCGGGACGAGCAGCACTTCTTCGTGTTCGACGTTCACGCACTCCACGGGACCGATTCCCTCGGGAAAGTCGAAGGTTTCCGGCTCGCTGAACGGTGCGGTGGTGAACCAACCGCGGTCCTTCTCGTAGATGACCGGCGGGTTGAGGCACTCCTCGATGGTCGTCCAGATCGAGAACGACGGCGCGAAGTCATAGCCGGAAACGGTCAGGTTGGCCCCGTCCCGAATGCCGATCTCATCGATCTCGCTGAACAGCTGATCGGTGGCGTACCGAGCGAACACATCGGCGAGCCCGGGCTCCACGCCCATCCCGACCAAAGCGATCTTGCCTGACGCCGCCCAGTCGTCGGCCAATGCGAACTGCTCGTCCCCGAGTTTGACGCCGGTCTTTTCGTAGGGCGCATTCGGATGCGGCTTGGAGAGTGACATGGCCATGTCGAGGTAGTGAATCCGCGTCGCGAGCGCGGCCCGAAAGATCGGCATCGTGAACCGCGGATCGGTGGCACCGAGCACGGCGTCGACCGCATGCTCGCGGATCACCGATTCGATCGTCGCCTGGTTCGACGCGTCAATCGCCACCGCAACGAACCGATCATCGCCAGCATCCGCGGCTGCCCGCTCAGCTCGGGCCAGCTCGTAGTCCGCGAGAACGACGTGGGTCAGGAACGGGCGGCGAGCGGCGATGCGGGCCGCGGCCGAGCCGACCCCGCCCGCACCGAGCACGAGTAGGCGCACGGGCATCACTATATGTAGACACCTACGACCGAATCCAACGGTCGCAGCCGATTTGTAACACGAAAACCCTTGCCGAATCGGTCATCAACTGCGATAAACGCACCACACCTACATGATCGGCCGCTGCGATCCAGGAGCGCCCATGACTGACACCGCCGAGGCCCAATACTCATCCGGCGAGGTGGCCCAAAAGGGACTCAAGTCCGGAGCACTCAGCCTGGTAGCGAGCGTCGTGATCGGCGTGGCGTCCACGGCGCCGGCGTACAGCCTCGCCGCCACGCTGGGTTTCATCGTGGCCGGGATCGGGCTGCAGTCACCCGCCATCGTGATCCTGGCGTTCATCCCGATGCTCTTCACGGCTATCGGCTACGCGGAACTGAACAAGGCCGACCCGGACTGCGGCACGACATTCACCTGGGCCACTCGGGCGTTCGGACCGAAAACCGGCTGGCTCGGCGGCTGGGGGATCATCGCCGCCGACGTCCTCGTCATGGCGAGCCTCGCCCAGGTCGCCGGGCAATACCTGTTCCTGCTGTTCAATGCCGACGGGATCGGCGGCAACCCGGTCGACTCCCGCGTGTTGCTGGTGGGCGTGCTGTGGATCGTGCTCATGACCTGGATCTGTTACCGGGGCATTGAGCTGTCCGCGAGGCTGCAGGAAGTTCTGCTGTCCATCGAGTTGATCATGCTGCTCGTGTTCGCTGTTGTCGCCCTCGTCAAGGTCGGGACCGGGAACGGCACCGATGGCTCGATCGGTGTCTCGTGGAGCTGGTTCAACCCGTTCGACATCGACTCGTTCTCGACGTTCTTCCGCGGCCTGCTTCTGATGATCTTCATTTACTGGGGCTGGGACAGCGCCGTCGCCGTCAACGAGGAGACCGCGGACCCCACCCGCACGCCCGGCCGCGCCGCTGTGATCTCGACCGTCCTGCTGGTCGTTACCTACACGCTGGTGACGTTGGCCGCCCAGTCCTTCGCCGGTATCGGTGAAGAGGGCATCGGTCTCGGCAACCAAGACAACTCCGGGGACGTCATATCCGTGCTCGGCAAGGCAGTGTTCGGCGGCAGTGGGCTGGGCAGCTTCCTCTCCCATCTCCTTATCCTCATGGTGCTGACGTCGGCCGCTGCGTCGACGCAGACGACGATCCTGCCGACGGCGCGCACCACCCTGTCGATGGCCGTTTATAGAGCATTGCCACAGCCGTTCGCCCGAGTGCACCCGCGCTACCTCACGCCGAGCTTCTCGACCCTCTTATTCGGCGGCATCGCCATCGTCCTGTACGCAAGCATGAGCTACCTCGGCACGAGCGGCAGTATCATCGCCGATGCCGTGACGGCTCTCGGCATGCTGATCGCGTTCTACTACGGCCTGACCGGCTTCGCGTGCGCGTGGTACTACCGCAAGAATCTCCGATCCAGCTCGCGAAACCTCTGGATGCAGGGCATCCTGCCGACGCTCGGGGGGCTGATCCTGTATTTCGCCCTGGCCTGGAGCCTGCACGACGACTGGCTCTCGCCGGACGCGGACCACTCGGCCAGCTACACCCGGTGGAACATACCGTTCCCGCCGCACTGGACCGTCGGCGGTGTCTTCCTTATCGGTGTCGGGTCATTCGTGGTTGGCGTCATCCTCATGTTCATCTGGCGGGCCATCGCACCGGCCTTCTTCCGTGGTGAGGTCCTGCGCCGCGACACGCCGACGCTGGTCCGCGACGCGCAGCTGAGTACCGACCTGGGCGTTGCCGACCGCCCAGCCGGCCGACCCGACAATTGACTTGGGGATACGTAGCTAGCGACCGTTTTGGCAGGTGATTTCCGCCGTTGATAAGCCATCAAACGACGAGTCCATTTGCCGAGCAGGTGCCGACCGGCAGAATCCGCGCATGGGCCAATCCGTAAACCGGGCCCTGCTGGACGACGTGGGCCAAGCGATCATCGAGCAACTTCAGCAGGATGGCCGCCGTTCCTACGCAACAATCGGCAAGGCCGTCGGGCTATCCGAAGCGGCCGTACGCCAGCGGGTGCAGAAGCTCATCGAGGCCGGCGTCCTGCAAATCGTCGCCGTTACCGATCCCATACAGGTCGGCCTCCACCGGCAAGCGATGATCGCGATCCAGACCAGTGGAGATATCGAGGCCATTTCCGCAGCACTCACCGACATACGGGAGGTCGTGTATATCGTGGTCGTGGCCGGATCGGTCGACATTCTGGCCGAGGTGGTCGTCGCCGACGACGAGCATCTGCTTCGTCTGGTGAACACCAGGATCCGGACCATCCCCGGCGTGTATCGCACCGAGACTTTTCTCTACCTGAAGTTGACCAAACAGACCTACGACTGGGGTGCACGATGACGACGCCGATCTCCACCGCCTACGAGATTCACGAATTCGATCACGAACGGCTGGCGGCAACCGCGGCTGACCATCTCTGGATGCACTTCAGCCGCATGGGTTCCTACGCCCACGGTGGCGTGCCGACGATCGTTCGGGGGGAGGGCGCGCGTATCTGGGATGCGTCCGGCAAGCAGTACCTGGATGGGCTCGCGGGACTTTTCGTGGTCCAGGTCGGACACGGAAGGGTGGAGCTCGCGGAGGCCGCCTACAAGCAGGCCACCCAGCTCGGGTACTTCCCGCTGTGGTCCTACGCTCACCCATCTGCGATCGCGCTGGCAGAACGGCTCGTCGACTACACCCCGGGGGATCTGAACAAGGTCTTCTTCACGACAGGAGGCGGCGAAGCCGTCGAGACGGCCTGGAAGCTCGCCAAGCAGTACTTCAAGCTCGTGGGCAAACCCATGAAACACAAGGTGATCAGCCGGGCCATTGCGTATCACGGCACCCCCCAGGGAGCGCTCGCACTCACCGGCATCCCAGGCGCCAAGCAGATGTTCGAACCACTCACGCCGGGTGGCTTCCGGGTGCCTAACACCAACTTCTACCGCGCTCCAGAACACGCCGATGACCTCGAAGCGTTCGGGCGATGGGCTGCCGATCGCATCGAGGAGGCGATCGAGTTCGAGGGCCCGGACACCGTCGCTGCTGTTTTCCTGGAGCCGGTGCAGAACTCGGGCGGCTGCATCCCGCCGCCGCCCGGTTACTTCCAGCGGGTCCGCGAGATCTGCGATCGGCACGACGTGCTCCTCGTCTCGGACGAGGTCATCTGCGCGTTCGGCCGTCTCGGCAGCATGTTTGCCTGCACCAAGTTCAGCTACGTGCCCGACATGATCACCTGCGCCAAGGGCATGACGAGCGGATACGCTCCCATCGCCGCGTGCATTGTGAGCGACCGGATCGCCGAGCCGTTCTGGCAGGGCCAGACCTCCTTTCCGCACGGCTATACCTTCGGCGGCCATCCGGTGTCGGCCGCTGTGGCCCTGGCCAACCTCGACATCCTCGAGCAGGAAAAGCTGCTCCAGCGCGTGCTCGACAACGAGGCCGCCTTCCGGGCGACGCTGGAGAAACTGCTCGACTTGCCCATCGTCGGCGATGTCCGCGGCGACGGGTATTTCTTCGGCCTTGAATTGGTCAAGGACAAGGCAACAAAAGAGACCTTCAACGCGGACGAGTCGGAGTGGCTGTTGCGCGGATTCTTGTCCAAGGCCCTGTTCGAGGCCGGCCTGTACTGCCGAGCGGACGATCGCGGAGATCCGGTCGTCCAGTTCTCGCCGCCGTTGATCACCGGCCAGCCTGAGTTCGACGAGATCGAGCAGATCCTGCGGTCAGTCCTCTCCGAGGCTTCGGCCCGGATCCAGGCAGGCGGATCGCGAGGCGGACGAGGGGACGACTGACAGCGCTGTCAACGACTCATCGGGAAACGCCGGACCGGAGATGCTCGAAGATCAGATTCGTCTCGGTGAGCGCGACGTCGGGGTTACCCGACAGGTTCACGACCACGAAGTCGCGCAGATTCTCGGTACTTGTGGCCGCTATGTGCAGGTAGAAGTCCACTGCGCCGGCCAGGAAGAACACGTTGAGCACCTCCGGCAACGCGGCGACCTTGGTCGCGAAGTCGCTGATTTGTCCTCTGGCGTGCGACTGCAGCCGGACCGAGATCATGGCCTGGATAGGACGGCCGAGGGCGGCTGGATCCACGTCGGCGTGATAGCCGCGGATCACGCCTCCGTCCCGCAACGCGCGCACTCGTCCGAGACACGTCGAAGGGGCGATACCGACCCGCTCGGCGAGCGCGTTGTTCGGCAGCCGCGCATCCGCGACAAGCTCGGAAAGGATGCGCTCGTCGACCTCGTCGATCGGCGCCGGGTGAACATTCTTCGGAACTGGCGCCGGCGCACGACGAACTGGCGAACGATCTCTTGGCACAGTGGCCACCTTATCGAATCTTCTTCAGCAATCTAGCCTCATGGTTCTCAATGATTCATTATTGTGGGCAACTGACGGAGCGTAGAAAGGCGGAGAGGAATCGTGCAGGTCGGCATCCCGTGTGAGCTCAAAAGCCAGGAGTATCGGGTGGCCATCACGCCATCAGGCGTGAACGAGCTGGTTCGCAGCGGCCATCGTGTCTACGTGGAGCGTGGCGCCGGCAAGGGCTCATCGATCCCGGACGCCGATTTCGTGGCGGCCGGTGCCGAGATCCTCCCGACCGCCGACGACGTCTGGGCCACCGGCGAGCTCATTCTCAAGGTGAAAGAGCCGATTGCCGAGGAATACGGCCGGATGCGCAAGGATCAGGTGCTGTTCACCTACCTGCACCTTGCCGCCTCCAAGGAGTGCACCGACGCATTGCTGGCCGCGGGGACGACCGCGATTGCCTATGAGACGGTGCAACTCGAGGATCGATCTTTGCCGTTGCTCGCGCCCATGTCGGAGGTTGCCGGGCGGCTGGCCCCGCAGGTGGGGTCCTATCACCTCATGAGCCAGGGCGGCGGTCGTGGCGTTCTGATGGGGGGTGTCCCCGGCGTGTATGCCGCCAAAGTGGTGGTGATCGGTGCCGGAGTCGCCGGCCAGAACGCGGCTGAGATCGCGCTGGGTATGGAGGCCGAGGTGCTCCTGCTCGACCGCAACGTGGCCCAGCTCCGCCGAGTCGACGCGATCTACCATGGCCACTGCCAGACGGTGGCATCCAATGCCTACGAGATCGAGCGGGCCGTGCTCGACGCCGACCTGGTGATCGGGGCCGTGCTCATCCCCGGCGCGAAGGCACCGAAGCTGATCTCCAATGAGCTCGTCTCCCGGATGAAGCCCGGCTCGGTGCTCGTCGACGTCTCGATCGACCAGGGCGGTTGCTTCGAAGACTCCCGGCCGACGACCCACAGCCAACCGACGTACGCCGTGCACGACTCGCTGTTCTATTGCGTCGCCAACATGCCCGGAGCGGTGCCGCACACCTCGACGTACGCCCTGACCAACGTCACCATGCCGTACGCGCTCGACCTGGCGAACAAGGGCTGGCGTCGTGCTCTGCAGGACGATCCCGCTCTCGCCTTGGGTCTCAATACCTACGAGGGGTCGGTCACATACGCGCCGGTAGCCGAGGCACACGGATACAAATCGGTCGACCTCGCCGATGTGCTGAGCTGAGCTCAGCCCATCAAGATCAACTAGAGACGGTCGCGGCGAGCTGGCCGCAGGCGCCGTCGATCTCGCGACCGCGCGTATCTCGCACCGTGACTGCGACCCCGCGCGCGGACAGCCGGTGGACGAACTCCCGCTCGACCGGTTTCGGCGAGGCATCCCACGCCGAGCCGGGCGTCGGGTT
>Ga0134124_10005146_pt1 | contig 10516 bp, 6 predicted proteins | sample KB304_FD_96880 | JGI IMG/M metagenome (GOLD analysis project Ga0134124, IMG submission 96880) | Terrestrial soil microbial communities without Nitrogen fertilizer from Kellogg Biological Station, Michigan, USA - KB3-0-4 | ecosystem: Environmental > Terrestrial > Soil > Unclassified ... | reverse complement strand
GGATGTGAGACTGCGCGAGCACCTGTCAACCCAGCCATGATTGACGCGGGAACAGGTATTGGTTGGAGAAACCTGCTCAGTCTGGCGGACTATTGTGTGCAGCAGGCATGTCCGGCAGTCATCGGCATGCAGGCGGTTTTACCTTTCAGTGCGGAGCGAGTGTTCACTCGCTTTTTCTACCAGGCACTTGCCAGCGGTTATACGACGGCAGAATCACTTCGTCTCGCCCGGGGCGCGATCCGCGCTCATCGCCAGGTAGGTGGAAAGCTCCTCGATTGGTCGGTGCCCGCACTGTTTGTCGGAGCTGACAAGCCGGGCGCAATTGTTCCCCGCACCGCATTGGCGCCTCAAACTTCAACGCAGCGCAGAAACGAATTAAGCCTCGGACTGCGCCAGCGCAACACACAATTTTTCGGACGCGATTTACCGTTGCGTCAGGCTGTCGATGTTATTAAAGGACGAACGCCAGAGCGTGTCCTCGTCGTCACAGGAGTTTCATCGGTTGGAAAAACGTCGCTGGTCCATCGCGCCCTCGAAGAAATTGGAGAGGAACCCAAACGACTTTATGTGAGTTTTGACAGTCTCGCGCTCGAAATCGATCAAAGCTGGTCGAACTTTGTCGCGGGCCAGTCTCCCAATCTTAAGACTCTATGCCAACTCAAAACAGACAGTCCTTTGGAAGAACTGTGCCGGCTCACTAACGAGTTGTTGATTTATAGCGGGGCCGACACGCGAAATAAGGACAAGGATTGGGAAGCCCTCGCATGGTGGAAACGTTTGGTTGAGGATTCAGTACCGCATCAATTCGTCCTGGTAGTTGACAACATCGGCGTGCTCGATCTTTTACAACAGGCATTGCTGGAAAAAATGCTGAATAACGCGTTAGCGGAGCACGTCGATAATCAAATCAATGTAGATGGTGATCGTTTGCCAATTAAGAAGAGTTTGTCTACTCAGCTGAAGAAGCTGCAGAAGAATTCGCAAAAGGGGACAATCGATAAGGATACGGTTCCAGATCTGTGGAAGAAAGCTGGAATTTCTACAGCAACAATCGAAGAATTATCAGACCGCCTGCGCGTTAAAAGTGCTCAGTTGTATGTGAAATCTCTCGAGCAACAGATCAATACCCTGGACCGCGATGCGAAATCGCAAGCACGAGTTAAGCACAAAAGAGTTTACACACCTTCCCTCGATGAACTATCGACGGCACTGTGCCGGATCGAAGAGGTTCGCCGATCTCTTGGTATGGCGCTCGGCATTTTGGCCGACAGACGTTCGCCCCGGATCGTCGTAACGACTGCTACGCCACTACGGGATTTCTTTTGGAACGTTCCTGACAACCTGATCTTCGAGATGCGAATAGCACCACTTACGTGGGCCGAGACCTGGAGATCGATAAGGCGGAGTCTGCCAGGGCTGCTACGGTTTGGTGAGGAGTCAGTCTCGCGACTATGGGGACGGTTCGGTGCTCAGCTCGAACTCTGGGAGGAGCTGGAGCGACTGATTCTGAAGCAGCCGGATCAAAATGTGAACCTGCTTAAGCTGGGTGAGAAAGTTGTCCCGCCTTCTGTTGCAAGATCGACACCTTCAGTCGGGCGGTCAGTGCAGCAAGGTCATCGCCCTTTAAGAATTGCTATGGCGGGACAGTTCATCGCAGGCCCGCGTCAAATTGCCGAGGCGCTGACGCAATTAGCTACGGAACACGGCATCGGCGGGCGTGTAGTTTTTGATTTGAGCGAGGCTGGCGCATTGGCAACGTTGATTGATGAGCCTTCACCATTCGCCAATAAGTCATGGGCTACCGATGCTGAGATACTCAAGTGGTTAGATGATGTAATTGCCAGAGACCCTGACATAATCCTGCTGGATTACGGTAAGAAAGTGGCGCTGAGTAAACTAAAAACAGAAAACCCGGCCGAACAAATACTGCTCAGATCAGTCTACCGAAGGACCTTGCTGATCGCCGCCGGAGGGAACAAGAGAAAGCCGAGCACGTCCAGGCGTCAGGAAAAGGGAGAGACGCTGGTAACCATTCCAGCAGCTTATCCCGAGGTTCTAAGTGTTGGCGCTCTTGATGATGGCTTTAAGCCTCTTTCCGAGATCAATGTAGGTCTCGGTAAGCCCAATATTTTCATGACAAATAATCTTGCCGGGACGCCACTGGCTTCGGCCCTTAAGCCAAGTTATTTGGAAAAGACTGGTTCGGGATCGGCAGCGCTGCATGCCGTGGCTACGGCAGTGCTAGTCTGGTCGCTTCTTCCTGATCTCCAACCAGGTGACATACGAGACTTACTTGAAAAGGCAAGCCGGACTGGCAAACCGAGAGCGAAGGTCGCGCGGGTTTTGACTATGGAGGACGCCATCGAATCGGCTCGGACACTCCTGGTGAAGAACACCCTCAAGGATGGACCTTCGTCGCTCCAAACACTCTCGGCGATCACGGGGCTCGAGGGTCGGGTGCTGTTTTCTACTCTCGATCCGCTGATGAAGAATGGTGAAGTTGTACGACTAGCCTCTGGACGTCTCGAGAGATTTCAACTGTTGCCGAAGAAACGTCTCCACTAGCTTTGCCTCAAAAGTCAAACTCCACGCTTGGATCGGGTCAGTACAGGGAGCGGTAGCGACCTGGTTAAACCATAGCCATCACGAATCAGTAGGAATGTCGCATGCAGATCACTGACCAGGTCGCTACCGCTCCCTGTACTGACCCGATCCAAGAACGATTTGGTACTTTTGAGGCAATGCCCGATTAGATCACAGACCCGCGGAGTTGTTAACGTCCGCGGGTCAGTCAACCATGATCCGTGAGTAAGATTACGCACCAGTGCGAGTCGTTATTTTGTAAGACTCACCACCTGTTCCAACTTACTGACGAAGCTGCCCGCATCGACCATTAGGGTCTCGCCTGGTTGGTCGCGTTGCGACTTCTGACAGTTCGTGAAATCCTGCCAAATGAAGTTGCCATTCGAGTCACGAATGTCAACAAACACCAATCCCGTCGCTTGCGGCGTTCGTTCAAAGCGAACACCGATTACAAGTTCCGCCTTCGATTGGTCTGAATCATTCAGCACCTTAAATCGCGATGACGCCTGAAAGGCTCGCGCGAACAATGAACGTAACTCTTCGGCTTGATCCTTTTGCGTCACTTCGGTTTTTTGCACGCGAACCGGAATATACTGCAGCGCTGAAATCGCGGCGAGGCGTTCTTCCAACTCTCTGTAACGCGCCAGACTTTCCATAAGCTCTCGATAACGCGCCACGCGTTCATCAGTAGCGCTGCCAAACGGTTCTGCTTTCGTTGATTCCGAAGCCCCAATCTTTTCGATCGCAAACTGCGCATGATGAGAAACTAATACTCGCTTCAGGCCGTTCAACTGCCAACCAGTCGATCGTTGGCGGTCCTTAGGCAGCTGAGTTCTCACATGATTCAGGCTCGCCGTATCTTCGCTCGCAGTTTCCTGGCTTGACTCCAATGATCTTTCCTTTGTCTCCAGCGCCTGCTTAAACGACACGTTCTGAGCCTGTGCGCTTAGTTGCGCGGGGTTGGACGTTTGTACTTCCTCCCTGTTACCGGTGGTCTTAGTTTGAAGTGTCGCAATGGTTTTCACCAACGATTCCAACGACTTGCTCTGAATAAGCAAACACGTCAGCAGGACCATTACCACCAGACCATACACAAAGCCAAGGGCCGACTGATGACCTCTTGAACTCAGAGGACTCAGAGAAAGTAACTTGGGAAGGTAGTTTCTCGTTTCCGCAGTACCTTTCGACACTGACCGTTTATCGCCTGCCTTCTCGAGATCGAGTGGAGCTTGTTTCGCAATCATTTTGGTTTCGCTCGGCTGTGACTGAATAGCGATATTGATTGCGAACCGTTCTGTTGTAGATGACAGACTGCTCGTACCGGCAGATGCCGCCAGCGCCACATACCGCGTAATGGTCAACACCAGATGTTGACCATTCGGCAGAACCTGGTCGTAAACCGTGAGTTCCGGAGGTACATCCTGAAGCCGCAGACTGTATAGGATGACGGGCTCTCGATTGTGCTCAGTTGTTATTTGCAGCACGCCATCGATAAGGGGAGGCCAGTTGAAGCTAAAGCTGTCGAATACGGGTGGTCCCAATGCTTTGAATACCTCCTTTCCTTCCACCAATGCTTTCAGCTTGCCTACTTTCCCCCCTTTGTTTTTCCAGTTGCGATATGATTCGTATTGGTCGGACGCCGCATTCATCGCTTCTTGCATAGTAAGTTTTTGCTTGCCAGGCACACGGACCGCTCGCAGTCTGGAAAATGCTTCACGCAATTTCGCATTTCCTTCCCAAATCGAATCTAGATCCGAATCTGAACCGGTATCCGCAGAGGAATGCTTGAGACGATCTGAGGTCTCGAGCGAATCTCCTTGCTCTTTATTAGTGGCATTGACTTTCATTAGGACTCTCCTATGCTGCGACTGAAAATGGTTAAAAGTTGCTCGAATGCTTTGTCAATCGAGAATCTTCAAGGGCTAAAAAATTCTTACGGTGGGTCTTTACGAAGTTTTCTGAACAGACGTTCTTTGCGTTTCCGTACAGTAGCCTGAGGAATACCCATTCTCTCGGCGATTTCCTGGTTTTCAAGATCCTCATACACATAACCAAGGAGTTCTTTTTCTTCCTTAGTGCAGCGTCTGAAAAACTCATCAACGCATATTTTCGCCAGCATGGTATCTTCAGGACTGAGACCAGGTCCGGTTTCGTGCCACTCGAGTTCATAAACATTATCCTGATCCTGATTCTTGTCCTTACCCTTACCCTTAGGCCTATCCTTACCAAACTGACCTCCGCTCTCCGCGCCATTGCCGATGCGGCGTTTGGTCTTCCGAGCTAAGTCGATGGCTGCATTGTTGAGAATTTTAAAAGTGTACGCGCGAGGGTTTTGCAGATTGACGAACGTCCGATCCTTGACCTTCCCCAATTTGAGAAGAACAAGCTGACTGAGATCGTCGAGCTCGATCTGGTCTTTCCAACCGTTCAACGAGGCCAGCAGTTCATTCTTATGTTCATTAAAGAATGACTGGGCTAGGTTTAAATCTCCATAGGCGCTCTTCTTCATAGTCTCTCCCCTGGGTGGTTCAAAAAACAGACCCATTACGCTTATAGGGTGCCAAGTGGGGAGACTGGCTTTGACACCTTCCGGCGCCCTAACATCAATGACGAACGAAATGCCGCTTCTGTGACTGAAGATTAGAAATTTTTTCGCGAGGTCTCAGTCCACATCAGTCAGTAGATCGATTGCCGCGTCAACGCGGCGTATGAAACTATGTTTCTGCAAATCGCGCACCAGTTGCCTCAGTCTTAGATCGAAGACCAACTGATCGCTGTTTGAATTGAATTTCGATTTCACGATCAAGCGCGGTGAGAAATTAAATGCACGCGACGGTGTAATGTATTGCCGCAAATACGACGATGATTTGCCACCATTGGACCAAAAACTTCGATCGATATTTCTTAACTCGATCAACCGTACGTCAGAATCTTTCCACGAGCGGCAAAATGGGACATAAGGATTTCCCTGAGGGGTTATGAAGACGTTGTCTGACGAACCTACACTTGTTGTGTGGTTCATACCTGAGGCCGATTCGAGTCCGGCCTCAAGCATTATTCGTCTCAATCTACACGAACCTGACCGTCAGGCACGTTGGGACAGGTGCCTCCTCTAAAAGTAATTTCTGTTTGGTGTGTGACAACTAAACCGCCAATGATCTGTGCCGCAGTTTCGGGATCCATGGAAGGTTGCGCGTGATTTACGTCCTGTGCGATGACGTATATCTGCCAGAAACCTCTTTCCGTGTCCATGAAGAAGTACTGTCCGGTGTAAATGCCATCGTTGGCTTTTTCGTCCGGGGAGACAGCGTCGTCCTGTAATATGAAGGAGCGGACTTGACCCCTCACATCATCTCTCAACCCCACGAGTATGCATCGTACAAAGAGTTGCGCACCGCTAACGAGCTTTTCATCTTTGTCGTAAAAAGACGCTCTGACGATAAAAGGTTCCTTTTTGCCGGCCTTCGCGACATCGGGGGCGGTAACCTCATATCTCGACAGAACATGAACATTTTCATTGAGATCCTCCGCCTCAAAGCCATACTCGCGCGTTGCACCGGCAGCGCTACGCGTAACACGTTTATAGTTCCATTGAGCTTTCACCTTGAAGGGCCGGCCCAGGGCCACAGGCTCCAGGTACTCTCCTTTGAGTTCGACAGATTCAGAAATCGTCACCTCACCAGCTCCGGGAAGCGTATGGTCCTGCCCGCGACGAAATGGATCACGAGAATCCGCCGCGAGAGCAATTCCGCCGGCGAATGCGATGATCCAATGAATTCCAGCCACCACGCCCAGAGGCGTCGACGAGCAAGCTATCGAAGCACATGGACCAACACCGGGGATGCCTACGGGAGCTCCACCCATCAAGCCATTAATAATGCCTAAAACAACGGCAACGAGTGCTGCCACGATCAAGGCAATAAACCCAAGTACTTTCCACCAAGGGTCTTGATACGGAAGATCCCCGTATTGTCCGGAATACGGCACCGGACGAAGTGTGAAACTAACATGCGTTGGGAGAAGGAACCCCGTGTACGGTTTGATCGTTCCCAAATATTCCCGTGCTTTGAATTGCTGGAAGCGAGCCTGGTCCAGAAAATCGTCAGGAAAAACTTCTTTTGCTTCCGGTTCGTCTGCCGGACGAATCCCTTCGAGAATGCGTACGCTGAGTTCGCCTTCCGGAGCACTTACGACGTAAGAGCCCGTGCTCGCGTCGTATCTCACGCGAGTTACGAAGATGCGCACGATGCGACGCGTTCGTCCCGCCGGCGACTCCGCAATGAAGCTTACAAAATGCTTGCCCACGGGCGCGCCGCTGACGTCGATTTCCCACGCAAGTAGCCGGGCCGCTCCGGGTTCCAAAGTATCAACACTATGAGTGAGGGCAGTGACACGAATGCCCGGACTCGAGGCAGACTCGAATGAGATTCGCAGATTGTTGATGGGCGCAAGACCATCGTTGCGGAAATACGAGTTGATTTTTTGAAACGCAAGACTCGACTCAAAAAATCCATCCGGGAGCATTGCGCCAGTCAGCAACTCAGTCGCGAACGGACGATTGGGAATTGAAATTGGAATCATTGCTTCACCGCCTTTTCATCGAGTACGACAATGGTTAACCCACCTACAACTTGATTGTTTTGCATTTGACTTACTTCCAGGACAGCAGCCTGCCCTTTGAGTTTGCCGGCGACAGTTCGGCCAATCACGGCTTTTGCGTCAACGACGACACTCTCACTCGGCCCCGTTGCTTTGGCCTTCTCATCAGGCAAAGGACAAGCTGATTGGCTTAGCGCGAGGTTTTCGATTTTGCCGTGAGTGACTTTGCCAGTGAGATGGACACCGGCCGCGTTTAGAAGTTGGGCCAGATCGGCCTGCTTATTCTGTTTCACGACAATATGGAAGCTCTGCTTCTGCCCGCCACGATTGTGAATCTCAAACGGGACATGAAAAATCCCGGTCCTGGTTAACTGGATCTCCACGTTGCGCTGGGCCACATGGCGATCTGTCGGAACACTAAAATCACGCGAATCGGGAAGCGGATCTAAGCTGGAATGGAAGGCTTCAACCAGAACACAAACGTGGCCGCGATTTATAAATGCAGGTGTCCAGGGAGTCAGGCATAAAACTTCCGCCTCATCGCCCGGGCCGAGAGAGACGTAGGATGTGCCAACGAAGTTCGCAGTGCTGCGGTCGAAGCCAACGGACGGATTGGCCCAGTAAAAATTCACGGCCGCATCTACCACCGCCGAGTCACCACGATTATGAACAAACGCCCAGAGATAGCAGGGCTCGCCCATCAAGGGTAAGCCGCGAGGACCGTCCGGTGAGCCCGGAACAGTCCAAATATCCGGGCTTGCCCACCAGGGAACTCCATCAAGAACTTCTAATCTGATTGCCATAAGCTACTCCTAGTTTTATTCGTGCATTAACATTTGCTGTTCATAAACAGCTTCCTTCAATCAAGGGGACATTCCCCGATGCGATGGGTTGGTAAGTAGGAATCGAAATGGAAAGGTTTAGCGGTGTGAGAATATTTCTGCGAAACTTCAATTTATGACCGAGCCAACAAACCGCATCTCGGCGCACTTTTTTATCGCTCGATCTAAACCTGAAAGCATTTCTCCGGTCTAATATGTTTTATTCAGAAAGCCGTTCTGAAAAGAAGGAGGAGAGATGAACGTAAGAAAATTAGTCATTCTATTAATGACAATCGCACTCGGAGCACTATCTGTCCCAGCGCAGGAAGGTGCTGGCTCTGTAACCTTTACAGACCATTCCAATCAGAGTGTCAGCATCAGCCGCTTTGGCACCGTGCTTAAGTTGAAAAACAGCAACGGCAAGGAGATTGTGCCCAACAACATTTATCGTGTATGTGCTTGCGGCGAAAAGGGACCGTGCATAGAGTCCGCCAACTTACCGGGGAAGGAAACCAAGTCGCAGTTTGAAGTAGTGTTTCCTAAAGAAGGAGCAACGCTCAAGAAAGGAGAGACTCTGGTTCTCGCAGCAACATTTCGCGAGGGAGAACTTACGGTGAAGCGGCGTCTCACTTGGGAGGCTGGCTCCGGCGCAGTCATAGTTGATGAAGTCATCTCCTCATCAAAATCGCTATGCCTTACCACCTTTGAACCACAACCGGAGATTGTAACGGTGCGGCTGGTGGCGAAGATGTGCCCCAGGCCACCGGGAGACCCGTATTTTTGGATCTGTCCACCCTTTACGGAAATGAGTCAAGAAAGTATGCAGATGATGACTTCCAACGCTGTTCATAATTTCGTGCGGTAACTGTAAGATCACGTCTAACCTAACTATGCGCTGTGAGCCGCGCAGCAATGCGGCTCACGGCTTTCTCTTTTAGAAAGGCCATGACAAACGTGGCAAACTCCCGTGCAAAGATCTGCCAGTGGTCATTGATCTCGGTGCTCCTGCTTTGCAACGGCCACTTACCGGCCCGTGCGCAGCAACTATCTGCTTCATCGCGTAGTGCGGATCGTTATCTCAACATCTTGAGTGCGCTGGGTAAAAAAGAGTACGCACGGGCAATTGCTGAGAGCGAATCGCTAATTGTTGATGATCCCGCCTTTCCTCTCGTTTATGAAAAACTCGTCAACGCAGCCCAACGCGGAGGCGATCTTGACCAGGCGCGGGTCTTTTTTGCGTCACAACTTCAACCGGCAACAAACAACCCGCGCGGCTATTTCGGCATGGGTTTGATTCACAGCCAGCGCGGCGACCTGGCTGCGGCAATCGAACAGTACCGGCAGTGTTTGCAAATGGTCCCTGATTTCGTGCCGGCATATATAGCTTTAGTGAACGCATACCGCGCTCTTGATCGACTTCCCGAAGTTGAGTCCTTTATAGAATCACTGCCGCGGACTGCTTCTTCACGTTACGGGTTGAGCTATCTGCGTTACATGCAGCGGCGCTATGACGAGGCGCTGGAGTTGAGCAAGCAGGCGCTGCTCATGAACGCGCAGTTGTCAGAAGCTTACAAGACCCGAGCGCAAAGTTTCTATGCGTTGGCACGGTACGCTGACGCTCGTAAGGAGACGCAACTCCTGCAACAGGAAGTTACCGCGCCAGAGAGGATAGAACTCAGACTTTCCGGAGTGATCATCGGGGCTGTGGCCACAGCAGTGACCGGGAATCGCGGTGAAGCACTCGCTGAATTGAACTCCGCCTATCCTCGCATTGTCGAAGTTGGCAATCTGGAGTTGGAAGAGGACATACACAGTCAATTGGCGTATCTCTACGATCTTCAAAATGAATGTGCTCAATCGCTGCAACACGCAAAGGCAGTACTGGCTGTTGGAAAAGAACTCAAATCGCGCTACGTCGGAAGGTATGTCGGCAATATCGGAGGAGCCTACGCCTGTCTTGGCGACATTCCGGAGGCGATCAATTACTACAATCAGGCACTCGAAATCTCTTCCAATCCGCAAACCCTCGATACGAGAAATTTGGTTTCCGTGCTGACTAATATTGCTGAGGTAAACGTCTCAAACTACTCCGAAGCGCTACCGTTACTCAAGCGAGCATTGACCCTCTCGCAAGACATTACGAATCCAACAATGGAGATGCGAGTGCGGTTAGGTCTTGGGGCTTTCTATCAACAAAACGGTGATCACGCCAAAGCCCTCGAGCAGACGAAAGCAGCACTGCAAATCGCGCAACAAACAGGAGTCGCAGTTCCAGAGGGCAACTCATGGAACCTGTTAGGAAGAATTCACCTCTCGATATCCAACAACGCTCAAGCATTAGAAGCTCACCAGCGCGCGCTGGAGATTGGCGAACGGACGAATACGCCACAAGTGGTTTGGAATGCTCTGGCCGGCCTGGCGGCAGTTTTTGAGAAGCAAGGTAACGTCGCACAGGCCGTACAGCATTATCGAAAAGCGATCGACACGATAGAGGATGTGCGAAGCCGGATTGG
>Ga0134124_10005145_pt1 | contig 10517 bp, 7 predicted proteins | sample KB304_FD_96880 | JGI IMG/M metagenome (GOLD analysis project Ga0134124, IMG submission 96880) | Terrestrial soil microbial communities without Nitrogen fertilizer from Kellogg Biological Station, Michigan, USA - KB3-0-4 | ecosystem: Environmental > Terrestrial > Soil > Unclassified ... | reverse complement strand
TGTCGCGCCGCCGCCGGTTGAGATATGTGTGATCCGATCCGCAACACCTGCCTTAGTGATCGCAGCAACTGAATCGCCTCCACCGACGATCACAACCGCACCGCGATCGGCCGCATCGGCGACTGCATGAGCAACGCCAATTGTGCCCTGGTCGAACGGTGGTTCTTCAAACACACCCATCGGTCCATTCCAGATCACCATGCGGGCATCAGCAAGCGCTGCTGCAAAGTGGCCGACCGTTTCGACGCCGATGTCTAAGCCAACCAATCCGATGTTGGTGAACTCGATCGGAATTGTCTTCGCGACAATGTCCTGGCCTTTGATCGGTTCGTAGCTGTCGACGACCTGGTGATCAGTAGGCAGCAAGAAGACTACCCCCTTTTCAGCAGCGCGCTTTTTGATCTCAAGGGCGGTCGGCATCATGTTGTCTTCAACGAGCGACTTTCCAACTGTGAAGCCTTCCGCTTTCAAGAACGTGTAAGCCATTGCCCCACCGATCAGAATCTTATCGGCGCCGCGATCAATCAAAGCATTGATCACTGGAATTTTGTCGGAGACTTTCGCGCCGCCAAGAATTGCGACAAACGGGTGTTCAGGGTTGTTGATGGCGCGACCAAGATAGTCGAGTTCCTTTTCCATCAACAGACCAGCCGCCGCCTTAGTTACATGCTTGGTGATGCCGGCAGTTGAAGCGTGTGCCCGATGTGCCGCACCAAAGGCGTCGTTAACATAAACATCGCAAAGACTGGCTAGCTGTTTCGCAAACTCGTCGTCGTTCTTCTCTTCTTCCGGATGGAAGCGAAGATTCTCGAGAAGCAGAACACTACCGAAAGGCAACTGACTTGCTTTTGATTCAGTTTCGGGGCCAATACAATCGTTCGCAAATCCCACGGGCATTCCTAACAATCGCGATAGATGATTGGCGACAGGCTTGAGACTGTACTTTTCGACGCGTTGACCTTTCGGCCGTCCAAGGTGTGAAGCGAGTATCACACCGGCGCCTGCAGCGAGCGCAAATTGAATAGTGGGTACGGCGGCACGAATGCGTGTGTCGTCGTCGACCTTGCCGTCCTTAATCGGAACGTTGAAGTCGACGCGAATAAAAACGCGCTTGCCGCTGAGATCGAGATCTTTGATTGAAAGTTTGGGCATTGCGATGTCGGTCTTCGGTACCAGGCTTCTAATCTTTGATTCTAGCTCGCAACGTAGAATCGAAAACCTGAGGCCAAAGACTCAGAATGCGTATTTCTAAAGACCCTTCCCCGCAATGTACTTGATCAGATCCCGCACGCGACACGAATAGCCCCACTCGTTGTCGTACCAGGAAAGAACCTTCAACATATTTCCACCGATCACTTTCGTGTACTCGGCATCGACGATCGATGAATTCGAGTTGCGCTTGAAGTCAATCGACACAAGTGGCTCTTCGCTGTACGCAAGAATGCCCTTGAGTTCTTCATTCGCCGCATCTTTTAACGCACGATTTACTTCTTCAGCGGTCGCATCTTTTTCGAGATCCATTACCACGTCAACCAACGAAACATTCGGTGTAGGAACACGAACTGAAATACCGTCAAACTTCCCTTTCAACTCCGGAAGCACAAGTGCAACCGCCTTTGCGGCGCCGGTCGAGGTTGGAATCATCGACAACGCTGCGGCACGCGCACGTCGCACATCCTTGTGCGGCAGATCCAATAACTGCTGATCATTTGTGTACGAGTGGATCGTCGTCATCTGAGCCGAGCGAATGCCAAACTTCTCGTGAACAACCTTCGCCACGGGAGCCAGGCAGTTCGTCGTACAGGAAGCATTCGAGATTATGTGATGGGAAGTAGGATCGTATTTGTTTTCGTTGACACCTAGAACGATCGTGATGTCTTCGTCCTTTGCGGGCGCCGAAATGATCACTTTCTTGACACTACCTCGTAGGTGCTTCTTCGCGTCTGCAGCCTTTGTGAAAATCCCCGTTGACTCGATCACGATTTCAGCGCCAACTGACTCCCAATCTATAGCTGCCGGGTCACGCTGCGAGAAAACTTTGAACTCTTCGCCTTCGACGCTGATACTGTTCTCGCCCGCCTTAATATCATGATCAAGATTTCCAAGTACTGAGTCGTATTTCAAAAGATGGGCGAGCGTTTTGGTGTCGGTCAGATCGTTAACCGCAACGAAGTCGATGTCAGGATCACCAAGTGCTGTGCGAAAAATGTTTCTGCCGATACGGCCAAAGCCGTTGATACCAACCTTAACTGCCATGTGTTCAAGTCCTCCTGAGTGCCAATAGGCCTAACGATCCGTTGCGTTTTTGGGATATCAAGTGTCGCGCTTGTGGGACTGGGCACCGGTCATCCCAAGCACCATCGGGTCTTCCCAGCTACACAAAACTTTCCCTTACAATCACACCCTTACAAACGATGTGTTGTGGATAAACAGAGCGTTGGTGTAAGAAAGAATGCAAGATTATGCGGCGAGTTTGTGCCTGTCAAGCGAGCGATTTATAAGTTTTTGAAACCGCATTTGACTGTGCGACGTAGTACAGGCTTGATACGGTGGACTATGATTTGCCAGAATGTTTCTGAAACCCCTTCCTTGGCTTAGCCGCGGAATCAACTGGAATAACGTTAAGGAGCTCTTCGTCTGATGCAGATTTTCAAGTCTCTTATCTTAGTTCGAGCGATTGTCATCTCGAGTCTGGTGCTTTCCGCCTTTGGTGTAACGCCAGCACAAACGACGACGTCGCCAGCACCGTCCACTCAGAAACCTAAGGATGCGACCAAGCCGCCGGGTCAGGAAAAGAATCCTAACTTGCCTGAAGGAACACAGCCCGCAACGCAAAACCCAGCGGCCCCGCCGGGAAGTCAGCAGACTTCCCCAACGACGCCTCCGGGAACACAACAGACTCCGCCCAGCGCGCCTCCGGGAACGAATCCGACCGTTACACCGAGTCCATTGCCAGGCGACGTTACGACTCAAGAACCGAGAGAACCGGTAATTCCAAATTTCCAGGCGCAACCGATGCCGCCGTTGCCGGACATGTCCCGCTTGGGCGTCGGCAATAATACGATCCCGTTGTCCCTGAATGATGCGATTAAGAAAGCGCTCGAAAATAATAACGATATCGAAGTTGCCCGCGACGATGTTCGCTATCAAGAGACTCAATTGAGATCTCTAGAGGGCATATTTGATCCCTTCTTTACTATGACACCGCAGATTGATAAGCGTGTCACACCAGTACAGAACATCTTTGCCGGTGCCGGTACTTCAGGGCAGGTCGGGAACACAACTTTTACACTGAGTCCGGGTGTCACTAAACAATTCTCGACAGGCGGCGGAAACTATGAGGCACTGTTCAGTAACTCCCGCACAAAGACAACAGCGACGAACAGCACGCTAAATCCCTTCTACTCGTCAAATTTGAGTTTGAGCTTTACCCAGCCGCTCTGGCGAGACCGCTCGATCGACAACAATCGACGGCAAATTCGGATTCAGCGAAAACGAATTGACCAATCAGATGCTGATTTTCGACTGAGAACGATCGACGTCATCACGAGAGTGCAGCAGGCTTATTGGGAAGTGGTATTCGCACTTCGGGATCAACAGAACCAACTCGCAAACCTGAATCTCACGCGTGAGAATCTCAGAAATGTCGAAGCCCAGATCGCCGCAGGTGCGAAGGCCCCGTTGGAACGAGCTGAAGTTCAAACTGAATTGGCAAGCAGGGAAACGGCTTTGCTAACTGCTGTTCAGAATGTCTCGATCACTGAAAACAATCTCAAGCAATTGATCTTCAAAGATCCAGCTTCGCCGGATTGGTCCAGTCAGATAACGCCCACGGACACTCCTTCTTTTAATGAGGTGCCCGTTAATCTCGACGAAGCGATCAAGACAGCGCGCGAAAACAGACCTGAGTTGCGCCGTCTGCGATTGCAGGCTGACATCAACGGCATTGACCTACAGTTCTTCAGGAATCAAACGAAACCACAAATGGATCTGGTAGGGACAGTGGCAACAACTGGATTAGCGGGTGCTGCCGCAGCGACCCTCGCACCAGGAACACCTGTGCCGTTGATTTCTGGTGATCCTAATACGGTCGCCAATTCGTTCCTGCTGAGTCAGATTCAGGACATTCAGCGTAGGTTAGTATTCCCAGTCTCCCAAACTCCGGTTGTTCTTTCTCCTGCATTGGCACCATCCGATCTGGTTGGTGGCTATGGAAAGACGCTGGCAAACCTTGGCAGCTTTAATACCTACAACGTTACGGTGGGCGTAGCCATTCAGATTCCGTTTAAGAATAAGACTGCAGAAGCCAACCTTGCGGGCGCAAATATTCTGCGCGAGCAACTGCTTGCATCCATGAGGTCCACTGAGCAAACGGTTGAAGTCGACGTACGTAATGCAGCGCAGGCGGTTGAAAGTTCGCGACGCCGCGTATTTTCGGCGCGTTCCGCCAGAGTGAATGCAGAAACACAACTTGAAGGTGAACAGCGGCTTTATCAAGTCGGACGTTCGACAACGTTCCTGCTCTTTCAACGTCAGAACGCACTCACTAATGCCCGGGCTTCCGAACTGCGTGCGGAGACTGACTACAACAAGGCGCTTGCGGATCTCCAACGCGCAACGTCCACAACGCTCCGTGCGAACAACATCACTGTGGAGTCACCAAACGTTCCCTAACCTGTTAGCCGACAGGCAAAACTAATTTGCCGTTTTCGATTTGCGATTGCTAAGGTAGCTTATAGCTCCGGAGCAATCGCAAATTTGTTTTGTGCAACAGCACGAATGAAAATTAGCGCCACTATCATCACCTTCAATGAAGAATCGAATATTCAAGCGGCTTGCGAATCTGTCGCTTGGTGCGACGAAATTGTTGTAGTGGACTCTGAATCGACTGATTCAACACAGAAACTTGCGATTGACGCAGGAGCTCGCGTGATTACAAATCCGTGGCCGGGCTTCGCCGATCAAAAACAGTTTGCGGTTGACCAGGCAAAACACGAGTGGATATTGAGCGTGGATGCTGATGAACGCGTTTCAGAAGAGCTGCGAGCCTCGATCGAGAACCTCCGCCAGAAACCGGATACCAGTCTTGCCGACGGCTATCAGGTCTCGCGACGTACGTTTTATCAGGGTCGTTGGATTAAAGGCGGTGGCTGGTACCCAGACCGACAACTACGATTATTCAAGAGGGGCTCGGGTCACTGGAAGAAGCGGCACATCCATGAATCGGTAGAGATGAATCAAGGATCCCGCGTCGAGGTACTTTCGGGCGACCTCCTTCACTACACAATTCCTGACGCCGCTTCTCATCACAGGATGATTGGTGAACGTTATGCTCCGCTGGCTGCGCGCCAGATGTTTGATGAGGGCCGACGCACTTCCCCAGTTAAAATTGCGACGGCAGCTCCTTCAGCTTTCATACGCAGCTTGATTCTCAAGGCGGGCTTTCGTGATGGTTTGGCTGGCCTAAGCATCGCGAGCTTCGCCGCCCACCATGCATTCTTGAAGAACATCATGTTGTGGGAAATGCAGAATAAGAAATAGAACTTGGGTCTTTGTTCTTTGTTCGATAGCACTTCTAAAAACTATCGACGAAACTTCGAAGACCAAAAACCAAAGACATAAGACAAAAAAACCAAGCACCCAAATCCAACCAAACACGATACAATTTAAAAGCATGCTTGCTTCCCCCCTACTGGCCCTGCCGGATCTGTCGTTCATACCTCCCTATTATGGTTACATCTTGGCCGCCGTTTTTGGCGCAATCATTGGCAGCTTCTTAAATGTCGTTATTCATCGTGTACCGCTGGAAGAATCAATTGTCTTTCCAAACTCGCGGTGCCCATCATGTGGAGCCACCATTGCCTTTTACGACAACGTTCCGATACTCAGTTATGCGTTGCTCGGTGGTAAGTGTCGCGGTTGTAAGAAACACATTTCGGCACGCTACCCGCTGGTCGAACTACTGACCGCGATACTCTTCGCGGTTGTGGCCTGGCACGATGGCTTAAGTTTCGCGTTGCCTTTCGATTTGTTGTTCAGTTCCGCTCTGCTGGCTCTCGTTTTCATCGACGCCGAGCACATGCTGCTTCCGAACGTCATCACGTACCCGGGAATTATTTTTGCGGTAATTGCCCGACTCGCTCTTCCCTATCTAACTGGTTCGCCTCACTTCGACGACCTGCCATCGTTAACACAGAGCGCATTCGCAAGTTCACCTATCTGGGTGGCTTCACTCGTCGGGGCTTTCCTTGGGGCATTAATCGGCGGTGGTTCGCTCTGGCTGATGGGTTGGACCTGGGAAAAGTTACGCGGCATCGAGGCAATGGGACTGGGAGACGTGAAGATGATGTTTATGGTAGGCGCCTATATCGGTTGGCGGTTGACCATTCTCACCATCTTTGTCGGTGTGCTGTCGGGCTCGGTGATCGGCATTCTTCTAATGGCGCGACAAGGCAAAAAAGACATGCAAATGCTTTTACCGTTTGGAGTCTTTCTTGGACTCGGCGCCATCGGCGCCCTATTGTTCGGCTCTCACCTGGTTGAGTGGTATGCAGGGCAGTTTAGGTAATGAAGATGTCAGATTTCAGATTTGACGAGAGTTGGTCTAGCTGAATCTACAACCAGAGATGGACGTCGTCTCATGACAATTTGCAATCTTCAATCTGAAATCTGCAATCGCCATGGCTCACCGTAACCGTTTCCAATTTGGTCTGACGATGCTGACGGGTCTTTTTCTCCTGGCGGTGTTGTTTGCCATTTTGCTCTATGCCTTGACTCCTGAAACACCTGCATCTCGTGGTCCGATACTCTTAGCTTCCTTTATCGCAATTCTCATTGGCAGTCTGCTCGGTATTCTCTTTGTAATCCGCTGGCTATTGCGACCTTATCAGCAGTTGGTCGGCGAAGCTGAACGCGCTTCGGTTAAATCGCAATTATTGAAATCACATGACGAGGCGGAGTTTGTACTCGAAACCTTTCAAACTGTGGTTGCGCAGCTACAAGAGCAACGCCAGGAACTTGAACGCCTAAGCGTCCAGGCACGCGAACGTGCGAGCTCAGCTGAAAAGTTCAGCGAGCGAATTGTCGCCAGTCTTCCTTCAGGCTTGATCGCATTCGACGGCGCAGGACTATCCATGGCGATCAATACTCCGGGCCGCACGCTACTCGAAGTTGAAGGCAAAGCAATTGGCGAGTCTTACGACAAGCTTCTCGATCGTTATGCTGAATTATCTGCTATGGTGGGTGACTGTCTACAACAAGGAACACTCTATCGACGTACCGAGATTGAAACTGTCGCACTCAATGGCCAGGTACGTCGTCTTGGCGCAACGATCGCACCGATCGAACTGCCGCCCGACCGTGGACCTCATGGAGCGCTCTGCTTGCTTACAGACATCACCGAGGTGACCGAACTCCGCGAACAAGTTGCCCTCAAGAATAATCTCGAGAGTCTCGGTGAGATGTCGGCAGGCCTGGCCCACGAATTCAAAAACGCAGTCGCGGCGTTGCAAGGGTACGTTCAATTACTACAGAGTCTTGAACTCAATGAAAAGGCAGAAGCTGCGGCCGCGTCATTGCTAAATGAAGTGCGCAGTCTTTCGGGAATGGTTACTTCATTTCTTAATTTCGCGCGCCCGCAGCCACTCCATCTCGAGGATGTCTCAATCAAGGATCTGCTTGATGAGTGCGTTACTGAATTGCAGCCATTGTTTGCGGAGTTGCAAGTGAAGGTCTCGCTTGACTCCGCAGATAATCTTATAGTGCCGGCAGACGAAAGGATGTTGCGACAGGCAGTCCTCAACCTTTTGCGAAACGCAGCCGAAGCAATTCCCGAAGAGAGTTCCGAACGTTCGGTCTTTGTTCGAGTAGGCTCTGACAACTCTCCCAATGGCAAAACCACTACTGCCATTGAGGTCAGAGACACTGGCTCTGGCATTCCACCGAGCCAGTTGCAGAAGATCTTCATACCGTTCTTCACCACCAAACCGAAAGGTCACGGCGTGGGGCTCGCCCTCACCCATCGCGTAATTACTCAGCATGGCGGAACGTTAACAGCGGCAAACGCGTCTGAAGGTGGCGCGGTGTTTACGATCAGACTACCCTCCGAAGAAATTAGTACCCTCTAGTAATGCAGCTCTAGTTATGCAGGTTTTGGGTGTTCGGCTTTTTGTTATGCGGCTGTGCCGCTTTCCGCGTGCTTGGCTAAGAAATGAGAGGCTATGCCTCGCGCGGCGTAGCCGCTAAGAGAGTTGCTGACTTGACGGAAAGCCTGAGGCTTTCCGCACGAAAGGCGGCACAGCCGCAAAACCAGTTAATTGCTGACGTGGAGGACTCTAGTGCGATTGAATCGTGAGAATCGCAATCTCAGGCGGAACACGAAACCGCAGTGGCAAGATACTCGTTCCAATCCCGGTCGTTACAAACAGATGTTTTCCATTTTCTTCGACGTGTCCTGCTGCGTACTTTTGTCCGTAGTTTGAGGGGACAATGAGCCGGCCAACGATCGGAAGATTTACCTGCCCACCGTGCGTGTGAGCAGCTAGAAGCAGTGAAACTCTGGTTGGTAGTTGCACAAAGCTGTCGGGGTTGTGCGTTACTGCAATCACCGGAACTCCCATGGGAACGTTCGCAATGGTGCCGTCGATGTCCTGTGGGCGAGTCCAGGCATCAGCCAGACCGACCAGCGCGATCAACTGATTGCCATCTCGCAATTCAGCCGATTCATTTTCAAGTACTTTGATTCCGTCAGTCTCAAATGCCTTTCTGACCCGCTCACCATCGAAGTACCAATCGTGATTACCAAGGACTGCGAAAACTCCGAGCGGCGCCTTCAAATCTTTGAGAATGGCTGTCATCTGTTCCGGCGCTAGCTGGCTACGATAGAACTGAGAGCGAACCATGTAGTCACCAAGGAGAACTATGAGATCTGGATGCTGTGCATTAGTTAGCGCAACGATATCTCGAAGCTTGTTCTCGTTGATAAACGGCGAACCCCCATGTATGTCGCCGATGGCAGCTATCTTCAACCCATCGAGCGAACTGGGCCAGCCTTTGATGTTTAAGATTTCGGAATGAATCACGAGGCGATTAGGTTCGACAAAAACTGACCATGCTCCTAGTGAGACAAGGGCAAGAAGTAAAAACAGAATGGTGAGTCGTCGAATTGTTTTGGGGTGATTCTTCAAATGTGGTTATAAGCCGCGAGGAAAATATTCAGGCCAACGTTTGTCGACGAGCTTCGATATATCTTCACGAACGACTAGCTCGTCAGGGAAACCAGGTTTGGTGCGAGCATCAATGACTATCGGAGCCTCATAGACGAGATGATGACGATGAACCGTAGTGTTGGAGGCGTAAATATCAGCAGCCGGTTCGAACCGCGTCCAGGTGGCCCATAAAAAGTCGGCAGACGAACGAGCGACTGAAGCATCGTCATGCAAAACGATTAATGGCCAGTTCTTAAATGCCGGATCACTCGCCACGCGCGCTCCAAGAGATTCTTCCTCGGAATAGGTCGGACCTTGTAAAACGAGACAGCCGCCACAAAAGACCTCCGCGCGCGATACGCCGTTCGGCAAAGTCCCCTCGTACTCACGCTCCAACTTCCGTATTGGTTCCCCTAAACCAAGCATGATGGCTTTACTACCCTCGTTAACTTTGCCACTTGTGTAATCAAGCGTGTCCATCGAGACATTTGAAAACACAAACAAATCTGTCTCCGGACGGAAGCGCTCAAGCACATGCTCGAGTAATTTGGAAAAGTTGCTCAGATCCTGAGGCGTGTCAGTCAGCAGCAGAAACTTTGTCAGTGAAAGCTGACCTTCACCCAGGATTCGAAAACCCGAGACGAGCGCTTCACGACCGTAACGTTCCTGCACTACAGCCGCGCACAAGGAATGAAAACCCGTTTCACCATACGTCCACAAATCTTTCACCGACGGCATCACAAGCGGAAACAGAGGCGATAGCAAGCGCTGCAGGTAATCGCCGATAAAGAAATCTTCCTGCCGAGGTTTCCCAACAACAGTCGCTGGATAAATCGCATCTCGCCGATGAAAGACGGCGTCCAAGTGGAAGACTGGATATTCATGACGCAGCGAGTAATAACCGTAGTGGTCTCCAAAAGGCCCCTCGTCGCGTCGCTCGTGGGGGGCAGCGTGACCCACCAACGCAAACTCAGCCTCAGCGGCTAAACGGTGACCGCCGAGCGGGCTGCGACTCATCTTCAGTTTCTGACCTGCCAATAACGACGCCAACACCAGCTCTGGAACGTCTTCTGGCAACGGCGCGATCGCGGCAAGGATCAGTGCGGGTGGTCCACCGAGGAAAACAGTTACCGGCAGATTCTGATTTAGCCGTTCAGCTTCCCGGTAATGGAACCCACCTCCTTTTTGAATCTGCTAATGTAAACCCGTGGAGCTGGCGTCGAATACCTGCATCCGATAGACGCCCAGGTTGTGTTTCTTCGTCACCGGATTCTCGGTGTAAACAAGTGGCAACGTAATGAATGGCCCGCC
>Ga0134124_10005143_pt1 | contig 10517 bp, 7 predicted proteins | sample KB304_FD_96880 | JGI IMG/M metagenome (GOLD analysis project Ga0134124, IMG submission 96880) | Terrestrial soil microbial communities without Nitrogen fertilizer from Kellogg Biological Station, Michigan, USA - KB3-0-4 | ecosystem: Environmental > Terrestrial > Soil > Unclassified ... | reverse complement strand
CGCCACTTTGAACTGGGTCTGGCCGGAAGGCACCGCGGCGCCGTCCTGGTATTTAGACACGACGCCAAAAGTCGCGCGACCCGTTTGGTTGGGATCGAGCAGATAAGCGCCGGCCGGTGAGAGGATCTGGCCGCCACCGGTGACAAAGCCGCCGGCGGGGTCATAGATCACCACATAAGCCGGGAGGTCGTCGAGGACCGTGGTAGCTGTCACGCTGCCTCCGTTCGTCACCGTCAGCGCCACGGCATAGATGCCCGCTTCAGCAAACGCCACGTTGGCCGTAACGATATTGTTGGAAACAATTCCGGGAACAACGATGTCCGCCGAGCCATCCCTTGAGAACTTCCAGTAGGCCAGGTAAGGACCGCTAAAGCCGGACGGAGTGAAATTGCCGGCAAACAGGATATTGCTGTTGACCAACTGCACAAATCCGGACGCCGGATCGGTGATATGCACCGTCAATTGGGCGGGTCTGATCGTCAGGGTGCCGTTGTGAATGGTCACGGTGTAATTGCCGAGCTTTCCGTCCGGATCAACCAATGCCGGCACGATCGGGTAGACGCCGACGAAGCTGCTAACGGTCGCCGCGCAGGAATAAGTCGCGGTGATGTTATCGCCGTTTTTGATTCCCGAAAGGCTGCCGCTGAAGATCGGATTGGTGACGCCATAGATCCGGGATGCGTTGTTGGCGGTGACCGTCAATGGCGCGGGCAGAACCGACAACACCCCGCCGACCAGGCTGAGTTCGTAGTCATTGTCCGTCCCTCCGCTCAGGGTGATCGAATAACTTCCAACCGCGCTGGCTGCCGTTGCCGTGGTAGCGGCCACCGGTGCCGCATCGATTACGGCTGAACTATCGCCATTAACCAATCCGCTATAAGCGAGCGCGAAGGCAGGATTCGCGGCGCCATAAATGCGGGAGGTGTCCACCGCTTTCACGCTCAAAGGCGCTTTGGTCACCGTGATCGCAACCGTGGCGGCGGCGCCCGAATAATTATTGGTATCCGCGGGAATGAAACCGGCGGACAAGACCTGGGCGGTTCCCACATGCAGAACCGTTCCACCGGCAGGCGTGTAAACGAAGGAGCCGGCCACGTCTGCCGACGCATTCAACTGTTGGCTGTCCAGCGCCGTCCCGTAAACGATGTTCGACGGGGCGTTCCACGTAACAATGGGGCTGGCCTTGGCAACGGTAATGACAAATTGGTTCGTTGCATTAAGCGGCAGCGGGCTGCCGTTATCGGTCGCCACTACCGTAACCGTATACTGTCCGGCTGCCGTAAATGTGCCGGAGAAAGTATCGGTATTGAAACTGATGCCCGGCGGCAGACCGGAAACGGAATAGACCAGGGTTTGGTCCAGGTCCTCGTCCCCAAACGTATCGGCGGGAATGGTGAGGCTGAATGACGAACCATAAACATCGGCCTGGTCGGACAATGGATTGATAACCATGGGAGCATGGTTCAGCACATATCCGTACAGTTCTCTGCCCGACAACACGGTCTGCGCGCTGAAATATAACGTGCCGCCGACCAGGGTCGGACGCGACGGATTGGAATCCTGCGAATCGCCGGTGATGTCGCCGACCTGGAAAGTTCCAGAGTCCGTCCCATCGCTTTGCCATAATTCGCGTCCGTTGACTCCGTCAGTCGCCGAAAAATATAATTTGCCGTTGATTGCAAAGAAATTGGTCGGCGCCGAACCGGCAGTGCCCGGATTGATGTCTTTGACCCACACGGTGCCGCCGGCGGTACCATCGCTCTTCCACAGTTCCACTCCCAACCCGTTGGTCCCGCCGCTGGCGGAGAAAAAGAGCGTTCCACCGACATCGGTCAGGTTGTGAGGATTGGAAGGAGCGCTGGGATTGGCGCCCGAAACGGCGACGGTCCCCGCCGCTGTCCCATCGCTCTTCCACAAAGCGATCCCGGTAACATTGCTGGCCACGAAAAATAAATTCGTTCCGCTGACCGTCAGGTTCCGCGGCTGAATTCCCGCGAACGGGTTAATGGTTTTCACCAGGACAGTACCGGCGGCCGAGCCGTCGCTTTTCCACAATCCAACGCTGTTGGAAGTCTCGGCTGCGAAGAAAAACAATGTTCCCTGGAAATCAACCAGGTTGCGCGGACTGGAATTGATATTTCCCACGGCAATATCTTTGACCAGGACCGTCCCGCCGAAAGTCCCGTCGCTCTTCCACAATTCATTGCCGTTAACACCATCGTTGGCCGCAAAAAAGAGCGTGCCGTTGACCGTGATCAGGTTGGTAGGGAATGAACTGGCAGAAAGATTGATGTCCTTGACCAGGAATGTTCCTCCGCCAGTGCCATCGGTTCTCCAAAGTTCTGTTCCCCCGTTCGTGGTCGCCGCGGAAAAGAGTACCGCACCATTCAATGCTGTGAACTGAGACGGATTGGACGAACTGCTTCCAAAGCTGATATCCCTGACCAGGACGGTGCCGCCCGAAGTGCCGTCGCTTTTCCACAACTCCGACCCCCTCACTCCGTCGGTGGCAGCAAAAAACGCCTTGCCGTTGATCGTGGCGATATTTTGCGGATTCGAACCGGCCGTCCCGGAATTGATGTCTTTAATCAAAACCGTGCCTTCGTCGGTGCCGTCGCTCGCCCAAAGTTCATTGCCGGCGACGCCATCATTGGCGGCAAACAACAACGTGCCGTTCAAATTGACCAGGTTGTCGGGATTTGAATCGTTGTCCGACGCGCGGATGTTGTACACCAGGACCGTGCCGTCCGATGTACCGTCGCTCTTCCATAATTCACGGCCGACAACTCCGTCGTCAGCTGAAAAAATTAAAGTGCCGTTGATATTCGCAAGGCCTTGCGGGGACGAACTGAGCGGCCCGGACCGGAGGTCCTTGACCAGGACGGTCCCGGCCTGGGTCCCGTCGCTGGCCCAGAGTTCATTGCCGGCGATATTGTCGTTGGCGGAGAAGAATAGCGTGTTATCGATGACAACGAGGTTGGTCGGGTTGGATCCAGCGGAGCCGGCGTTGATATCAAGGACCAAAACGGTGCCAGTGGTCGTCCCGTCGCTCTTCCACAATTCGACTCCGGTGGCGCCATCGTTCGCCGTGAAAAATAAAGTGCCGTTCAGGTTGACGAGATTGCGGGGAATGGAACTGGCCGAGCCGACATTGATATCCTTGACGATCACCGTGCCACCGAAAGTCCCGTCGCTTTTCCACAATTCAACGCCGTTAGTGCCGGTGCCCAGGCCATTGGCAGCAAAGAACAATGTACCGTTGACGTTGACGAGATTCTGCGGCGCGGAACTGGCGCTTCCGGGCAAAAGGTCTTTGACGAGGACCGTTCCGGCCGACGTGCCGTCACTGCGCCACAGTTCGGTCCCGGTAGAGCTTCCCAAAGCTGAAAAATATAAAATATTGCTGACGACCGTTAATCCCTGCGGATTGGAACCAGCCGCACCCGGATTGATGTCCTTGACGGGAACCGTTCCTTCGGACGTGCCATCACTTTTCCACAACTCAATGCCGCCGGCCCCGGAGTTGGTCGAACCGTTGGCAGAGAAAACCAACAAAGTGCCAAATGCGGTAAGGTTTCCAGGATTTGATGAACCGACGCCGGAAAAAATGTCCTTAACGATCACGGTGCCCGCCACGCTTCCGTCGCTCTTCCACAACTCAACGCCCGCCGACCCGTTGTTCGCCGCAAAAAACAGGACGTTGTCCACCGCCACAAGATTGGTGGGACTCGATGAAGCGGAACCCGGGCTGATGTCGCTCACCAGGACCGTGCCGCCCGCGGTTCCGTCACTCTTCCACAGTTCGCGTCCGTGTGCGACATCCGACGCCGTAAAAAACAGCGTGCCGTCGACATTCACCAGGCTGGCTGGATCGGCGCTGGCATTATTTGCGGCAATGTCTGCCACCAGGGTAGTGCCCTCCGCCGTGCCGTCGCTCTTCCAAAGTTCTGTGCCGTGAACGCCATCGTTTGCCTTGAAGTAGAAAATATTCGCGCCGACAGACACAAAGAACGCCGGGTTGGAGCCGTTGGTGTCCGACTGGTAATTAATATTTTTGACAAGAAATTCCTGGGCCTGGAGGCAACAGCCCAAGGTCAGGAATAGTGAAGCCAGACCGGCTTTATAGGCAGCAGAGAGATAGTTGACTGATTTCATAATGGTTCTTTCCAGATTAACGTTCCACGTCGGAATCACGCGTGAGGCATGCGTACTTAACCCGAAGCCGATTTTTTCGAAACGGTGGAAACAGTCAAGCGTGCGCCCGCGAATTCGGTTATCCAATGGCGACAATCACCGCTGTAAAGACCCGGAGTTGACACTGCGTCGGCCCTTGCCAATGCTTGGGGCATGAGTGACATCATTTACCCGCGCAGCCCGCGCGAAACCATGGACGGCTGGCATTATCTTCCCCGTTACATCGATAAAATCCGCCTGCACCTCGCGGGCAAACTCCATGCCGATTACATCGAAAATTTGGGTAAAGGTTTCGACGGCATGTGGCTCAAAGCCGCCGGCGTCACCCACGAACAAATGATCGCGGTCGTGAAAAATTCCCTGGTCGATGCCCAGGTCTGCGATTGGATCCACAAAAGCATCAAAACATCCGCCGCCGAAAAAGAAGCGCACTGGCAGGACGTCCTGAGCCGTCCCAAAGCTGATGATGAAGCGGCCAAAGCCCGTTTCAAAATGCGGAAGGAACAGGCAGGGCTGACGCATCGCGACGATATCAAAAACTTTGTGGATTACATCGACGCCGACGAAAAACGGCTTTAATCCTTCCTTAACCGCAGGAGACGACCACGTGGAACGTGGCAAGCGCTTGCCGCGTTTTACGCGGTCGGGAGACTCTAACTTCCGTCTTTCCAAACCGTTGATTCGCCGATGACCGGTTTTAATCAGAGTTACCTCGACTCCTACAGATCAGCCCGCATTCGCCGCCATCCACTCATCCAATCCGACGATCGGTTTTGACAACACTCTTTGGACTTTGGAAATATCCAGCGAAACATCCGGCACGCGGGGTGGGCCGGAAAAATCTTTGATCGATCCCGGTTCGATCCTTGATTTCAGTTCGGGCCAGCGTTGCACCAATAACTGGCCGGTTTCCCATCGCGACAGTCGCTTCGCCCCGGCCACATGGTAAATCCCGGCGCATTTCTTCCCGGCCAGCTCCCATGCGGCCCGCGCCGTTTCACCGGCAAAGATCGGACAACGAAATTCATCCACGAACAACGCCATCTTCTCGTTCTTCTGCAGCATCGATCGCAATTGTTCATCAAAACCTCTGGTGCCCGATTTTGAAACACCGCAGTTGATCGACGTGCGGACAACCACGTGCTGTGAATTTCTCAAAACCGCCTGCTCGGCCGCCGCTTTGGTTTCGGAATATAACGTCGTGGGATTGATGGCGTCGGTTTCCAAATAGTTTCCCCTTTTCCCGTCAAATACCAGGTCCGTCGAAAACAGCACGAAGGCGGCATCGGCCGCCAACCCGGCCAGGAGCATCGTCGCGTCCACGTTCACTTTGCGGGCCAGCCCGGGATTTTTTTGGGTTTCGGCGATCGTACTGATCGCGGCACAATGAATAATCGCCGCCGGTTTGTCCTTTTGAAATTCGCGGCGAACGCTGTCGAAATCCGTGAGATCAAACTGGTCACGCGTGACGGCGCGGACCCGCCATTGGGGAGCGAATTGAGAAGCGGTCTGGAGCAGGTAATTGCCAATCAACCCATTCGCGCCGGTCACCCAGGCGATGCGTTTAGCGATATTGTCCGTAGGAGCCGAGGTCACGAGACTCTAATTTTATTTCCGCTTTCCGCTTTCTCGCTTTCCGCTTTTTACTCCGGGTTAATCGACGTAACGTTTGAGGAGGTTGCCATACGCATCGATGCGCCGGTCGCGCAGGAAGGGCCAATGCGTCCGGGTGACGTCTACTTTCGAAAGGTCCACCGGCACGATCAAGATTTCTTCCTTGTTCACAGGCGCCTTCGCCATGATCTCGCCAGAGGTGCCGGCCACAAAACTTTGTCCCCAGAATTCAATGCCGTCGCCGCCGACCCCGGCCATTTTCTCCAGGCCGATGCGGTTGGGCACGGCCACGTAGCATCCGTTGGCCACGGCGTGCGAGCGCTGGATGGTTTCCCAGGCGTTGTGCTGGCTGGCGCCGTGCTGTTTTTTCTCGCTGGGATGCCATCCGATGGCCGTCGGATAAAACAAAATCTGCGCGCCCTGCAATGCCGTCAATCGCGCCGCCTCCGGATACCATTGGTCCCAGCAGACCAACACGCCGATCTTTGCATACCTGGTCTGCCACGCCTTGAACCCAAGGTCGCCGGGTGTGAAATAAAATTTTTCGTAGAACAACGGGTCGTCCGGGATGTGCATCTTGCGATAGATGCCCAACAAGGAACCGTCGGCGTCGATCACCGCGGCCGTATTGTGATAAACTCCCGCGGCGCGCTTTTCGAAAAGCGAGGCGATAATGACGGCCTTATATTTTTTGGCAATCCTGGCAAAGGCGTCCGTGCTGGGGCCGGGAATGCTTTCCGCCATCCCGAAATATTTGTGGTCTTCGCTTTGGCAGAAGTATTGCGACCGGAACAATTCCTGGGTGCAAATGATTTGCGCACCCTGTTTGGCGGCGCGCTCAGCCAGGGCGAGCGTCTTTTTCAGGTTCGTCGCGGTATCAATCGAGGCAGCAGATTGGATCAGGCCGAGTTTCACGACCTGGGATGCGGCACGTTTCATTTACGATTTGGGATTGAGGCGAACGGTTTCTTCCAGCACCTGGGTCTTGCCGGGCACCGATGCCGACGACGGGGCCTGCTGGCCGAACAACTCGCGGACGAATTTACCGAGCGTCTCGTTGGTGGGGCCGTAACCCTTGTGGTAGATGTAGTATTCCAGGCTGTAGAGCAATTGGTCGGCGCTCTCGTAACGATGCGCCGGGTCGCGCGCCAGGCAGCGCTGCAAAATCTCATTGAGCGGCTCGTCGATGCGTTTGTCGAATTTCTGGAAATCCGGGATCTCCATGTTGAGGATCCGCTGGCGCGATTCCTCGGCCGATTCGCCCTTGAAAATGTTCCGTCCCAACAGCAGGTGCGCGAGCACAACCCCCGTTGAAAAAACGTCCGATCGCCGGTCCGTGATCTGGAAGTCGGCCTGTTCCGGGCTCATGAAATCGGCTTTGCCGGCGACGACTTCGCCTTCCTGGTCGGTTAAAAATCCCCTGGCTTTGGCAATGCCGAAATCAGTCACTTTCACATCGCCTTCAAAGGCAATCATGATGTTCTTGAGGCTGATATCGCGGTGCACGATGCCCAATGGATGTCCGTCCTTGTCCGTCTTGTTGTGCGCGTAGGCCAGGCCGCGGGCGACGCGGCTGGTGATGAATACCGCCAGTTCCTTGGGCAATTGCTGGTTTTTCTCCGACAACTGCTTGGTAAACTGCTCCAGGTTGACGCCGCGGATCAGTTCCATGCAGATGAATGCCACCCCCTTGGTTTCACCCAGGTGATAGGTCTGGACGATGTTGGTATGGATGAGGTCCGCGACGAGTTTGGCTTCGCCGACGAAATTCTCAATGAACATCTTTTGGCTGGCGAAGTTCGGACGGATGATCTTGATGGCGACGCGTTTGACGAAATCGCGGGCGCCGTGCTGTTCGGCTTCGAAAACAATACCCATGCCGCCTTCGAAAATCTTGCGTACGATTTCGTAACGGAAGTCACATTGGATTGTGAACAGCGCCATGACTCGATAGTCCAGAATTGTGCGCCGATGTCAAGCTCAGCCCGTAAACAAAGGTGAAAGTCAAAGTTGAACCCAAAAATTTTTTTGTTTTTTTGCTTGCACGATTCGCGTGAAATTCTTTAATTCCCCTTACGTCACGCGACTTTTTTGACGAAACAATTAACAATAACCAAACCAAACAACACCAGGAAGGACACCGATATGGCAAAAGCACTCTCCAAATCTCAACTCGCCGCCGCAATCGCCGACAAGGCTGAGATTCCCAAGAAGAAAGCGACCGAAATCCTCGAACACATCGCCGCTCTCTCTTACAAGCACGCGAAAGACACGTTCACCCTGCCGGGCATCGGCAAGCTCGTGCTCCGCAACCGTGCCGCCCGCATGGGCCGTAATCCCAAGACCGGGGAAACCATCCAGATCCCGGCCAAGCGCGTTGTGAAGTTCCGCGTCGCCAAAGCCTGCAAAGACGCAATCCTCGGCGCGAAGTAATTCCCGCTTTACTCACAAGGCGCTTCGAGCAATCGAAGCGCCTTTTTCATTTTTTAAATCCTCCTCATCCTCATCGTCGTCCTCATGGATCAAATCCAGGCGAGGATGAGGATGACGATGAGCATGATCATGAAACCCATTTCAGCCGTTTTTGTTTTTCATCTGCGCTCATCTGTGTTCATCTGTGGCTGAATAATTTACATGAAACCTCGCGTCCGATTTGCCCCCTCGCCCACCGGTTACCTCCACATCGGCGGCGCGCGCACCGCGCTCTTCAACTGGCTCTATGCCCGCCACACCGGCGGCACGTTCGTCCTGCGTATCGAAGATACCGACGCCGCCCGCAATTCGCAGGAGGCCGTCGACGTCATCCTCAACGGCCTGCGCTGGCTCGGCCTCGACTGGGATGAAGGCCCGCTCACGCCCGACGCCACCGGCCCCAGCAAGGGCGACCACGGTCCCTATTTCCAATCGCAACGGAAACAGAATTACCAGCGCCGCGTCGAAGCCCTGCTCTCCCGCGGCCTGGCCTATCAACACGAAGGCGCCATCAAATTCAAAATGCAGCGCGAGCCGATTACGATCCATGACCTGGTCGTCGGCGATGTCGTCCGCAAGCTGACCGACCGCGAGGAGGTCGACCCGGATTTTGTGATCCTGCGCTCAGACGGACAGCCCGTGTTCCATCTGGTCAACGTCATCGACGACCTCGAGATGGGCATCACGCACGTCATCCGCGGCGAAGACCACCTGAGCAATACCGCCAAACACATCGCCTTGTTCAATGCCTTTGGCGTCCAACCGCCGCATTACGCGCACATCCCGCTCATCCTGAATGGCGACGGTTCCAAGATGAGCAAGCGCGACAAGGGCGCCTCGCTCACCAGCTATCTCGACGAAGGTTTTTTGCCCGAAGCGGTCATCAACTATTTGTGCCTGCTTGGCTGGTCGCCGAAGGACAATCGCGAGAAACTGTCGCGCGATGAAGTCGTCGAACGTTTTGACCTGCCGCAAATCCTGCGACACAACGCGCGGTTCGATTATGAGAAGCTGCTGTGGTTGCAGGGTGAATATGCGCGCGAATTGAAGGACAATCGGTTTTATGAACTGGCCGTGCATGCGTTCGGCAAATCCGACATCGATACCAACAAATTTCCACTGCCGTTTGTGAAGGCAGCCCTGGACACCTGCAAGGGCAAGTTCAAGACCTTCAGCGAATTGCCGGGATACGCCGGGTTTTATTTCAAGGACCAGGTCGAATATAACGCCGAAGGGGCGAAGAAAGATTTTGTGCCTGAAAATAAACCGCGCCTGCAGAAATTGCGCGAGGCCTTTGCCAAAACGGATCCATTCAACGCCGTCAGTCTGGAAGCCGCCCTCAAAGAAACAGCAAAGGAACTCGGCGTGAAAGCGGGCGTCCTGGTGCATCCCTGCCGCCTGGCCGTCACGGGCAACACTGCGGGTCCCAGCCTGTATCACCTGCTCGAGGTGGTGGGGAAAGAGAAGGTCTTGGGACGGATAGAGGCAGCACTTGGGCAAATCGGATGAATCGCCTCCCGACACAACGCTACTTATTCCATGGCGTGGATTTGTCGACCGGGACCACTTTTTTCATGTCACCGCAAGGATGATCGGCAGATCGGGTATCGCAAACGCTCACCGATTCCAAATAATCGATCCACCGCTGCTTGTCTGCGTCGGGAACGGAAAGATTTCTCCAGCGACGGTGCAGCCAATAGCCCGCGTCATTACCGGAAATGTAGAGAAAAAGATTCACCAGTTTCGTGCCATTCGTCAGCGTCGCCTCCGTTTCCCACAAAATCATGGGATAATTGTTTACCGTCCCCTGCTTCAACACTTTGCTTTGAAATCCAGGGGCGACGAATCCGCGTGCGGCGCTGTCCATTCCCGTCTGAAATTTCTCAGGCGCATCCGGTTTCCCACCACGCATGATCGTCATCTCGAATTGGTTGTTTTCCTTAATCCAGGAGGCAATTGAATTTTTCCCGACATCTCCGGAACGCATAGTCCATCCTTCTTCAGGCACCGGAACGGGTAATTTAATATTTTCATATTTCAACCCGTTCGATGGAACAATCGAGCACCCGGCCAGGAAGATCGCGCAACTTAAAATAAACCGTTTCATTTTCTCCGAAACTTCCGCTTTTTAGTCCAACAAGTCGAGATGCTTTCGCAAAGATCATTTTGCAAACACCGACATCGTCTTCCGTTCACACGTCCATGTGTCGTTGGTGTGGTTGAAAAGGAAAATATCG
>Ga0134124_10005142_pt1 | contig 10519 bp, 5 predicted proteins | sample KB304_FD_96880 | JGI IMG/M metagenome (GOLD analysis project Ga0134124, IMG submission 96880) | Terrestrial soil microbial communities without Nitrogen fertilizer from Kellogg Biological Station, Michigan, USA - KB3-0-4 | ecosystem: Environmental > Terrestrial > Soil > Unclassified ... | reverse complement strand
CGGGACTGCACCTAGAATGAATGCGAACGAAGTCATCAAGATTGGGCGAAGCCGCAGGCGTGCTCCCTCCAGCGCCGCATCAGGCAAGGATTTGCCCTGCTCATATTGTTCTTTCGCGAACTCCACAATCAGGATTGCATTCTTCGCCGCCAGGCCGATCAACATCACGAGGCCGATTTGTGAATACACGTCGCTTTCCATCTGCACCATGTAACTCGGCAGAAAAGCGGCCAGAAGTGTGCGCCTCAGCCACAAAACCGCAAATGCTCCAAAAATCGCGACTGGAGTGCTCAGGAGCACGCTGAAGGGCAGAGACCAGCTTTCATACAGGGCCGCGAGGATCAGAAAGACAAATAGAAGAGAGAACCCGAAAATAGCCGCCGGCGGAATTCCTTCCTGGGCTTTCTTTTCCTGAAAGGACATGCCGAGATAGTCGAAACCCATCTCGTGCGGCATCGTCTTCCGGAAAACATCTTCGAGGGCGGCCATGGCCTGGTCCGCACTGTAGCCGGGAGCGGCGGCGCCATTGATTTGGGCAGCGCGATACTCGTTAAAGCGCATGGTGAATTCCGGTCCCTCGCGCGACTCGAAGCGCGTCACCGACGACAGAGGAACCATTCCGCCTTTGTCATTGCGAACGTAGAACTGGCCAACATTTTCCGCCTGGGTGCGATAGTCGCCTTCCGCCTCGATGTAGACCTGCCATTGCCGGCCGAATCGGTTGAAGTAGTTGATGAAGTAGCCGCCCATGAAGGCCTGCAGCGTTTGGTATACGTCCCTGACGGACGCACCCTGCTTCATGACTTTTTCGCGATCAACGTCCGCGTACAACTGGGGCACGCTCGAAAGAGAAGTGGTGCTGAGTCCCGCAAGTTCAGGGCGTTTGCGCGCCTCGGTGAGGAAGGTCTTGAGATTCGACGACAGAAACTCGAGGTCCTTGCCGGCCCGATCCTCCAGCACGAACGTGAATCCGCCAGACGTTCCAATGCCAGGGATGGCCGGCGGAGAGAAGGAGAAGGCGATCGCTTCCGGCAACGACGACAGAGCCACGTTAATTCGTTGCTTGATGGCTTGGAGTTGTTCTTCCCGCGATTTCCGGTCGTCCCAGGGCTTCAGCGTCACGAAGAAGAAGGCGTTGTAGCTGGTGCGCACGAAGCTGAGCAGGCTGAATCCAACGACGCTGGTCGTATGCTCAACACCGGGCGTATGGGCCAGAATGTCTTCGATTTTCGCGGCCACATCGTCCGTGCGCTGAAGAGACGCAGCTGTCGGAAGCTGGACGTTGACGTAAACGTAGCCCTGATCCTCATCAGGAAGAAAACTTGACGGCACTTTGCCCCCGAACCAGGCGGCGGCGGCCGCGAAGGCTGCCAGTAGGATGAGCGCGATTGCACTCCTGCGAATCAGGACGCCGCAAATCCGGACATACCATTCGGTGGCATTCGCGAAGACACGATTGAACCAGCTGAAAAATGCCGCGAGCGGTCCGCGGGAAGAGGTCTTTGGGCGCAGCAGCAAAGCGGCCAGCGCCGGGCTCAGCGTTAGCGCGTTGAATGCGGAGAGAATAACGGACAATGCGATGGTCACGGCAAATTGCTGGTAGAGACGTCCGGTAATTCCGGGAATGAAGGCGGTCGGAATGAATACGGCCGAAAGAACCAGCGCGATGCCAATGACCGGACCGGCGATTTCCTCCATCGCTTTCAATGAAGCGGCTTTTGGCGGGAGACCCTCTTCAATATGCCGCTCCACCGCTTCGACAACGACGATGGCATCATCCACCACCAGGCCGATGGCCAGGACCAATCCGAAAAGCGAAAGCGTGTTGATCGAGAATCCAAACAAGGGAAAGAACATGAACGTGCCGACTAGGGAGACGGGCACAGCCAGCAACGGAATCAGCGTCGCGCGCCAGCCTTGCAGAAAAACGAAAACGACGATGAGAACCAGGGCGATGGCGATGACAAGCGTGAGTACGATTTCCTTCATGCCTGCGCTCACGGCCTGGGTCGTATCGAGGGAGATGGCGTATTCCATGTCCTGGGGCAGCCGGGTCTTCAGATCGGCCATGAGCTTCCGGATATCGTTGGCCGCCTGGACTGCGTTGGAGCCGGGCAGTTGGTATGCCGCAACGATGGCCGCCGCTTTTCCATCCAGGCGGCTCACCATGTTGTAGCTCTGTGCACCAAGCTCCACACGCGCGACATCTTTTACGCGGACTATGGCTCCCGTTGGCGACTCGCGCACGACAATATTTCCGAACTCTTCGGGCGATGTCATGCGGCCCTGAGCCCGCACGGTATAGGTGAACTGCTGTCCCTTGGGGACCGGTTCGCTGCCCACCTGACCTGCGGGGTTGACGGCGTTTTGTGACTGGATGGCCGAGACAATCTCAGGAACCGTGATCGCCAGTTTCGCTAGCCGGTCTGGCTTCACCCACAAGCGCATTGCATATTGGCCAGCGCCAAAAATTTGGACACTGCCGATACCGTAGGAACGATTGATCTGGTCAGCGAGATTGATATACGCGTAGTTGGCCAGAAACCGCGCATCGTAAGTGCCGTTCGGCGAATAGAGTGTGACCAGCATCAACGGGGCCGTCACTGTCTTTTGCACGGTGACGCCGTAGTTGCTGACATCGGACGGCAGTTGCGACGCGGCCTGTGTTTGTCGCATCTGCGTCAGCATTAGATCGGTGTTCGGATCGGTCTTTACGTCGTAGTCCACGATGAGCCGCATCAGACCATCGGCCGTGGAGTTCAGCGAATACATGTAGTTCATGTTGTCCACGCCACTCATCTGCTGCTCGACCGGCGTCGCCACCGATTGCTCGATGGTCTGTGCATCCGCCCCCACATAGGTTGCGAGAACCTGAACCTCGGGTGGAACGATGTTGGGGAATTGAGCCACAGGAAGCGTGGCGATCGTGACTGCTCCCACGATCACCATCAGGATCGAGATGACCATGGCCACGATGGGCCGGTTAATAAAAAATTTGGACATGGTCAATCGCCTTTCGCTTGCGTCTGTTTGATTTTCACGGTGGCGCCGTTTTGGAGCTTCTGCAGTCCCTCGACGACTACCTGTTCGCCTGGTTTGACTCCACCTTCGACGATCCACATAGGTCCAACACGGTCCCCGACTTTCACCGCCCGGATGCTCACCTTGTTGTCCGCGCCCACGACTGCGAGTTGGTAATTCCCTTGCAGTTCGCTCACGGCCTTTTGTGGCACGAGCAGCGCGCCGCGTCGGATGTCCGGTGCTGCCCGCAGCCTTCCAAATTGGCCGGGGCGAAGGAAGTTTTGCGGATTGGGGAAGGAGCAAACGATCTGAATACTGCCTGTGCTTACGTCTACCTGGCGATTCGCGAGCAGGCCAATCCCTTTGTGCGGATAGACGGAACCATCAGCCAAAATGAGGTCAAATGGTGGCCCGTTGGAAGGAATCTGTTTTTGCGCGTCGGCATTAATCCGGTCAGCGAAGTGGATGTACTCCTGCTCGCTGATGGAGAAATACGCCTTGATGGGATTTATTTTTGAGACCGACGTGAGAACCGTCGTCGGATTGACGAGATTGCCGATTTGCACCTGAGCAATTCCCGCCATGCCATCGACCAGCGACTTCACCTCCGTGAACTCGAGGTTCAACTGGGCCTGCTCCACTTGGGCCTCGGCGGCCTTGACCGCTGCCTTCGCCGCCCGGTTGGCCTGAATGTCGTTGTCCAACTGGCTCTGCGCAATGGCTCGTTCTTTGGCGAGCGGGGTGTCCCGGTCGACATCCATTGCGGTCTTGGCGAGTTGTGCCTGAGCTTGCGCCACCTGAGCGTTCGCCTGGTCGAGTACAGCCTGGAAAGGCCGCGGATCGATGTGAAAAAGAATCTGCCCCTTGTGCACAAACGAACCTTCTTTGTACGTTTGGCGGGTGATGTATCCCGTCACCTGAGGCTGAATCTGCGCGTTTACGTAGCCATCAAGGGTCGCGACCCACTCGCTGAAGACCGGAACGTCTTTCTGGACTACGGTGGCGACTTCCACCTCAGGAGCCGAAATAGCAGGCGCTGCAATCGTCTTACCGCAACCCACTGCGAAAGATACCGACACCAGCAAAAGAGCCAGAACGAGGCGAGATGCAGCAGCGCGGCAAGCCAGGCTGCCAATGCCTTCTGGACAATGACGGTGTGGCATTTGCATTTCAGAGAGGCGCCCGCAGTGCCACGTGACTAACTCCGCTCTGCTTTTCTTCTCCATATCAGTTGTTCCTAAATGTCGAACGATCGAACGATTTACAACTGCCTTTATGTCGAGGTCCCCTTACGCCTTGAGCGCTTCTGCCCACCCACCGCGCTCGCGATCTCCGTACACGTCGAAAACACCCGGCCGAAATCTAGCCAACTCCTGTATCGCCTGGGTACAGGCTTCGCGAACTCCGGAAGCAGAGCAGCCGAGAAGCAAAGCACACTCGTGCTCCCGGTAGCGCTCCAGAACGCACAGCACGAAGACAAACCGCTCGAAATTTGCAAGGCCTAGCACGGCATCCACATCAAAACGTTCGATTGGACCTTTTTTGTGAGAGAAAGAAATTAGACGCAGCGCGAACGGGTCGGAATTGCTTGGTCGAGGCTGGAGTTCACGAATTGCATTCTGCACGATCACGCGCTTCGCCCAGGTGCGTGCCCAATCCCTAAATACCCGGTTCTCCTTTGCACAATCTTCCATACCCGCCACAAAACACTTCTCTCCCTTCTCGTGATCTCCGGTGAGAAGAAACGAGAGCTGATAAAGCCCATGCATATCCTCGTCAAAAATCTTGAGGAAATCCTGGCAAGTCGCGTACCGATTTTCGCCATTTCTGCACATAGCACTGTGGGCCTGCTCAGTCATTTCCCCACCTCTCGAGAGTGGCGTGTACGATTTGCAAAAGGACTGCGTCATCGAACGGTTTGCTCAAGAACTGCACTGCCCCCTCGCGCATGGCATGAATCCGCATCTCGGCGTCACCATGTGCGGTGATGAAGATGACCGGTATTCGGCATCGCTCGGCTTTGAGCTTCGCTTGCAGTTCAAGACCGGACATGCCCGGCATACGAATGTCGGTGATCAGGCACGCGGCCTTGTTTCGCGCTTCGGAATCCAAGAATTGTTCCGCGGAGCCGAAGCACAGCCCGGACAGTCCGTCTGACTCAATCAGATCTTGCAGGGCACGCTGAACTGACTCGTCGTCATCGACGATTGCTACGAGTCGTGAGTTTTGTCGGATGCCCATTGGGCGAAGAGTAGCGCCATGACAAAGCAGGCACAATCAGGCCTTAGTAGCGGCAACTACTACTTAGGTGGTAGTCGATTAGAAGGGAAAGAGTGGTGAATTTAACCGGACCGGCTAAAAGCAGGCGAGCTATTTACGAGGAGAAAGTTTGAGCTTGTCGGCCATACGGACCAAGTCAGCTACCGATCCAGCCTGCATCTTCTGCATAACGTGGCCTCGATGGATTTTCACTGTGGCTTCGCTTGCCCCAATTTCGTAGGCAATCTGCTTATTGAGCATTCCAGAGACCACGAGATTCATAACCTCGCGCTCTCGGACGGTCAAGAACTGATAGCGCTCGTTCAATTCGTGGATTTCGGTCTGTTGTTCTCTAGCGGCGCTATCACGCTGCAGGGCTTGCTGAATTGCGTCCAGCAGATCCTGGTCCCTGAATGGTTTCGTCAAGAATTCTACGGCACCCGACTTCAATGCCCTGACAGACATGGGAATGTCGCCGTGCGCCGTAATGAAGATGATAGGGATTTGCACGCCGGTCTCCGCCAATTGCCGCTGGAGGTCGAGTCCACTCACCTGTGGCAGTCTCACGTCCAGAACCAAACAACTCGGGTCACTTGTGCGTTTCCTGCGGAGAAACTCCTGCCCAGTTGCATAGGCCTCGGCGCGCAGGCCAACCGACTCTACGAGATCCTGAATCGCCTGACGCATGCCGCGGTCGTCGTCGACGATGAAGACGGTGGGAACATCGGCGGATTTCATGCTCGCGCCTCAGCTTCGACGGGGAGAGTGAAATGGAAGGTTGCGCCCGCCCCCTGATTGCGTGTGGCCCAGATTCGTCCCCCGTGGGACTCCACGATCGAGCGGGTAACAGCCAAACCCATGCCCGTCCCCTGAGGCTTCGTCGTATGGAACGCATCAAAAATCCGTTCGCTATTTTCGGCCGGCAATCCTACTCCGGTATCGCTGATTGAAGTGAGTAGCTGCCCTTCGGGATTCAACCCCGATCTGATCGTCAATTCGCCGCCCGCCTCCATCATGGCTTCGATGGCATTCAGCATCAGGTTCATGAATACCTGTTGAAGTTGCACTCGGTCAGCCAAGATGTCAGGCACATGTTCATCGAGTTCAGGATGAATCGTTACGAAGTGCCGAATGGCTTCGTCCCCGAGGAGAACCGTAATTTCTCGGATAATGTCCTTGACGTCAACCATTCGGCGTTCAGCCGGCGTGCCCTTCTTGTAGAAGGACCGCAAATTGTTGATAACGTCCGCGGCGCGATTTCCTTCCTGCTCAACTCTGGTTGCTGCCGCGCGGGCCCTCTCCAGATCGGGTGGATTATGAGCCAGCCACCGCAAACAGGCGTTCGCGCTCGTGATGGAAGCGGCAATGGGCTGCTTGATTTCGTGCGCCAGCGCGGCCGCGAGTTCCCCCATCATGTTCACGCGATTGATGTGTGCCAAATCAGCCTCCAGCTGCCGCAGTTTTTCGCGCTCCTGCTCGGCGCGCTTTCGTTCGGTTATATCCATAGTGATACCGACGTAGTAACCCATTTCTTCAGCAGGATTGTGATGTCCTATCGAACGCAGGAATCTGATCTGGCCGTCGTCGGCCCGACGAATGCGAAATTCGCGGATATCGTAATCCGTTCGGGTTCGGATAGCATTTTCGACAGTTGCGCTCACCACCGGCTCATCTTCCGGGTGGACGGTGGCCCAAAAGCGTTCGAGTGAAATAGGGCCTTGGTTGGGTTCAAAACCATGCAGCCGATAAACTTCGTCCGACAAATGAAACATTTGCTTTGTATGGAAATTGGTCGCCCAACTGCCGATATGTGTTAGGCTTTGCGCCTCCGCGAGGTATGCTTTTTCCCGCAGCAATTCCTGTGTCAAATCAGCCTCTAGCTGTCGCAATCTTTCGCGCTCCTGCTCGGCGCGCTTTCGGTCCGTAATATCCATGGTGACGCCGACGTACTCGCCTGGTTCTCCGGACGCATTGCGATGTCCGATCGCACGCAGGAATCTGATGCTGCCGTCGGTATGATGAATCCGATATTCGTCGAGGTAAAAATCCGTCCCCTCGCGGACTGCTCTTTCAAGAGTGGCATTCACACGCGGTGCGTCTTCCGCGTGTTGAGTGTCGAAAAAGCGTTTGGGTGGTATCGGGCCTTGGCTGGGATCAAAGCCATAAAGGCGGGCGTTCTCGTCCGATGAATACAACAGGTTTTGGGTCGCGAGATTGTATACCCAACTGCCGATGTGGGCCATGCTTTGCGCATCGGTGAGGTATGCCCGCTCGCGCCGCAACTCCTCTGTCAATAGAGCATGCTCTGTGACGTCGATTGTAGTACCGTGAAACGCTTTAAAAACGCCATCTTCAAAAACCGGAACACCCACGCAGCGAACGTGCCGCACGTCGCCGTCTGGTCGAACAATCCGTGTGGTTACGTCACAGCCACAGCGTTGTTCATGCATCATCCTGACGGTTTCCTCCATAGAGGCTCGGTCATCAGGGTGGACGGCGGCCAGATACTGCTCAAGGTTCGGAGGCCCGTTCTGAGGGTCAAGGCCAAAAATGTTGTATACCTCGTCAGACCAATAGATGCCCAAATCGTCAGTCCAACGGATACCCAAATCCTTTGCCGCCCAGCTCCCCATATGTGCGAGGCGCTGCCCTTCGCTTAGGTAAAACTGGCTTCGACGCAGGGCCTCCTCTCCGCGTTTGCGGTCGGTGATGTCCTGGGTCGTACCGAACATTTGGTAGGGCCGGCCCGATGAATCTTTTTTCAAATCGCCCAGGCTGTGTACGACACGCAGTTCCCCGTTGGGACGAAGGATCCGATGTTCACAGTCGGCGCGCTCCCCAGAACGAATGGCCTCTTCCGCGGTCCGAAATACATACTCTCGATCTTCTGGGTGGATTATTTCGCGCACTATCGCCAGCTCAATGGGGCCTTTCTTTGGCGTCAGCCCCAAGATGAGGCAGTGTTCGTCCGACAAGATTAAGCGGTTCGTCTCAAGATCCCATACCCAATAGCCGACGTGGGCGACGCGTTGAGCTTCCTCAAGCCAGGCTTTGCTTTCCTGTAGATCGCGAGATAGCGCCTGGCGGTCTTCCTCCGCGCGCTTGCGGTCGGTGATGTCCTGGACCGTTCCGAACATTTCATAAGCTCGCTCCGATGCATCTCTTTTCACAGTACCGAGACCCTGGACAGTACGCACTTCGCCGTTGGGACGAACCACCCGATGTTCCGCCTCCGTGTGCACTCCGCTACGAACGGCCTCCTCAGCTGTCTTAAAAACATGGTCTCGATCGTCAGGATGGATCATTTCGCTCACCATCGCCATGTCAATGGGACCATCTTGTGGAGTCAGCCCGTAGATGCGATAAAGCTCGTCGGACCAAGTCACGCGATTCGCGATAAGGTCCCAATAATAGTGGCCCATGTGTGCGACGCGTTGGGCCTCTTCAAGCCTGGCTTTGCTTTCTTGTAAGTTGCGAGACAGTGCGTGGCGTTCTTCCTCGGCGCGTTTGCGTTCTGTGATGTCGGTGACGACGCCCATGTACTCAAGATTGCCAGAGCTATCTCTTCCGGCATGCGCAACGGCGTGGACGTACTTGATGACACCATCGGGCAGTAAAATTCGATGCTCGACATCCAAGTCCATGCCGTTCTGCGCGGCACGATCCGAGAGCTGTTGCACGCGGTCCAGGTCTTTGGGGTGAACTCTGTCGAAGACCAGATCGAGTGTAGGATTCGTTTCTCGTGCGAAGCCCAGCATCCTGTAGGTTTCGTCCGACCAAACGAGTTCACCACTGCTGACCTTCCACCCGAAAGTTCCCGAATGAGTCAGTCTCTGAGCCTTTGCAAGGTACTGCCATCGTCTCTGTAACTCGGCCTGCGCTCGTTTCAAATCCTCATTGGCCTTTTCCAATTCGTCTGTTCGCTCAGCGCCCTGAACTTGCAAGGCGCTGCCCGCTTCGGCAAGAAGTTTTCGGTTTCGGCGCCAACTACTCAGCAGGCCGACTGACAAGCTCAGTATCACAAGAACGATCAGAAACGGCACCATTGGAACAGAGGCTCCGAATTGCAAGATTCTTATCTCAGCTACTGCGGCCGCGCTCCACTAGGATTACATCAGATCGACGCTGAACTGCAATTATCTAGGCTGAGATTGAACTCTGTTTATGCCAAGATTTTCAGAAACGCTTGCTGAAGGTTTTGTCGGTTCCACTGGTTCACTCCCGCCGCGACAACACCATCTGTTTCTTGCCATTTGGGACGACGCGTCTAAGAGCGGCCATTCCCGTATGCCTAGAAAGGATTCGACCGTGCGGTCATTTAGTAGAAAGCTCCTCGGCAAAACACCATTTGCCACGTGCTCTTTAAGTGGTGGCAACTACGCTGCAAAAGTCTCGATCGATACACTTCCAGCACGCTTGTAAATGCCGACTCGGACAGAGCGTGGGTATCTATCCCAAGGAAGAGAGGCTCGTCTCACCGCAACGCGACTCACAGCAGCAAACGGAGTCGGCTAAGTCCCTGTCTGCTGTCTGAAATTTGTGAAACGGCCGGCGCTTGGGCGAACATCGGCGCTGGTCACAGAATGGTCACAATAAATCGGCCACTCTGACGAGTTAAGTTGTTGATTGAAAATGCGGTTAGGCCTGTAGAGCGCAGCCCTGAAAAGCCTGATGTCGGTTTTGGCAGCAGTTACCTGAACGCCTTCAGTCGACAAGACTTAGGAAGATGGGAGTGAATAGAAGCGGATGAAATCACCCACGGCAGTCACCCACGACGATATGACCGACCTGCCGATCAACTTGAAGTATTTCCAGACACAAGCGCGTTTATGAGGACTCAACTCATCTCCTGTTGCTTGCCAAAGCCGATAGCGCGCTATTACGGTCGTCGCTCTTTCACCACCTTGTGCCGTTTCGTCTCTATTTTCGTCTGCTGGCGACCAGCCATTCCACGGAGGGTGCTGGATAGCCCAGTACGCCATCGCTGCCTGGGTTATCGACCACGATCATGCCGGCAACAGCGAGTCCGCGGAAAACCTTATACTTCGAAGCTTGAGGCTTCCTTTTGTAGCTCTTGATCATCTAGCAGGCTGCTGAAAAACTACTCCTCTTCCGTAAGCCACTCGTGTTATGAGTGAAGCATGCGAGGCGTAGATCATCAGCAGAGTCAAATGTTCAGTTATCTGTCGCCGGAGACGCGGGTGCGGAAAGATCATCCGCTGCGGGCGATTCGGTCCAT
>Ga0134124_10005141_pt1 | contig 10519 bp, 9 predicted proteins | sample KB304_FD_96880 | JGI IMG/M metagenome (GOLD analysis project Ga0134124, IMG submission 96880) | Terrestrial soil microbial communities without Nitrogen fertilizer from Kellogg Biological Station, Michigan, USA - KB3-0-4 | ecosystem: Environmental > Terrestrial > Soil > Unclassified ... | reverse complement strand
TGGACGAGCTGGGGTTATCGTGCCGAGCGGTGTCCTGTTCGGATCAACGAACGCGGTAACGACGCTGCGTGAGCTTCTTCTCACTGAATGCAACCTGCAGGCAGTCATCAGCCTACCGAGTGGAGTTTTCAGGCCGTACGCCGGCGTCGCCACGGCTGCACTCATCTTCGAGAAAGGAAGAAGCACAGAGTCAGTATGGTTCTATGACATCACGGCCGACGGCTTCAGTCTCGACGACAAGCGCATGCCGATTGCTGCGAACGACCTTCCCGATGTGCTCGCGAAGTGGCCAACACAAGAGGAGGGAGATAACAGCTACCGTGTGTCCATCGAGAAGATTCGCGAGAACGACTGGAGCCTTGCCGCAGGGCGCTACAAACCCATCACCGCTGAAGCCGAGAATCACGACACGCCAGCCGAGATTCTCGAAGAAGTGCTCAAGCTGGAAGGCGAGATTATTCGGGGAGGAAATGCGCTCCTCTCGAAGCTCATGGCGAAACAATGAAGCGCTGGGTATCGAAACCGCTGGGAGATCTTCTAGAGATCAGCAGGGAGCGCGTCGAACCCTTCGACCATCCTGCCACGCTGTTCAACTATGTCGCGTTGGAAAGCGTCGAAGGGCATACGGGCAACCTTCTGCCGTATCAGCCGACGCTTGGCGCAGAAATAAAGAGTACGAAGAACATCTTTCACGATGGAGAAATTCTCTACGGCAAGCTCCGACCGTATTTGAACAAAGTGCATCTCGCGAAACAGGACGGCATCTGTTCAACCGACATTTACGTTCTCCGTCCACGGCAACGGCAAGTCAACGCCGCGTTTGCGGCGAACTACCTTCGCTCTCCATCGGTCTTGTCTGTGGTCTCAAGTGCGATGGCGGGAGCAAACTTGCCTCGCATTAGCCAAGAGGCACTGCTCGGGATTCCAATGCCTGTACCGCCGCTTGCGGAGCAGGAGCGAATTGTGAAGCTGCTCGACGAAGCGGATGAGTTGCGGAAGCTGCGCGTCCAAGCTAACCGCCGTGCCGCCCGCCTGATCCCTGCGATCTTCAACGAAATGTTTGGTGATGTGGAGCGGAACGAAGCAAAGTGGCCGACGAAGGTTGTTGGGGAACTCTGCACGCTTGTGCGAGGTAGCTCGCCGCGTCCCAGAAGTGACCCGCGCTACTACGGCGGCCCAATCCCAAGGTTGATGATTGAAGACATCACGCGCGATGGGTGGTCGGTAACCCCTCGCGTGGACAGCCTCACCGAGCTCGGGGCAACCATGAGTCGCCCAGTGAAAGCCGGGACAGTCGTTATGGCCGTTAGTGGAAACATCGGGCTGTGTGCACAGCTCTCCGTTGACGCATGCGTTCATGACGGATTCGTTGCCTTCAAGGAGTTGCAGGAGGACGTTGTCGTCCCGCTCTATTTTGGGATGGCTCTGGGTCAGATGCGCCAATCGCATCGCCGCAATCAAGCCGGCGCCATTTTTCAGAACATCACGACGACTGATGTGAAGGCCATGGAGGTTCCAGTTCCGTCGCTTGCGTTGCAACAAGAGTTCGTCCAGCGGGTGGCTGAGATACGCGAGCTGGAAGCTGGGCAAACGGCCAGCCGCGAGCAGCTGGAGGCCCTGTTTCAGTCAACTCTGCACCGCGCCTTCGAGGGGGAGCTGTGATGAATGCGTATGGATGAGCTTCCTTTCCTCTCAGAATCCTAACGTGCGGCCTACCTCCAGAACCTTCTCATCGCCCATGCAACGGGTGGAGGGTAGCGCATGCACGCCTGGGCACTCTCGAAGGCCATGGTCTACGACAAGCAGGCTGTACTGATTACCGACAAGAACCCCTGCTTGCGTGTTTGCGGGTGATAGATAGACTGGGGAAATGGCACTCGCAGTCAAATCCTCGTTCGCAAAACTAAGAGAAAATCTCGAAATCACTTCGCTTCAGCAAAGTACTGTTTCGACGCGTCAGAAAAACGTGCGCGAGGCAGTGGAGGCCGATTTCGAAGTACTTGATAGCTTTCTAACGGGGTCGTACATGCGGTCCACCATGATCGCTCCGCTCAAGGATGCTGACATTGACATCTTCGTCGTGCTCAGCGCAAAGTACTATGACAAAGACAATCCAGCAGGCCTGCTGGATAAGGTGAAGGCCGTCATCAAGAAAACGTATGAAAAGACGCCGAAGATAAGCCGCAATGGACAGGCCGTGACCATCACCTTTACAGACTTTGTCGTCGACGTGGTTCCTGCGTTCCGTCGAGAAGGTGGAGGCTTCCTAATTCCAGATTCTGCGAATGGAGGATGGATAAGCACCGATCCGAAGGTGCATATCAGCATCATGAGCAAGGCAAACTCGGATCACAACGGCGACTTGATTCCAATCATCAAAATAATTAAGGCATGGAATCGAAATATCGGCAGTGGGTTCAAATCCTTCTACTTGGAGCTACTGGCCCGGGAGGTTTTCACGAATGTCACTATCAGCAGCTTGCCGAGCGGAATGAGATTCTTCTTCGACAAGGGCCGAGAACAGATCAAATTCAAGGTTGCCGACCCAGCAGGATTCGGTGGATTTATCAATCCGCTGGACAATGTCAATACCGTCGCCGATGCAGTAAGTCGATTCGAAACCGCCTATAACAGAGCCATCAAAGCAGAGAAATTCGACGCGGACGGAGACACCGAGAATGCCGTGAACGAATGGCGGAAGATTTTCGGAAACTATTTCCCTGCATATGGATAAACCACCGATGCCAAAAATTGATCCGATTGGCGGAAAATACTTTGCACCCTTGGCAAGGGTAAACCTCTGGAGCGACGTCGCCTTTTACGCCGCGGCATTTCTTTCGGTCGTGGTGGTTCTTATTCCGAAAGATCACTATCCCCGCTCGTATGAAAACGTGCAGGCATTTTTCCTGGCAGCAACCGTCCTAGGATTCGCTCTTGGACTTGGTGGGCGCCTTTACTGGGCTCCACGGGCTCAGGCTCAGAGACTCAGTGATTTCCTCTCATCTGCTCTGAATGTGAACTTCACTCACGAGCGAACGCACCAGTATTACAACAATGACGAAGTTGAGCCAGTTCGCAAGATAGGGATGCAACTTCTCGAGAACAGCTTCTTCAGTCGCGAGGTGAGTCGCGCGATGTGCTTTGCTGAGCGCCTACTTGTCGGTGGCTACGCATTTGTTTGGCTGCTTATCGTAGCGAACCGCAGTACACCCATTGACCTAATCGTCGCTATCTCACTTGTGCTGTTCAGCGAGCAGTTGATTTCAAGAGTCTTCCGACTAGAGTGGCTTCGAATTCAGTTTGAGGAAACATACGATGTCGTGTACGGTCTCTTTCAATCCAACGACAGAGGAAGCTTCTTCCATGGTGGCATTCTTGCTCAGCTGGTCCGATATGAAAACTCGAAGGCCAACAGCGGTGTATCGACGTCAACCAATATATTCGAAAGGCTCAATGGTCAGCTCTCTAAGCAGTGGGAAGAAATCAAAAACACTATTCCTAAACGTTAGAGTCAATCTACCCCTGGAAATGATCGCCCGGCTCAGTGCGCCGAGCGATTCAAAGACCGTCGCTACTTCCGCATCGTCTTCGCGATGACCCCAAAGGTTCTCTCTGCCTCATGGGCCGCGTCTGTCGTCACAGAGATTTCGCACGCTAATGCTCAGTTCACCTTTCGTTGAGCACGACATCGGCTCTCCCATCGTGAGCGACGCCCTCGATGACGTCAGCTTCCATCGGCGTGGTCCCGCAGTGAAGGTGGGCGTCTTACAAGGCCGCCTCTCTTTTGGCGGCTAAATTCACTTCATGAACGATCGCGCGAGCAGTTGCGCCAAGACATTGCGTCGCTCACGAGCTTCAGCAGGCGTCATGCTCATTCGCACGATCCGGACGGTGTAGCCGCGCACAGTAGATACCGTCACATCCCCAGCAGCGTGCGCCGCGCTCCTGCTCGCCAACGGTATCCGCGTTAACGGTATCCGCGTTCCGGCCGGCGCGTTGGCGGGTACCCGTTCAGCCGATGGTTCGCCCTTCTTGTTGGCACACGAGGCTGCACATGCGCGACCGCACGACGAGCACATCGCTCGGTGCGGAGTCTCGAATGGTGCAGCGGGAACCATGATCGAAGCGCCTTGTCTCAGTCGTCGCCGTCAATAATCTTCTTGACGGCTCGCTCGCGGATGAGCATGAGGCGCGCCTCTAGTTGACGCTTCACAGCCGACGACAGATCGGCGCGATCCTCGAGCTTCTTCCGCTCAGCGGCATAACGCTTTTCCAACTCCTCGATCTGCGTGAGTTGCGCGAAGTCCTTGTCGAAGTCAGGCGGGCCAGGAACGAACGCCGCTACGTCGATCAAGGGTTCGTGAAAGAAGTCGAGATGCAGGTCGCAAGCGGTGATGTCGATCAGGAAGCAGAGGCCCTTTGTCTCGCGAGGCGCACGAAACACGACACGGTTCTTGTACTTGTCATCTGGCCAAAGTGATTGTTTGTTCGCTTTGAAGGCACAACGGTTCGCCGTGTGGCCTTCGCCTACGAAAACTTTCGCCTTCACTGCATCCGAGTTTTCGAGCGATGGGTGTATGCGCACCTCGATGACATGCGCACTACGATGTGGCTCGTACCACGCCCATACCTCCCACGGGCTCGGTGAAAGAGCGGGTAGATATCGCTTCGCGGGATACGAACCCGAGCCCTCGGGCAGGCGGCAGCTTGTTTCAACCACCCGCTGAGATCCGAGGACCGGAATAAAGAACGCTGGCAGCTCCGGCTTCGCAGGCGGATCGAGACGATTGGGTGGCGGACACGCGCGTGTTTCGTCTCGTTTGCCGCCACTCGACGATCCGAGCCCGGATAACAGTAGTAAACCGTAAAGAGCAAGTAGGCGCATGTGATTACTCCTTTTGATTTGGGGATTGCAATGACTCGTCTCCTTCTGCAAAGAGCTGGCGCAGTCGCGCTCGCGAGGCGATGAGCCGGTCGCGGACGCTTACCCGTTTCATGGTGAAGTGGTGACGAGGGTCGTACGCCGTTCCGTCGGTGACCTTTGAGTACTCGGCAAGCGTGAGCCAGATTGGCCCGAGCGGATCGGCGTGGAACGCCGTGCTCGTCGTGAGCCAATGCTGGTTCTTGAGGAGCGCCGGTATTCGCCCTCCATCAAGAGGCCGAGAGACCTGCAGCAGCCTCTCAGCGATCACATTGCGCCGCTCCTCGTTTGGAAAGAAGTACAGCACTCGAAACGGATGATCTTTGAACGCCTCGCGGAGCGCGCCGTTTCTCAGCGCAAAACCGCCGCTGGTGTAGAAGCAGTGGTAGCCCCATGCCTTCCGCATAAGGTGACATCCCGCCTCCTTCGAGCGGTCATATTCGATGAAACAGCAGTGTTCAAGGTCATCGCGCTCCGCCACCATGAGGAACGCGTCCGGCTTCAGCAGAAAACGCTCGCCAGTCTTCAACTCCTCGGTGTAGAACTGAAAGAGCGCAGGCCAGGTAAGGAATTCATCGATGGAAAGCGATGGGTGCCCACGCACGGCGGTGACGAGAGCTACCTTGTGATCGATCAGCTCGATCTCGTGCGCGAGCGTGGTCTGTGCGAGCTGCACGCGATCCGATACGTGATTCCACGTCATGCCGAGGAACGCGGACAGGTGCGCGGTTTCGCGCAAGGCGTCGAAACCCTTGCGCCCGAGGGAAAGCAAAGAGGGAAAGTAGTGCCCGGGGTTCGCCGGAGGCTTGCGCTCGAGGACAAATCCGGCACGCGCGAGCTTTGCGAGGCGCTTTTTAGCCATCTCATAGCTGCCGTGGAAGTGGAGCTCGGCGAGCTGCTCACGCGTCATCACGCGCGACTCGAGCAAGCCCCACAAGACCTCTTCATCACGCTTCTGGATGACAGGGCCGGAGCGTTTGTTAGTCGTCATTGCCAGCTCCCTTCAGGGCTGCACGAGGGCTTCCGCGCTTTCGGGCGAAGGTCACAAGTTCATCGCTCTCCTCCGCCACTGCGAGAGCCGGCACGGCGCCGGCGATGTGGGCAAGGTTCGCCTCAGCGATGGCCTTTGGGAGGGCGAACGGCAGCTGGTCGAGAACAAGGGACCTGCAGTGCTCAATGAGAAGCGACCCAGACAGCGCGTCCGGGGTGTCGAGCGTCCGAATACGTCTCGGCCCGTCTGCGCCCGCAAGCTTCACGTAGGCATAGCGTGCTGGCAAGCTGGCGATCTGTTGATCGAAAGTAAAAAGTTGGTTTTCGATGCTTTCGAATGTCCGGCTGCTCACGCGCTCCTCAACAACAGGCCGCGTGCGCACCGACTCCGTCCAACTCTTTGTCTTCGCGTGTCCGTGACTCTCCCCGATTGACTCCGACGCGGATTCGGACGAGCTCGTGGCGTCCTGCTCGCTCTCTGAATCAGAGAAACTGTCGCCATGGCTCTCGCTCCTGGAGCCGGTGCTTGCGTCTGCCGCCGGATCGAGGGGCACGGTGGTGCCGCTGTTCTGGCTCCATCCCTTGCCATGCTGACTGCCGCTGGTGTGCGAGTGGGCATCAGTATGCGAGACCGCGAAACTCTGTGAATGCGAGGAGGTGATCGACGTGCTTCCGCCACTGAGGCGCTCACGGACCTCCTCATAGTCCACAACCTGGAAGCTGGTGATCTCGTCCTTGACCTTTTCGACGTCGACCTGATCGAGAAACATCGCTCGCGTGAGCGGGCGCAGATCGGCTTCATCCGTCGACGCCCGGAACACGATCTTGTTGTGCGTGTTCCCCAGGATGGCGTGATAGATGAGCTCACCGAACTCTCCGCCGTTATCGCGCAGCTGTGAGACGAGCTGATTGGCGAGGGTGAAGTAGATTCCGTAGCCGCGTGCACGTGAGAGTTGCGCCGCGATCGTCGGCGTGAGCAACGTCTGGAACTCGTCTGCGTAGACGTAGAAGCCCTTCACCGCGCCACCGCCGCGCTTGCCGCGCCTGCGTGCCGCCTGCCAAAGATCGGCTAGCAGAAATGTTCCAACCATCCTAGCGTCGGTCTCCGTGACCTTGTTGCCTTCGGTCGCGAGCGAGACAAGGACGATCGCGCCCTTTTCAAGCGCCCAATCGAAGTCGAAGCTTGCTTTGGTCTGGCCGAACATATGACGCAACAGGTAGTTGCTGAGCGGCCCGAACATCCGGTTCGCGAACGCCAGCGTCTCTTCGTCGAACTGCCGCCCGGACTTATCGACGATGGTCTTGTGATTAATGCGCGAGAGATTCGCGAGCGTGATCGGGTCCGTGATGAATCGACTGAGCTCTGCGCGCAGATCACCTCGCAGGGGATCGAGGACCAAAGGTGCGTGCGCGAGGCTCAAGTCAGCCTCGATGAGCGCTCGGAGGATCGTGACAGCTGTCCGGTACAGCGTCGGCTTCGCCATCACGTTCACGTCGCCAAAGGCGACAGTGATCGCCTCGAGCAGATTAAGCGCGGTGACGGCGGGATCGTCCTCGGGGCGCCGCTTCAAGAGGTTGTAGCCGATGATGAGGTCATCGCGCCGCAGGTCGATCGGCACGATCGGCCGGTCGCTGTACTCCGGATGCTGCGCCAGCATGCACACGATCTGGTCGTAGGTCTCACCGTCCGGATCGATGAGAAGAAGTCCGTGCTGTGAGCGCGGCCAGAGAGCGATGTCCTGCCAGACCATCGCCTGGATAAGTCGTGACTTGCCGGTGCCCGTCATGCCTGGAATCCAGGCGTGAAGACGGCGCTCTGCCTCTTTAAAGATCACGCGGCGGCCGTGCTCGTCCTCACCGAGCACTAGGTCATTTCCGCGATAGATACGAGCCATGGTGAATCCCTTCCAAGGTTGAGACGGAAGGGACGCAGCTGAGGGCACGCCTAGTCGCTCGGTGAGCTTGACAAGGCACGTACCGCACGCACGGCACGACGGCCGAGCTTGTCGATACGCTCAGAAGAGGTATGCTGGGTGTGGGTGTTACCCAGCGCCTCTCACGAGGCACCGGGCCGGACAGAGTTACAGCTCTGCCCGGCCCTTCTTCGTCTGCGTCCGCAGTGAAGAAGGTGCCGCGCTAAGCGCTCTGGTCGGGGATGGTGAGCATCCGAGTTCCTTTCTTGGCTGTAGAACAAACTCTGTCGTGCCCCGATTTCGGGGACTCGACAGGTCCATTTACATGCAAGACCGCTCAGTCACGGTCTGTTTAGGAACTCGCTGCACGTACTGGCAACGTGCCTCTACTTTAAGGGAAGACGAGCAAGGTACGCAAGCACAAGCACAAGCACAACAGCATATGAGTGACGGACCGGCCTCTATTGCTGTCTGGCGAAACTCGAACGGACCACACCGCTCAGCTGCTTGGCGTTTCGCCGCAGCGCCACGTGGGTGAACTCGCATTCTTTTCTGCCATCCATCCTCGCGGGGGGTTGTCGGGCGCCAAAAATGACGACCGCGGCTTTGCACGGTCGATCATTTTTGCGCAGCCCCGACGCCGAGGGCTTGGCGCACCATTCCAATGGGCTACCGGACAACTGTCCGCTATCGCCTTAAGGCATACCGGACAGGTGTTCGCTAGACCTATGGAAGCTTGGAAGTCCCGTCAGCCCGTCCCGGGAAGCCCTCGGCGTCGGGGGTGCGCGCACGACCCGACAACCCCCCGCGAGCCTTCACTGGAGCGGGTTTCCCGCGAACCGCCCCTGTCCCCTGCAAGGGGCAGCACCAGGGAGGGACCAGGTACAGCGACGCCTACGCTGTCTGCTTGCGCGGCAACCGGACAGCTAGTGTTCTCTACCGCCACCCCATCCCGGTGAAAAGGAGCCTTCACGCTCCGTCACTTCTGGCCTGAAAGCGCTTGGGCCGATAGTCTCGATTGTCCAGGCGTTCCAAGTAGACGTCAGCCGGTATATGAATCCACCTGGTATGTGGTATCCCGATGGATCTTCCGTCAGAGGGGAATGCCGAGGCCAGAAACATTGGCCGATTTTGCGATCTTGCGACGGCGAAAACCTCTTGGACCGCTGGTATCAGATCAGAATCCTGGGAAAAAATTACTGCGGCATCGTATTCTTGCTTGAACGCAAGCGCGAGCAGGTCGACAGCTATGTGGACGTCAGTTTGCTTTTCAGTTCCCACGCGGAGTTTGACAGGCTCATGTTGCTTTTCACTTCCAGGTGTGGTCGAGGTTTCCAACTGGTTGTAGTGGTACTTCACTTGCACTCGTCTGATGTAGACGCCTTGCGACGCCATAGCGCGAAGTTTTCCAGCCCAAAAGTGGTGCCAGTGGTAGTTATCTCTCTCCGACGGCACACCCGTATAGAACCGGATCTGGGTGAGATTCCAGCCGAACTGCTCGCAAACCCAGCGGGACAGGGCGAGGACGTCGTAGCTGGGATGCGACTGATTGAATACTTTTCGTGCGGCGTGGTAGAGATTCTGGCCGTCGAAAAAGCAAATCGCTCTTTGGGGCACTGGCAAGGTCATGCTGGCCCCTCCAGATATGCGTTGAAATAAAAACCCGCCCGGGCCTTATTCAGGCAGCGGACGGGTTAGCAACTTTCTAGATGCAATATGGCACTTGCCGGCCGTCGTGTCAAGGCGCAGCGGCGTGGTTCCCTCAAATAAATAACCCGCCCCGGCACGAAGCAAGGGGCGAGTTGGAAGTAAGTACACACTATCATGGCGCTTTTGAGGTGTCAATCGCCGCAGATACTAGACGGCACGGATCGTCTCTTGTCAAGCGCTGCCGCGCCAACACCGAACGCGGTGAGTCGGTGCTCTGGACGCGGCGAACCAAGCTGGCAGCCGACCCCAACAAGCATCAGCGGTGCTGGTCTAAATCTTCAAACCTGAGCGTCGTCCCTGAGAACGGTCGCGATCCGCCGCCGTTGATCATTAGCTTGACCGCGATGTTGTGCGACGGCAGATGGAGCAGATCCTCCATGCCGAACACGGGAGACATCTCCCGGGACATGATCGGTGCGTCCTCAGGCCCCAAACGAAAGACGACGAGCGTGCCGACGTTCGCGAGCACCGCATGGCGCACGTCCGGGATGAGCTGATGCAAGTGCTGATGAGCAAGCACGAGGCCCACTTTGTACTTGCGCAGTTCCGACACCATGTTCGCCACCGCGAGCGTCGTGAAGTTCTGGAACTCGTCGATGTAGAGGAAGAAGGGTCGGCGCTCGTCTTCCGGTATGTCGGCACGGCTGAATGCGGCAAGGCCGATGGTCGAGACGAGCAGCGCTCCGAGGAGGTTCGCGCTGTCGTCGCCGAGCTCGCCCTTCGCAAGGTTCACGATGAGCACCTTCCCCTCGTCCATCATCCGGCGAAGGGAGAGATCGATCGGCGGTGCGGTGAGCATGCGATAGAGGCGCGGGTCGGCCAGGAACGCGCCGATCTTGTTCTGGATCGGCCCGATGGCGTCCTTCTGGTATGCCGGACTCCACTTCGGAAATTCAGTGATCCAAAACGCTCGCACCTGCGGGTTCAGTACCCGCGTGAGCACCTCCCGCCGAAACAGTTCATCCCCGAACATGCGGAGTACGTC
>Ga0134124_10005140_pt1 | contig 10520 bp, 9 predicted proteins | sample KB304_FD_96880 | JGI IMG/M metagenome (GOLD analysis project Ga0134124, IMG submission 96880) | Terrestrial soil microbial communities without Nitrogen fertilizer from Kellogg Biological Station, Michigan, USA - KB3-0-4 | ecosystem: Environmental > Terrestrial > Soil > Unclassified ... | reverse complement strand
TGCTAAGACGACTGGCGGGCGCTCCTGTGCCGCCGGAGAATTTCATTGTGGCCAACATTGAATCCGATCGACTTGGCCCCGACCAGGCCGCTCCCGTCAGCCCTGATAAAGACTGGCCCGAAGCGCCACCAGACTGGAACCCTTAGCCGCAGATTACCGCAGATAAACGCTAATCTGCGTTTATTTGCGTTTATCTGCGGCTCTTTTTGCGGCCCAATTACGCGTTGCCCTTGAAGGAGAATTTTATGAGGCATCTGTTCTTTGCGATTCTGCTGCTCTTCCCCCTCGTTGCATTCGGCCAGCACGGCCATGCTCCCGCCAAGGAGCCAGCACCAGCAGTCCTGGAAACAGGACTAGGCGACATTAATCACCCGGTTTCAACCAACAACCCCGAAGCCCAGAAGTTTTTCAACCAGGGACTGGAGTTTATCTACGCCTTCAATCACGCCGAGGCGATCAATTCGTTCAAGCAGGCTGCGAAACTCGATCCGCAACTCGCAATGGCGTATTGGGGCATTGCGGTCTCCCTGGGTTCCAACTACAACGTACCGGCTGACGGTCCGGCACTGGTTCAGGCCTACTCCAATTTGCAAAAGGCCATCGAACTGGCGCCAAAGGCATCTGAGCACGACCGCGGGTACATCAATGCACTTTCGAAACGCTACTCGGCAGATATTAATGCCGACAAAAACAAGCTCGCAATCGACTACAAGAACGCGATGGGCGAGCTTTCCAAAAGCTATCCGGACGATCTCGACGCAGCCACTCTTTATGCCGAAAGCATGATGAACCTGCGTCCCTGGCACCTCTGGACGCTCGACGGCAAGCCTGAAGAAAACACGCTCGAGATCGTTTCAGTGCTCGAGAGCGTTCTGCGTCGCAATCCAAATCACAGTGGCGCTAACCATTACTACATTCACGCCGTCGAGGCTTCGACCAATGCCGAGCGCGCGCTTCCAAGCGCTGATCGTCTCGGACAGATCGCGCCGAACGCGGGTCATCTCGTCCACATGCCATCGCACGTCTATATTCGCACTGGCGACTACTACAAAGCAGCGAAAGCAAACGTCGATGCCATCGTAGTCGACCGAAACTACATCCAGAAGAGCGGCAACAACGGCCTCTATCCGGCGATGTACTACAACCACAACGTGCATTTCCTGGCGGCAGCTAGCGCTATGAATGGCCGTTATGCTGATTCGATCAAATCGGCGCGGGAGTTGGAAGCGAACGTGAAGCCGGTTGTCAAAGCGATGCCGATGCTGGAAATGTTTCTGCCGTATCCGCTCGTTTCGATGACGCGTTTCAGCAAGTGGGATGACATCCTGAAAGAACCGCAGCCAGATCCTTCGCTGAAGATCACGACGGGTTTCTGGCATTTTGCGCGTGGCTGTGCGTACGCCTCCACTAAGCAGGTTGCCAACGCTGAGGCAGAATTAGCCGCGCTCCGCGCTGTCGACAAGACCATGACGGACGAAGTGCGCCTATTCAACAACCCGGCTGCGAGCGTGCTGAAGATTGGTGAATTGGAGCTCGAAGGACGAATCGCTTTGGCGAAAGGCGATAAGAAGGCGGGCTTTGATCTACTCAACCAGGCCGTAGCCGCGGAAGACGCAACCAGCTATTCCGAGCCGGCGGACTGGGATTTACCCGTTCGCGAAGTGCTCGGCGCCGCATTGCTCGTTAACGGCGACTACGGTGCGGCCGAAAAAGTGTTTCGTGCTGAGATTCTGCGCCAGCCACGCAACGGACGCGCACTGTTCGGGCTTGCCGAAAGCTTGAGAAAGCAAGGCAAGGAAGGCGCGGCGAAGTCGGTCGAGGTGGAATTTGAAAAAGCCTGGCAATATGCCGACACCAAGCTCAGCGTCTTAACTTTGGCCGGCGCGAACACGAGCGCTGACACTGCGGCCAACTCGGGCGCAGTGCGGCCTGTCAACATGCCGCACTGATTCGTGTTATTGACTGATCTGTTTATGGATTATCAGAAGGCGGACCTCACGACTGTCATCAGTGCGGCTAGCAACATCGCCGCCGACGCGAAGTCTGCCTTCGGTAATCTGATTCCCTGCTTAGCCACAAAAAGGCACAGAAAAGCTACCAGTTCAGATAGGTATTCGTTTGTGCGTTTTTGTGGCTAACGGTTTTTGTGGCATGCTCGCCTCATGGAAATCAAACGCATCAACACCCCGAATGCTCCGCAACCCGCCGGGCACTACTCGCAGGCAACGGTCTACAACGGTCTCGTCTTCGTCGCCGGCCAACTCTCGATAGATCCCGCTAGCGGCGAAAAGAAGCTGGGCTCAATCGAGGAACAAACTGAACAGGCACTCCGCAACGTCCACGCGATCCTTCAGGCCGCGGGCAGCGACTGGGATCGAGTCGTCAAAATGAACGTCTCCATCGCCGACATTAACCTCTGGGAACCAGTAAACAAGGTCTACTCCAGAATTCTTGGGGACAACCGCCCCGCGCGGGCAATTATCCCGTGCGGTTCACTCCATTACGGCTTCTTAATCGAGATCGAGGCCATCGCCGCAACCGACATCTAAACAATTCACTTGAAAAGGTTACCTGTTTTCATCTAGTGTAGGCGGCCATGGTGACCCCCAAGAACGCTGCTGTCTCCAATCAGAACGGCTCACAACTCATTCACGAACCACCCGCCGATGGCGGCCGCATGATCGTTTTAACCGCTCCGCTGACGGAAGCGATCGATCACGCGGGTTACTTCATTCAGATGGCGATGGCATCGCTGCCTATCTGGATGGAGGGCGTCATTAACCGGAAATATCCGAAGTGGCGCGAGGTCGAGCACAACCCCGATGGCTCCGCTCGATACATGCCCGCCGGCGTGCGTTTGGTTGAGAAGTCTTTGCTGCGCGAGTATCGCAACGACGACGTGGTCGCATGTTTTCCTGACGACCTGCACAAGTTCGTCGGCCCGCGCACCCGTGTGATTGCTGTTTCGACTCATAACCCGCTCGGCGTTACGTTCGCTGCGGGTGTTTACACGTCCATCTTTGGCTCGTCGCGAATGCCCATTAACTCTCATTACGCGCGCGACCTGTTTGCGAAGATCAAGGGGAGTCCGTATCGCGAGAACTTCAAGGTGATCGTCGGTGGTTCCGGCGGCTGGCAGATTATCCAGACTGACACTTACGAGGAGTTGAGCGTTGATTGCGTGGTTGAAGGACGCAGCGAATCCGAGGATACGCTCGAGCTTTTCCGCAAAGCAATCCAGGGCGATGAGCTGCCGCGCCGCGTCGAAGTCAAACACCCGATGGATCGTGACGCGATTCTGTTTCCCGACACTCGCACTACGTTCGGCGTGGTAGAGATGACGACCGGTTGCGGGCGGCGTTGCAAGTTTTGTGTGCCCGATTTGAACCCGCAAATCGATCTTCCCAAAGACAAGATCATGGATGCCGTACGCGCCAACGTCCGAAACGGCAACAAGCAGATCTCACTTGCCACCGAAGACATGTTCATCTGGGGACAAGTGCACACTGACACTCCTTTTTATTTCCCGAATCGCGAAGCGCTCGTCGATCTCTATTCCGACATCGTGAACACGCCCGGAGTCGAGCAGCATGTGCTGAGCCACTGTACGATCGCTCCTGCCGTTGTCGATCCGCTCCTGATCAAACAACTGTCAGACCTGCTGCTTCCGAAGAGTCCGATTCACTTTCCACTGCTGAGCAGTCATCCACAAAAGAAGGCGCTGGCTCCGTTAATCGGGCTGGAGACCGGCTCGGTGCGCATGGCGAAGCAAATCATGTCGAGCAAAGGCGTGCCGTTCTCAATTGAAGACTGGCCCAGCGTCGTGCTCGAAGGGTTGCGCGTGCTGAACGAAAACAACTGGTTCCCGGCGATGACGTTGATCGTTGGGAATCCGGGTGAAACGGATGACGACGTTAAAGACACAATCGATCTCGTGTACGAGATGGAGCGTCGTGGGCTGTTTGCGTTCCTGATCCCGTCGATCTTTACGCCCCTGCACGACACGCGCATGGAAAAGGAAACGGGCGTGACGCAAACCAAACAGCTCACCCCGCTTCAGTGGCAGTTGATGATGAAGTGCTGGAAGATGAACTTGCGGCCCGGGCAGTACAGTTGGTGGGGTCCGATGGCGTGGCGCGTGGGCTCGATTGGCATGTGGATTTACAAGTTGCGAAAACTGAATGGTCCAAACTTCACCTGGCCGTTATGGATGTTCTCGGGCGCGATTTCTGAGAAGAACCTGCAGCGCATGGGCAAGATTTATCGTGGCAAGCCGCTGAAAGTGAAGTCACGCGCAGAGCTGATTGCATCCCTAAAGCCAAAGGACTGGCAACACCTGCGCGCGGACAACGGCGACCTGCCCATCGGCTATACGCCGCCACCCATGGCTGCGCGAGCGATGGCCGCGCTGTAGCCGCAAAAAGGCACAAGAGAGCTCTTTTGTGCCTTTTTGTGGCTTTCTTGTGCCTTTTTGCGGCTATGAATGAACTAAAGCAACTACTCGAGCAGAACAAGCTTTGGGCTGCGGGTATTACAGCCAGCGATCCCGATTTTTTCCAAACGCTCGCCAAACAACAATCGCCGCGCTTTCTCTGGATTGGATGTTCGGACAGCCGCGTGCCCGCGACTCAGCTTGTCGGCCTGGCGCCGGGCGATATGTTCGTCCATCGCAATGTCGCCAATGTCGTCGTCCATACTGACTTCAACTGCTTGTCGGTGATGCAATATGCAGTCGACGTACTCAAGGTCGAGCACATCATCATTTGTGGCCACAATAACTGTGGCGGCGTTAAGGCCGCGCTGGAGAACTCACAACTCGGATTGATCGACAACTGGCTGCGCCACGTGCAGGATGTCTTTCACGAGCACGAGGAAGCGCTCACAGCGATTGATGACAAACAAACGCGTCTCGATCGTTTGTGCGAGCTGAATGTCATCGAGCAAGTGCTGAATGTCGGCCGTACCACGATTGTGCAGAGCGCCTGGCAGCGCGGTCAGGAGCTGGTGGTTCATGGCTGGATCTACAGCCTTGAAGACGGACTGCTGCGCGACATGGGCGTGACTATCGATAATGCCGCCGGACTCGCCAGCGCATACCAGGGCGCAATCAACAACGCAATCTGAGTGAAGGAATGAAAGTCAACAGGCGGGACTTTCTGCAATCGGCTGCCATCGTCGCGTATCTTAAAGACGAGCGGACTGAGAATGTTTTTGCAGGCACGGAAATCTGCGTCGAAGCTGTGTGAGTTTACTGTCGCTGACGGGCGGCTTCGAAGAGCAGGATGCCGGCGGCGACCGATACATTGAGGCTTTCGGCCATGCCTTTCATCGGGATCCTTACTTTCCGATCCGCCTTTGCTAATTCTTCGGGCGTGAAGCCGGTGGACTCCGGACCAAGCAGGAGTGCATTTGCTTTTACCCAATCGAGCTCCGTGTAATCCGTGTCGGCTTCGGCATCCGTGCAGATGGTGACGATGCTGCGCGTGCGACACCACTCAATCACTTCGTCAAACGTGGGTCCACTCCAGATCGGCAAGCGGAAAGCCGATCCCATTGCGCCACGCAGCGACTTCGGTGAAAACGGATCGCTGGTATTGCTGGTTGTGATCACGCCTGTGGCTCCGGCGGCTTCGGCGGTGCGCAGAATGGCGCCGACGTTCACCGGGTTGTTGATTTGATGAAGCACTACGAGCAGGGAATTCGCATCAAGGCTGTTGGTCAAACGCGATGCTGAGCCGTGAGGTCGTTGAGCGATAACGACGATGCCCTGAGGCGTCTTCGTGTAGGAGATGGATTCAAGCAGTTTTTCGCTCACAAAGCCGGTGCGCTTTGCGACCTTCGACAGCTCGGCTACAACTTCGGCCGCGCGCTCTTTCCGCGCCAGCTCTTCGGAAACAATCACCGCCTCGATCTCGAGCTTTGAACGATACGCCTCTTCACACAGCCGCAACCCCTCGACGAAGATTAGTTCCTCGATCTTGCCATCGCGAACTGAACGCGCCTGGCGCAGCAGGGAATTGTCACGACTGGTTATTTGCACATGATTCACAAGATTATAAACAGGATGAACAAGATTCTTGTGATCCTGGAGAATCTTGTAAATCCTGTCCCTGACTTCACAAGGCTACAAACAGGACAAACAAGATTCTTGTGAATCCTGGAGAATCTTGTAAATCCTGTCACTGACTACTCGACGACCAGCACGGCCCAGATGGGCCAGTGATCGGAAACGCTCAACGGCCTCGCAACACCCCAGCTTTCGATCTTGATTCCGCGGACAAAAATCCAGTCGGCATGCATTCGCAGGCCACCGCCGCGCCAGGTGGCGGTTCCGGTTGGAAACGGCGTTGTGTAGCCGCGTGCTTCGAAAAACTCTCGCGTCTCGATGCACTTCTGCCGCGATAGAGTGTTGAAATCGCCCAGAATAATCGTCGGCACAGTCGCAGCCTCAGCTTCTGCTGCAATCACTTCAAGCTGGGCCAACTGCCCGTCAACCGCGGCGTGCGGATCGACATGAGCGTTGAATAAGCGCAGCTGCTGTGGTCCGACCGTCAGCGTAGCGGCCATCGCCAATCGCGGGCGCCACGGGCACTCCTTCCATGGCAGATCGATTCGCGTCACATCGTGCAGAGGTAAACGACTCAAGAGCGCGACGCCCGTGTCACCGTTGTCGTACAAGTCGATGGGTTCCTCAAAATCGAGCCACCACTGCCGTTTCACAGGCTTGATGCCGCGTGGAATTCCAGCGGGCGCATGCTCCCATTGCATGTCGAGCTGTGTCGCGAGTTCCTTCGCGACGTGATGTCCGCCGGTGCGCTTTGTTCCTTTATCTGCCTCCTGCAAGGCGAGCACATCCACACGAGGCAACAAGACGCCTTCGGAAAACGCCCGGGCGGCCATCGAAATCTGGCGTGCGACGTGTTCCGGGCGGCGCGTCAGATTCATCAATCGCAGCTTGCGGCGCAGCCCACCCGAGATCAGATAAGGGCCGCGCGCATAACGGATGTTGTATGATGCGATGACGAGTTTTTCCATACCGGGGATCTAAGGAGTCGCGTGATTATAGCAGTTGTCGACGACATGTTTTTCGCAGCGAAGATTCGGGCCGTCGCAGAAGCTGTAGGTAGTGAGATCAGTTTTCCGCGCAGCAGCGAAGCACTGCTTCAAAAGGTGCGTGAGGTAAAGCCAAAGCTGATTATTGTCGATTTACACAATCAGAAGATTGAATCAGAAGCGCTGGCCGGCACGTTGAAGGCAGATCCTGAACTACGAGATGTCCCGTTGCTCGGCTTCTTTTCACACGTGCAGACGGAGTTGCAACGAAATGCGATTGCCGCGGGGTTCAACCAGGTCGTTCCCAGATCGGTGTTCGCGAGAGACTTACCGGAAATATTGGCCGCAGGTGAACGCAGATAAAAACCGGATTTATCTGCCTAATCTGTGGATTGTCTTACCCCACCGTGGCAGTCGCGATTACTTCGTGGATTGAGCGTACCTCAGTGACCATCTCTTCATATTGATCGAGCGTAAGTGCCTGGGCGCCGTCTGAAAGCGCATGCTCGGGCTGGTCGTGCACTTCGATAATCAAGCCATCTGCGCCAACGGCGACACCGGCGCGCGCCAATGGCGTCACCATGAAGTTCCGGCCGGTGCCGTGCGAAGGATCGACGACCACAGGCAAGTGCGAAATACGCCGCACCGATGGAATCGCAGCCAGATCCAAAGTGTTGCGCGTATGCTGCGCAAACGTGCGAATGCCTCGCTCGCAAAGAACAACCTGGTAATTGCCCTCGGCCATTACGTACTCCGCCGCGAGTAGCCACTCATCCAGCGTCGCCGACAGTCCCCGCTTGAGCAACACCGGCAATTTCGCCCGACCCGCGCGGCGGAGCAGCGAGAAGTTTTGCATGTTGCGCGCGCCAATCTGAATCATGTCGCCGTAACGTTCGACGAGATCCACGCCGGCTTCGTCCAGGGCTTCCGTGACGATCTTGAGGCCGTACGCCTCGCGAACATCGGCAAGTATTTTCAATCCCTCTTCGCCCAGCCCCTGAAATGCGTAAGGCGAAGTCCTGGGCTTGTACGCGCCGCCACGGAAGAAGCGCGCGCCGCTGCGCCGCACCGCTTCCGCGATCGCAAATGCCTGTGCGCGGCTTTCAATCGCGCACGGGCCGGCAATAATCGCCAACTCGTCGCCCCCAATGGTGGCATCACCCACGCGCACAATTGTTTTTTCAGGACGCAGATCGAGAGTGATCAACTTGTAAGGCTTGCTGACGCGAATCGCTTCGGCAACGCCGGCAAGGTTCTCGAAGTGCGAAGGATCGACGGCGCCCTGGTTGCCAGTGATGCCGATGGCCGTGCGAGTGGCGCCGGGCATCGGGTGGCCTTTGAATCCTAAATGTTCAATGACGCGCAGAACAGCGTCGACCTGAGCTTCGGTTGCGTCAGACTTCATTACGATTAACATGATGTTTTTATCACCTCAGAGTTCTCGAAAGTAAATCCGCCTTCATCAGCGTTCATCTGCGGCCTACATCTGTTCGGGGACCGTGATCCCAAGAATCCCGAGCGCGGTACTCAATTGAGTCCTGATGATTTTCGTCACTGCGATTAGCACACCTCTTCGAACATCATCCCGCTCAGTAATGATCCGATGATCGTGATAAAAACGGCTAAACGTCCGGGCAAGGGAGAAAGTGTACTTTGCAAGATTAGCAGGCTCGGCGGAATTCCGACACTGCGAAATGACATCCTCGAGTTGCTGGGAGAGCATCACCAGCATCCAGATTTCCGTACCAGCCTCGCCTGCGAAGACCTCTGTAACTCGCGCTTGCAACCCGCTGTCGTCAACGATCTGCTTTATCAACGTATCTGACGCCGTTACAGTTTCGCCCGGGAGCTTGCGAAAGATCGAGTTGGTGCGGACCGCGGCGTACTGGCAGTAAGGCCCAGTCTCGCCTTCGAATGAAAGCGCCTCTTTGAAATCAAAAGCAATCACAGTGTTGCGCGTGAACTTGAGCAGGAAGTAACGCAGTGCTGCGACTGCGACTTCGTGCGCGGTCGCTTTCTTTTCAGCCTCCGACAACTCTGGATTTCTTTTCTCGACTTCCAACAGCGCGCCGGCTTCGAGTTGATCGATCAGGTCGTCGGCCTTGACGCCGAGACCTTTCCGCCCGCTCATCTCGATGTACGGGCGCGCCCGATCCTCTTCGCTCAGCTCGATCCCCAGCTCCTCGCAAGCAGCAGGTGAGAGCGCCACCATTTCATAGCTGAAGTGAACGCTGGCGTCTTCGCCGATCTCGGGAACAACTGCCGCCACTCCACGCGCGACAATCTCCTGCGGATACGACTGCCGCGAATCGATCACGTTGTAGACGGTGACGCCGCCGCCGAAGTGTGGCGGATTCGTTTCCGCTGTCTCCGGTTCGGTTTGAGTTACGAAGAGCAGGTGACCGTCATCGTAGCTTCGGAATACGCGGTAGTGAAAATCAAGTCCCAGCTTGCCGAGTTTCCAGAGTTGGTAGGCGATGTCTTTTCCGGTGTAGGTGACAGTTCCGTTTGAGCGCACGATAATCTTGTCTGACTCGTGTTCATCAGTGCCCGTGTGCGATTCAAACGGCATCACCCAACAGCCTGCATGGCGTCCTTCAGTTTCGAAACGGATCACGCCTTTGCTCTTCATCAGCTCGAAGGCGCGCTCCCAAAAATGCAGGTGGAGGATATCTGACTCGCGCGCCAGCAGGTCGTAACGAATACCCAGGCGCTCCATCGTGTCGAGAATGCATTCGACGTTGCGCGTCGCGACGTAATCGGCAAGCTCCGCAATCGTGTTTCCACCTTCTTCGAGCGCGTGCAATACCTCGTTCCGCAGGCTGACCTTTTCGGGATTCATCTGGCCGGCAGCACTGCCGTCACGGTAGAACAGACCGACTTTCGTGTAGAGATCCCAACAGTAGTAATCGAAGCTGTACTCTTTTCCGAGCGACGCATCGAGCGCTTTGATCTGATCGAGGTCCATCTGCTCGAGATGCAGAAAACCAACGACGACGTCGGCGACCTGTACGCCGGTGTTGTCAATGTAGTTTTGGACCTCGATGCGGTCGCCGGCAGCTTTCAGAATTCGCACAAACGTATCGCCCAGCACTGCGTTTCGCACATGACCGATGTGTGCGGCCTTGTTTGGGTTGATGCTGGTGTGCTCAACCATCTTTTTCGGCTGACCCGCGGCCGCAGCTTCGGCCGGCTTTGGTGGGTTGGCGAAAAGGCTGAGCAGTTTGGCGCGATCGTAAAAGACGTTGATATAACCGGCGCCCGCGATCTCGACGCGCGCGACTTCTTCGATGTCTTCGAGTTTCGCTTTTAGCTTTTCGGCGATCGCGCGTGGGTTTTGTTTTTCGCCTGTGGCTTGCTTGATCATTTTTGCCAGTTCGAATGAAACAGGGAAGGCGAGGTGGCCGAGCTCTGGCCGCGGCGGCATTTCGGCTGCCAACTGTTGCGGCTCGACGCCGAATAGTTCA
>Ga0134124_10005138_pt1 | contig 10523 bp, 8 predicted proteins | sample KB304_FD_96880 | JGI IMG/M metagenome (GOLD analysis project Ga0134124, IMG submission 96880) | Terrestrial soil microbial communities without Nitrogen fertilizer from Kellogg Biological Station, Michigan, USA - KB3-0-4 | ecosystem: Environmental > Terrestrial > Soil > Unclassified ... | reverse complement strand
TTCTGATCGACAACGACGCCATCAACCGGGTGCTGGAAATCCTCGTGCCGGAGGATTTGTACCGCGAAGCGCATCGCAAGATTTTCCTGGCCATGATGCAGCTCTCCGACCGGCGTGAACCTTGTGACCTGGTAACACTGACCGAAACCCTGAAAAAAAAGGGGGAGCTAGATGAGATCGGCGGCGCGGCCTACCTGCTCATGCTGGTCGATTACGTGCCGACCGCGGCCAATATCACCTATTACTGCAAGATCGTCAAAGAGAAGTCGGTCAACCGCAAGCTGATAACCATCGCCACCGGGATCGTCACCCGCAGTTATGAGGACCAGTCCGACGTCAATGAACTGCTGGACCAGGCCCAGAAAGATCTGTACGAGATCGGTGAAAACAAGCTCAGGCCGCAGTATGTGCCGATCCAGCCGCTCATCAAGGAAGCCTTCAAGATTCTCAAGTCGTTGAACGATCGCAAGGAGCACATCACCGGCGTACCTACCGGCTATGCCGATCTCGACCAGATGACCGCCGGTTTCCAGCCGGGCAACCTGGTCATCATCGCCGCCAGACCTTCGATGGGCAAAACGACCCTGGCGCTCAACATCGCCCAGCACGCCAGCGCCGAGAGCAAAAAGAAGACCGCGTCGGTCATTTTCTCGCTGGAAATGGGGAAGGAAGACCTGGTGATGCGTTTTCTCGCATCAATCGCCCGGGTTGATTTCGGACGGATGCGCACCGGGCACTTCCATGACAGTGACTGGCCGCGACTGACCAGAGCGGCCGGAATTCTCCATGACGCCAAGATTTTTATCGACGACACCCCGGCCATCAGCGTCCTGGAGCTTCGCTCAAAGGCGCGGCGCCTGAAGAGCGAACATGATATCGGTCTGATCATTGTCGACTATTTGCAGCTTATGAAGGCGGGCACCCGCATCGAATCGCGTCAGCAGGAGATTTCCGAGATTTCCCAGTCCCTGAAGGCGCTGGCCAAGGAACTTGGCGTACCGGTTATTGCTCTTTCCCAGCTCAACCGCGAACTCGAAAAACGCGCCGACAAGCGCCCGATGATGAGCGACCTGCGGGAATCGGGCGCCATCGAGCAGGATGCCGACGTGATCATGTTCGTCTACCGCGAGGCGGTCTACTGCGAGAATTGCCGCAAACGTGACGGTACCTGCACCCAGGGACATGAGCGCAACGCCGAACTGATCATCGGCAAGCAGCGTAACGGTGCGATCGGCACGGTCAGCCTGGCCTTTTTCGGCGAGCATACCCGCTTTGAAAACCTGAGTGACCGAAACGAATAGTTTCATTGGCGATTGTATTCAAATATGGAGGTCGGCCATGGCAGTTCAGACAAAAAAAGGGGCTCTGGGCGAAATTCTCTCCGCCTGCCATATCATCACCGAAGATGATCTCACTGCGGCCCTGGAGGAGCAGGGGCGAAGCGGGGCGCGCTTAGGCGAAGCGTTGATCACTCTGGGGATCGTCACGCAGGAGGATATCGACTGGGCGCTTTCCAATCAACTGGACCTCCCTTATATCCGGCTCAAAGCCGATATGATCGATCCGGATGTCGTCCAGCTGGTTCCGGCAGCAACGGCGAGAAAGTTCAATCTGATCCCGCTCATCAAAGCAGGGAGTGAACTGAGCATCGCCATTTCCGACCCGCTCAACAAGGCTGCGATTGCGGCGGTCGAGCAGGTGAGCGGTTGCCAGGTCAATATTTCGGTGGCGCTGATCCGTGAAATTCGCGAGATGATCGATGCCTGCTACGGGAGCAGCGAGCAGGAACATCTGGGGTTTGATTCCGATGCCTTTTCCGAAAAAGTCCTGGAGGTCATAAACAGCGACCTGAGCGGGGAGAAGCTGCTTGACTACCTGCTGATCTTTATGCTGCAGAACCGCCTCTCGTCGCTCTCCCTGCAGCCCATGGGAGAAACCGTGACCGTCAATGGCAGACGCAGCGGCGTTTCCCGCGCAATCGGCTCGTTGGCAGGCAACTATTACCCCGACGTTACCATCAGAATCCGCAAAAGCATCGGCACCGCCCATAGCGAACAAAACTCCGGCGGGCTGCTGACATTCCAGTACCGTTCTCATCCGATTACCTTCCAGATATCTTCCATGACCGGCTATGGCGGAGAGTACATCACGATCCGTCCCTATCTGTCCACCAGCGTTCCGGAACGGCTTGCCGATCTTCATCTTCCCGCCCGGCAGGAAGGCGATTTTATCCTGCTCTCCCGCAGGCAACAGGGCATCACCTTCTTTGCCTCGCGAAACACCCAGGAACGCAATCGCTTTATGGATCTCATGCTGGAGGAGATCGATACCACCGGAAAGAATGTGATCATTCTGGGCGAAGGGCCGGGAAAAATGACCAGGCGCTTCCCGCGCATCCTCCTTCCGCGGGATGAAGCCGAACGCGCCGCAACGATCATGAGGGTTCTTGACCATGCTCCCGATATACTGGTCATTGAGGATGTTACCGGAGGAATGCCTTTCACCGCCGCCTGTCGGGCAGCAATGCGGGGCAAACTGATCCTGGCCGGGCTGGAAATTCGCGGAACCCGCAACGTCCTGCGCCAGTTGCTGCTGTATCAGCAGCAGAACTATTTCCTGCCGTATTTTGTCAATGGGCTGGTCTCGTTCAAAGGGATTCAACTGCTTTGCCACGACTGCCGCACCAGCTATATCCCCCCGGCCGAGGAACTGGCGGCGATGAACCTTGGCGAACATCCCGAGTCTTATTACCGCACGACCGGATGCGATGCCTGTGGCCACAGCGGTTTCAGCAGCAGAAAATTCCTGACGGATGTTTTACTCTTCACCGACGAATTCCTGCGGATTTTTGAACAGTCCAGCGATGTCGCCGCGCTGGAAAACTATCTCGGGATGGTCGGCTACCATGGTCTTGCGGAAGAGGGGCTGCGGCTCCTGATGTCAGGAGATGTTTCACCGGAAGAATATATCGCATCCGTAGTTCTTTAGTAAGCTATAAGGGGAAAGAGAGGAGAAGTCCATGGCACGCATCGATGCACTCTTTAACATGATGAAGGAGCAGGGGGCATCCGACCTTCACCTTTCCACAGGCAATCCCCCCATTTTCCGCCTGCGCGGCGATATGGTGCGGCTCAACTTCAAGAATCTGTCCCATGATGAACTGAAGGCGATTCTGTTCGAAATTTTGAGCGAGAAGCAGAGGGCGCAGTTCGAACAAACCAAAGATATTGATTTTGCCTACGAAGTACCGGGATTGGCCCGTTTTCGAGGTAACATCATGATGCAGTACCGGGGAATCGCCGCCGTGTTCCGTATCATACCCAGCAAGATTCTGTCGGCCGATGATCTGGGGCTGCCGGAAGGGGTGCGCCGGATGACCCACTTCAAGAAAGGACTGGTGCTGGTGACCGGGCCGACCGGTTCGGGCAAGTCCACGACTTTGGCCGGCATGATCGATCTGATCAACTCAACGCGCAAGGAGCATATTCTAACCTTCGAGGACCCCTTGGAGTTCATTCACGAAAACAAGCTGTCTCTGGTGAATCAGCGCCAGATCGGTGAGCACACCGAAAGCTTCGCTTCGGCCCTGAAGGCGGCTCTGCGGGAAGATCCGGATGTCATTCTGGTCGGCGAAATGCGCGACCTGATCACCATACAGCTTGCCATGAGCGCCGCCGAAACCGGGCATCTCGTTTTCGGAACGCTGCATACCAGCACCGCAGCCAAGACTATTGACCGCATCATCGACGTTTTTCCCACCGACCAGCAGGAGCAGGTGCGAGCCATGCTCTCCGAATCGTTAAAGGGGGTCATCTGCCAGCAGCTGCTCAAAACCGCCGACGGCAGCGGACGAGTGGCGGCGCTGGAAATTATGGTCGGCACCCCGGCCATTGCCAACCTGATCAGAGAGGCAAAGACGTTCCAGATCCCCTCCATCATCCAGACCGCAAAAAAAGATGGCATGCAACTGCTTGACCAGCACCTGCTTGATCTGCTGAAAATGAAAAAGGTCAACCCGGAAGAGGCCTATCGCTGCGCCGTTGACAAAAAGCAGTTCGAGCAGTATCTGACACCTGCAGCAGCCGCTCCCGCCGCTGGCATGCATTGAGTATAACGGGAAATGCCTCGATAAGTCGGGTTTGCAACTGTGAGTATCAGGCAGCGTCGAGGATGTTTCCGAAGGCCTGGTCCAGTTTGCTTCCGACCGGGTCCCACTTGGCGCTGAGCTTGACACCGAGTTTTCCCTGCCGATAGATAAGTGCGTCCTGGTCCGGCGAATTGAACATCATGATGTCCTCGTTAATCTTGCCTTCATTGAAAAGCGTGACCAGGCACTGGTCATAAGATATGCATCCGGTCACCGCGTACATCTCGATAATTTCCCGCATGCTGAATTGGCGATCTTCCTTCTGGGTCTGGGTGATGAACGCCTTGATATCGGCGTTGGTTTTGAAAATCTCTATCGCCAGCTCCGTCTGTCCCTGCACCCCCTTGAGGAGGGTCTGGGCAATACCCATTTTGTAATGGGTCGCCAGCAACTCCCTCATTTTCTTGGAATGTTCCGAAGGAAACATCTCGACTATGCGATCGATTGATTCACCGGTGGTTCCGGCATGAAGCGTCGCAAAGATGAGATGGCCGCTTTGGGCCAGTTCCAGAGCCATCATGGCGTCATGGTCATTGCGGATCTCTCCCACCATGGCGACGTTCAGCGTCTGGCGAACAGCGCTCTGCATGGCCGAGGGCTGGCTGAGTGCGTGTTTCCCGACTTCTCTCTGGCTTACCGATGACTTGGGATATTCCAGGGACGGAAATATTGTTTCAATCGGATTTTCTATGGTCAGAAGGTTCAGACTCTTGTTCTTGAGCAGAAAATCGATCAAGGCGCCCATGGTGGTGGATTTGCCGCTCCCTGTTGTCCCGGAAATGATGACCAGCCCCATTTTCAGATTGAAAATGGTATCGGTAAGGGTCTTTGGGAGCTTCAACTGCTCGACCGTGAAGGGCTTGTCCGGAAGAAGCCGCATCGTTATGAGGCAGCCATGTTCGGTTTCGGCGTCGAAGATATCGGCTATGTTCACCCTGAACCTTCTCCCGGCTTTGGTCTTGTAGGCGATATCCAGGTCCAGATTGTCGAAGCAGTTATTGTTCTTCTGCAGCATGTTCGACACGGCCGGGTTCTTCGACTGCCCCACCAGCATCGCGGAGATACGGTTGGTGAATCCGGTGGGAAACACGATATCCGTTACGGGTCGCAGCCCCCCGGTTACTATAAGATAGGGATTCGGTTTGTTCGGATGCAGCAGGATGTCCTTGGGTCGCGGATTGGCCATCGCCATGATCCGGGTGGTAAAATCGTCGAACCACGCTTCCAGTTTTTCTTCGGTATCGATCCGGGTAACATCAAAAGCATCAGGATATCCGATCACAATTTCTGGTTCCAGGGTGAGTTTCAGAGCGATTTCTTCATTGTCGTTGACGGAGGGGACACATTTAAGGGTGCGGAGCTTTTGGCCAATTGGAGTTTCCAGAAAGATGTCATATTCAAGATTTCCTCCGGAAACCGCCATAAAGTCCTTTTTTTCAACATTTTCGATGCTTTTGTTCTGGTTATCGGAAATGATCTTTTTCAGGATGGTTTCCATCAATTGTTCGTTCATCTTTATTTTGTTGTTTTCAACAAAAGAATCCTTCACTTTTACCTTGAGAAACTCTCCCGATTTTAGGTGCAGCTCAGTAACACCCTGAAGAACGCACGAAACAAGCATCTTGTCAAAATAGCCGATTACTTCATCGAAATTTGTCGACATGGTATTACTCCTGTTTAGAAGGATTGTGATTACTGGGCAGGTGGTTATTTCAGGAATTTCTTGCGGCGAAACAATAACATTCCAGATAAAGTGCCGTCAATGTGATATTGCTTAGATATTGCTTGGCTTTTCTTCCATCAATAAGAGGGCGAACCAACGGCGTCGCCCATACAGAATCAAATAATGGATTCATCTTTGACAACAATCATGAAGCCGCCTATATTTTGACCGATTTTGGCCTGAGAAAAGGTCCTCCCAACGGAAAGAGTTATGATTGCTGAAGTCAGACCTGACAATTCCAGCGGTAAAGGCGAGATGCAAAAAGGTCAGAGAGCCAAGGCTGCAGAGCCGCGCTGGCCGGGACTGTTGGCACTGCTGTCGCTCGGCGGCCTGTACGCGGCATTGCCCTCTTCCCTGCTCGTCGGCGGTACGCGCTGGCTCCTTCTGGCAGTAGTCTCCGCGCTGCTTGTGCCGGCGGTCATCTCGCACCGCAGGGGGGCGCACTCGGTGAATCAGGTGCTGGGTTATATCCTGAACAGCGTCGTAACAATAGCCATGGTCTGTTCGCTGGCACTGCTCGTAAGCGTGCTGCCCGCGCACCTGGAAACTCCGCTGCAACTGCTGCGCTCCGCCGCCGCGCTCTGGGTGGCCAACATCCTGGTCTTTGCCTCGTGGTACTGGCGTCTGGATGCGGGTGGGCCGCACAAACGGGACCAGACACTCGGTCATACCGATGGGGCGTTTCTCTTTCCGCAGATGACGATGGACCCTGCAACCAAGCTTGCTGCGGGTGAACATGAGTGGTCACCAAACTTTATCGATTATCTGTTCCTGGCCTTCAACACGAGCACCGCCTTCTCGCCGACCGACGTGCCGGTACTCTCTCGCTGGGCCAAGGTCCTGATGATGACACAGTCGATGATTTCACTTCTGGTAATCGCCTTGCTGGCAGCGCGCGTCGTTAACATTCTTTGACATCCACGAAAGCAGGAGAGAAGATTCAGTCTCAGTGTTCCACAATTGACAGAAAAGATTCCCGGGGAATAATAAAGAGGTCATCACCCGCCAGATTCTGTCTGGCCCAGGCCATATCAATCGGGAGCAACTCCATGTCGATTCCTGTCAATCTGAATGAATACGAAGCCCTTGCACGCGAGCGGCTATCGCCCATGGCATACGACTACTTTGCCGGCGGCGCGAATGATGAAGTGACGCTAGCGGATAACATGCGCTCGTGGCAACGGTTGCGTCTGCATCCGCGTGTACTGGTCGATGTCAGCCATATTGACACGACGACCACCGTGCTCGGCCAAACCGTGACCATGCCGGTCATTACCGCACCGTGCAGTTTTAATGCGCTGGCGCACCCGGAGGGCGAATGTGCCGTGGCACGAGCGACCACCGCAGCAGGCATACTTCAGATTGTCAGTATGACGGCGTCAAAGTCCATCGAGGAGATTGCCGCTACAGACCAGGGGCCGCGCTGGTTTCAACTGATCTGCTTCCGCGACAGGGAAATCACACGTGACCTTGTCCGGCGCGCCGAGGCGGCGCAATGTTCAGCCCTCTGCCTTACAATAGACCAGCCCATGCAGGGACGCCGCGAACGCGATCTCCGCAACCGGTTCCATCTGCCGCCGGGCGTCACCATGAAGAATCTGGAGCCCTATGCTGCGGACAAGCTGTCAGCGGACGATAGCTCGCCTCTGGCCAAATTCGTGGATGAAATGTTTGACGCGACTCTTACATGGGAAGTGGTCTCCTGGTTGCGATCCATTACCCACCTGCCGATCCTCGTTAAAGGAATACTCACTGCCGAGGGGGCCAACCTCGCCCTCGAACATGGAGCGGCGGGGGTTATCGTCTCAAATCACGGCGGCCGGCAGCTCGACGGCGCCCTCAGTACTTGCGAGGCGTTACCTGCAGTTGTTGATGCCATCGGCGGGCGGGCGGAAGTCCTGGTAGACGCCGGGATTAGGCGCGGTACGGATGTGCTGAGGGCTCTGGCATTAGGAGCTCGTGCCGTGATCGTCGGCAGGCCCTACCTGTGGGGATTGGCCGTTGACGGCGAAGCGGGCGTGAGTCGGGTTCTGGAGCTGCTGCGTCAGGAGATTGTTCTGTCCATGGGATTGACAGGGCGTGCGGCCATCAGGGAGATAGACCGCGCATTGATTGTGTAAGGGTTGTAAGCGAGGTGAGGTTGGTATGACGGCAGAGGAGAGCAGCTCACCTCGAATTCTGACAGATGATGATGTGGCAAAATTATCGCCAGTCGTGCCTGATCACCGTTTGTCGTATGGCGCAAACCCTGAACAATTCGGAGACCTTTATCTGCCGCCGCAGCCGGGACTCCATCCTGTAGTCATCATGATCCACGGGGGATGCTGGCGGGCACTGTATGGACTGGGACACCTGGGACAACTTTGCGCTGCCCTCAGAAACGAAGGAATCGCAGTATGGAACATGGAGTATCGCCGATTGGGGAATGGTGGCGGGTGGCCAACGACCTTTGAGGATGTTGCATCCGGGACTGATTTTCTTCGGGGCGTTGCCTGCCGATTCTCTCTGGACCTGTCCCGCGTGGTGACTGCAGGGCATTCGGCCGGAGGGCATTTGGCATTGTGGCTCGCCGGACGTCATCGATTGCCGGAAACCAGCCGGCTCTATTCGGCGGTTGCCTTGCCGGTACGTGGCGTGGTGTCCCTGGCCGGCATTCCCGACCTTGCGGAATGCGTAAAACAAAATATCTGCAACGGAGCATGCCTGGAGTTGGTTGCGGGTTTGCCTGAAGAGGTACCGCACCGCTATCGGCAGGCATCACCGGTTGCGTTACTGCCATTTGGAGTGCCACAGTGGCACCTGGTTGGTCTCCTTGACCAGTTTGTACCTGTCGGCTACCTGCAGCGATATGTCGCAGTAGCGGGACAGCATGACGAAGTGCATCTGGATCTGCTCCAGGATGTGGGCCATTATGAGTTGATAGTGCCAGCCACCTCCGCGTGGAGTGCCGTGCGACACGCCGTGCTTACGCTTCTGCTTGGTTGCAGGTAAAAAAATCAAATATGAAGCAGCTCGGCAGGTCATCAAGAGACAGAAATAACATCAGAGGTGAAATCATGAACTTCAACCATTTTGACGAAAGCGGCCATGCTATCATGGTCGATGTCAGCGCCAAGCAGCCGACCCTGCGGACCGCCATTGCAGCGGCCGAGGTGCGGCTTTCGCCGAAACTGCTGACAGCCATCAAGGACGGCGGCGTGGCCAAGGGGGATGTGCTGGGCGTGGCCCGTCTGGCCGGTATCATGGCGGCCAAACGGACACCGGACCTGATCCCCCTTTCCCACCCGCTGGCCATCCATAACGTAACCGTCGATTTCGAGGCCGACGAACCGGCCGGGCTGATCACGGTACGCTGCACCGTACGGGCGTATGAGCGCACCGGAGTGGAAATGGAAGCCATGACCGGCGCCAGCCTGGCGGCTCTGACTATTTACGACATGTGCAAGGGGAGCGATAAAGCGATCACGATCGGTGAGATCAGGCTGCTGTTCAAGGAGGGGGGCAAGAGCGGCGTCTACCGGCGGGACGTGGGCAGCAACGGCTGACGCGGCAACTTCATGCAGATGGAACAGACCATACGGCTCTCCGTTTTTGCGGCTGTCCTGCTGCTGGTCGCTCTCTGGGAGATCATCGCACCCCGGCGGCCGCTGCTGGAGAACAAGAGGCGGCGCTGGTTCACCAATCTTTCCCTGGTCGCTATCGACACGGTCGCGGTCAGGATGTTGTTCCCGGTCCTCCCCGTCGCTCTGGCACAGGTCGCCGAGACGCGGGGATGGGGAATCTTCAATGCACTGCAGATGGATCACTGGCTCAAAATCCTTCTGAGCTTTGTTCTTCTCGATTTCATCATCTATCTCCAACACATTCTGTTTCACCATACCCCGGTCCTGTGGCGTCTGCACCGGGTGCACCACACAGACCTCGATCTGGACGTTACCAGCGGCAATCGTTTCCATCCGCTGGAAATAACACTCTCGATGCTGATCAAAATGGCGGCGGTAGTCATTCTGGGTACGCCGGCACAGGCGGTGCTGGCCTTCGAGGTGGTTCTTAATGCGTGCTCAATGTTCAGCCACGGCAATGTCAGGCTTCCTGTCACGCTGGACCGGCTCCTTAGGCTGTTCCTGGTTACTCCGGACATGCACCGCGTCCATCATTCGGACATTGTGCGCGAGACCAACAGCAATTTCGGCTTCAACTTCCCCTGGTGGGACCGCATCTGCGGGACCTATCGTCCCCAGCCGGAACAGGGTCATCTTGGCATGACCATCGGCCTCAAAGAGTACCGCGACCCGGAAAAGCTTACCCTGTTCCGTCTCCTGGTCCAGCCGTTTACCTCCCAATAACCGGATCCTGATTGCCTGCTTGACACAGCCTTGATAAAACTGTTATGGTGAAACATTAAAATTGTTGTACCGGATAGCAGATAGCACGTCATCGCAAGCCCCGGAAATTTCCGGGGCTTTTTTCGTACAACCAGAAAGAAGGAGTAACATGGAGTTTCAATCGTTTAATCTACACCCTGTAATTGCAGCAAGTATCAAGGAGGCCGGTTATGTCACACCGACCCCCATCCAGAAGCAGGCAATACCGACGGTGATGCAGGGGCGCGACGTAATGGGCCTGGCCCAGACCGGCACCGGCAAGACCGCC
>Ga0134124_10005137_pt1 | contig 10523 bp, 11 predicted proteins | sample KB304_FD_96880 | JGI IMG/M metagenome (GOLD analysis project Ga0134124, IMG submission 96880) | Terrestrial soil microbial communities without Nitrogen fertilizer from Kellogg Biological Station, Michigan, USA - KB3-0-4 | ecosystem: Environmental > Terrestrial > Soil > Unclassified ... | reverse complement strand
GGCGCAGAGTCGGGACTTAGCGCCTTGCTCGACCCGCGGGTGTGGCTGACGATTGCGCGCGCGCTGTTTCATAGCGCGCGGCGTATCGTTTCGGGGCGGGCAAGGTTGCCGAGTCTGACTCCAAACGGGGGCCGGTTGGGGCTTCCTGCCGAGTTTCTGATTGAGCGTGACGGACGGGTGCTGGCTGCCCACTACGGTGAACACGCGGGCGATCATTGGTCGGTCGATGAGCTCCTCAGATTGGCTCGTTTGGCGAAGGTGACCGGGCCCGAGACCCGCAAGGCATCCGAGCTCGAACTTCGACGTGAGGCAGGGCGATGAGCGCTTACACTCTCGCGCTTTTCTTTCACATCGTGGGAGCGCTGGGCCTGTTCGCCACGCTCGTAGCGGAGCGGGTGATTTGGGGCGAGCTGAGTCGGGTCGAAGACGTCGGGCAAGCGCGGACGGCCCTATCGACTGCGATTCGGCTGACGCTCGTTGGGCTCGGTTCTTTGCTGGTGTTGTTCGGGTCTGGAGCCTACCTCATGGTATCGGTCTGGGGCCCTCGACCCTGGCTCACCGTGGCCATGCTGTCAGCGGTACCGCTGACCGGCCTCAGCGGCGCGCTCACGCTTCCCCGCATCGGCGCGCTGAGGCGCGCGCTGGCGCGTGAGAGCAATCCACTGCCCAAGCGCTTCTCGTCCGAGCTTCTTCGCCCCGTCTTGATGTTGTCGAACTACGTGCGATCGGCAATCGTGCTCGCAGTCGTCTTCTTGATGACGACTAAGCCGGGCGCCGGCAGTTCGCTGCTCGCGCTGCTAGCTGCCACGGCGCTCGGCATCGGGGTCGCGATAGGCACTCGGACGGGCTCTTCCATTGGCGAAGCTTGAGTCCGCGACGGCAACGACCCTGTGATCGCGGGCGAATCACGTGGCAAGGCGGCAATTCCGAGCCAAGATCGCGCCTATATCGCCTTCGATTCGGCTTTGGACGACGGACTTCCGTTTCCTTCCCAGAGCGCGCATGCTGGAGCCAATGTCAGAGGATCGGGTCGAAGGCGGCGACGCGCTCGCACGCTGGCTCGCTGGGCCGGGGTTAGCAGCGCTCGACGGAATTACTGGCAGTGCGCTGGATGTGATTGGCGTTATCGATGCCGCGTTGACGGTGCGCTACGTCAACTGGACGGCCCCTGGCTTGACGCGCGAAGGCGTCATCGGTTCGAGTGTGCTCGATCTGGCTCCGCCAGACTTTCGCGAGAAGGCTCGCGAAGCGTACGAACAGGTTTTGGCGACGGGCGTTGGCACTCGTATCGAGATGCTGTTTCGAAGTCACGACAACGTTCTGTTCTGGGACGTGCGGGTGGCGCCCATCCGCAGCGGCGACCGAGTGATCGGCCTGGTCGCGATTTCGAGCGACGTGACCGAGCAGCGCCGCGCGCACGCTGACCGTGATCGCTTCTTCGCGCTTTCGCTCGACATGCTGATCGTCGTCACGCCCAACGGATGCCTCAAGCGCGTGAACCCCGCCTTCGCCCAGACCCTGGGTCGTGATGTGGCCGAGCTTCATTCCAAGCCCTTCATCGACTTCGTCCATCCCGATGATCAGGCGCGCACCATAGAGGCTGTGGACGTCGTCCGTAGCGGCACCCCCGTCACCGATTTCGAGAATCGCTATCGACGCAAAGACGGCGAATTTCGCGTATTTTCGTGGCGCGCAACGGTCGACCCGATCACCGATGACGTGTACGCCGTTGCGCGCGACGTCACCGACCACCGTGCGACCGAGGCTCAGCTACGGCACTCCCAGAAAATGGACGCAGTCGGTCAGCTTGCAGGCGGCGTCGCTCACGACTTCAACAACCTGCTCTGCGCTATCCTGGCGAACACCAGTTTAGCGGCGGACTTCACCTCGGGCGCTCCGGAGGTCGCAGAGCACCTGACAGAGATAGAGGCTGCTGCTCAGCGTGCCGCAGATCTGACCAAGCGGCTGCTTGCCTTCAGCCGACGCCAACCGCTTCGGCCCGTGCCAGTCGACCTCAACGACCTCGTCCGCGGCTTGATGAAGACGCTGCGGCGCCTGTTGCCAGAGAGCATCAATATCGATTCGGTTCCTGGTCACCAACTGTCGTCCGTCAATGCAGATCCGGGTCAGCTGGAGCAGGTCATCGTCAACCTGTGCGTGAACGCTCGCGACGCGATGGAACGCGGCGGCCGACTCACGATCGAGACGGAAAACGTGCTGATTGACGCTCGCTATTGCGAGTCACACCCTTGGGCCAAGCCGGGGCGCTACGTCCTCTTGAGTGTGACCGACACCGGTGTGGGCATGACCGCGGAGGTGCGTGAACGCGCGTTCGAGCCATTCTTTACGACGAAGACGTATCAAGGTACCGGGCTCGGACTCTCGACCGTATACGGAATCGTGCAACAACACGAAGGCTTGGTTCACCTGTACAGCGAACCCGGCGTCGGCACGACCTTCAAGGTCTACCTGCCCGTGCATACGCGACTGGCTGAGAACGTCGGTAGCAAGCTCGAACCGCTGCCTCCGCGCGGCCAAGAAACCATCCTGTTGGCGGAGGACGAAGACCAAGTTCGCTCTGCGGTAGTACAAATCCTAGAGCGCGCCGGCTATCGCACGATTGCGGCCGCGAACGGCCTCGATGCGATAGCCCTTTTGCGCGACGCGACCATGCCCGTCCACCTCGTGCTCTTGGACGTGGTGATGCCAGGGCTGGGCGGCCCCGAGACATGGGAGCAGCTGCGCGCGTTGCGCCCGAGCCTGCGAGTCCTCTTCTCGAGCGGCTACGCCGATGACCGCTACCGGCGGCTCTTGCCGACTGGCGCGGTGCTGCTCGAAAAGCCGTTTCGCGCGGAACAGTTGTTGCAGCGCATCCGCAAAGCACTCGACGACGAGCCGGAGGCACAACTCATTTGACGAGCTGCGGCTCTTGTGCCCGGCGAGAGCCATCGCCTGCTGCACGTTCAAGCCAATGGCGGCCAGCGCGGTATTGAACTGACGCCCGAAGCTGTGGAAAAGTAGTTCGATCGACTCTTTTCTCGGGTGATGTGAAACCATCTCGGCGTCAATGCATCTGGCGACAACGGCGGTGCCGTCTGGTAGCAGCGGGAGGGATGTTGGTGGGTACGCACTCGAACGGAACGCGGGTACTGATGATGGTGAGCGTCCTGTTGGTCGCTCTGGGCTGCGGCAGCTCGGACGATTCGCATCAAACGCTGTCCGCGTCCGACGTGACGAACTTGGAGAATTGTTCGCTGTTTTCTTCCCAAGCTTGAGGTAATCGGTTCGAAGCCGACGTCCCGCTCCGAAAAATAGCCAGATCGTGATTCTGGTTGGGCAGATAGCGGAAACAACTGAGCATGACTGGTGCTCAGTTGCGGCACTGCTTCTGTCGGTAGCTCGGCTGGAAGGCTGGCCTAGCCTCTTTACGTCACGCCTCTTTGACCCCTATCGTCGACCCAGAATGAAAGCCAATTGGGAGCGGGGGTGGATTCTCGGGTGCTTGGTCGCGTGCCTGAGCGCGACCAATCGGTTCCGCCGGCACAACGCATCAAGCTGGCCGAAACCAGTGCGTTGACCTGCACCTCGAACGAGGATTGCTGGTGTCGCCGCTTCACGGGTGCGGAGTTCTTGCCCGGCCGAGAGCCGAGTTCGTGCTGTGCGCAGAAGGACAAGGATCGGTTCTGCCCGGCCGCTGGCGTATGTCAGCTCTGCGCCTATGAGTGATTCTTGCGCTGCGCGCCTTGATTGGCTGGCGATGACGATCGACAGCTCGCGGTTCTAAACTCTTCTACTAGGGCGCGCTGGTTCACTTCGAGAAATCTTCGTTTTCGCTTCGCCCTCGGGGACGGCCTCATTGCCCACTGGAGATTGCGCCGTGAGCTTCGACCTCGAGCTAAGGGATCGCCGCGCACTCGTCACAGGCGGAACCAAGGGCATTGGTGCAGCGGTTGTGAGTGCGCTGCAAGGCGCAGGTGCCAAGGTCGCGGCGACGGCGCGGCACGCGCCGAGGAGCGCCGAGCAAGAAGGCGTTCGACTAGATGCGGTGCGGGTTCTGCGCTTCCCAGCGCTTCCTGAGTGCGCGCTGAGACTCGGGATACTCTTCGTCGAGCACGCGCGCGGTGCGAATGCGGTCGGTTCGAAAATGGCGGATGTCGCCGCGCAACTCGCAGTGAGCGGCGACGACGCGCACGTCTTCCATGTAGGCGACCGTGAAGGGCCAGATGATGCGCGCGCTCACCTTGCCAGCATTGTCTGAGTAGGCGATCTCGACTTTCAATCGTTCGCGAATGGCGGCGCGGATTGGCGCAATGTCGACGCCATCCGGGAGCGGGGCGCGAGCGCGTGCCGGGCGCAGGTGGGCTTCGATGAGCTCGAGCCGTAAGTGCTGGGGCAACGACTCACTCAGCTTGTCGATCAGGCTTCTCGCGCCGCGGGCCAAAGTCGCATCGCCGCGTTGCGCGACCCACGCGGCGCCTAGCAAAGCAGCTTCAACCTCGTCGCTAGTGAGCCTGAGTGGTGGCAGGTCGTAACCGGCGTCGATCACGTAGCCCGTGCCAGCTTCGCCGCGCACCGGCACGCGCTGCGCGATGAGCTCCGCCATATCGCGGTAGATCGTGCGGACTCCTACCTCGAGTTCGCCCGCCAGTTGCTGTGCGGTGAGCGGCGACGACGGCCACGCAGCATTTGAATGATGGCGAACAAACGCTCTGTCCGGCGCATCGCGACGTCAGCAACCTACACCTCCTGCCACCACGCTGTCAGTAGGCTCCGGCTAAGACGACAGGAAGACCCAAACAGGAGTAGCCCATGAAATTCGTCTCGATTCGCATCATCACCGCTGAAATAAAGCGTTTGGTAGGCTTTTACGCAGCCGTCACGGGCGTCTCGCCCCAGTGGTACACGGAAGACTTCGCCGAGCTCGTCACTGAGGCGGGCACGCTGGCCATCGCTAGCGAGCGCACGATGCAGCTGTTTGCCGCTGGCGCGGCGCGGCCCGCCGCAAATGCCTCCGTCATCATCGAGCTACTGGTCACCGATGTCGACGCGACTTATCGCAAGATCCTGCCGCACATCGGCGAGCCATTGCAGCAGCCAACTACGATGCCCTGGGGAAACCGCTCGCTACTATTCCGCGACCCGGACGGCAATCTGGTGAATCTTTTCACGCCGGTGAGCGAGGCGGCGATCGCCAAATTCGCGCGCTACGCGTGAGTGCGTAGGTCGGCCGACGTCGTTCGCTCGCCTTCGGCGTTACCGGGCGCAGAGGTGTTCGCCAAACCTCAGCGGAGGCCGCGATCAGAGCGCTGCCTGCTCGGCGAAAGGGTGCCGTCTGCAAGACGCCACTTGGGTAACTCACAATGCAGGCAGTAGCTCGAGAACGAGTTGTGAACGAGCCCCGCGCGAAAGAACGGCTTGCCACACCGCGGGCACGGTAGCGTCTCGAGCGCGGTGCCCGCAATCATCACGACCATGAGCAACACGATCCCGAGCGCGACTAAGCTCGGCCAGCGCCAGGCCCCGAGCGCGATGGTCACAATGGCCAGCAGGGACAAGGTGAGCAGCCTGCGGGCGCGCCGCTGATATGACGGCCAGGGGTCCATGGGGTTACCTTACCTTCGAATAGAAGCTCGTCGGCGGCTCGCGGTTCTAAACTCTTCTACGAGGGCGCGCTGCGCTGCAAAGGCCAACGAAGGTTCGGCTTTTTTTTGAGCAGTGGCTGGAAGCCCTAAACCTGGAGCAGACGGACTTCGGGGAAATACGAACGCAGGCGATCGAGATCGTCGAAGTCCGCGGTCAAGACGCGATCGCCTCGGCGCGCAGCCGATGCCATTACGACAGCGTCTACGACGGTGGCGCCCTTCACGGATGCGATTGCTTCCCCCGCGATACGAGCAAGGTCCGGGAAAAGCGGCTCGATGACGCAGGCCTCGAGGAGCGACGCGACGCGCGCGGAACGTTTGCCCCCGCGCCACGCCTCTACGATGACTGGCGTCGGCACGGTGAGCTCGTACCCGAGCTGCCCGGCAAGTTTCAGCTGAGCCATCGTGCGACGAGAGGCACGCTCGAATCCAATCAACGCTCCAGTGTCGAGAGTTAGCCCAGCCATTCCGCCTGGATCGCCGCCAGCTCTTTAGCGGAGATCGTACCTTTTTCTTGCTCGTACTCGGCCACGAGCCCCTGAAGGCGGCGACGGCGCAACTCACGCGCCAAAGCCTCCGTGATTTCGGCACTCAACGTGCGCTTGGAACGCTTGGCTTCCTGTTGCATGGCGCGGAGCACTTCTTCGTCGACGGTGAGCGACACCTTTTTCGCTCGACCTCGGGGGCCGAGGAGCGCTGTCTTGGTTTGACGGGCAGTCTTCCGTTCGGCTGGTCTGCGCATGATTCTATCCTACCTAAGGTAGGATACTCGTTCAAGCGGTACTTCGAAGTCGACCTAGTGGTCAGCGAGGGTCTGAGCCACGGGTCGAGCGACCGCCGACAGCGCGTTGGGCTTTCGCATCGAGGCTGCGGACTGCGAGCTACGCGACGAATCTTGCCATCTCTCGCCGCTAACCCAATCATCCGCTCAGTGATGCCGCGCATTTGATTTTTGGATTTGGTAAGCGGGCGGAGCGCGCGTAGCGCGTCGCAAAGCTCGGTTTTTCGCGCGATCAGCCGAGCGAGAAGAACGACCTGAGCGTCTCATTGCCGAGAATGTCCTCGACGATGCTCCCGCCGCCCAGCTGCAGCGGGTGCGTGGCGAATACGCGATCGTGAAGGTCTTCGACCGTTTGTAGCGCGCTCGCCGCATCCCTCTTGGTCAGCGATTCGACGCGCAGCACATAGTCGGTGTTGAACACGAGGCGTTCCGGGTCGACAACCCCGAGGCGTACGTAACCGGCCGTCTTTTTGCTGCAACGGCACGGATTGGCCTTGTTCACGAGGCCACAGCCTACCGGCGGGTCGTTCACACGAAGGGTGCGCCACGGCTTCGCAGACGTCGATGCGGCGCGCTCAGGCGGCGCAAATCCGCCTCTGGGCTCAGGCCTCCCAGTGCATGATCAGGTCGACGTCGCAACGTCGACCGACGCGGACGCCCTGCACGCTGCCGCGCACCCCAAAGTGCTTCATCGCGCCTTCGAATACGCCGACCTGATAGGAGTCGCCGAAATTCCAAATCTCGCGCAGCTCGACCCGCGCACTGGTTTCGGTTATTTCCGCCACCGAAGCCGTGCCGGGGCGGATCGACACTTCGTACGCCTTCGTGACGAGATTGAGGGCGCGAACCCAGCTGTTGCCGGCCACACTGAAGATCACCTTGCCAATCGTCGTGCTCGTGAACGTCGGAAAGGCCAACCTGCCGAGCGCAATCATGCCCTCGCGCGGCGAGACGTCGGGGTGGAGCACCTCCACCGCGTCGACCATGAGCCTCATCAGCTCACGAAGGGGATAATCCTTGAACGAGAAATAGCGCTTGTCAGTGGGCATGGCGGCGCCGCGCCGCTTGAGCAGGGACAACAGCGCCTCGACATACATACCCTTCACGGCGGCCTCCGGCGGTGTCTCGCTGATCCAGTCCTCCAGCTCGGCCTTGTCAGCCGCAAACTGCGGTCCCGTCGACTCGGAAACGAGCGGCGCGATGATATCGGAGACGACGTCGGTCATAGCAGGCGGCAGAGAATGGTCGTTCGGGTACACACTACAACACCTACGGCCCATCCGTACCCATGTTGCGATCTGGCCCGAGTACGCGGCTCGCGCGAAACGGCGCTCGGCTGTGAGCAAGACGAATCCTGAGCGCGATTGAGCTCGGCCAGCGCGAGGCCCCGAGTACGGGTCGCGATGGCGACCGGGGATCGCGAAGCCGCCCTGGATGGCGTCGGTTTGCTGCTGGCATTCGGGCCAATGGACCCCGAACAGGAAGAAAGCCAATGGCCCAGCGATCGGCGGCGCGATCTGTGCGGAGCTGCGCAATGCGGGGCTCGAGCCGACTTGGCCGGGTTCGTTCGAGAACGTATCTGCCTGCCCCAGCTGCATTGGCAGCGCAGAACTCGAGCGCGGTCGTCAATATCGTGAAAACGACCCGATGCCTCGTGCTCGCTGACGAGCAACGGATGTTCGCCAACTCGTGGAACCCGGGCGTCAGCCGGCGACAAACCACGCGGCGGCTCTTGCCGCGGCATCGACGCGGCTGACAGCGTGAGCGAGAGCCCGCGCTCGGTAGCTTGCCAAAAACAGCGAATGAAGGCCGAGGCGGCGCGCTGGACATCGGCTCGCACACAACAGATCCGAGCGACTCACAGCCCGATCTCGTTCAACTCATTTCGCCGTCTACGAGCTTATGAAGCGCGTTTGGAGTATGCTGGTCCTCCGCCTACGAATCGTGGGGGCAAGGAAAAACAACGAATGGCTGACTATTTCGACACTCGCACTGCGGCTGTGCGCCCCATTGGTCCAGAAGCAAGCCTCAAACTCTGGGCAAAGGCTGCACCCGCTCGTACGGTGAGGCCGAGCATCCAGAAACTGCCCACGGGGCGCGGTGTCGAGCACGTGTTTATCTGTAAACAAGGCGACCAAGTCGTGGCGACTGGGCGCGGGCAAACGCCAGTCGGCGCAACGCGCGACGCCTGCACCCAACTCGGCGTCTGAGGTTTAGACCCGTCGCAGGGCAAGCACCCGTGATCGAATTCAAATCGATATCACGGGTGCTTCACGTGCTCGCTTCTATTGGGACGGCAGGTGGAAGCGTCTCGCCGCTGTGACGAGCGCGATGACCAGAGTCTCTAACGTGGAATCTCGAGCGAGGATCGCGCCCCGTCGAGCTCGAGCCAATCGCTGTCGAGAACGAGATCTTCGAACGTCGTGCTCTAGCAACCCGCGAGGGCCGACTACTTCACGATCTCTTCCAAGATCTGCTCGCACTGACTCAGGTGGATGCGCAGGTAATACGAGCGCACATCGCTGTGATAAAATAACGCCCCCTTGAGGTCGTCCTCGGGGTCGGCGATGTAGCCGATTCGTCGATGCTCTCGAGCGCGTCCGCGATCGAATCGCGACGCTCGAACGCGGCCGCGCTGAAGGCCGAGCGAAATGCGTGATCGACCAGCAACCCCCCACCGCGAACGGACTTTTGCGACGTCATCGTGAAGCCAACGTTGCCATGGATCTACACGAACAGACGCTCGTTTTTGCTTGGGTCAAGCGTCCGCCGTAGCTCGGCTATGGCAGAATCCGCATTTGGCGAAGGAGCTTTTCGAGTGAAGGGTGGAGGCCGCGTCCGCCGCTGAGCGGGGACCCTTTAGCTTCAAAGGCCGGGAAAGCTCCCGCATCTCGTGCTGAAGTGCGCGAGTTCACCCAGGGTGTCAGCGTCGTTCCAACGTAGCTCACTGGTGGCGACGATGGTTTGCTGACCGGAAGCATCGTCGGCATCCGAGAATGCGATGGTGAACGGCACGCTCCAGTTTTGGGTGTCGCCCGCATTGGGATACTTCACGCTCAACAAGCTGATGGGCAGATCGATTTCTAGGTGCTGCTGGGAGCGCCTCACCTCGGGCGGTAGAGGCGTGGGTTTGGCCCCGTGTAGCCAGCGCACGTCGACGCCCCCCGATGCGAGGAGTCCAATGCCCAACTGTCGAAGCTGCTGCTTGCCATGGGCGGGAGACCAAGCGGGAGCCCACCACAGCTCGAGGTGATCACCGCGCAAAAAACGTTTGTCCGTTGCGTTGGTCTGGACAGGCACGAAATGGTCGTCCTGGACGTCGACCTCGAGCCGCACGGTATTGGCATCGAGCAACGTGCTGTGCACGCTGAGGTCGGCATCGGCCCGATCCTCGCGCTGCTTTCCACCCGTTGACACGAACGTTGGCGGGTGAGCGCTCGCTGCGTTGCTCGGCCCCGGTGGCAGCGCGATGAGCAGCCCCGCCTCCTGCTGCTCGGATGGGGCGTCTTCCCCCGAGGTATCCGAAGGCGGAAGCGTCGTGCGGCTGGCCCCTGCCCAGTCATTGACTACGGATCCTTCGATATCGGAGTAGCGGTCGCGCAGCACGACCCATTCGGACGCAATCACGCTGACCTCCGTCGTCCAAAATCGATAGCTTGCGCCGCCGGCCGCGCTGAGCGCGAGCGACTGCAGGGTTTCCCAAGGCGTCTCGCTTGGGGTACAGCCCAGGGCTAGATTCCAGGTTTCGTCCAGGTCGTAGACGGTTTGCTTGCCCGCCACGCTGAGCACGATGATTTGATGTTGACCGGACTCGTCCCCGAGCGCGGCAAAGTAGCCAGGGTTCTCGCGCGCGTCGTACGCGACGCTGCCCCAGCCGCACACTTGGCGTTTCTGCGCCGCCGCCGTGCGCATAGCATACGCCTTGAACTCCGCGATCGCATCGGTGCTGGCATGCGTCGGGCGCACGAGCAGGGCGAGAGCGATTAGTGAAGGCCAAGCCAGGCGAGACATCCGTTCTCGAGGTAGCTGAACCGTCCGCGAACGGCAAAGTTCATGTCGCCTCGGCCTGCTCAGGGTTGATAAGGGCGCGGCGCGACTTT
>Ga0134124_10005135_pt1 | contig 10525 bp, 8 predicted proteins | sample KB304_FD_96880 | JGI IMG/M metagenome (GOLD analysis project Ga0134124, IMG submission 96880) | Terrestrial soil microbial communities without Nitrogen fertilizer from Kellogg Biological Station, Michigan, USA - KB3-0-4 | ecosystem: Environmental > Terrestrial > Soil > Unclassified ... | reverse complement strand
TGGCCCCGACATGGAGCAACAGGTGGTAGCGAGAGACCGATTGGTCATCGATACGGACGTCGTTGTCGATGCCGCGCCCCACGCGCATCGAGCCGCTGGCGGGCAGCGGATGAATGGTGCACGTCTGGCGCACGTAAACGAGCGCCTCGAGCGCGCCATCGTGAGCGTGCGGCGTCGGACCGGGCCGACTAGTGTAACTCGCGTCATTCATACACGTGGCTTGAGCCTAGCCGAGCAACGTAGATCTGAGTGCGAAACGGTGCCGATCGGCGAAACTTGCTGGCAGATGCTGGCAGATGCGCACACACCGTGGGCGCGCGCTCGCACGATCCCCCACCTTCACACACTGTCCGGGGGGTGAAGGTGGGGCGCAGGGGTCTAGCGAGGGGCCGCAAAAGACGCTCAAAATGGGCCGCGACAGCGTCCCGAGCCGGAGCTCTAGTCGCCGCGCGAGCCGGCGGCCAGCGCGAGAACGGCAGCAGCGACGCGTCGCCTGACGATTGCGACTTTTTTGCATGCGCGGAAGATGCGAGAGTCCGAAGAACCTTCGGCTATACTCACCCGTCAGAGCGAGCATTGACTGAGACTACGTTGAGACCCGGCAACAAGCTGGGAAGGTTCCAGCTCCTAGTCCCGATCGGCTCGGGCGGTATGGGGCGCGTGTGGGTCGCGCGCGAGGAAAATACCGGAAGACTATTCGCGCTCAAGACCACCCTCGGTAACGAGAAGGCGGCCGGAGAATATTGGAACGTGTTGCTCGACGAGGCACGGCTCGCGGCACAAGTGCAACACCGCGGTGTGTGCACCATTCATGCCTTCGAGATCGACGAGCAACTCGGCATCCCGTACTTGGTGATGGACTATTCGGACGGCGGCTCGTTGTACGAGCTGCTCGACGCGTCCAGCGGACACCGCCTCGAACCGGCCATCGCGGTGAGCATCACCGCCCAACTGTGTGACGCACTCCAAGTCGCGCATGATTTGTGCGACGAGCACGGCGCGCAGCTGGGTGTGGTTCATCGCGATGTCTCGCCACAGAACATTCTGATTTCCAGCAGCGGGCACGTGCAGCTGACGGACTTCGGTGTGGCCAAAGCGCGCGGCCGACTGCACGCTCCGACTGCCACCGGTGAGATCAAGGGCAAGCTCTCGTACATGGCGCCGGAGCAGGTCACGCAACGCGACGTGGACCGTCGGGCGGACGTCTTCGCGCTCGGTTGCGTGTTGTACGAAGCCACCGTCGGCGAGCGCCCCTTTCACGGCAACGACGCGGTGGCGACGCTCTATCAACTGCTCGAACAGCCGCTGATTCTCCCGGGCGCGCGCATGGCGGGCTACCCGATCGATCTGGAAGCCATCGTGCAGAAGGCGTTGGAGCGCGATCCCGCACAGCGTTATCAAAGCGCTGAAGAGCTCGGCAGCGCGCTCTCGCGCTGGATCGCCAAACAAGGCCGCTTGGTCACCGAGCGAGACATCGCGGCAGTCGTCAATGAACGCCTGGGCAAGGCGATCGCCGAACGCATGCAGCGGATCGCAACCGCGGAGAACGAGCTCGACGCGCCGCCGCCCCCTCCGCCCCCCACCGAGCAAACACTGGGCGGCTCGAGCGCGACGACCCCTGGCGAGCGGGCTCGTAAATCGAAGCGAATTTGGGCAGGAATCGCCGGCGGAGCCGTGGCGCTCGCGCTGGTCATTTCACTCGCCGTTCGCAGCAGTCGTGACACGGCGCCGCCGCTGGTCGCCAGCGTTGCATCCGCAGTGGCGCCGAGCGCGCCGGCGAGCGCGCTTCCCGCAACGACCACGAAGGCAACCGCCAGCGCGACCGAAATGCCCATCACGGTGACGTTGGTGGCTTCGCCCGCGCGAGCCACGTTGTATTTGGACGACGGTCCAGCGCTGCCGAACCCACACCAAATGACGGTGCTGCCCGATTCGAGATTGCATCGGGTGCGCGCCTCCGCACCCGGCTTCGCTGATCGCACGGAAGAGCTGCTGCTCGACGGAACCAAAGAAGTCCGGCTCGCGCTCTCGGCGCTCGCGCCCGGGTCGCATGCCTCGCAGGCGAAGGCGAGGCCCAGCGCCGAGCAAGTCCGCACGAGCGTGCCGGTGCCCACGTCGGGTGATCTGCCGAAGGTGGTTACCAAGCGCCCACGTGTTCTCGATCCGGACAATCCGTTCGCCGCCCCCTGACCAAAACCGCCGAACCTACATTAGCCTCGATAACGAATCGATGGCGGGCTGACGAAGATCTGAGTAACATCGGATTTCAGCATGGATCGCAGGGGAGTCAGGACCGAACAGGCTGTTGCCGGACGCCCCCCAGCCGGGGCTCCTCCGGACGACTCGGCGCGCGTTCAAGCAGGACAGTTGATCGGTCGCTACCGATTGCTGTTCCCGATCGCGGCGGGTGGCATGGCGGAAGTATGGGCTGCAAAGCCCGAAGGCACGGGGCTCGCTCGCGCCGTCGCACTCAAACTCGTGCGGCCTGAATTCGCGGTCGAAGCCGAGTACGCACGCATGTTCATCGACGAGGCGGTGATTGCCTCCACCGTCCGCCACCCGAACATTTGCGAGACGTACGAGCTCGGTCGCGACGAGAACCTGCTGTTCATGGTCATGGAATGGGTGGCCGGTGACACGCTGAGCGGCTTGATGCGTGGCAGCGCCTTGTCGGCGTTGCCGGTCGAAGTCGCCGTGCGCATCTGCGCTGAAGCTTGCGCCGGTCTGCACGCCGCCCACGAAGCCAAAGACGCAGATGGCAACAGCCTCGGCATCGTCCATCGCGACATCTCCCCGCCGAACATCTTGGTCTCGGTCAATGGTCACGTCAAAGTCAGTGACTTCGGCATCGCCAAAGCCGCGAACCAACTGCATGCGCGCACGCGCACCGGCGAAATCAAAGGCAAACTAGCGTACATTCCGCCGGAACAAGTGCTCGGCCAAGGAATCGATCGCCGCGTTGACATCTACGCGATGGGCTGCGTGTTGTACGTCACGACGCTCGGCAAGCGACCGTTCGGCAGCGGTGGTGAGGCGCTCGGAAAGATCGTGCGCGGTTCCTATCGAAAACCGCGCGAGCTCGAGCCAGACTATTCGGAAGAGCTCGAGCGGATCGTGATGCGCGCGCTCGCGAGCGATCGCGAGCAACGCTATCAAACCGCCGAGGAGATGCGCTTCGAGCTCGAACAGTGGCTACTGACTCGACCGCACCTGACTCAACACGCGGACGTCGCTCGCTTGGTGCGCGAACGAATCAGTGACGACCGTCGCAAGATGATCGAAGCGTTGACCAACGTGAGCCGCGCAATTCCGGACGCGCTCGCCAATCGCTTCATCTCGCCGGCAGACAAGACCGCGACTCCGACCGCGACCAGCGGCATCGTGATCCAACCCGCGGCGCTGGCTCGGCTGCAGATTCAGGCAGCCGCGCCCACCCTCACTCCCCCGAAGCGCGCATCGGAAGAGGACGAAACGCTGCTGAACGAAGCGGCGCGGGCAGCGCTCACCCCGACGCCGGGCACCAAACCCTCGCTCGGGGCAGCGTCACGCCTGGCTCGCTTGCCTTGGCTCGTGACGTCCGCCGCCGTCGTCGTCGCACTGATCGCGCTATTTTTGCTCAGTCGGCGTTAGTCACGCGCGTCGGGTGCGGCTTCACGGAGACCGGGCTGCACTGGATGAAAGTAGTCGGCGTGACTGACCGTCCCGCCGAGCCCGCCATCCCCGTCGCCCGGCCCGCGATCCAGCGTCACTGCGGATTCGCAGTGAGGGCGTCTTTTCGCGCGCTCGTCATTTCGTTGAGCAAGTTTCACCGTCTCGGGGCGCTGCTTCTGTGCCGATCCGCACTGTTCCGGAGGACCCGTCGATGACTCATCGTGTGAAGCTGCCCGTACCGTTCGCGGGGCTGCCCCTTTCTGCTTTGGACGTTGGCGCATGCCACGGTGATCTTGGCAGCGCTCCATTGCGACATCGTCCGCGTCGCGAGCCTCCAGTGGTCACCTGACACCAATCACATGTCATTCAAAGGCAGGTACCCGGCGGATCCTCAGCGGAGCTTCATGCATCACCCGATGAGCCGCCGCATCACATCGCAATCGTTCTTCAACTGCACACCACAGACCGGGCAGTTTCTGAACTTCGACGGTAACGCGCGGCCACAGGTCGAACCCTTGATCCGGAGCGCGCCGGCGTGAGCTCGAGTTCGGGCGGTGAGTCGTTGAATCTGGTCGGAATAGCGACCGAGCCTTGTTCGCGCAGCTCGGTTGAGCTACCGCTAAGGTCCAGCATGCGAGCGCTACCCCTCGCATTCCGACATGTGGCATCCCCTCAGCTCCGGCTAGACAGCGCGGCGGGCACTCCGTCGAGCAACGCGCCCATCCAGCTATCCGAAGTGTCGGATGCAGTGCTGGCTGGCGAGCTGCAAGCGCGCTCGCCCGAGGCATCGCGCATGGTGTGGCAGCGGTACTCACCCATGGTACGCCGGATGCTCGCACGTGCCCTCGGCCCGGAGCGAGACGTCGAGGACTCCTTGCAGGAGGTGTTTCTATGCCTCTTCAGCAAAGTCGGCGAACTTCGGAACCCAGCCGCGCTGCGGGCCTTCATCGTCTCAATCGCGATTCGGACGCTCCGCCACGAGATTCGCCGGCGCAAACTGCGCAGCTGGCTCAGGCTCGACGGCAACGTCGCCGTCGAGGATGTACGCGCAGTCAACCCGGATCCCGATGCGCGTGAAGCCCTGGTCCGATTTTACGCACTACTCGACCGCATCAACACCAGGGACCGCACCGTGTTCGTGCTGCACGTGATCGAAGGCATGGACATCGAGGCAATCGCCGATGCGCTCGATGTCTCGACGCCTACGATTCGTCGCTGCCTCGGCAAGGCCCGTGAACGCATCTTGCTCTTGGCCGGACGCGACCCGACGCTCGTCGACTACGTGTCGCAATTCGACCTGGGAGCGCGAACGTGAAGCCCGAAATCAAGCCGGACAGCGTCGTCGAGCGAATGGTCTTCCTTGCTCGGCAGCTCGGCAGTGAGGCCGATGAACCCCGGGAACGGCTGTTCATGGCCACGCTTTCGGAGCGCGTCGCGGCTCGTCGTACCCGGGACGTGCGGCGCCGGAGGTTCGCGGCGGGCACCGTGCTCGCAGCGGCTTGCTTGCTGCCGTTGCTTTGGCTGGCTGGGCACCGCGAGAGTCGACTCAGCTATCGCGTCAGTGATGGTTCGCTCGGCGAGGGCAACATCGTCGGGCAGCAGCACACCAGCGTCGCGTTCTCGGACGGGTCTCGCTTGCAATTGGGCAACGGCGCGCGCGCGCGCATCCGAGAGGTCACCGCACACGGCGCCCGAGTAGACCTGGTCGACGGTGAAGTGTCGGTCGACATCGTCAAGGCCGAAGGCAATGCTTGGTTCGTCCAAGCGGGTCCCTATGAAGTCCACGTCATTGGCACTGCCTTCGACGTGCGCTGGCGCAACGAGCAACGCCGCATCGAGGTCGACCTCCACCGCGGCTCGGTGGTCGTGACGGGCCCGCACATCGACGGTCAGCTGCACTTGCAGGCGGGTCAACACCTGGTCAGCATTCCAGACGCGCCGAGCACGGTGACGCCCATCGAATCGCCCGCCGCTCCAGCGACTGCGACTGCGAATCCGAGCGAGGCGCCGAAGGCCGCGCCGGATCCAGGCGACCTGGAAGCCACGGCAGATCTGAGTGTCGGCGCCCTCGAACGCCGCGATCCGAGTGCAACCGGGGCAACCAGCTGGTCGCGCTTGGTGGCACAGGGTGATTTCGAGCGGGTGCTGACTGCGGCGCAAAAACGCGGCATCGACAACGTCCTCTCGGCGGGTAGCCAGACGGAGCTGGCAGCCCTCGCAGACGCCGCGCGTTATGGTCGCAAGACGGAGTTGGCGCGTCGAGCGCTGCTGGCGGAGCGCAAGCGCTTTCCCGGAGCTGCCGCAGCTCGCGGGGCTGCCTTCTTTCTGGGCGGCATCGAGGCGGATGGCTCGTCGGCTGCGCTGGGCTGGTACGAGACCTACTTGGCCGAGTCGCCGACGGGACCGTACGCCGCTCAAGCGCTCGGCCGACGCATGATGATCGTGCATCGCCGCGACGGCATCGCGGCTTCCGCATCGCTGGCGAGAGAATATTTGAGGCGCTTTGCGCAAGGTCCGTACGCCTCGGCGGCCCACAAGATTCTGGAGCATTCTCCAGAATGATTCCGGCGCTCTGGCGCTTCTTGCTCGCATTTGCCGTGATTGCGTCGTGGGCACTCCCTTCGGGCGCTACCTCTCCGAATCGCGTCGTCTTGCTCGCCACGGAAGGCGAGCAAGACGAGACGGCCCTCGAACTTTTGGCACGCGTGCGCGGCGAGCTACACGCGGCGGAATTGGATGTCGTCCTCCAGCCGGTTGCAGCGGACGCGGATCTCCGCGTCGCCGTCGAGTCCAGTGCTCGCGAACTCGGCCCCGCGGCGGTGATTACCGTGCGCTATCTCCGGCCGCTCTCCAACGAGCCGGCAGGCGCGGAGGTGTGGATTTCGGACCGCCTGTCGAACACGACGCTGATGCAGGTCGTGCGGTTGAGCACCCAACCAGTCGATCCCGCGGCGCGGCTCGCCGTGCAGGTCGCGGAGGTGTTGAAGGCGCGCCTTGCACTGTTGTGGGTCAAAGCCGAACCGCCGCCGCCCCCTCGCCCCGCGCCGCCTCCTCCGCTCCCTACTCCCGCACCCGCCGTCCACAGCTGGGTTCTGTTGGGATTGGGCCTGGAATTTGCGCGCCACTCGAGCGGAGGCGTGTCGAGCTGGCTACCCGCCGTGCACCTGGGTTACGAGCCTCCGGCAGGCGCTTGGTCGAGTCCCTCGTTCCGCGTGAGCGCTGCCTGGACGCCCGTAGAGACGACGCTCGAGCGCTCCAGCGGCGAGGCGCACATCAGACAAACCCTGCTCGTGGCGCAAGCGTTGCTGAGGTTCTTGCCCAGATCCGCCGTTCAACCGCTGATCTCGGCGGGCATGGGCGCGTATCGCGTGCGAGTCCGCGGCGATGCGGAGGCGCCGTACACTTCGTCCACGACCGCCACTTGGTCAGCTGCAACGACCTTTGGCGCAGGCCTTTGGATTCAACCCAAGGGCAACACGGTCTGGCTGTTGGAGGCGCAAGGCCTCGCGGCTTGGTCCCCGACGGAGGTCCGAGTGGAGCAAGAGCGAGTGGCCACCCTGGGCTTCCCCGCCTTCTTGCTCGGAACGAGCATCGTCGGTCGCTACTGAGGCTCACCCGACCTCACTCGGCGGGGGCATCGGGACCGGCCCCGAAGCTCGCCGCCAGCTCTGACGCCGACAACGCACTGCCGTAAATTCTGAATTCAGTGAAGCTGCCTTCGAAGCCCGGATCGGCGAGGAATTCCGAGCGACCGAGCCAGTTGTTCACGTCATACACATCCGAAACCGAGCCCGTGAAGCGCGTCGACGCGACCTCGAGACCGTCCACGAACATCGACGCCCGCTGTTCCGTTTCGTTGAGCACCACGGCCAGCTGAGTCAGCTGACCGGTGGCGATCGGATTCGAACCAGTCATCACGATCTCGGCGCTCTGCGAGGGCGGTTGATGGAATGCAAAGCGCGGTCGAGGATTGCACGACAAGAAGAGGTAGCTGCGCGGCACGCCGTTTCGGCTGCCGTCGACTCCGGTGTCGTCCTCTCCAAAGTCGAAAATGCGCTGCCACGCGGCGCCCCCGGCCCAAGTGACCCAAGCTTCGAGCGTCACGTCCTTCAATCCGTCGAGCAGATGATTGGGCAGGTCGATGTACTGATTGCTGTCCTTGCCTGCGAGGACAGCCGTTCCGGCGGCGTCGCCCTCACCGTATGCCGCGCCCACCAACGCTCCGCTCCGACCCGGGAGCGAGTCGACGACTTCAACGCCGTCACTCGAGGCATCGAAGCTGTAGCGATGAACCAGCGTCTTGACGCCGATGCCGCCCATGCCGGCTGCGGCCGAACCGCTGCTTCCGGCCGTGCCCACGGCTCCGCCGTCGGCCCTGCCGCCATTGGCCAGGCTGCATTGTTGCGGATCACAGCTCACGGCATCGACGCTTTGCGGTCCGCAACCGAGCAACGCGGCCACTCCGAGCACTGAAAGCGTCCTCGACATGAGCGGGCGGAAGGTATCACGCGCGGGGCTCAAGAGCGGCGTAACTCGCTGGCGTAGACCAAAAAGCGCGCCTCTGGGCCATTGTTCCACAGCCAGGCCTCGCTCACGTCGAAGCGCGGGAATGCCGCTCGGAGCACCGGGTCGTCGCGTAAGAGCTCAGCCAGCCGTTTCGGATCGGCAAAGTCGAACGTTCGCCGTGCCTTCGAGAGCTGCTCGACCAATGCCACCCAATCCGATTCGGGGGCGAGGCGATCGAGCGGGTGCAGCAGACCCGAGCTGACGTCGGTCGCGAACAGCCCCACACCGCCGGGGCGCGTCAAAGCGGCAAGAGTTCGGAAGTGAGTGAGGTTCAAGGTCCAGCGGATGGCCTCGAACAGGCGATGCTGCTCGCCCAGCACATTGAGCACCGAGAGCTGCATTTGACTCAGCATGCAGGCCGAGAGCACGACATCGAACGGCCCCCCGAGTCGCTCGCGAAGCTGCCGGGCCGTCGCCTGCCCATGGTCCATCAACTCGTCTGGACTCACCTGAAAGGCCGCCCAACGATCGAGCCGGTCCAGGAACCCGGAAAGATCGAGCGATCCGTGCAAGACCAGCCGGTCTTTCGTGGTCGGATCCTGACGCGCGTGGGCCCGCTCCAAGGCCTCCGCGTCGATGTCCACCAGGTGAACCGCGCGAAATCGACTCGCGAGCGCAGCGAGATCGAGATCGTAGCAATTGCCAGCACCCAGCACGCAGAGCGTGCCCTGCTCGGCGGGGGCCGCAGACAACGCGAGCTCGGACAAGCGCTGGCGATGTTCGCTAAACGACGAAAAATGGGGGAGCGCGCTCTGGTTTGCCAGAACTTGCTCGCGCGCTTGGTCTAGCCCACTCGCCATTACCGGTTTGTCGATAGCAGCTGCCGGGTTGGTTACCCAGCTTGCTCAATCCTTTGCGCGCGCCCGGACTCGACGACGTGCTGCGCGTCCTACGGCGAAAGCGAGCGCGCTGGCAACGAACAGCCACGAGCCGCGCTCGGGCCGTGCTGCGGCTCCCAGGGCACAGCCCGAGGAATGCCGGAACGAACCCGAGCCGTCCCCCGGATCCTCGTCCGCGCCGGCGTCTCCGAGCGGCCCGCCAGTGCTGCCTGAGCCGCCACCACCCGCGGACGGAACCGACGTCGCACCAGCCTCTCCCCCGGAACCCGTTGCTACTTCGCCAGGCTCTACGATCGGCTCGACGCCCGCGGACTCGAGCGCCGTGCGGATCAGCGACTCGAAGGGCGCGATCAAAGTGTAGGTGTTGCGAACGTCCACTCCGGTGCAGGTGTTGGCGTTGAGCAGCGAGTAAACGCCGATTTGTGCGCCCGTCTCCTGCGAGAAGACCGGGCCCCCGCTATCTCCGTGGCATGGTCCCTCGCCGATTTGCAGAGTGCGCGGCAGAACCCCGACGTCGCCCGAGCCCGACTCGTCGAGCCTACCCACGCCGCGCACCGGCAGATTTCCTCGGACCTGCCGTCCCCGATCGGTTGCCGTCTGCTCGACGTCTCCGTAACCCACGACGCGCGTAGCCTCCCCTTTGCGCGTCGGTCGGGCAAAGCGCAGCGAAACCAACGACGCGGCCCCGATATCGGGCGCGCGCTCGAGTACGACGACGGCGAGATCATCGTGGCACGCGTCCGTGGATCCGGTGCCGAAAATCGCCTTGCCGTGCACGACGTCACCGCCCACGTCTACCCCAACACGAATGCTAACGCTGCTCGGCGCCACCGTCGCGCCCACTTGGCCAACCGTGGAACCAGGAGGCAGCGTACCGTCGGACTGACAATTGAATCTAAAGCCTGGATCGTAATCCGCAACGCAATGGAGTGCGGTGAGCACGACGTTTGGGGCAATCAGTGTGCCGGTACAACCGGCGCCCAAGGCGGACAACGAAACCACCGCGTCGTCCGCTGCCGTCGAAAGCACCCCATTGACGATCGACTCTCGCTGCGTCGACACGCTCTCAGGGCCCGCGTCAGCGCAGCCGACCAATGAACCGAGACCCACCGCGGTCAAAAACAACGCAACGCGAGTCATTGTGCCGGGAAGGGAAAACACGCAATCTCGGAGGTGGTCAACGTCGAGTCGCTCGGCTTCAGTGTCGAAGAGCTCGAGTCATATCGGAGCTGATCTGGCTTGTAGACTCCCACGGGGGTGACGCACCAGACGCTCGCCGCATCGTTACGTCCGCCGTACACGTCCCAGTTCGGCGGCCCCATCGCACCGACGAGCTCGATCTTGGCGCTGGTGTCGCTGGCGAGTCGGTTGACGTAGGTCGCCATGTCCGCGCTCGGCCCCACAGCGACCTGAGGGATCTTCGAACCGATCGCAGTGACCCGAAGCAGGCCTGCGGCGATCTGTGCACC
>Ga0134124_10005134_pt1 | contig 10529 bp, 6 predicted proteins | sample KB304_FD_96880 | JGI IMG/M metagenome (GOLD analysis project Ga0134124, IMG submission 96880) | Terrestrial soil microbial communities without Nitrogen fertilizer from Kellogg Biological Station, Michigan, USA - KB3-0-4 | ecosystem: Environmental > Terrestrial > Soil > Unclassified ... | reverse complement strand
GCATGCTGAGTTGGACGTACTCGTTCGCAAGCAGATGCCCGACTTGCACCACTCTTTTCATGCGAATCATGAGCTTATTCTCGACTTCCTCCGCATCAACTCCTACATGCCACAGGTAATTGCAGCGTTCAATTATTCCTGGGAACAGACGGCCAAAAGGTCGTTTGCGCATATTCTTCGAGCGTTCCACACGGCTGACGAGACGCTCAACCGAGGCGCTAATTCGCTAATCTCCACCAAATGGTACGAGAAACTCAGGCTCGCTCGGCCGCCGATAAACACGGATGATTAAGTGAGTGGCGCGGCTGTAGTATTAATAAGCTCACATGCCCGAGAAATGAAAACTTCCATTCTTTCATATAAGTTATAGCGATGTTCCCGTGGGTCTATGGAGCTTGCGGGACTGTCCCCAGACTACCTAGAAAGGAAAACTCCCATGCCGCAATTTCGCGTAACCACGGATGGCCTTAACCTTCGCTCCGGCCCCGGCACAAACAACAACATCATCACCGAACTACATGCGAACCAAGTCGTCGAGAAACTCGAACAGTCAGCAGACGGAAATTGGTTTCACGTGTCCACTGACAAAGACGGAACCGCAGTCACCGGCTGGGCGGCAGCCAGATTTCTAAGCTCCATCGATGGCGAAGCAGTGCTGCCCGATCATCTGAATATTGACGGTTGGGTTGATCGCATTGGAGATTTTAAAGTCGAACGCGCTGAAATCCCACGGCCCGGCAACCAGCCTTTTATCAACATGGCACACACGAGGATCGGTGTGTTGCATACAACCGAGGGAAACGACGTCGCAGGCGCCTTCGCCACGCTTAAAAAGCTCTTCTCTGCGCCGCACTTCATCGCCGGCGAACATCGAATTCTTCAGTGCCGCCCGATCACGAAGCAAGGTGCTGCACTGCTTAAGTCGAAGAAATATAACCCCAATGTTGACGCAGCGCTGCAGATTGAAATGGTCGGCAAATCTAAACAGACCCTGTGGATGCCGCCCGACGGCTCGCTGGAGCCTGTGCTGGCTATCATGCGCTGGGCCGCGGGCGATCCACTCGACATCCCGTTAACTCGTCCGGTTGATGAGTGGCTCGACGACTGTAGTGATGTTCACTTACCGTGGGCCGTCACTAACAACGGTCGGCGAATAAGACAGAATACCTGGCCGAAAATCGCAGGATGGTACATGCATATGGAAGTCCCGGTTAACAATCACTGGGATTGTGGCAAACTGCGTTTTCGAGAAATGCTGAAGATGGCCAGCTAGCAACGGGATTTGTTATTTTCGCTTTCTCTTTTCAGACGAGTATCGCCACCGGTTCGGACCGTGAGCCACGGATTAACACGGATCGATAAAACCGATGGACGCAGATCGGTTTTATTATCCGTGTCAGTGGTTAGTAAATGTTTCCGCCTGCCTGCGTCGACGTCAGCGAGCCGTTGTTTACGTTGAGTGTGTAGGCGACGCCGCCGGTGCCGGTCCAGCTCGACAAATTGAAGGCGCCTCCCTGCGGCACCTTGTAGACGCCGATATTGAGATAGGTCAGAGGCGTCTTGTCCGCGAGCACCTGGGCCGGTCCAGGCGCCTGGAGAAAGTAAGCTGCGCCTACTCCTACCATCGTGGCTCCGCCACCCGGCAGCACCAGTAACGCCGTTTCCTCATCTATTCCGATACCGCGCGGTTGCGTGGCCCAGCCGTTGTTCACAATGCGCGCCAGGAATACGAGCGACCGCCCCATTCGATCCCGCGTCACAAAATGTGAGTCGTAAAGCTTGTCTACTCCCAGTGAAGACTGAAACAAGTCTCGATCGAGCGTGACGTACCGGTGAAACGGATTAGCCAACGCCTGGCTCGAAGTCACAGAACCGAGAGCGCCTGTATAAATGAACTGACTAAGCACCGCCAGGCCGGCGCTGGTTCCACCCACAGGCGCCAGCTTCGAGTTGAGCAGAAAGTTGACACCCGTTTGCACGGCCGTGCCGCGCCACAGAGCAACATACGTCGATTGATCGCCGCCTGCTATCCACAGAGCTTCCGCGTTTTGAATGTGAGTGCTCACATAGGCTGAGTTCGCGCCGGTTACACTGGTGATAATGATCGTCTCGACCGAATCCATCTGCGGACAAAGCTGTTGGATGTAGGGATTGTAAGCGTCTGTGCCGGTGGTCCGGATGACAACGAAGTCGCCGCCGCCAGCGCGCTGACACATCCATTGAAACGCGGCGTCGACGTCCGTTCCTCCGCCCATCAAAACCAGCCCGGCGCTCAGCGCCGGAGACGGTTGTGCATCGGCGGGATTACCGACGATGAACGAGGTGAATCCGGTTTTGTTCGCGGCTGCCGATACCGAGACCGAGAGCCCGCACAAAACGATTAACGTCAAGATTAGTGAGCGCATGGGAACCTCCTGAAGATGTGAAAGAGTATCATTCTATCCACAAATTACACAGATTGATTCATTTAAATCTGTGTAATCGTTGGATGGTATTCATTCCGGCAGCGAATGGAATCGCTTGAGGTGTTCGCTGTACGCGACGAATTGAGATTCGAATTCGGCTTCCGTCAAGTCCAATTCACTACGAATAATGTGTGCTCCGTAACGCAGTCGTTCGAGTCGCCTGGCGGCATTCCAATAGAGAAAGCCGGCCCGGCGATCGATCAGGTCTTCGAGCGTGCAGACCATTTCGTGTCGACACACGTACTGTACCTCCGCGCGAATCGGTTCAGCCGCCGGATCAGGGCCCTCGTCAATTCGCACGACCTCGGCGCAGATTTCATCCGCGTCGAGTCCATAACGTCGATAAAGAACTCTGAAATACGAGGTCAGTTTTGGGCAACGTCTAACCCAGTAGGCAAGGCTCTCGGCAACTGCCTCATTCGTGCCGCCAATCGAAACCTTATGAGTCGTACACTCAGCCCACTCACGATTGCGGCCCAGCAGTTTGATTACCTGGTCCAGCACACGTGCGGCCGTGATTCGCGCCGTGGTGAGTTTGCCTCCGCTCACGCTCACTAACCGCGACGGCGACACCTCGATGCGGTCTTCGCGCGTCACATCCGCCGGCGCAATCGACCGGTTGCCATTACTGACGAGCGGACGAAACCCGCTGTAAACGAATTGAACTCTGCTCCGGCCCAATTGTGCTTCCGGCATAAACAGGTTGAGCGACGTCAGCAGGTATTCGACGTCGGTCGGCGCCGGTATCGGAAGACCGGGACTCGTTTCTTCCCAGTGGTCCGAGGTTCCGTAAAGGAAACACTCTTCATGCTTCGCCAGAAAGAGCGAACGCCCATCAAGCGGCGACGAAAACACGACGGTAGTGGAGAGCGGCACGTCGGCTTCAGAGAAAACCAGGTGCGTACCTTTCGACAATCGCCGCCGCTGTTGAGGCGGCCGGCCGTCAAGCTGCTGGATGTGATCTGAAAAGACACCGGTGGCATTAACGACCACTCTCGCACGAACGTCGTATTCACTTCCGCTAAGCTCGTCACGAATGCGCGCGCCGGCGACGTGCTGGTCCTTCAGGAGTTGCGTGACTGGCGCATAGTTCACCGCCACGCCATGATGAGCTACGCCGTCTTTCAAGACCTCCATGGTCCAGCGACTGTCGTTAACAACGGCGTCGTAATAGAGGCAACCGCCAGTCAGCCCTTCCGAGCGCAACGCGGGCGCCAGAGACAGCGTCTCTTCGCGTGTCAGGAATTTATGGAAGTGGTAGTTGTTGAATCCGGAGAGCGCCTCGTACACGAGCATACCAAGGCGCATCAGCCAACGCGGCTGACCTTTGTGTTCGTAGAGCGGCATGACGAAGGGAATTGGCCGGACCAGTCGTTTGTTGAGACGAATGTGCAGATTGCGCTCGTGGCACGATTCCCACGCCAGACCAAGCCCCAGGTTTTTGATGTAGCGGAGTCCGCCGTGAATAAGCTTGGAACTACGTCCGCTCGTCGCAGAAGCGAAGTCTTTCGCCTCGACGAGGGCCACTTTCATTCCCCGTAATGCGGCGTCGCGAAATATCGACGCGCCGGCAATACCGCCGCCAATCACGAGCACGTCGAACTGCTGCTCCGTCAGGCTGCGGAAGATAGCCGGGCGCGAACGTTTATTGAAGGTGTCGACAGCCATACTTCGACGTTACAACAACGTGGTTGATGCGATCGCGACCCGACTCAACGTCAGCGTTGAGGCCGTCGAAGCCGGCATAGTCGAGCATCGCTTGGTAAACTTCCGGGGTGTAATAGTTCGCTTTGTAGCCGATATATCGTCCGGAGAGTGCGTACGCATCAGGTGTAAAGCAGTCGGTCACGAGCTTGCCGTTTTCACGTAAGTTCGTGCGTAACCACTCGAGATGCAGCAATGTCTCGGGCTTGGGCAGCCAACTCGACAGCCCCACGAAAAGCGCCAGGTCGAAAGGCCCCGATTGCTCGAGCCTTTCGAGCATACTGCGGTCCGTCAGATTACCTCGATAAAAATTGAAATGAATGCCGAGTTGCTTTGCCCGATCACTTAACGCATCGTGCAGGATTTCGTGAGGGTCTAAATCCACCGCCGTCAGGTGCACGCGCTTCATCGACTCCGGATCGCGTCGCGCGATCTCTTCCAGCGGTCGAAAGACGTCGTAAGCGAAACCACTCGGCGCCGTAAAGATCCGAAGCTCGCCACCATCAGCAAGACGCGCCTCCAGCTCCGGCTTTATTTTCCTGACAAGGATCTGCAACCGGTCGTAGACCGCGCGGTGCAGTGAGTATTCGAGAAAGACGCGGTCGAGAAAGCCATACTCTTTTTCATCTCGCTCGTATATGACCCGCATCACCGTCGCGGAATAACCCTCTTTCAAGAACAATCGGCCCAACTTTGAAAAGAAAAACGTCGGCTCACGCCAGGCGCCGCTGAAGCATTTGAGTAGCAGGTAGCGAAACAGGTAGCGATGATTCAGGGTCTTGCCTCGGATTACCTCGTTGGCTAGGTCGGTCGTGCCCAACGGCGCGAGTGCGGTTCGATCTGCCGAGTCGGCCGCGGTTAAGTGTGTTCTGACTGCGTCGACGACAGACCGCAGCGTCTCGCCCAGCGACAACTCATCCGCGCGGATAACACAAGCAGCCGGTCCCGTGCGGTAAGCCTGGAAGGCTCGCAAGGTTTTGAGATACATCTCGCGCGCTTGAGTCAGATCCGCGAGGTTCTCGTGTCGATCAATCTTCTTGCCACGCGACCTGATTCGTTTCAGAGCCAATTCGGGAGACACGTCGAGGAAGATCACCAGGTCCGGCAGCCATACACCATGCAGCCGCAGCAGGTTATTGAGTTTGTAGATGCGCTTGCCGGTATGAAGTGGCGGCAACTTACTGCTGCTGTCGGCAGGCACCGGCTCATCGTCGAGAATGTGTGAGAACACGTGGCGAAGGTCTTCGGCTTCAGGCGCAGTCGCCTTCTCGTCATCGCCTGCGCTTGCCGATCTCAAGTAATTAGCAGCTCGACCCGCCGTAGATAAGAATGTGTTGCCGTCGCTCACGAAAACCGTCGTGCCGTACTGTTGGGCCAAAGCCTGCGCCGCGCCGTCTTGTGAAAGCATCTGCGTGAGTTTGAAGACAGCGTAAAGCTTCGGACGATCGACCAACTTCTTGGCTACACGCTTGAGTCGCAGCGAGAGGCGGGCGCGGATGGTGAGTCCGTCAGGATAGAACTGTGACGCCAGATGATCCTGGTCGGGCGCTATCACGCGAAACGACTCGCCGGCTGAACCCACTGTTAAGCCAGTCTCCGCCGCCAGGATCGCAGGCAACGCTGCCACGACCGTGCTCTTGCCGCTGCCGTCGATTCCTAAAACGCAGACATGCAGGCTCATGCGTAAACTCCTTGCCGATCGTGCGCGTGGTAATCAGGGCCGGGGACGAAGGCGATTGAACCGGCAACACCAAGACGCAGTTGTTTGTAACTGGTAACCGGATCTTCATCCAGGAAGAACTCGATACGTTCGCGATCGAGCACTCGAATCGCCAGTGACTGGTTCTTTTCTATCCTGATGCATCGAGTGTGACGGAGCAGTCGTCGTGGCGCGATCAGTTGCAACACGGGCGACAACCTTCCTTTGAACGGAATCAAGTAAACCAGCGCCGCTTCATCTTCGGCTGACACGTCGGGTTTGAAGGGAAGAGCAGGAACCGGAAAGTTCATGACGAGTCCTGAAAGAAGTCGCAAACTTTCCGTCTGGTCATGAAACTTAATCTCGATTGTCTCGGCGCGCTCGGGATCGAGCATACATGAGATAGAACGAATCAAAAGCGCGACTGCGTATTCAACGTTCGTGAGTCTTTCGATTCCAAACAAGCGCGCGGCAATTTGGTGAAGTAGGGGCAACTGCGCGTGCCAGCTCGCGAGGTCTGATGGAATGCGACCGAACTGACCCAGGCCTCCCAGCGTGACCGCGTGATGCACTTCGAGATTTCCCGAGTCAGTAAAAGTCTCACAGCGCAGGACACAACACGGCGCCGTTCTTCCCGCTTGCAGGTTTGAAAGCAAACCGCGCAGGCCGGCGATGGGTTCGCGTGGAACACCAAACTGTTTGGCAAGCACGTTGCCGGAACCCATGCGCAGTGCTCCAACCCGCACGCGTTGAGCGTCAGGCAACTCTGACGACGCCCGCGAATCGCAAACTCCCTCAATCACTGCGCGCAACGTTCCACCACCACCGCCTGCAACCAGCAGGGCCGGGGCATCCGACTCGGAAATGAACGTAGCCGCGCACGCACGCGCCTGGGCGTGATTGCTGACACGGCTGATTTGCAACTCCGCGAGTTCAGGCAGACCTTGCCGGAGGAGCGAAGCCAACGTTTGCGCGAGCGAATCGCTCTGGCCGGTTCCTGCTGTGCGGTTGATAAGTAGAAGGGCTCTTGCGACTGGCAACATTGGAGTTGGTCAGCCGTAGATGAACGCGGATGACGCAGATGATCGATCTGCGTCATCCGCGTTGATCTGCGGCCGAAAATGATTACTGTCGAGCCAAAACGACGGGGGCGTTTTCAGCGGCGCGAATGCTCTCGAAGAACTTTCTCACCGAATCGTAATCCGCGGCTGCAATCGTTGCTGCCTGTTGTGACAACTGCCGCTTGAAGATCAGTTGGTTGTTCTTCACTTCATAGCTCGTCACGTAAGTACCAAACGGCGTCACGAGCTTCATCGGATCGGGAACTTCATCCACTGTGAATCCGGAGGGCAGCTTGACTTGCACCGTTTCCGAGTAGGCAACTGCTCGCAGCACGACCGGATGCTTGCGCGTTGGCGCGGTCAAAGCCAAACCTTCACGACGCGACACCACTACCGGCTTGAAGACAAGCAATCGGCCCTGCATCAACTGCCCATACTGAAGGGCGCTAAACTCGACGTCCAACGTGAACCGGCCATCGGCGGCGTTGTCGGATGGCTCCATCTTGCTGAGCCGAGCAGCGGTGGCGCCAGACGTCAGCCATCGTTCGATCATGCCGGTGTATTCCGGTTTTGAAAGCTTGCGAAACTGTGTGCGGAACTGCGCCGCCGTTTGCCCGTTGGCGTTTTCCTTGATTTGTCCGGCGATGGCGCCGTCCGGTTGCAGCTCCAGCGTTGCGGTTCGTTCGAGCTGATTCATTTCCGGCGGTGTGACGGGCATGCGCACGACGTCGGTTTCGCTTTTTGAGTTGATGAGGGCAAGACTTCCTTGAAGGTAAAACGGCAAATCACCGATCGGTGTTTGGTCGTCAGTCGGATCGAAGATCAGCAGACGGCCCAGTGTCGGGTGCTGAATGACTGTGCTTGCTTGAGTTTGATCGCTAACTTTTACAGCGATGATGCAGTGGTTGAACTGCTGTGGCGAGGGCCACGAGGCGCGCACGTAATTTGGATCGCCTGAGTAGATGCTGACCGGAATCGCTGTGATCCCGACCACTTTGAGCATCGCACGCATCAGGTTCGCTTTGTCTTTACAATCGCCGTACGACTTCTGAAATACCTCATTCGAAGCGTGCGGGCGATAGCCGCCGCCGCGCCCGATGCCGGTTTGAATCGAAATGTACTGAATGGTCTGGACGTACTGCGCGATGGCTCGAATCTTGTCGAACTCGGTCTTTGCCAGCGCGGTAAGTTCGTAAGCCTTGCGCGCCATGGCGTCGTCAACAATCACCTGCGGATCTTCGAGCTCACTCATCCACGCGGCTACCTCGCCCCAGTTTGAGAACGTCTTGATGGCGACGCTGGGCGCGGTCGCAGGTGGGTAATAGCTCACTGCGAGGCGCGGCACAAGATTACTCAAGCTCGGGCTCAGCGGTTCGTCTGCGATTGGCGGCAGGTTTGAAAGCTCCCACGAATAGCTCGTGCCGTTGACCTTCGGCTCGATCTTTGGAGCGTTGAAAGTGACGCCTTCGGCACGCCAACCGTCGGGCAGAATGAGGTTGTAGCGCGAACTGATTACCGGAAGCGAGCCCTGGAACGCCCAGTCGTTCTGACTAAACACCGATCGATCTTCGAGCGCGTAGGTGTAACCGAAGACTGCGCCTGCGTCGGCTTCATTCGTAGCCGAGATCTTGCGCATGCGATACTCGTTGTAGACGTCGTTGGTATCGGCGGCGAGGTCGACGACATCGTCTTTGCCGTAACGCTTTGTTTCGCCGGAGGGGCGGATCAGCCACGCTTTGAAGTCTTTAATCTTACCGATGTCGGGGATATAGCCCACGTGGCCGGACGCGTATTCGCGACCTTCGCGTCGCAGGATTCGAACGGCGTAGTTGTAGACTTCGTTGGTCCGTCCGTCAGAGCCGATGGTCGTCGTCGACTCATCGACCAGCACGACTGCCGGAACGTCTTTGTCGTAAGCCGGGACCTTGATTGCGGCCGCCTGCTGCAACCATTGCGGAACTTCGTCGCTGGGCGCCGCCGCCGCCGGCACTGCGATCAAGAGGAAAAGCATCGTGAGTAACAGTTTCATTTGAGGTTTCAGCGCGCCTTCCTGGAGTGCGCCGACTTGTGGGCGCTTTTGTCTCGTGCGTAATGCTAACGACCGCCGCGCTCCGCGCGGTAACAAAGCGCCGACAAGTCGGCGCACTCCAGGGAGGCGCTCAATTCGAAACTGCATCACTACCCTCCTACTGACTCAGTGCCGTTTGTTTCAACGCAATGGTGTGATTGTCCTGCTTGTGCATCATGTCAAAGTAGTTCTTCAGTGAGCTATAGGCGTCCACCGGAAACAGGATCGAATTCATCCCACCAAAGAAAAACTGACGATTGTAAACGAGCAGCGAGTTATCGCCGGTGACTGAAACCTTCACTTTGTAATCAGAGATGCCACCGCTCGAGAACGGCTGCGGCGACTCGGCATTGTCGAGCGCATAGCCTTTCGGCATATCGATCTCGACGTGATCGTCTTCCGACCACGGATAATGAAAGTAAATCGGATACTTGCGATTGGTGGTCGCGAATAATGGATCTTGCCCGTGCTGGAAGAATGCCGGCTGGATGAACAGACGCTTGCCCGTGCGCTGCGCGTAATTCGGCATACGGACGTGGTAAGAAAACAGCAGCGGTTTCTCCTGGTCCGTAACATTCTCGATCTTCAGGTTGGTGAACTCCGCCGCACTCATCTGCTCCTTAAGCTCTTGTTTCAAGCTCTCTTCGCGCTCGTTGTCGGAGTCCTGATCCATCTCCTCTTTCCGTTCGATCGCGAAGTGGCCCGTATATTCGATCTGCACGTCGCCTTCGAGCGTTCCGTCGTCCGCAAGCTTCAGTTTGGCATTTCGCTTCACTCGCGACTTACCGGGCGCGGATAAAGGTGTGGTAACCCAAACGGGCTGGCTTGGATCCGTAATCAACGCTTGCTCACCTTCTTCCTGCCAGCGCAGCATGCCGAACGGAATGTAGTTGTACCCGGGGTTGAAAAATTTCCACGTGCCGCCAACGTTCACGCCGATGTTTTGCGGGTAGATGAAGTAACCGTTGGGAATGCTTCTATCGAAGAAGAGATCGCCGCGATCGGCGGCGAGCACAATACGCGCGTCGAAACCGGAAGCATTAGCGAGCGCCGCAAATAGCATGTCGATATCGCGGCCCGTGCCCATGCCGCGTTTCAAAGTATCTGAAGGGTTCTTGTTGTCTTTGATTTTTGTGCGCTCCTCGGGTTTGATTCCGGACGCGTCGTTTGTGGTGTTTGTGATTTTATTCCGACAGAAGTCATACACACGTGCGAGCTTTTCATCATCGGTCTTGGCGTCTGCGATGAGCGTTGCCGCCATCTTCTTGACGTCTTCATTTGGCTTAATGGCCGATTTGTTTTCCTCGTAATACCTCTTGGCGGTATCAATCCAATACTTCTCGGGATCGGTTTTGCTATTCAGGGCAGATTGGTAATAGACGAGCATCCACGTCTTCACCTGATCCTCGGGCGGCATGCGCGATTCTTCGTAAATCGCGGGCATGTTCGTCATGACCGTGCTGTAGTAGCCGCCTTTTTCTTTGTTCCAGCCGGAGTAATTGCCGTGCAGCATGATTGAGGCGAAGTTCATG
>Ga0134124_10005131_pt1 | contig 10535 bp, 9 predicted proteins | sample KB304_FD_96880 | JGI IMG/M metagenome (GOLD analysis project Ga0134124, IMG submission 96880) | Terrestrial soil microbial communities without Nitrogen fertilizer from Kellogg Biological Station, Michigan, USA - KB3-0-4 | ecosystem: Environmental > Terrestrial > Soil > Unclassified ... | reverse complement strand
GTCCAGAGCAGCAGTAACAGAGCGGCGCCGGCTTCCAGTACGAAAATCGACCAGGCCTCAACCGCCCCGAAGGCGAGGGGCCCGAACAGCAATAAGCCGAGGACACCATACAAGATTGCGGGGGCCGCCGCCGGGACGCGCACTGGCTGAACCGCGGCGTCAGTGGCGGTGGCGCTCATGACGTCAGAGGCTCGGGTTCGAGACGCGGCAGGGTTCCGGTCTTCATAGTTTATGGCTCCCGCCCCGCGAGACGGATTGAGTCGATCCATAGTTTGCCCTTAATCGGCATCCCGGCAGGTTCACGTTGGATGTGCAACAGCAATAATTTCGTATCGCTTCCGGTGGTGAAGGTGCCGCTTACTTCTTTCCAGAAGTCCGCGTCCTTCAATTCATCGCTGGCGAAGTAGAGGGTCTCGTTGTAGAGGTCCTGAAGGGCGAAGCGCGGTCCGCCGGCGCCTTGTATGTCACCCGCCTTGAAGTAAGCCGAGAAATCATATGCGGTGGATGGCTGGACTGGCACCAATTGCCCGATGCCCGCATCGTTGATCGCCTGGGCGTCAAAGGTAATCAGCAGGGAACGATGCCCACCGTGCGATTGGGTGGGATCGAGGGCCAGCGCGACTTCCTTCGACTGGTGATACTGCCAATCGAATCCGCCGTTCAGCACGTTCAGACTGAAGTCGCCGTTGACGATGAGATTTTCGGGCGACGGCTGGTAGGCCGACAACCCGCACAGGCTGGAAGCCTGACGCCAGACCAGGCGCGCCTGATCCACGTCACGTTGTCCGACGAGGTAGCGAATATAGAGGAAGATCAGGGGCGTCGGCAGCGGCCGGCGCAGTTGCGCCAGTTGCGTCCAGACTTTGGCTGCTGCTGCTGTCTCCTTCTGGGAGATCAGGAAATCCAAAAATGTGGCATATACATTCGGAGGTATGACATCGTGCAGCAGGGCGTCGACATCGGGCTTCACTCTCCAGCAGAGTCTCACAGCAGCCGACGGCAGGTAGGGATCTGTTTCCATGACCACGCGAAGTTCGCGGAGCGCCTTATCGGTCTCACCCTGCACCAGATAGAAATTCCCCGCCTCCCAGGCCAGATCGGGAGTGCTGGAGTCGGCCACGAGGCCCTGTTCGAGTGCTGCCTTCTGTGCGTCGGTGTCGCCCAGGAACTGGTAGGCTCCGGCCAGATCGAACCAGTAACGCGCCTGATGCGGATTCAGACCAACCGCCGCGCGAAAGGACTCCACCGCAGCCTCCGGGGACCGTTGGATCAGGAAGAAATAACGGCCCAGGCGATGGCGATAATCGGCGTTGCCGGGCTGCCATCGCACCGCTCGCTGCAAGCTGGCAAGATCGGCCCGGCCGGAGAAATAAGCGCCCCCCACCTGGCGGCTCACCAACCATAGATATCCGGCCAACAGCAATACCGACGCCACTACCAGGGGAGCTTTCCTGGCAGGACTGGTGAGCGAAATTCTCATGGGCTGTGGTTACAGGATCACTGTCTTACCGGACCGATGCTAAAGGCCGCTCGATGTGGCCCTTGAAATTGAGTCCTCTTCATGTATGGGTTCGTCTTCCTGGTAGTAACGGTGGCCGTATTTTCCCTGGTATTCGTAATAGTAGTAGTAGTCGGGGGAAGTGAGATCGACGGCGTTCAGCAGCACTCCGGCGACCCGGGCATTGACTTGCATCAGCAGATCGCGGGCGCGGCGAAGCGCCTGCTTGGTAGTTTGTCCGGAGCGGATCACCAGCACCACGGCATCAGCCCGGGTGGACATGACGACTGCATCCGTGACCGACAAGGTCGGCGGCGTATCCACGATGATGTGGTCATATTGTTCCCGCAGTTCAGCCAGGATGTCCCTCATATTGGAGGAAGCCAAAAGCTCGGCGGGATTCGGCGGCGGTGTGCCCGCGGTGAGCACGAACAACGCGGGCAGGATGTTGGAGCGAGCCACCGCTTGCTGCAGCGTGGCATTGCCGGTCAGAACATTGCTGAGCCCGGTCTTGGGGCCCATGCCCAGGGTCTTGTGAATGCTCGGACGGCGAAGGTCGGCATCGATCAACAGGACTCGTGTGCCCTTCTGGGCCAGTACGATAGCGGTGTTGATGCTGGTCGTGGTTTTTCCTTCCTGGGGGAGGGCGCTGGTGACCAGGATCACTTTGGGCGGTCCTCCCAGCGAGGTCAACAACAGGGAAGTACGCAATGCGCGGTAAGACTCCGCCATCTGCGACTGCGGTCGCGATTGGGTGACCAGTTCCACCGCCTCACGGGACGATGCCACGGTGAGACGCTTGGCAGCTGCCTCAATGCCGCTTCGAGAGCCCAGAGGAATCATGCCCAGCGAGGGCAACGCGGAAATGGCTTGCGCCTGCTCCGGCGTACGCACGGTATTGTCCATGCTTTCGAGGAGGAAAGCCAGGCCGATTCCAGTCGAGAGGCCGAGCGCCAGCGCGAAAGTAAGATTTCGCGGCACGTTGGGCTCGGAGGGATAAGTGGGGACCCGGGCTTTGTCCACACTGCGAATGTTGTTGGACCTGAGCCCCGCGGTGACCCCGGCTTCCTTCAGCTTTTCCATCAGGCCTTCGTACAGGGTGCGATAGCTCTCTACGTCGCGCTTCAGCAGACTGTACTCAATGGCACTCTCATTCAGCTGGTTGGCTTCCTGTTTCTGTTTTTCGAGGGCCTGGCGCAGCATGCTTTCGTGTTGGAGGGACGCGAGGTAGCCGCTGCGAACGCGTGAAACCACCTTCGTCATTTCTGCCTGGAGCTGGGCATCCACTTCTTTGATCTGAGTGTTCAGCTGCACCACCTTGGGGTAGGAAGTTCCGAATTGCGTGCTGAGCTGTGCCACCTGGATCTTGAGGTCGGCTTGCTGCTCACGCATTCTCTCCATAAGCCCCGAGCTCCCGGGCCCAGCGCTGGTCGCCGCCGCGGCCGCCGTGTCCGGGTCGCCCGATTGCACCAGGCGATAGACCGATTCCTTTTCCATCCGGTCGGATTCCGCGGCGGTCAGTTCCTTGTTCAGCTCGTCCAATTTAGAAGTGGTGATGTTTTGCTTTTCGTCAATTCCCAGAATCTCATGTTGTTTCTGGTATTGGACCAGCTTTTCCTGCGAGGTCTGGACCTTCATCTCGAGGTCCACCAGTTGTTTCGACAACCAGTCCGAGGCCTGCATGGTGGACTCGAAGCGGGTCTTGAAATTCTGCTCAACATAGGTTGTGATGAGCGTGTTCACCACGTTGGCCGCCAGGTTCTTGTCAGCGCTGCGGTAGTGGATCTCGATAATCCGGGTATTGGGCACCAGCGTGACGCGGAGACCTCCCTTGAATCCAGCGAGTAATGCGCTAGTTTTTTCCGAGTCCGGCTGCAACGCGTCGGTGGTGAGGCCCAGAGAGTCCGACGGGGCTGGCTCCGTGCCGCCAAACTCCGTCTGCTTGTCGAGGTTCAACTGCTTGATCACCTGCAGGGCCAGCAGATCACTCTTGAGAATTCGTACTTCAGTGTCCAGGTCCGTGGGATCGTAGTAGTCTGAGCCACTGCCGTTCGTAGATTCCTTGAAATTCAGTATGGCGGGATCTGTCTTGTTGATAGCGATGCTTCCGAAAGCGTCATAGATGCGCGTGCTGCGCATGGTAGCCAGCGCCACCACTCCAAAGATAATTGCCAGACAACTGAAAACTAGCCATTTGCGCTTGATCAGGACGCGCAGGTATTCGCGCAGAGCGGAATCGTGGCCGGGTAAGGTGGCATAGGCAGAGGGTACCAACTGGCGATTCAACTCAATGGGATGATCACCTTGAACTTCGCGCAGAAGCTGGCCATTGACGGGAATCAAGGGACCCGAAGCCATCCATACTCCCAGAAATATTTTGGAGCCGCTCACTCGCATTCTAGCACCGGCAAGGAAGAGCTCTGGCGCTAATTTCTCGCAAGTGCCGATTTGGTTTCGATGGGGTTCGGTCTCGATGCCCGTTCGAGTCACGGCGTGTTTGTAATCTCCGCTATAATCCTGTGACATTCACAAAGGCTTCCAGGAATGAATTGGCAAGAACAGGTCGTGCTGGTCACGGGCGGGACGGGGTCGTTCGGGAAGAAATTCCTGGAGGTGATGTTGCGCGATTACCATCCCCAGAAACTCATTATCTTCAGCCGTGACGAACTCAAGCAACACGATATGCGGACGACGGGCTTCGATCATCCCAGCCTCCGCTACTTCATCGGGGACGTGCGCGACCCGCAACGCCTGCAGCGCGCCTTCTCCGGAGTGACGGTGGTGGTACACGCGGCCGCGCTCAAGCAGGTGCCGGCGTGCGAATACAACCCGTTTGAAGCGGTCCAGACCAACATCATGGGCGGGCGGAACGTGATTGATGCTGCTATCGATCAGGGCGTACGCCGCGTCCTGGCTTTAAGCACGGACAAGGCCGTCAATCCCATCAATCTTTATGGCGCTACTAAACTTTGCGCCGAAAAAATGTTTGTGCAGGCCAACGCCTACGCCGGGGCGCAGGACACGCGATTCAGTTGCGCTCGCTACGGCAACGTGGTGGGCAGCCGAGGCAGCGTGATTCCTGTGTTCATGGAACAGCGCAAGCGGGGCAAGATCACCATTACCGATTCCCGCATGACCCGATTCTGGCTGACACTCGAGCATGGCGTCCGCTTTGTGGTGGGCTGCATCGAGCAAATGCAGGGCGGCGAAATCTTTGTGCCCAAGATCCCCAGCATGAGGCTGACCGATATGGCTGAGACCATTGCTCCGGGTTGCGAGGTGGAATGCATCGGCATTCGTCCAGGAGAAAAGCTGCATGAGGTGCTGGTCTCCGAAGATGAAGCCCGCAACACGGTGGAGCTGGATGACATGTACGTGATCCAGCCGGCGCATGCCTGGTGGAGCCAGCAGAACTGGAAGGATGGCCAGCCACTGCCCGATGGATTCCGCTATGGCAGCGATTCCAACGTTCAGTGGCTGACTTCGGAACAGTTGCAAAGCCTGCTCGAAGCGGAAAGTCCGTCCGCGGAGAAGTTCCGGGTAATACCGCCCAAGCGGGTGCGAGCCTGACGAGCAAGGGTCACGATGACTGTAACTCCGGCAAGCCGTGAAGTGCTGGCCATCCAGGGCGGGCCGCCTGTAAGAAAAACCCTGCTGCCGTATGGGCACCAGTCCATTGATGAAGCCGATATTCAGGCCGTGGTCGAGACCCTGCGCTCCGATTGGCTGACCACCGGCCCTCGGGTCGCGGAATTTGAGGAAGCTTTCGCGACCCGGACTGGCGCGCGGCACGCTGTAAGTTTCAGTTCCGGGACTGCGGCATTGCATGCGGCCGCTTTCACCGCCGGCTTAAAGGCGGGCGACGAAGCTATCACCTCGCCCTTGACCTTCGTTGCGACCGCAAATTGTGTGCTCTATCAGGGAGCCGTTCCGATTTTTGCCGACGTCTCGCCGGACACGCTGAATCTCGATCCCGAAAAGGCTGCAGCCCGTATTACTTGCCGAACTCGGGCCATTCTGCCCGTGGACTATGCCGGGCATCCCGCTGACCTGGATCCGGTTCTTGAACTGGCCGAGCGTCACGGGCTGGTGGTGATCGAAGACGCCAGTCACGCGCTGGGCGCCGAATACAAGGGGCGTCAGGTGGGCAGTCTGTCGCACATGACCGTCTTCAGCTTTCATCCGGTGAAGCACATCACAACCGGAGAAGGCGGCATGGTGACCACAGACAATGCCAAATTTGCCGAGACCCTCTGCCGCTTTCGCAACCACGGTATCAGCAGCGATGCGCGTCAACGCCAGTCCGCGGGACAGTGGCACTACGAAATGGTGTCGCTCGGTTTCAACTACCGGCTGACAGATATCGCATGCGCCCTGGGCAGTCAGCAGTTGAAGAAGCTGGAGGCGAATCTTGCGCAGCGCCGGAAAATCGCGGAACGCTACACGGCCGCGTTTCGTGAAATCCCGAAACTAGTTTTGCCGGCGGTTCGACAAAACGCCAATCCGGCGTGGCACCTCTTTCCTATTCGGCTTGATGGGGTGAAGCTGAAGGCGGACCGCGCTCAAGTCTTCCGTGCGCTGCGCGCGGAAAATATCGGCGTCAATGTGCATTACATTCCTGTCCATCGCCACCCTTACTACAGCGAGCGCTTCGGTTACCGGGGTGGCGAGTATCCGGTGGCGGAAGATGCCTACGAGCGGCTGATCAGTCTTCCCATGTTTCATGGCATGAGCGATCAGGATGTTGAAGACGTAATTCGTGCGGTCGACAAGGTCATATCCCATTTCCGCGATGCGAGTTGAGTGCGAGGGTGCCGAGTGAAGACAGCCCAGCTGGAACATTGGCGGAGCGATTTTGGGCGCGCGTATACCGACCGCAATTGGCTAACGCCCGACGCTCTCGACGCTCTCTACCGCAGGAATTACGGGATCAGCAGGAGAGAACTCAACCAGCGTTTCCTGGCGAAAGTACCTCGGGACGCGCGCATCCTCGAGGTAGGCTGCAATGAGGGCAAGCATTTGTGCGCGTTGCGGAAAATGGGATTCCAGAACCTCTACGGGATCGAAATCCAGGACTACGCGTTGCCCAAGGCGCGGGCCCGGTTGGAGGACGCACACCGCGCGCTGGCGGCAGCGTTTGAAATTCCCGATGGCTTCTTTGATCTTGTTTTTACCTCCGGGGTGCTCTTTCACGTAGCACCGGCCGACTTGCCAAAAGCGCTTGGGGAAATCCATCGCTGCGCCGACGGATTTATCTGGGGACTCGAATACTATTCGCCGCAGCCCATGGCGGTTACATACCGCGGGCACGAGAGACTGCTCTGGAAAATGAACTACACCAGGTTATACCTCGAGCTCTTCGATGATCTAGAGCCGGTGAAGGCGTGAATACCGTCGCCATTATCCAGGCGCGCATGGGCAGCACCCGGTTGCCGGGCAAGGTATTGCTCGACCTGGGTGGAGCAACCGTCTTAGCGCGTGTGGTACGACGGCTGGAGCGATCCCAGCAAGTTGCCAAGGTCGTCGTAGCCACGACCAGCCTTCCCGCGGACGATGAGATCGTCACCGAATGCGAGCGGTTGCAAGTCCCGAGTTTCCGAGGTTCAGAGGGTGACGTGCTCGATCGTTACTACCAGGCGGCGCGTTTGTATTCCACCGACGCGGTCGTGCGCATAACGTCGGATTGCCCCGTGATTGATCCGACGTTGGTAGATCAGACGATTCGAGTGTTCAAAGACAAGCGAGCTGACTATGCCAGCAATGTTTTGCCTCGGATCTATCCTCGCGGACTTGATACCGAGGTCTTCACGTTTGCGGCTCTTGAGCGCGCCTGGCGGGAGGCCCGCGAGCCGCACGACAGAGAGCACGTGACCCCGTATCTGTATGAGCATCCGGAAGCCTTTCGGCTGGCTTCCGTCAGCGGCGACGTGAACTACAGCCAATACCGCTGGACCGTGGACACGCCGGGGGACCTGAGCTTGCTCCGCGCCCTCTATTCCCGCTTCAACAACCGCGACGATTTCCATTGGCAGGAGGTGATTGCGCTGATGGAGCGCGAGCCCGAACTCGCGGATCTGAATTCCCACGTCCTTCAGAAATCGCTGCGCGAGGATTGATGCCGCCCGGTACTCTCATCCTTCGCGCCGACGCCAGCGTCGCCATGGGCACAGGCCACGTCATGCGCTGCCTGGCGCTCGCCCAGGCCTGGCAGGACGAAGGCGGGAGCTGCATTTTTGCCATGGCGGAAACCACTCCCGCGGTAGAACAGCGGCTACGCGCAGAGAAATGTGAGGTCTCCACTGTCATGGCGGCTCCGGCCAGCCAGCAGGACGCTGCCCAGGTAGTGGAACTCGCGGCTAAACATCGTGCCACCTGGATCGTGGTTGATGGCTATCAGTTTGATGTCGCATATCAGCGCGTGCTGAAGGCCGCGAGGCTGCAGGCGCTGGTCGTAGATGACGTTGGACGGTGCGGGAGCTACTGCGCGGATTTTGTACTGGACCAAAACCCGAATGCCAGCGAAGCGTTGTATCGAAATCGCGAAGCCTCTACGCGGCTACTTCTCGGAACCCGTTACGTGATGATGCGACGAGAATTCACGGCGTGGGGAAAGTCGAAGGGTGAGACTCCTCACATCGCTCAGCGGCTTCTGGTCACCATTGGAGGGAGCGATCCGGGAGGGCTGACACTACGGATCATCGAGGCGCGCCGCGAAGCGTCACTTCCGGGCTTGGCGACAACGGTAGTGGTAGGCGGCAGTAACTCGCGCCTGGCCGAGTTGCGCCGCGCCGCGGGTGCGAGTCCGTCATCCATCGAGTTGCTCTGTGATCCTCCCAACATGCCGGAATTGATGGCGAAGTCCGACTTGGCGGTGATCTGCGCTGGAGGGACAATGTGGGAACTTCTCTACATGGGCTGTCCGAGCTTAAGCTATGCTCGGGATGAAGTGCAGGGCCAAATTACTGCCCGACTACATTCCATGGGAGCCATCTGCAATCTGGGAGGCGTCGACGAGTTTGAGGAGTCTCAGCTCGCTGCGGCTATCGGCGATCTGGCAGCTTCATCCAGCCGCAGAGGTGAGATGGCTCGAATCGGCCAAAAAATCGTGGATGGGAAAGGGCCGCGTCGGGTGACGAAAGAGTTGCTCGGAGGACCGAAGTGAGGGCGATTCCAGATCTTGTACCAGTCGAACCTGGCGATCGCCAGGAGTTCATCGCCATGGCTGAACAACATTTCCGGGGCCTGAATCCCGAGTTCACGCCGGCCTCAGACTGGAGGGCTTCGTACTTCGAGAATATTCTTGGGAATCGAGATTGTTCGTTGCGTTGGATTGTCAGCAGCGGGCAGCGGGTGGGGTTTGTCTTGTACGGAGTTGAAGAACACCGCTTCCTGCCGCGCAAGAGCGGAGCAATTTATGAACTCTATATCGTCCCCGAGCAGCGGCGAAAGGGTATCGCACGCGCCTGCGTGGAAATGGTGATTACGGAGTTGCAGAAATCATCTCCGTCGAAGATCCAACTGGAGGTAGGGGAAGGCAACCGCGCCGCCGCCGCCCTCTGGAAGTCCCTGGGATTTCAGAAAGCGTCGGAACGCCTGGTCCTGGCTGCAAGGCAAAGGGCAACCGAATGAAGATAGCCATCTCCCAGCCAACCTACCTGCCATGGATCGGTTACTTCGACCTGATCGATCAGGTGGACGTGTTTGTTCTGCTGGACGATGTTCAATTTGAAAGGCGATCGTGGCAACAACGGAATCGCATCAAAACGCCCACGGGGCTGCAATGGCTTACTGTACCGGTGATTTCCCGTGGGCGGCGCGAGCAATTAATCAACGAAGTGGAAATCGAGACCACCGCCTTCTCGCGAGATCATTGCCGCGCGATCGAGCATAACTATCGCCGGGCGCAGTTTTTTGAAAAATATTTCGACCAGTTGAGTTCCCAGCTGGACTGCCCGGAAGGAACGCTGCTGGCGGACTTGAATGTCCGCCTGATTGAGTGGTTCATGAAGGTGCTGGGAATTCAAACCCGGCTCCTGCTCTCTTCCAGCCTGCGGCAATCGGGCAAACGAACCGAGTTGTTAGCCAACTTGTGCGAGTCGCAAGGAGCGGATTTGTATGTCTCGCCGCTCGGCTCTTCCGTTTATCTGCTTAAGGAGAAGGACGGGCTGCTGGCCAGAGGGACCGACTTAGTCTTTCAGCATTACGAACATCCGGAATACAAACAACTGTTTCCTCCCTTTCGTCCTTACGCCTCCGCATTGGATTTGGTTCTCAACCAAGGTGACCCATCGCTGGAAATTCTTCGGTCCGGACGGCGGCCAGCCTTTCTACCTGATGAGGTCGCACACCAGGCAGCAGAGAAGATGGGGGCGCAGTGACCCCGATGCTTCGCCTTGGGAACAGGACGATCGGGCAGGGTCAGCCGGTGTACGTCGTCGCAGAACTTTCCGCGAACCATAATCGAACATTCGAAAACGCTGTCAGGCTGGTTCACGAGGCCAATGAAGCTGGCGCTGACGCGGTCAAGCTGCAGACCTATACGGCGGACACGATCACCATCCAGGGCGAGGGCGAGCAATTCCGCATCGGTGGGGGCACGCTGTGGGATGGGCGTACGCTTCACGATCTATATGGCGAGGCCTACATGCCCTGGGAATGGCAGCCGAAACTCAAACAGGTCGCCAACCATCTCGGTATGGATCTTTTCTCGAGTCCCTTCGATGACAGTGCAGTGGACTTTCTGGAGAAGATGAATGTTCCCGCGCACAAGGTGGCTTCCTTCGAACTGGTGGACATCGGTCTGATTCAGAAGATCGCGAGAACCGGCAAGCCGATGATCATGTCCACCGGAATGGCTACGGTCGAGGAGATCGAGGAGGCGGTGCAAACTGCGCGGCAGGCGGGTGCAACCGAGATTGCGTTGTTGAAGTGCACCAGCGCGTATCCCGCCAAGGCTGACGAGGCGAACCTGCGCACCATTCCTGAATTGGCCAAGCGCTTCGGGGTTCCCGCGGGACTCTCGGATCACACAATGGGG
>Ga0134124_10005130_pt1 | contig 10536 bp, 8 predicted proteins | sample KB304_FD_96880 | JGI IMG/M metagenome (GOLD analysis project Ga0134124, IMG submission 96880) | Terrestrial soil microbial communities without Nitrogen fertilizer from Kellogg Biological Station, Michigan, USA - KB3-0-4 | ecosystem: Environmental > Terrestrial > Soil > Unclassified ... | reverse complement strand
GCAAAAACCGATACCAGGCGCAACGTATTCTGCTACGACTGCCACAACTCTCATGGTTCGGAAGCAACCGGCATAACCAGCTCCTACTCCAGCGCCACCGGCCGTTACAAAGGCGGCCTGCTGAAGACCACGAAGATCAATCAGGGCGGCTACACCGTGGATTATACTCCGGTAGCCCGTACCATCAACTACAAGAACTACAGTACAACAGCGGCAGCAGCGACAACTACCGCGCTCTTCAACACCGGCGCCAGCATCTGCAACGACTGCCACAACAACGACACAAGGAAAGTCAATATCAACAAGCCTTGGTCGATAATCTCCACCTACAGTTCCACCAGAGCAATCGTCGGCTACTGGAGTACGCCTTACTTCGACAACTACACCATCAACTCGGTCAAGCGTACATCTTACAAGCGCGGCAGTGATACCCTGGGCAGCATTAAGGATCTCAGGAAACCGATGGGCGGTCACTACGGTTCCAGTCTCCAGTCACCTCAAGGAACTTCAGCCGGGCACAGCGGCGAAATTAACGGTCTCTGCACACCTTGCCATGATCCTCACGGTGTCTCCAGCTCCATGACCGCTGTCAACCGCGGTAAATCCGTACCGCTGCTCAAAGGCACCTGGGTAACCTCACCGTACCGCGAAGACATGGCTACCCCAGTTGTCAAGCGCGGCGGCGGCAGTAACTTCACCGGTGTCGCCGCAATGGGTGCAATGCCTGGTTACAACATCGACCAGAACACACTCATCAATCTGCCGGCTCCTCTTAGTGGCGGTGCATCCACAACCACAGGCAAGTCCAACAAGAGACAACAGATGTTCACCGCCTTCCCGGGTGCAGCAGGAAACGCGCTTGCACTGCATACAGAGAAGACCCCTGCCGATTTTGCAGGACTCTGCATCGGCTGTCATACCCAGGCAACCCTGACCAATGCCACAGCACCTTCTGCTGCGAACTGGATGAGCAAAGAGCGTGTCCACCAGTCAGTAGCCGGCTGGGCGTCAGCATCCGGAACAGCCGGTATTGACAACGTAAACAACACTGTTCACGCTTACACCTGCTCCAAGTGCCATACCCCGCACGTATCACGTCTGCCGCGGCTCATGGTCACCAACTGTCTTGACGTACGGCACGTAAAGCAGTCACTTGCTGCCCCTGCCGGTACCATAGTAACAACACCTCCGGGAACTCCGGGCTTCGGCTTCGGCAACGTCCTCCAGAGCTACGCAAGATCTGCTTACGGTGCAGGCCGCTTCCCGGCCGGTGGTTCCAGGTACTCCTCGACACCCGGCTCGGCTCAGAACAACGGACCATGGTACTTCCAGACCGTACAGCCGACTACACCTACGTACGGCTCCAATTGCCACAACCAGACAAATGCTGGTGGAACGTCCTGGGATCCGACCAAGCAGATCTGGAATAAGAAGACCCGTTGGTAGATTAAAGTGGCGGGGCTCGAAAGAGCCCCGCTATAACAAAAGCACATAGACCTAGAGTCTGACAAATAAAGAAAGGGGGTGCCTGCCATGAAAAAAAGCTACGTAACACCGAAGATTACAGGTAGTGCCGTTGTTCATCCTTGCTAAAAAAACCGCATTATGAACGAATGGATGGGGCCGTGAAAACGGCCCCATTTTTTATGCCCTCTTTTCTGTTGACTGCCCCTCAGGATACAACTACTCTTGAAATAACTCAAAAGAACGCAAGGCCCTGAAATCAAGCATGAAACTGATAATCCAGATACCATGTTACAACGAAGAGAAGACCCTTCCAGTCGCTCTGGCAGAACTCCCCCGTATAGTCGAGGGTTTTGATACTGTTGAATGGCTTGTCATAGATGATGGCAGCAGTGATAGAACGGCCGTGATTGCTGCAAAATATGGTGTGGATCATATCGTCAGGCTTCCGGAGAACTGTGGACTCGCAACAGCGTTTATGACCGGAATAAATGCCTCACTTGCCAGAGGCGCCGATATCATAGTCAATACTGATGCTGACAATCAATATTATGCTGCAGACATTCAGCGGCTCCTTAAGCCGATATTAGCCGGTAAGGCCGGTTTTGTAATTGGCATCAGACCGGTCTATGAAATCAAAGAGATCCCATTTCTGATAAAACTGTTGCATAAAACTGGAAGCGTTGCGGTCAGGATGGCTAGTGGCATAGATGTCAGTGACCCACCAAGCGGCTTTCGGGCTTTCTCGCGTGAAGTTGCCGGAAAACTACGTGTTTATAATAGGTATACTTATACTCTTGAAACGATCATTCAGGCAGGAAACCAGAGAATAAATGTCGAGACAGTCAAGGTACGTGTCAATATGGAGAAACTCAGACCATCCCGTCTCATGACATCCCCGTACAGCTACGTTCTCAAGTCCTCACTGATAATCCTGCAGTGCCTTCTACATTATAATCCGCTACGTTTCATGCTTCTCTTTTGTTTGCCGCCGGTTTCTGCTGCGGCCCTTTCTTTGCTTTATATAGGTTTCTATCAGATCTGTTTCTCTTCGGTTCTGGTATTAGTGGTAGCAATTGTGGCACTGCTATTTATATTGATTGCATCATTTCCGGTAATTTTCTCATATGGTAATTTCGATAAAGGCCTTTCACCAAGAGGGTCTCTCTAATGGAATTGCTGCAGGCAATGACAACACGCAGAAGTGCCAGACGCTATGCCACTGCAGTTCCCATCGAGACAATCGAAGAAATGCTTGCAGTGGCAGCCTCTGCGCCATCTGCCTGTAACAGGCGCGGGTGGAGATGCATTCTTGTGCAAAGGCGCGAGGATATGGAGTGGCTTTACCGGCAAGGGGGATCTGCTGTTTTCCTGGAATCAGGTCAAGCACTTCTTGTCTGTTATGAGGGCCAGACAGAAAACAGCGAGTGGGATGATAACATCCAGAGTGCGGCAGCATTCATAGCTTATTTTCAATTGATTGCCCATGATCGTGGTATCGGGTCATGCTGGATATGCCACCTCCCGCCCAAAAGGGAGGTGAGCGAACATTTCAATATCCCTCCATTATATACTCCGATAGCAATGATAACTTTTGGCGTGTACCCTGAAGAACAATCTCTTCAGGCAAGAATCGACAACAAGCCGGTTTCCCTTTCCGTCGACAGATGGTCATTTGACAGTGGCGGAGTGTACGTTTTAAAGACCGCTTTTCAACTCCGTACTCTGTTTCGTAGACTCTATTTTGCTCTTCCGTTCAGGGGTTGGCTGAGGGGGTGGGCCGGACATTATGAGAAGAAATTTGACAAATAATGAACTAACTTCGCAAAAGAATCCGGAACTGCCGGGAAATTTCGAACATTATCTGTTACGAAGTGTGGCGCGCATTCTTACGCAGCTTGACAGGGATCCGGACTCGCCCACATTCGGCTGTTTCGACCGTGATTTCTGGCACTACAAGGTCCGCGACTTCGCCTCCATCGTGCTACAGCAGGGGGCGCTCGTTCTTGAGACTCTCTACAACTATTCCAGCCAGGAAAACTTCCTTTACAGGGAGCCAAAAGTCCTTTCATGGGTTAATGCCTCAATAGGTTTCTGGGCAAGGCAGCAGCTTCCTTCCGGAGCTTTCAACGAATACTACCCTTTTGAGGAGGGTTTCCCGCCAACAGCTTTTTCACTTTACGCGGTTGCCTTGATTTTTCAGAAGAGAGGTTTTCCAGAAGCTCAACCTGATGTATTGCTTGCCATTCAGAAAGCCGTTGATTCGCTTCTCTCGGTGCAGGAGAGGCAGGCGCTCAATCAGGAGTCCGTGGCACTCACAGCTGTTGAGCTCGCGTCCCGCATTCCCGGGGTAAAATTGGACAGGAAAAAGCTGGATTCGAGGTTTGTTGATTTCTTTGCGGCACAGTCATCGGAGGGGTGGTTTCCTGAGTATGGGGGTGCGGATACCGGCTATCTTTCAGTGACCCTTGACGCGCTCTCGGTTTATTACGATCTGACCGGAGATGCTAGAGCCGACGTTGCCATGAACAAGGCCCTGGAATTCATCAGCATGCTGGTTTCCGTCTCCGGCTCAACTCCGGTGATGACGAATTCAAGAAATACCGATTATATCGCACCATATGGACTTCTCAGAATGGCTGAGAGTAGTCCGCTGGCCAGATGTGTCTTCGAGAAGATTTTCAGTTGCCATGAAAATCCGGGACACTTCCTGAATGCTACAGACGACAGATATCTCTGCCATTATATTTATCAGTCCTGTTTCCGAGGATTAGAACAGCTGTCACGCATGACCGCCCTGAAAACAGAACTCCCTTGTGAAAAAGTAGAGGAGAGATTCTTTCCTGACGCTGGAATACATATACTGCATACTCCAGGGAAAAGATCGGTATTTACTGCCGCCCGCAAAGGGGGGGTATATTATGTCTACACTCCTCAAGGAGTTGTTTTTGCGGATTTCGGGTGGCGTCAGAAGAACAGTGACGGCAGGGTGGCACTAACTCACTGGCAGCATCCCGAAAACGGTTCAGCTTTAAGTCAGGCTGCAGATTCAACAGTTATTGAAGCCAAAGGGACTGTTTCCCTTCATTGCTGGACGGAATCGACTCCGCTCCGGCATGCTGCACTAAGGGTACTCAGCTATCTCTTTGGTAGAAAGATCATTGCCTGGCTGAAGATGGCCATGATCTTCAAAGCCGAGAGCTATGGAATTCATTACATAAGAAAAATTACAATAACGCCACAAGGCATCTCCTGCTGTGACAGCTTCAGAGGCAAAAGGATCGAGGCATTTAACCCTGTCCCCGCTCCGGCATACTCTTTACGACACGTAGCAAGTGCGGGGAACTTCACGAAAGAAGAACTCACGGGTCCAGAATGCGTAACAAGGATATTCAAGCGGGAGAATGATTGTCTAGTCATCACCAGTTCCATACAGTTCAAGGAGATGCAGGGTTGAAGGCAGCTTTGTTTATCGTGATTGCCCTTGGAATGTTTGCAACCAACATTGTCGTTGCAGGCGACAGACCATCAACAAGATTTGTCCCCCCTTCAGGTGCATTTGTAAACGACCGCGAAATAAAGATAAAAACCAAAGATGAGGCTGTAGCAAAACGAGAGGAGATAATCCGTTACATCTGGGGGGGGGCTGCTCTGCCAAAGGGACTACTCCCGTCATCTGTAGAGCATGGCTCCGTGAAGCCGGATAATCTGAATAACCTGGGGCGTGTGGATACACTCCATATCTCGATGGATGCAGGCGTAAGGGGCCTTTCCCATCTCTTTCTCCCGAAAAAGAACAGGAACAACAGGTCTGTCATTCTGCATCTTGGCCATACAGACGGCTGCACCTTCAATGACAATGTACCCGGAGAACCTGATATCGGTATGCGGAGAACGATCAATGCCCTTCTTTCTTCCGGTTTCGCGGTCCTTGGAGTCTATATGCCGCAGGTTACTCCTGAGGATTGCCGGTGGGAGCATGACAAGCTGTTCAGGCTGAAAACGACCGGAAGTCCGTTGAAATTTTTTCTGGAGCCCACTCTGGCAAGCATTAACTACATGCAGAAGAATTATCCGCAGTACAGGGATTTCTCCATGACAGGTCTTTCCGGCGGGGGGTGGACAACGACTCTGTACGCTGCTATTGATCCGCGGATAAAGCTCAGTATACCTGTAGCCGGAAGCCTGCCGCTCTATCTCTGTCATGAGGGGTACGGACATGATGTTGAGCAACGGCTTGACTCTTTCTACAAAATGGCAGGATATCCTGACCTCTATCTGCTCGGCGCCTACGGCGAAGGTCGAAAACAAATCCAGGTGCTGAACCGCCGTGACGACTGTTGCTTCGGCGAGAATCAGCATGACAGGCGATTGACCGGCATGCCGTTCGAGCCATCTGTCCGTGAGTATGAGTCTCTGGTGAAAAAATCCCTGGCAAAGCTGGGGCCTGGTTCGTTCCGGGTGGTCATTGATGAAAAGGCCACTCGTCATCAGATTTCAGAAAATGCGCTCAGCAGCGTTATCCTCCCTTCACTAAAATCCATCAAGAGTGTAGCTAAATAGATGTGCGGCATTGTCGGAATATTCTCCGCTGTAAAACGGGAGAGGCCCTGGCCGGAAACGGCGATCAGGAGAATGTTGTCACTGGTTAGGCACCGTGGACCTGACGGAGAGCGTGTTTACTCAGCACCGGGGATAGCTCTCGGTCATGCCCGCCTGGCTGTGCTCGATGTCTCTGCAGCCGGCCAACAGCCGATGTTTTCAGCTGACAGTCGCTTTGTCATCAGCTACAACGGCGAAATTTACAATTTCAGGGAGTTGAGAAGGGAACTTCAAGGTTTTGGATATCAGTTTGGCTCCAACTCCGATACTGAAGTCCTGCTGGCGGCATGGAGCGAGTGGGGTGAAGCCTCCCTGTCGAAGCTGGATGGGATATTCGCCTTCGCTATATTTGATCGTCTGGAGCGGGTTTTGTACCTTGTCCGGGATCATATCGGCATAAAGCCCCTCTTTTACCAACTTCGTGGTGGCGACCTTTTTTTTGCTTCTGAGCTGTTAGCGCTTTTCAGCGAAATCAATCCTGTCCCCGGTCAAAATCCGGGAGATCTGGACGCATACTTTACCTTCAACTATCTCCCTGCTCCTCGCACAGGACTTGCAGGGGTACAACAGCTCGAGGCCGGCTGTATGTTGCGCATGGACGTGAACGGTGCCTGTTTACGCCGTTACTGGTCGCCTCCATACAGGGAGGAGCTTATTCCCTGGAGTCCAGAAACTGTCGACCGGTTCAGATCGATACTGTTTCAGTCGGTCAAGAGTCAGCTGGTATCTGATGTCCCCCTTGGAGTCTTTCTCTCCGGTGGGCTTGACTCCTATGCGGTGTCACTGGCAGCCGCTGCAACCGGAGAGTTGGCGAAATCATACACGATCGGTTTTGCAGAGCATCAGTTCGATGAGACAGTTGAAGCAGCCGAATACGCGGCCTATCTCGGCATTGAACAGGCGAAAATTCAGTTTGAATGGACCGAGTCTGCCATAGAAGAAACGCTTGCTTCAATGGGCGAACTACTTGCCGATGCATCCTGCTTTCCGCTCTACCAGCTCTCGGCTTTTGCGAGGAAACAGACGACGGTCATCCTTGCCGGTGACGGGGCTGATGAACTCCTGGCAGGCTACGGTACTTACCGGGCGGGTGATCTGACCCCCTTTGCGCGGATATTCCCCGCTACGGCACGCTCCCTGCTGAGGCGTGGCGCAGGATTTCTGCCATCCGACAATGAACGTTACGGCAGACGCATGGTTCTGGAGAGGTTTCTTGATGCAGCCGATGAAGGGGAAAAACGTGATCATGCTTCTTTCCGAAGGATATTCGGCAACAGCCTGAAGCAGAGGTTATACGAACAGGAGTTTCTCGATGAAGCGGCTTCATCCGATCCGGTAGGCGAGTATGCCGATTTCATGAACAGGATACCTTCTGGCAGATCCTATCTTTCTGCAAGACAGCATGCCGATCTCTTTTTCCACCTTCCCGGTATTTTGGCCAAGGTAGACAGGATGAGCATGGCCCATGGGCTTGAAGTACGGGTGCCGCTTCTCTCGAAAGAGATGGTGGCGTTTTGTATCAATCTTGATGACAGGGCAAAGAGGACGCTTTTTTCAGGGAAGAGGATAATGAAGTCTGCGCTCTCGGGGCAGATACCGCCATCGGCACTGAAAAGGCGCAAAGTCGGGTTCCTGCCGCCGGTTGACAAATGGTTCCGGGCTGCGCCGATGAATACAGTTTTCGGTGATTACCTGCAAACGGCAAAAGGATCTCTGGCAACGCTTGACTGGTCTGAGGTGGAGCAATTCTGGCAGGAGCACCAGCAAGGAAAAGTCGAGGGTGGTTTCGTGCTTCTCGGGATCTTGCAGTACATCAACTGGAGTATGAAGTGCAGGGCATTGCCTTGAGTCTTGATCAGTAAAAGATTTTGACGTAAGGAACTCAAAGGAAGATAATTAAAAAATATGCAAAATAATTTCAAAATGCTTGCGCGCAGACTCTTCCGACGACAAGGACGCGCCTTGAGTAAAATATGTGAAGATTGTCTGGTAATGTGTGGCTTCATTTCACTCTGGCAAATTATTTATCCAAGCACGGTTTTTGCCTATATTGATCCCAATACCGGTGGCTATGTTTTTCAGATACTATTTCCGATCATCTCTGCGATTACCGCAGTACTGCTCTTTTTCAAGAACCAGGCTGTTTCGGTAATAAAAAGGGTTATTGCGTTAGTGAAGAAAATGCTGGGACGTCCCTGAATTGCAGGAGCTGAAGGCAGCTGACGACTGTTCCGGACATCAATGTCAGTGATTGGTTCATTGGAGACAGAATTGAATTACCTTGATGCGCTTGAACATAAAAGTATCTACATTATCCGGGAAGCCTATCAGAAATTCGGTGGCCGTCTGGCACTGCTCTGGTCAATGGGCAAGGATTCGACCACCCTGCTCTGGCTGGCACGGAAAGCCTTCCTCGGAGAGATCCCTTTTCCGGTTATCCACATCGACACCAGTTACAAGTTTCCGGAGATGTACCGGTTTCGCGACCGATTGGCCCGTGAGTGGGGTTTTGAGGTTATCGTCGCCGGCAACAGGGAACAGCTGGATGCCGGAGTCGGGCCGCTCAGCGACAGGAAGCTGGATTGCTGCACCGAGCTGAAAACCAATGCTCTCAAGCAGGCAATTGACGAGCGTGGCTACCATGCTGTCCTGCTGGGTATTCGTCGCGATGAACATGGCATCAGGGCCAAGGAACGTTATTTTTCACCACGGGACAGTTCATTCCAGTGGGATTACGAGAACCAGCCAGCCGAGGTATGGGACCAGTACAACTCGTTTCTAAATCCGGATGAACACTACCGCATTCACCCGATTCTCCATTTTACCGAAGTGGATATCTGGCGCTACATGCAGCGAGAAGGAATACCGATCGTAGATCTGTACCTGGCAAAAAATGGCAAGCGTTATCGCAGTATAGGCTGCATGCCCTGCTGCTCTCCAGTTGCGTCGGAAGCCGTCTCGATAGCCGAGATCATTGCCGAACTGGAGGCATCGACTCAGTCAGAGCGGGCAGGCAGGGCACAGGACAAGGAAGACCTCTACACCATGCAGAAACTGCGTTCACTGGGGTATATGTAGCCGTGGCAAGCTGCATGCAACACTCGTTGCCGATCGTCATAACCGGACATGTTGATCATGGTAAAAGCACTTTTATCGGTCGCTTGCTGTACGATACCGGCACGCTGAAGTCCGAACACTACGCGGAGATGATCCAGAGTTCCGTTGCTGCTGGGCGTGAAGATGAATTTGCCTTTGTGCTGGACTCCTTTGAGGAAGAGCGGCGACGAGGCATAACCATTGATACAACGCAGATATTTTTCAAAACAGCGACACGCTCCTTTGTGATCATCGATGCCCCCGGCCACCGGGAATTCATTCGCAACATGCTGACCGGAGCGAGTTATGCTGAAGCGGCGGTGCTGATAATCGATGCAACAGAGGGGGTCATGGAACAGACCCGCCGTCATGCCTGGCTCCTTGACATGGTGGGGATTAGGGACATCTGCGTGGTGGTCAACAAGATGGATGCCGTCGGTTATGATCAGGCGCGATTCAGGACCATAATGATGGCAGCAACGGCACTGATCGGCGAATTTTCCCTGACTCCGATCGGCATAGTGCCGGCTTCTGCCCGGCTGGGGGAGAATGTTGTGTCCCGCAGTGCACTGATGGACTGGTATGACGGTCCATCTGTACTGGAAGTGTTGGAGGGAATTCAGGGCCAGTCCATGGAAGAGCGCTACTTCCGTTTTCCAGTGCAGGACGTTTATGATTTTGCCGGTGAACGCTTGATTTTAGGCAGAGTTGAATCCGGCTCAGTGGCCTGCGGCATGATGGTGCATCTGTTGCCACAAAGACGGACAGCAACTGTGGCGGCGATTCGAAAATTTCCGGAAGATGCGCAAACAGCCGCTTTTGGCGAGGCGGTTGCCCTGAAACTGACCGGGACGGATGATCTGCAAATCATCCGAGGTAACGTGATTGTCTGCGGAGAAGAGCCCTGTTGCCAACGGCGCTTCTCCGCGACTATTTTCTGGTTTCACGGTGAATATGCAAGCGGCGACAGGGTAATCATTCGCTGTACCACACAAGCGATACCCGGCTCCATCGTGCTTGAAAAGGTTTTCGATCCGGCTCAGCCGGATGCGACTCTTTCGCCTGCCACGATCTGTGTTGGAGAGGTTGCCTACTGTACCGTCATCACCGAAGGTGACATGACCGCCGATCATCATCTGGCAGTTCCCGAGTTGGGCAGATTTATTATCGAAAATGACGGTATCCCGACGGGAGCGGGGATATTCAGATGAGCAGGACGGTTTTGCTCGGTATAGACGGGATGGACCCCGTCATCACGGAACAGATGATGGCTGTTGGGCAGTTGCCAAACTTTGAGAGACTTGCTGCCAAGGGAAGCTACCGGCGGCTTGCCACTATCAACCCTCCCCAGTCTCCTGTTGTGTGGGCGTCCAT
>Ga0134124_10005127_pt1 | contig 10539 bp, 7 predicted proteins | sample KB304_FD_96880 | JGI IMG/M metagenome (GOLD analysis project Ga0134124, IMG submission 96880) | Terrestrial soil microbial communities without Nitrogen fertilizer from Kellogg Biological Station, Michigan, USA - KB3-0-4 | ecosystem: Environmental > Terrestrial > Soil > Unclassified ... | reverse complement strand
CTTCGCCTTATTCCCAGCACCCATCTCGCAGAGCGGCAGGCGGACCTCGTCGGAGCACTTGCCCATGAGGCCGAGAGCGGTCTTGACCGGGATCGGGTTGCTCTCTATGAACATGGCGTTGCCGATTTTCAGGGTCTGCAGGTGGATCTGGCGGGCCTTCTCCAGGTCGCCGGCGAAGAAGGCGTCGGTCAGGTCGCCCACCGCCTTCGGCATGATGTTGGCGAGGACCGAGATGATCCCCTTGGCGCCGCAGGCCATCATCGGGAAGGTGATGAAGTCGTCGCCGGAAAAGACGTCGATCCGGTCGCCGCAGAGCGCGATGATCTCGGAGGCCTGCTGCAGGGAGCCGGTCGCCTCCTTGATGGCCACCACGTTCTTCTGCAGCGCGATGCGCGCCACGGTCTCGGGGAGCATGTTGACCCCGGTGCGGCCCGGCACGTTATAGAGGATCTGCGGGATGGCCACGGCCTCGGCGATGGCGTTGTAGTGGCGCACCAGACCTTCCTGGGTCGGCTTGTTGTAGTAGGGTGTGACGAGGAGCACGCCGTCGGCGCCCGCTTCCTTCGCCTTCTGGCTCAGCTCGATCGCTTCCTGGGTCGAGTTGGAGCCGGTGCCGGCAATGACCGGAACCCGCTTCTTCACCTGGGCGATGACCGTCTTGATGACGTCCATATGCTCGTCGTAGTCGAGGGTAGAGGCCTCGCCGGTCGTGCCGCACGGCACGATGGCATCGGTTCCCCCCTCGATCTGGAACTCCACCAGCTCCCGGAGTTTTTCGAAATCGACCTTGCCGTTATTGAACGGAGTTACTATTGCGACAATGCTTCCTTTAAACATGGTGAACCCCCTGAAAAAATAGATTCCGAATCGCTCTTAGTTTCGCGAAAGAAATTCCCTGGTCAGCCGGGGGCGCGCATCTTCCACGATCCGCCCGCAGCTGCCGTTATCACTGTACTCCAGCAGTTCGACCCTGCCATCCGGACGGCAGGAGTAGTGGCTGGTTTCATCCTCGATCATCGGGAAATACTGCCCGTTGATATCCTCGTAAATATCGATATTGAAGAGAAAAGTCCCTTCGCCCCGGAACGGATCGGTCGAAAGGCTCAGGATAGCGTCCCGTTCATAGACCGAATGTCTGCCGTTCTCGTTCTTGAAGCAGACGTAGTACTTTCCGTCTTCCTTGTGGAAATAGTCGCCGATGACCGGGAGACACGTGCTGCACACCACTTCACAGAAGGTGTCGCCAGTGACCCTGAACTCCTTGTCCGCCGAGCTCAGGAGCCATTCGGAGGTCATCTTGTCCGGGCTGTGGGTCAGGATGCTCCTGGAACGGTCCAGGGTCGTGTGATTCAGCCGGCGGTAATCGGTATGGACGACGCTCTTTCTCAGGAAGATGTCATGGATTACAGTCGAGTCCCGGAAGGCTGCTACGGCATCCCTGTAGCGCTCCTCGCTCCAGATCCTTTCGATATAGTCGTTGATGTCGCCGAAGATGACGCTCGCTGCTTCGAATTCGGCGTCGCTGATCCTGCGCTTCTGGGGGATCTTCCGGGAGTACATCTCGGTCCAGAGTTCGAGGTCGTGGTTCGTGTCGGCGCTGAAGACGAGGGTCTCTGCTCCGGTGCAGAATTTTACCCCGATGCTGGGGACGCCGTGCCAGACAGGGGCATTGATCGCTTCTATGGTGAAGCCCTCGCTGTCTCTGAAGGGAGCCCTCTGCTCGTAAAAGACGGTGGAAGAGAACGGATAGAAACTCTCGGGTTCAACCCATTCTCCGGACAACGGATCCCTGAACAGCAGTCTCGGCACTCCGCTCGTGCCGATGAAGATCTTTGCCCGGTCAGGGGGGAGCTGACGCCCCTGCTGATCGACGACCAGGAGCCTCGAAATTCCGTCCTTTTCCAGCTTCCGTTCTATCCGGTATTTCGGCTTCGGCGCAATCGAGCTGAATTCGATGTACTCTTCGTAGGCAATGTCGATGACCCGCATGCAGTCGACATCGAGACTCATGGAGAGAGCGGGAGAAGATCCTTCGGCAAGTCCCTGGTTCACCCTCTCGGAGGTCATCAGAGGGAGCCGGTGTCCGACATCGGGTGCATATCTGTTGAACAGCGCAAAGTCGGAGAACCACCTTTTATGGTCATCGTGACAGTGGGTGACTATCAGGCCCTTGATGGCTTTCAGGCCGTGCCCGCCGAACTTCTGGAAAACCGGGGAGCCGCAGTCTATGAGATAGCAGCTTTGACCGATCGTCACCTGATAGCCGATGCTCTTCCCGATCCGGGAGAAAGGGCCGTAATCGCCAAGCACCCTGACTGATATGCCGCTGCTGTTGCTCAAGTTTACCCCCGTCTGTACGGAGCTGTTACAGAAACGACGCGATCCTTTCGCCCCTGATCAGGTCTTCGACGGTTTCGCGTTCGCGGATGATCTCGAACCTGTCCCCCTTGACCATCACCTCGGCCACCCTGGGACGGCTGTTGTAGCTGCTCGACATCGCAAAACCGTAGGCGCCGGCAGACATGAAGGCAACCAGATCGTCCTGCTTGAACATCGGGACTTCACGCCCCTTTACCAGGAAGTCTCCCGACTCGCAGATCGGGCCGACGATATCGGCGATGATCATGCCGTCCTGGTCCTTTGTCACTGCCTTTACGCCGTGATAGGAGTCGTAGAGAGCCGGCCGGGCCAGATCGTTCATCCCGGCATCGATCATGATGAAGTGCTTGTCGTCGCGGGACTTGGTGAAGAGGGTTTTCGCAACCAGGATGCCGGCGTTGCCGACCAGATTGCGGCCCGGCTCGAACAGCAGATGCATCCCGAGACCTTTGGTTGCAGCGACTATCTCCTTGCCGTAATCTGACGGAATCGGGGGCTCTTCGGCATTGTACTGGATCCCGAGGCCGCCGCCGCAGTCGAAGTATTTGAGCTCGATCCCCTCGCCTCGCAGCTTGGCGATCATGATCTTCAGCTTTTCGATCGAATCCACGAAAGGGTTGACCTTGGTCAGCTGGCTGCCGATATGCATGTCTATGCCGATCACATCGATCCCGGGCAGGGTTTTGGCACGGCTGTACTCTTCCATGGCCCGCTCGATCGTGATGCCGAACTTGGCGTTTTTCAGTCCGGTAGTGATGTAGGGATGCGTTCCCGGGTCGACGTCGGGATTGACGCGGATGGCGATGCCGGCTTTTTTGCCGCTGCGGGAGGCGATCTCGGAGATTCGGGTCAGCTCCTGTTCCGACTCCACGTTGAACATCAGGATGCCGGTTTTGAGAGCGAATTCGATCTCGTCATTCTTTTTCCCTACGCCGGAGTAGACGACCTTATTCGGGTCGACGCCGGCCTTGAGAGCACGGAAGAGCTCACCGCCGGAGACGATATCCACGCCGCTGCCGAGGTTGATGAAGGTTTTCAGCACCGATTGGGTGGAGTTTGCCTTTACCGAGTAGCAGATCGTATGCGGTGCCCCGGCAAAAGCCTCGTCGAATGCGTTGAAATGGCGTGTAAGAGTCGCGTGAGAGTAGACGTATACCGGCGACCCTGCTGCAGCGACTATATCCTTTAGTGCAACATCCTCTGCAAAAAGTTCATTACCCTTGTACTGAAAATGATTCATTGTAAAAGCTCCTCCGGCCAGGTAAAAATCAGGGCAGACCCCTGACCCTGAATAAAAGTGTTTCTTCTTATCATGTGAAACGGGAAAAGTCAAAAGATTCAAGCCGGTAGAAGGTGTCAGCGGAGTTCCAGCTGTTTGAAAAGGACCTCGATTTCTTTGGAGCGGGGGGATTCTACGAGTTCACCCTCGATTTGCGACAGTGCGGTTGCGGAGTACCGGTAGCTGCTCCCGTACTCCAGACTCAGATCCTCCCATGAACTCCCGGTGAGCAGCTCCGGATTCAAGGGGAGCAGGGGAGTTGTGTCGCCGTCTTTCCGGCGGTAAATATTGAACCCTGCCGGTGCGGGACCTTTAGCCTTGCCCGGCGCAAATACGAGCCTTATGGAACCGGGCTGGAGAGTCGCTGTCAGTGTCGGGGGGGGAGGGGGGGGTAACAGTTTTTTCACTGGAGCGTCTTCCGGTCTGCTTCTCCCTCCGCTCTTGCTGAGGGCGGTTACCCGGTACTGAAAGCGGCTGCCTTTTTTCCCGCCCTTGTCGAAATAGATGAAGGGATCGCCGCTTTTGTTGACGCTTCCGGGGCTGTCCAGTTCGATCGTGGAGAGAAGTTTCCATGAATCCGGACATGACGGGCACTCTCCCCCTTCAGGAGTTACGTCGCGGCGCAGCAGCAGAAATCCGGAAAGATCCTTCAAGGGTCTTCCCCCCTGTTCTTTGGAGGGCGCACTCCAGGTGATCCTGAAATCCTGTCCGGTCTGGATGACGTTCAGCTCCCGGACCGGTCCCGGCACCAGGGCCTCGGGGGGGATGAGAGCCCCTTTTTTGCCGCAGCCGGAGAGAAGCAGCAGTATGGTGGTGGTAAGGAGAAACCTTTTCATGTCGATTCGATGTCCGTAGGGGCAACGCATGCGTCGCCCTGGTGATGTGTCGCGATATTCGGGCGAGGCATGCCTCGCCCCTACTTCCCAGCCTTTACCCGGTCAATCTCCTGCTTCACCCTCTCCAGCGCCGTGCCGCCGGTGGCGCAGCGCGCATTTACAGAGGCTTCGAGAGTGATGCTGTCGTAGATATCCTCGCCGATCATGGCGGAGAAGGATTTCCACTCCTCCATGGAAAGTTCCGGCAGGTCCTTCTTCCTGTCGAGGCAGTAGGCCACCGACTTTCCGACGACCTCATGGGCGTCGCGAAAGGCCATCCCCTTGCGCACCAGGTAATCGGCCACGTCGGTTGCGGTCGAGAAGCCCTTGGCGGCAGCAGTCCGCATGTTAGCCGGGTTCACCTTCATCTCGCGGATCATGTCGGCGAAGATCTTCAGGCTCCCCTTCACCGTATCGATGGTGTCGAAGAGCGGCTCCTTGTCCTCCTGCATGTCCTTGTTGTAGGCCAGCGGCAGAGCTTTCATGACGGTGAGCAGGGCCATCAGGTTGCCGTAGACCCGGCCGGTCTTGCCGCGCACCAGCTCCGGCACGTCCGGGTTCTTTTTCTGGGGCATGATGGATGAGCCGGTGCAGAAACCGTCGGAGAGGTCGATGAATTTGAACTCGCTGGTGGACCAGATGATCAGCTCTTCGGAGAAACGCGAGAGGTGCATCATCAGGATGGAAGAGGCACTCATGAACTCGAGCGCAAAATCCCGGTCAGAGACGGAATCGAGCGAGTTGCGGGTCACCTCCGGGAATTCCAGCAGTTCGGCCACGTACTCGCGGTCGATCGGGAAGGTCGTCCCGGCCAGAGCTCCGGCTCCCAGCGGCAGGACGTTGACCCGCTTCAGGCAGTCTTCCATCCGCCCCTTGTCGCGTCTGAACATCTCCACGTAGGCAAGCATGTGGTGAGCGAAGAGGATCGGCTGGGCGGTCTGCAGGTGGGTGAAGCCCGGCATTATGACATCGATGTTCTCTTCCGCCTGAATGATGAGCGAGTCGACCAGCCGGTCGAGAAAGGCAGTGACTGAGACGATCTCTTCCCGCAGGTAGAGGCGGATGTCGAGAGCAACCTGGTCGTTGCGGGAGCGGCCGGTGTGCAGCCTTTTCCCTGCTTCGCCGATTTTTGCCGAGAGGCGTGACTCGATGTTCATGTGGATGTCTTCAAGGGAGACGGAAAAGTCGAATTCTCCTGCTTCGATCCGGTCGAGGATCTCCTTGAGCCCTTCCGTGATCGCCTCCACATCGGCCTTCGGGATGATCCCCTGCTTCCCGAGCATCATGGCATGCGCCATGGAACCCTGTATGTCCTGGCGATAGAGGCGCTTGTCGAAATCGATCGAGGCGGTGAACTCTTCGACGAATTTATTGGTCGGCTGGGCGAAGCGGCCGCCCCAGAGTTTGTCTTTGGACATCTTTGCGACTCCTTGGAGTTAAACATCTAAATGACAATAGGGGCTGTCCGCCCCTATCGTCCTGAAGAGTACCATGTTCCGGCAGCTATTTCCGGTTTGCCTGCATAAGCGACCTGATCCGGAGGCGCAGTGAGTTGATCTTGATGAATCCTTCTGCGTCGGCCTGGTTGTAAACCTTGTCCTTCTCGAAGGTGGCGAAGTCGAGGTTGAAGAGGGAGTCGGTTTCGGATTTGCGGCCGACCGTGCGGCAGTGACCCTTGTAGAGCTTGACCCGGGCGACTCCGTTGACGGTTTTCTGGGAGTCGTCGATCAGGGTCTGGAGCATCTCTCGCTCGGGCGAAAACCAGTAACCGGCATAGATCTGCCAGGCATACTGGGGGATGAGGGAGTCGCGGATCCGCATGACCTCACGGTCCATGGTGATCTGTTCCACGGCCATGTGGGCTTCGCGGAGGATGGTCCCGCCCGGGGTCTCGTAGACTCCGCGGGACTTCATCCCCACGGAACGGTTCTCCAGCAGGTCGACCCGGCCGACGCCGTGCTCGCCGCCGATGAAGTTGAGGTGCGCCAGGAGCTGCGCCGGGCTCATGGCAACACCGTCGACTGCCACGGCATTGCCGTTCCTGAACTCGATCTCCACGTACTGGGGCTTGTTGGGGGCCTTTTCCGGCTTCCGGGTCAGCACGTACATCTCTTCCGGGGCTTCTGCCCAGGTATCCTCGAGAATGCCCCCTTCGAAGGAGATGTGGAGCAGGTTGCGGTCGGATGACCAGGGGCGTTTCTTGGTGATCGGGATCGGGATGTCGTTTTTCTTGGCGTAGGCGATGAGCGCCTGGCGGCTGTTCAGCTTCCACTCGCGCCACGGAGCTACGACCGTTATGGAGGGGTCGTAATGATAGTAGGTCAGTTCGAAACGGACCTGGTCATTCCCCTTGCCGGTGGCGCCGTGGGAGACGGCATCGGCCCCCTCGATCTTCGCGATCTCCATCTGGCGCTTGGCGATGAGCGGACGGGCGATGGAGGTGCCGAGCAGGTAATGCCCTTCGTAGATGGCGTTGGCGCGGAACATCGGATAGACGAAATCGCGGACGAACTCTTCGCGGAGGTCGTCGATGTAGACCTTGTCGGCACCGGTGGCATAGGCTTTCTCGCGGACCGGATCCAGTTCGTCACCCTGGCCGAGATCGGCGGAAAAGGTGATGACCTCGCAGCCGTACTCGTTCTTCAGCCACTTGAGGATGATGGAGGTGTCGAGCCCGCCGGAGTAGGCGAGGACTATTTTTTTGACTTCGGGTTTTTTTGCCATTGGGTGTTCTCCTTTGCGTTGATTCTCGTAAGAAATTGGCGGCAGTTGGAAGTTGCCGGAATGAGTGCCTCAGGGCTGTTTCGTCGTAATTCTTGGCGAATGAAGCGTAAACAGCCGATATTGTCTGAGCGAAGCGAGTTTATCGGCTGTAGCGAAGTGAGCCTTAGAATTACAGAAACAGCACGTCAGCACGAATGCAGGCGGCTTTCAACTGCTTTTTTCAAACTTATTTGATCAGGCTTGCCATGATTGCTTTCTGCACATGCAGCCGGTTCTCCGCCTCATCCCAGACTACGGAATTCTTCCCTTCAATGACCGAGTCGGTGATCTCCTCGCCACGGTGGGCCGGCAGGCAGTGGAGTACGAGGCAGTCCGGTTTTGCAAGAGTGACCAGGGCATCATCGAGGCAGTAGCCGGCAAAGGCCTTCTCCCGCTCTTTCTGTTCCGACTCCTGTCCCATGCTGGCCCAGACGTCCGTGTTGACCACGTCGGTACCGGCTACGGCCTCCTTCGGGTCGGTTGTCAGGAGCAGTTTTGCCCCTTTCTTCTTTGCCCACTCCAGCACGCCTGCATCCGGCTCGTAACCTTCGGGGCAGGCGAGGCGGAGCTCGAAGCCGAAGATGGCGGCCGCTTCGATCCAGGTGTTGGCCATGTTGTTGCCGTCCCCGACCCAGGCGTATTTCAGCCCTTCGTAGCCCCCCTTGTGCTCCATGACCGTGAAGATGTCGGCCATGATCTGGCAGGGGTGGAACTTGTCGGTGAGGCCGTTGATGACCGGTGCCGACGAATAGGAGGCAAACTCTTCGACGATCTCCTGGCCGTAGGTCCGGATCATGACGCCGTCGCAGTAACGGGCGATGGTCCGGGCGGTGTCTTTGATCGGCTCCCCGCGCCCCATCTGCGAGGTGCCGGAGGAGATGAAGAGCGGCTGTCCGCCGAGCTGGTGGACGCCGACTTCGAAGGAGATCCTGGTGCGGGTCGACGATTTCTCGAAGATCAGGGCAATGCTCTTTCCCTTGAGGAGGGAGTGTTCGACTCCGCGCTTCTGGCGGAGTTTGAGTTCGCCGGTCAGTCCTAATATGTTGTCCAGCTCAACCTTGCTGAACTGGTTCAGTGCCAGAAAATCGCGTTTCATTTTTTCATCCTTTTCGTAGGGGCGCATGGCATGCGCCCTCTTGAGTGCGGACGAACGCCGTTCGCCCCTATAATTACAGCTCTGCTAATATTCCGGTTAGAATCCCTATCATCTCGTCGACTTCGGCCTTGCTGACTGTCAGAGGCGGCACGAAGCGGAGCACGGTGTCATGGGTCACATTGAGGAGCAGACCCTTTTCATGCCCGGCCTTGACGATATCGCCTCCCGGAATCGTCAGTCCCATGCCGATCATCAGGCCGATGCCCCGCACATTCCTGATCAGTTTCGGAAATCTGGCCTGCAGGGCTTCCAGTTCACCGTGCAGGTACTCTCCGATCTCTTCAGTCCGGTTCAGGATGCCGTCCTCCAGCATGGTCCGGACGGTGGCCAGGGCGGCCGCGCAGACCAGAGGATTGCCGCCGAAGGTTGAGCCGTGGGTTCCCGGCACAAAGGCTGCTGCGATCTCGTCCTTCGCCAGCATGGTGCCGATCGGTGCTCCCCCGGCCAGTGCCTTCGCCAGGGTCATGATGTCCGGGGTGATGCCGAAATGTTCATGGGCGAACAGCTTCCCGGTACGCCCCATGCCGACCTGTACCTCGTCGAGGATCAGCAGCAGCCCGTGGCGGTCGCAGAGTTCCCGTACCTGTGGCAGGTAGTCGGCAGCGGGGATGTTGACCCCTCCTTCGCCCTGGATCGGCTCCAGCATGACCGCGCAGGTCTCGTCCGTGACCGCTGCTGCCATCGCCTTTATGTCGTTGAACGGCACATGGCTGAACCCGTGGAGCAGCGGATCGAAGAAGCGCTGCACCTTCTCCTGGCCGGTGGCGGAAACCGTCGCCATGGTCCGGCCATGGAAGGAGTCAGTTGCCGTGATGATGGCGTACCGCTCCGGCTTGCCGCTGATATCCCGGCTGTACTTCCGCGCCAGCTTGATGGCGGCCTCGTTTGCCTCCGCCCCCGAGTTGCAGAAAAACGCCTTGTCCGCAAATGAGTGATTGCAGAGCAGCTCGGCAAGCTCGATCTGCTGGGGGATCTGGTAGAAGTTGGAGCAGTGGATCAGGTTGGCAGCCTGCTCCTGAAGAGCCTTTACGACTTTTGGATGGCAGTGCCCCAGGTTGTTGACCGCCACGCCGGCGAGAAAATCGAGGTAAACCTTGCCGTCGGCGTCCCAGAGCCGGCATCCTTCGCCCCGTACCGGAACGATCGGATATCTGCCGTAGGTCTTCATAATGTATTTGTCGGACTTTTCGATCCATTGGGCTGAATTCATTGTTTCTCCTTGCGGCCTGGTTATCTTTAGCCGGGATGCGGCATGCCGATGCTTCACTACACGCCTCTGCCTGGAGCTATTCCTGAGGGCACCTGACCGGCAGGGGTTGCCCGGCGGAAAAGATAGCAACAACGTTAGCCGCGATTGGCCCCGGCCGTTCCGTTTCGCGTCGGCACACCGCATCCCGGCTTGGACGTTAGGTTATTTCTGTCCCCACGCCGCCGTCGGTGAAAATCTCCAGCAGCACCGCATGGCGTACCCGGCCATCGACGATGTGGGCTTTCCTGGCCCCTTCATTCAGGGCATCTACGCAGCACTCCACCTTGGGGATCATCCCGCCGGATATCGTCCCGTCATCGATCAGGCCGGAAACCTCGGCCAGCGATATGCTGCTGATGAGTCTGTCGTCCTTCCCCTTGACCCCGGATACATCGGTCAGGAGCATCAGCTTTTCGGCCTTGAGAGCTCCCGCAACTTTGCCTGCAACCAGGTCGGCATTGATGTTGTAACTCTCCCCGTTCACGCCCACCCCGACCGGGGCGATGACCGGCAGGAACTTGCCGTGCTCCAGGGTCTGGATCAGCTCCTGGTTCACCTTGACCACATTGCCTACGAAGCCGATGTCGACCATCTCAACGCTGCCGTCGTCGTTTTTTATCTCCTGCAGCATCTTTTCGCAGAGAAGAAGGTTGCCGTCCTTGCCGGAAAGCCCGACTGCCCGGCCGCCATGCTGGTTCAGGTAGCCGACCACCTCCTTGTTGACCTGACCGGTCAGCACCATCTCGACTACGGCCATGGTCTGCTCGTCCGTAACCCGCATCCCCCGGACGAACTCGGAAACGATGCCGTAGCGCTTCAGGGTCTCGTTGATCTGCGG
>Ga0134124_10005126_pt1 | contig 10540 bp, 11 predicted proteins | sample KB304_FD_96880 | JGI IMG/M metagenome (GOLD analysis project Ga0134124, IMG submission 96880) | Terrestrial soil microbial communities without Nitrogen fertilizer from Kellogg Biological Station, Michigan, USA - KB3-0-4 | ecosystem: Environmental > Terrestrial > Soil > Unclassified ... | reverse complement strand
CCCGCAGCAGCGTCTTGGCCTGCTGCAGCCCGCCGACTTCCTCGAAGGCCACGGTGGGATGGATCTCCGTCTCCACGCGGCCGGTGAGGTCGCCGAACTTCTCCCCGAGCTTGGCGAAGACGTCCTCGAGCCGGCGCTGCAGCGCCCACTGCAGGTCGTCGGCGGGCAGCCGCGACATCAGATGTGCGGCCGGCGGGCCGGCGGAGCGTCCACGCCGCCCTTGTCGAAGACGCGATCCTCGACGAGCACCGGCGCCCGGGCCCGCATGGCCAGCGCGATCGCGTCGGAGGGCCGCGAGTCCAGCGTCATCTCGCCGCCGCTGCCGCTGAGGTACAGCGTGGCGTAGTAGACGTCGTCGCGCAGGTCGGTGATGACCACGCGCGTGAGCGAGATCTTGAGCCGGCCGAACAGCGTGAGGAACAGGTCGTGCGTGAGCGGCCGGGGCGGCGTCACGCCGTGCAGGGGCACCGCGATGCCGGTCGCCTCGGACGGGCCGATCGCCATCGCCAGCTGGCGCCGATCGCGCTTGCCCTGCAGCACCACCGTGTGCGCCTGCGTGCGGGGCTCCACCATGACGGCGACGACCTCCGCCTCCTGCGGCCCGTCCACGCGCGGCGCCAGCTCCGGCGCCCGGCCCGGCGCCAGGTCGGCGCGGCTGGGCGCGCCCGCGACCACCAGCGCGATCAGCCCGCTCGCTGCGATCCGCGTCGTCGCTGTCATGCGTCACGTCCTTTCGCCGGCGCGCCGCGGCCGGACGCCGTCAGGCCGTCAGTATATGCGCGGCGTTGGAGGGCCGGCCGGCGCAATTTCAGGCGCGGGCGCCCGCCGCCGCCCGGGCCGGCTTGAGCCGTAGCGAGACGAGGCAGCCGACCAGCAGCAACGCGGTCAGCGCCGCCCACATGGAGCCGTAGCCGAGCGCGTTGGCGATCCAGCCGAACGTGAAGGCGCCGGCCGTCTGGCCGATGAGGAACATCGCGCTGAAGATCCCGACGACGGCGGCGCGGCGCTCGTCCGGCGTGGTGTCGGTGACGAGCGCCGCCAGCCCCGGATAGAGGAAGCCGTGGGCGCCGCCGGAGAGGAGCCCGGCCAGGAACAGCCCCGGCAGCACCGGCGTCGCGCTGGAGCGCGTCACCAGCGCGCCGAGCACGGCCAGCGTGCCGGTGGCCGCGACCTGCACGAACATGGAGGGCACGATCACGGCGCGCCGGCCGTGCGTGTCGATCAGCCGGCCGCCGGCGACGCGCACGGCGATCGCCGACAGCGAGTAGGCCGTGTAGAACAGCGACAGCGTGGTGACGCCGAGATCCTCCGCGAAGGTCGGCAGGAAGGCGAAGATCGTCCCCGAGCCGAGCCCGAAGAACATCGTCACGAACATGTGCCGGTGCAGCACGTCCTCGAGCGCGGCCCGCACGGCCCCCGGCGCCAGCCGCAGCGGCGCTCCGATACCGCGCGGCGCCTCCCGCAGCGGCCACACCAGCAGGAACGTGCTCAGGCTCACCGCCGCCGAGAGCAGGAAGAGGGCGCGAAAGCCGACGGTGCGGATGATCCACTCGCCGAAGAGCGGGGCGATGGCGGTCGAGACGAAGCCGGACACCCCGTAGATACCGAGCGCCCATCCCCGCTCGGCGGGCGGGATGATGTCGAGCACGTAGATGATGTCGAGCACGTAGGAGAAGCTCGCCACGAAGAACATGGAGAAGCCGATGCCCTGCAGCGCGCGGACGACGGCCAGCAAGCCGACCCCGCCCGGCGCGGCGGCCAGCAGCGCGGCCGTCACCGCCAGACCGATACCGATCAGCATGAAGGGCCGGCGGCCGATCACGTCGACCCAGGGGCCGATCAGCGGCTGGCAGACGATGCCCACGCCGCTGTAGAGCCCCATCACCATCCCGATCTCGATCTCGTTGCCGCCGAGCTGCTGGATGTAGAGGGGCAGCAGCACGAAGCCGTTGAGGCCGAGGAAGAAGAAGAAGTTGGTGACGGTCGCCCGGACGAACGGCGTGGGCGCTAGAATGAACCGCACTGCCGATGATTATCGCATGCTGACCGCCGACGCCCTGCGCGCCGCCGTCGTGGGCGCCGGCGACGAGCGCGTCCTCACCCTCGATCCCGCCTTCCGGGGCCTTCCGGACACCGCGCACGGCGGCAGCGTGCTGGCCGCCCTCGATCACGGAGCCGCGCGGGGCGGTCCCCGGCGCGTCGACGGCCACTTCCTCAAGCGCGTCCCCCTCGGCGTGCCCCTCCGCCTGCGCACGCGGGGCGGGCCCGACATCTGCGACCTGGAGCTGAGCGACGACGACGTCGTGCTGGTCCAGGGCCGTGTGAGCGCCGGCGTCGCGGACGGGGGCGACGCCGTCGCGCCGCCGGCGGCGGATGCGCTGGCGCTGCCGATCTCCGCGGGGTGCTTCGCGTGCGGCACTGACAATCCGCTCGGGCTCGGCCTGCGACTGCGCGCCGACGACGACGCCGTCGGCGGGACCTGGTCGCCGCGTCCCGGCTTCGCCGGCGCCGCCGGCACGCTGGCCTCCGTCGTGCTGACGACCGCGCTCGACGAGGCCGCCTTCTGGCTGGGCGCGCTCGCCACCGGCGAGGCCGGCATGACGACCGAGCTGCGGGTGACGCTCCACGCCGACGCCCGCGCGGAGGCGCCGATCACCATCGCCGGCGCTCGCGCATCGGCCCGGGCGCGCGCCGGCGACGCGCGCTACTGGGACACCGCGCTCACGGCGCGCGACGACCGCGGCCGCCTCGTGGCGAGCGCCGCCATCACGTTCGTGGCGGTCCGCGGCACGGCCCGCCGGCTGGTGAACGGGATGCTCGCCGTCAACGCGCCGGAGGTGCTCCGGCGCGTCTTTCCGTCGTACACGCCCCCGGCGTGACGCTCCGCCGCGCGCGCGTCACCGTGCTGCTCGTCCCCGCGACGGTCTACTTCTTCTCGTACTTCCATCGCGTGGCGCCGGCGGTCGTGGCCGCCGACCTCATGCGCGCCTTCGCGATCAGCGCCGCCTCGCTCGGCACGCTGGTCTCGATCTATCCCTACGTCTTCGCCGGCATGGCGCTGGTGGCGGGCAGCCTCGCCGACACGCTGGGGCCGCGGTGGACGCTGGCGCTGGGCGCCACCACGATGGGTCTCGGCGCCGCGCTGTTCGGTGTGGCGCCCACCTTCGCCGTGGCCTTCGGGGGCCGGCTGCTCGTGGGCCTCGGCGCCTCCGTCGTGCTGATCTCGTGGCTCAGCCTCGCCGCCGAGTGGTTCGGCCCGGCCGAGTTCGGTACCGTGTCGGGCTTCACGCAGGCCGTCGGCAACGTCGGCGCGCTGGTGGCCTCCTCTCCACTGGCGCTGGTCGTCGAGGCGGTCGGCTGGCGCCACGCGTTCGTGCTGATCGGTGGTGTCACGCTCGTGCTGTCCGGCCTGGCGGCCGCGCTCGTGCGCGACCGCCCGGAGGCGCTCGGCCTGCCGCCCGTCAATCCCGAGGGCGGTGCCCGGCGCACGCCGAGCGTCCGCGAGACCCTGGTCGGCATTCCTGACGTCGTGCGCAACGCGCGGACGTGGCCGCCGATCCTGGCCGCCGGCGGCGTCTACATGAGCCTCATCACGTTCATGGGTCTGTGGGGCATCCCGTACTTCGTTCAGGTCTACGGCCTCAGCCGGCTCGAAGCCGCGAACGTGGTCGCACTGGCGCCGGCCGGGTTCTGTGTCGGCTCGCCGCTGCTCGGCTGGTTGTCCGATCGCTGGCTCGGTCGGCGCCGGCTGCCGGTCGCGGTCTTCACGCTGCTCTTCACCACGTGCTGGATCCCTCTGATCCTCCCCGGCGACGTGCGGCTCCCGGTCGGCGCGCTGGCGCCCTTCGTGTTCCTGATGGGCTTCACGGCCTCGGCGGTGGCGCTCGTGTGGGCGTGTGTGCGTGAGGTGAACGACCCCGCACGGGTCGGGATCGCGCTGGGCTTCGTGAACATGCCGATCTTTCTTTTCCTCGCGGTCATGCAGTGGCTGACCGGCGCGATCCTGGATGCCCACTGGACCGGCCTGACGAGTGCCGGCCTGCGGATCTATCCGGCCGAGGGCTACCGTGCCCTCTTCCTGCTCTGCTTCGCCATCTCGGCCGGCGCCTTGGTCGCCTCCTGGTTCGTCACCGAGACCCGGTGCCGAAACGTCTGGATGCCATCCGCGGTAGCATCCTGACCGGCACGTCCGTGTCCCGGCTGCATCATAGGTGACGGCCTGACATCAGGGGCGACACCAGGCTGTCGTCGCCATACCGAAAACTCCTGCTGTGGCAACAGCTTCCGTACTGGCCCCCCTCTTGCTCCGCGCCCTGGGCACTATTGCCGCGGTTGACGAATCGTGTCACGGGCGGAGTGCTCGAGAGCGCAGCAAGGCACGAAAGCCACGGTGGGTGACGCCGGAGCAGCGGACGCAAGGAGGCAGGCGATGAGCGAAGCGGTGAATCTCACGATGGCGCAGCGGGTGGAGCGCCTGGAGCGTGCCCAGCGTCGCTGGCGGCGGCTGGCCGCGATCGCGGTGCTCGGTCTAGCCGGCGTCACGGTGATGGGCCAGAAGCCGGCGCCGCGCATCGTCGAAGCCGAGCGGTTCCTCCTGCGGGACGCCGCCGGGCGCGTGCGCGCGGAGCTGGGTGTGGACACCGAGCAGTCGGTGGCGCTGCGCTTCCGAGACGCCGACAGCATGCCGCGGTTGTCGATCGGCACCGAGAACGGCTCCTCCGTCCTCGTCCTCAACGAGCAAGGCGGCAAGGTTCGGGCCGGCCTGGTGACGCTCGCGCAGGGCTCCCCCGCCCTCACCCTCTACGACCCCAACGGCAAGAACCGCGCTGAGCTCGCCCTCACGCGCGACGGCGCGCCCGCGCTGACGATCCTCGATCGCGACGGCTTCCTGGCCTGGAAGACCCCGAACTAGCCAACGCTCACGCTAGCCCTGAGTCGCACGGCGCCGGGAGAGGCGCCGGAGCGAGGTCCCGGTCGTGGTCAGCGGAGCGGGCGGAAGAACGCGCGAACGTCGGCGGCCAAGGCCTCGGGCTCTTCGAGCGCGGCGAAGTGGCCGCCGGCCGGCATGGCCGTCCAGCGGTGGATGTCGTACACGCGCTCGGCCCAGGCCCGGGGCGGATGCAGGATCTCGCGCGGGAACGACGCGTACGCCGTCGGCACGCGGACCGGTCGGCGCTCGGAGATGGGCCAGGCGCTGTGTTGCCGCGCGTAGTACGGCCAGAACGATGAGCCGATGGCGCCGGTCACCCAGTAGAGCATCACGTTGGTGAGCAGGACGTCCTTCGAGAACCGCCGCTCGACGTCGCCCCCGCAGTCGCTCCACGTGCGGAACTTCTCCACGATCCAGGCCGCCAGCCCCACCGGAGAGTCCGTGAGTCCGTAGGCGAGCGTCTGCGGCTTCGTGCCCTGGATCTGCATGTAGCCGGTCTCCTCGCGCATCCAGTGCGCGAGCTCCGCCATGTACCGCTTCTCCTCGTCGGTCGGAGCCGTCGGCGGCGTCTGGTCGCGACGCACGGCGAGGAGGTTCACGTGGATGCCGGCCAGCCGCTCGGGATACGCCGCGCCCAGGCACGAGGTGATGAACGCGCCCCAGTCACCGCCCTGGGCGGCGAAGCGGCGATAGCCGAGCACGTCGGTCATCAGCGTCGCGAACAGATCGGCGATCTCGACGATCCCGAAGCGGGGCTGGCCCGGCTGGAACGACAGCGTGTAGCCGGGCAGCGAGGGGGCGACGACGGTGAACGCGTCGGCCGGATCGCCGCCGAAGCGCGCGGGATCGGTGAGCATCGGGATGATCCGCTCGAACTCCACGATCGAGCCCGGCCAGCCGTGCGAGAGCAGCAGCGGCAGCGGGGCCGGGCCCACGCCGGGCTCGTGGATGAAGTGGATGTCGATCCCGCCGACCGGCGCCGTGAACTGCCGCCAGTGGTTGAGCCGCGCCTCGTGCACGCGCCAGTCGTAGCGCTCGCGCCAGTACGCGACCAGCTCCTTGATGTACGCGAGGCTGGCGCCGTGCGTCCAGCCCGCGCCGGGCGCCTCGTCGGGCCAGCGCACGCGGTCCAGGCGCGCGCGCAGATCGGTCAGCGTCTCGTCGGGCACGCGCAGCGTGAATGGCCGTGGCGTCATGCCGACCTCTCCGCGTTCACCCAGGCCTGCCAGTCGTCGGGCGCCAGACCGATCGTCACCTTGCCGCCGTTGCGGACGAGGGGCGTCCTGAGCAAGCGCGGCTCGGTCAGCGCTCGGTCGAGGAGGCGCTGGGGTGAGTCGCCCGCCACCCTGAGGCCGAGAGCCTTGAAGCGCGCGCCCTCGCGGTCGATCAGCGCGGCGGGACCGAAGCGCTCGGCGAAGCGCCGCAGCTCGCCCTTGGCGGCCGGCCGTTCATCGAGGTCGATGAAGTGCACGGGGATGCGCCGCTCGGCGAAGAAGCGCTGCGCCTTGCGCGTGTCCTGGCAGTCCTTGAAGCCGAAGATCTGTAGGTTCATCTGTAGCGAGGTCCGCTTACGCGGTTAGTGACGTGGGTGGCCTGGCATGGAAGGTGGTGGATCCGACTCGCCCGGTCCGTGCGCGTGCTGTGTCGGCTCGGGCGCTCCGTCCGGGGGCTGGGGCGCTCGCTTGGCGGTCCCCTGTCCCTGGTTGCGCAGCTCCCCCGCCTTGCGCTTGAGGTCTTCCCAGACTTCCAGCGGGATGTGGGGGCTGCCGAGCGTGGAGGCGCGGCCGGTGTGGACGCCGTGATAGTCGGAGCCGCCGGTGGCCACGAGGTCGAGGCGCGCGCACATCTGCCGATACGCGGTGATCTGGGCGACCGAGTGCTCGGGATAGTAGGTCTCGATCCCGGCCAGGCCGGCCTCGACCAGCTCGGGAACCATCTCGTCACGATTCGCGAGGCCGGGGTGCGCGAGCACGGGCACGCCGCCGGCGCGTCGGATGACCGCCACCGCCTCGACCGGCGTGAGCCGGCGTCGCGGCACGTTGGCCGGGCCGTCGGCGCGGAGCCACTTGTCGAACGCCTCGCGGACCGACTTCACGTACCCGCGCTTCACCATCGCCTGAGCGACGTGCGGGCGTCCCGGCGAACCCTCCTTGCAGATCGCGAAGACTTCGTCGGCCGTGAGCGGCATGCCGAGCTCGGTCAGCCGCTCGACGATGCGGTGCACGCGCGCGACCCGCTCCGCCCGCTGCTCGCGCAGGAAGGCCTGGAACCACTCGGCCTGCCAGTCGACGTAGTAGCCGAGGACGTGGATCTCGGCACCGGGCACGTCGGTATTGAGCTCGAGCCCCGGCACGATCTCGATGCCGTGGCGCGACGCCTCGTCGATCGCCTCGGGCAGGCCCTCGGTCGAGTCGTGATCCGTGACGGCCAGCACGCGGACCCGGTGGCGGGCGGCCAGCCGCACCAGCTCGCGCGGCCCGAGGGCGCCGTCCGACGCCGTCGTGTGCGAGTGGAGGTCGACGCCGCCCGCCACGCGTCTACCGGCCGGCGTCGGTGAGGTAGGCGAGGATCGTCCGCACCGCGCAGCCGGTGCCGCCCTTGGGCGACAGCGGCGTGTCCTTCTCGAGGAAGGCGGGGCCGGCGATGTCGAAGTGCGCCCACGGCCGTTCGCCGGCGAACTCCTTCAGAAACAGCCCGGCCGTGATGGCGCCGCCGCCGCGCGGGCCGACGTTGTTCATGTCGGCGACGTCACTCTTGAGGTTCTCGCGGTACTCGTCGATCAGCGGCAGCCGCCACACCCGCTCGCCCGCCGTGTCGGCGGCGGCCAGCAGGCGATCGGCGAGGCCGTCGTGGTTGGAGAACAGCCCCGAGCAGAACGGTCCCAGCGCCACCACGCAGGCGCCGGTGAGCGTGGCCATGTCGACGATCTCGTGCGCGTCGACCTTCTGGATGGCGAAGCAGATGGCGTCGGCCAGCGTCAGCCGGCCCTCGGCGTCGGTGTTGCCGATCTCGATCGTGGTGCCGTTCATCGCCTTCAAGATGTCGCCGGGCCGGATGGCCGCGCCGCCGGGCATGTTCTCGGTGGCGGCGATCAGGCCGTGGACCTCGACGGCCGGCTTGAGCGACGGCAGCGCGCGCATGATCCCGAGCACGGCGGCGGCGCCCGACATGTCGTCCTTCATGCGCAGCATGCCCTCGGGCGTCTTGAGGTCCAGGCCGCCGGAGTCGAAGGTGACGCCCTTGCCGATGATCGCCACCCGCTTGCGGCTGCGGCCGCTCGGCGTCCATGTCAGGTGGATGAACTTGGGCGGCTGCTCGCTGCCGGCCGATACGCCCAGGAATGCGCCCATGCCGAGCTTCTTGCACTCGGCCCGTTCGAGCACCTCCAGCGTGAGGCCGTCGGTCTTGGCGATCTCGCCCGCCACCTGGGCCAGGTGGGTGGGGTGCACGTCGTTGGCGGGCGCGTTGATGAGATCGCGGGCGAACCACGTCGCCTCGGCGAAGACCTGCCCGCGGCGGGCGCCGTCGGCGGCCTCGCGCCGGTGGCGGCCGTCAGGCTCCACCACCCGCAGCGTCTCCACGATCTTCTCGACCTTCTCGCGCTTGTAGCGATCGAACGTGTAGGTGCCGAGGATGGCGCCCTCGACCACCGACTGGGCGCGCTGGCGGGCCGGCAACCGGTCGCCGAGGGCGTCGATGGCGACGTCCCGCGCGCCGAGGTCGCGGGCGCGCCGCAGCCCCACCGCGGCCGCGCGGCGCACCGTCTCGGCCGTGGTCTCGGCGCGCTTGCCCAGGCCGACCACCACGACGCGGCTGGATGGGAGCTTGCCCTTGGTATGCAGATGAGTGACCTGACCGGCCTTGCCCTGGAACTTCTCGGCGTCGAGCACCTCGCGCAGCGCGCCGCCGGCCGCCTGGTCCAGGCCCGCGACCGGGTCGCGCAGCTTCTTGTCATCGGCGTAGACGCCGACCACGATGGCGTCGGCGGTGATCGAGACTAGCGACCCACCCACGACTGAGACGTTCATGCCCGCTCCCGCTCGGCGAGCGCCTGCGCACGCCGGATCATGTCCAGCAGCCCATCGGTCGTGTCGAGTCGCACCACCTCGTCCACCTCCACCCATTGCGCCTCGTCGGCGTCGCTGGCGGCGCACAGCTCGCCCGACTCGACGAACGCGACGTAGTCGACCAGCACCCAATGATAACGAATGCGCCCCTCGACATCGCGCACGACCCGGTCCAGGATGCCGGCCACCTCGCCCACGCGGATCTGCAGACCGCACTCCTCGGCCACCTCGCGGCGCGCCGCCTCGGCGGTCGTCTCACCGAGCTCCAGCATGCCCCCGGGCAGGCTCCACTTGCCGGCCAGCGGAGGCTTGCCGCGGCGCACGAGCAGCACGCGGCCGGCGTCGAGGACGACGGCGCCCACACCCACGCGGGGGACGCTCGGGTACTCCCGCCCGTCGCTCACGCGGAGGCCGCGAGCCAGGCGGGGCTCGCGTAGCGGTCGGTCACGAGCGCGGCCACGCGCGCGGTCTCGTCGTCCGACAATCCCCCCGGGCGCAGGTCGAGCCCGTGCTCCTGCTCGAAGGCCCGGGCGAGAGCATCGGCGACCTCATCGAACGAGGGGCGGTGGCCGAGCGCCGACTCCAGCGTCGTCAGCGTCGCCAGCGGATCGCGCGTCGTCGGGAACAGCGTCCGCAGACGCGGCTCGTCCACGCCGAGCAGGACGGCACCGTGCTGCAGAAACGAGTCGCCCTGGCGCCGCTGGGCGCTGCCCACGAGCTTGCGGCCGCCGACCTCGATCTCGAAGACGCCGGTGCGGGCGAAGCAGAACGCGGGGACGGGGCCGTCGGGCGGCCGCTCGGGCACCAGCTCGGCCGGGGCACCGAGCGACTGCAGCCCCCGCAGGAGCCCAGCACCGATCCAGCGATAGGTCTCGAGGAGGTCGGGGCCGATGCCGAGGTCGCCGGCCGTGGCCACGACGCTGTACGTCAGCTCGCGCTCGGGCCCGTCGTGGTAGATCGCGCTGCCGCCCGTCGGCCGCCGCACCACCCCGACGCCGAGCGCCCGGCAGGCGTCGAGGTCCACGTGGCGGTCGAGCGGCTGGCCATAGCCGAGCGAGACGGTGGGCGGCGACCAGGCGAAGAGCCGGAGGGTCGGGGGCGAGGCACCGGCCTGGCGGCTGCGCCAGAGCGCCTCGTCGATCGCCATGTTGGAGGCGCCGTCGGTCGGTGCGGTGACGAGCAGCCGCCACGTCCGTGCCGTCATCCACTCACCATGCACGTCAGGCTCGCTCGCGTAACCATACCACGCCCTCTCAGTCGACCGTGGAGGGCGGGGCGACGACCGGCTCCCGCCGCTCGCGCGCAAAGAGCGCCAGGCCGAACGCGATCCAGACGAGCTCGCGCAGACGCCGCACGAGGCCGAACGTCACGCCGTCCGCCGCGTTGAGCCCCAGCGCGACGAACGTGACGACGAAGCCGCCCTCCTGGACACCGATGCTGGCCGGAACCAGGAACGTCGCGAAGCGAATGCCGGTGCCGAACGCCTCGATGACCGTCGCCGTCGCCAGCGACACCGGAATCCCGAGAAAGGCGAGGATCAGGT
>Ga0134124_10005124_pt1 | contig 10542 bp, 8 predicted proteins | sample KB304_FD_96880 | JGI IMG/M metagenome (GOLD analysis project Ga0134124, IMG submission 96880) | Terrestrial soil microbial communities without Nitrogen fertilizer from Kellogg Biological Station, Michigan, USA - KB3-0-4 | ecosystem: Environmental > Terrestrial > Soil > Unclassified ... | reverse complement strand
GTCGGGGCAGGTCGCCGAGCTCGGCGCGCTCGGGCCACAGGTAGACCGATACGATATGTCGGCCGGCTCGATAGACGAGCACCGCGACCGTGCGGCCGCCGATCACATCGATGCGCCCGCCTTGGAGTGGAAAGCCGTCGCCGGCAAGTTCTTTGACCGGCGGCGCGAAATCCACCTTGCCGGCGAACCACGGTCGCACGGTGTGATGATCGCTCGACTCGACGTCGATGAGATGCGACTCGAGCTGCAGCGAGCGCACGTGGCTCGCGAGCAGTTGCGCCTCGACATCCGGGGTTCGCGGCGTGAACAGCACGATCGCCAGCACGACGCTCGCAGCGAGCGCGGTCGCCCACCCTAGCAACGGAGCCCGACTGGCCGCGCGCACCAACGGGCGCGACTGATGTGTCGGCGCTGGCGCTTGTGCTTGCAGCGTCTTTTCGAGAAGGCTGCGCAGCTCCTGCGGCACCGAGTATCTCGGCGCGTCACGCAGCAACGCCCGCGAACGTTCGAGCTGTTCGCTGACGAGCTGGCACTGCGCGCAGGTCGCAACGTGCTCGACCAGCGCGGCCGCCCGACTCGCTTCTAGCTCGCCATCGAAGTCGGCCTGCACGAGCAGTGTCTGTTCGCACTCGAGGTGATCGTTCATACGGCCTCCGTCGTGCGTGCGGCTAGCACCAGGAGCTTGCGACCGCGCCACAGCCTGGACATTACGGTGCCGATCGGCGCACCGACGACGCGCGCGATTTCCTTGTAGCTCAGCTCTTCGATCTCACGCAGGATCAGGCACTCGCGCAGCTCGACCGGCAAGCCGCCGAGCAGATCGTGCAGCAAGCGTTGATCTTCCTGGCGCATCAGTACTGTCTCCGGCCCATCGTGAGCGACCTCCACCGCAACTGAGGCCGAATTCGCATCGCCCACTGTCTCCTCGCCGCCGCGCTTCAGACGCGTCATCGCGACGTTGCGCACGATCTGCAACAGCCAGGCGCGTGCGTTCTCGCCGCGAAACCCGTGGTAGTACCGCAGGGCGCGCAGCATCGCGTCCTGGACGACGTCGTCGGCCAGTGCCCGGTCGCGGACCAGCCACCGGGCCAGGTTATAGGCCGATTCCAGGTGGGCCGCGGCCAGCTCGCGGAAGTCGGGCAGGAGGGAGGAATCCATCGGCATCGAGTGTAGACCGCGCCGCCCGCGAATTTATTCCCTGACCCTGCAGCGGCGAATAATTCGCCGCCGGTCCCGGTCTCCGCCTCATCAACGACGAGGAGACCTGTGATGAGCGAGACAGATGATCGGAACGATGGCACCTTGAATCGCCGCAGCCTGCTGAAGTGCGCGGCCTGGGCTGGCGCCGGCGTGGTCTGGGTGATGCAAGGCGGCGTGCTCAAGGCCGTCGACCTGATCGGCAAGGCCGAGGCCGCCGTGCCGAAGGACGCACTGAGCTTCGTGCAGATCAGCGACAGCCACATCGGCTTCAGCAAGGAACCGAACCCAATGCCGCAGGACACGCTGAAGTCGGCCATCGAGCAGATCCGCGCCATGCCGGTCAACCCGGCGTTCGTGGTTCACACCGGCGACGTCTCGCATCTTTCCAAGGCGCAGGAGTTCGACGATGCCGCCCGCATCATCGACGGCGTCGGCCGGCCGGTACACTACGTGCCCGGTGAGCACGACGTGATCGGCGACGACGGCGCGGGGTTCTTCGCGAAGTTCAACGGTAGCGCCGAGCGCAAGTGGCACAGCTTCGATTACAACGGCACGCACTTCGTCGCGCTGGCGAACGTACTCAATCTGCAGGCCGGCGGCCTCGGGCGGCTCGGCAACGAGCAACTGGAATGGCTGGAGAGCGATCTCAAAGGCCGGACGGCCAGCACGCCGATCGTGGTCCTGGCGCATATGCCGCTCTGGGCGCTGTATCCGCAATGGGGCTGGGGGACCGACGATGCCGCGCAAGCGCTCGCTTATCTCAAGCGCTTCGGCTCGGTGACGGTGCTCAACGGCCACATTCACCAGGTGATGCAGAAGGTCGAGGGCAACGTGCAGTTCCACACGGCGCGCTCGACTGCTTTCCCGCAACCCGCGCCGGGCACCCCCGGGGCGGCTCCCGGTCCGATGAAGGTGCCGGCAGAAGTCCTGCGCTCGATGCTCGGCGTGAGCACGGTCGGAGTTCGTCCGCACATGAAGGGGCTGGCGATTTCGGATGCGGTGCTCAGCTCGGGAGCGGCTACCGCCATGCCGACGGCGGCAGCCGCGCCGGCTGCGGCAGCGGGCGCGGCCAATGCCGCGCGGACGATCTCCATCAGCAACTTCACCTTTGCGCCGACTGCAATGACGGTGCGTGCCGGGCAGGAGCTGACGTGGATGAACGAGGACGACGCGCCTCACACGGTCGTCGGGTCGGATCCGGGCTCACCGCTCAAGTCACCGGCACTAGACACCGGCGACCGATACTCCGTGACGATCACGCGGCCGGGCACCTATCGATACTTCTGCTCGCTCCATCCGCATATGACCGGCAGCATCAACGTCACGTGAGAGCACGCCGACCGGCGCGACGTCACGGCTCCATGTCGGGCGACTCGGTGGTCCTGCCGGTGCCCGACTACCTGGCGAGTGCCGCCGCCTTCTTCGTCAGCGGATGATCTGCGCCTACGGTCGGAGCGAGCTGCGTGATCGCTTCGACGGACAACTCGCGCGCGCGGTCGGGGTGTCCGCGAGCCTGCTCAACATCGACCTGCGTGAGCAGAGTAAGTCCGACCCAGTACGAGGGCTGCCCGGCAACCGCAACCTTGCGCGCGATCGCGCTGGCCTTGGCTGCAAACTCATCCGCCTGTTCGAGCTCGCTCGATAGCAAGGCAGCGTGAGCGAGCCCCACGAGCGCGGCGATCTGATCGGGCATGCGCCGGTTGGCGCGCTCGAGCTGCGAGAGCATCTGCTGCAGTCCAGCCTTGCCGTCGTCGAGCGAACCCTCGGCGAGGTCCAGCAGGCCGCTCTCGAGCAGGTAGCTCATGCGCATCGTATGTTCGGGCGGCAGGGTCGCCTCGATGAATTGCTCGGCACGTGCGCGCGCCGCGCGAGCCTCGACCAATGCGCCCTGCTCGCGGCTGACGGAGATCAGCCCGATGAGCGCACCGGCTTCCATCTCCGCATCGTCCTCGCCGCTCGACGTGCGCAAAGCACTTGAGAAGTAGAACTGTGCGTCATCGAGCCGGTTGAGAAATACCAGCCGCCGGCCATAGGTCACGCTCACCCATTGATCCGGCGTGCCGTCGCCCCACAACGCATGGCCGATCCCCAGGCCGGACTCGAACAGCTGCGCCGCGCCGAGCATGTCGCCCATGTCGGAGCGCACGATGGCCCAGCTGTTGTAGAGAAGCAGTGCGTTGGCCGTGCGCTCCCGTCCGAGTTCCTTGAGCAGAGCCAGTGTGCCGCGGTGAAAATTGTCAGCGACCTGGTACTGACCCGCGGCGCGCAGCGAAGTCCCGAGCTGTACCCGCGGCGAAATCCAGTGCACCCGCGCGCGCGGAAACACCTTCTGCGCGTGCGCGAGCGACGCTTGCGCCGCCGCGATCGCGCCAGGCACGTCCTGCCGGGTCAAGTCGAGATCCGATTTCTGTTCGAGGCATTCGATGAGCGCCGGCGAATTCGGCACCTGCCGTTGCAGCTCGGCGATTGCGCTGTCGAGCAGCTCGACGGCCTGTCGCAAACGCCCGGCGTAGTGGTGCATGCGACCGAGCTCGCAAGCAGACTGCCAGCGCAGCTCGGCGTGATTGCCTGCGACAGCGCGAGCGTGTGCCTTCTCGAACAGGTCCAGCGCCCGGCGATACTGACCGACGCGCGCATACAGCATGCCGAGGTTGAGGACCTGCTCGATCGCCACCGGACTGTCGATCGAGCCATAGCTTTCGAGGGCCTGCTCCGCGCGGGCCAGCAGCTCCCGCGTCGTGAACGGACGACCGGTGGTACCGGCATCGGTGAGCACGAACTCCGCGAAGTCGCGCGAGAACTCGGCACGCGACGCCTGATCCTCCGCGAGCCGTCGCTGTTCTTTCGCCTGAACCATCTGCCAGAACGAGAACGCGCCCGCGACGATCAGTGCAAGCACCATGACGGTCGCACTGAGCACTGCTGTGCGATTCCTTTGCACGAACTTCGCAATGACGTAGCGGAACGAGCGCGGCCGCGCCGACACAGGCTCGTGCGCCAGGTGACGCCGCAAATCCTGCGCGAAGGCCTCGGCAGTGCGGTAGCGCTCATCAGGATTCCTGCGCAGCGCCATCGCCACGATGTTGTCGAGATCGCCACGGAGGCTCCGCTGCCACTGCGCCTGCTCAGCGACATCCGACAGATGCGGCGCATCCGTTTCAAGCGTCAGCCGGATCACCTCAGCAGAGGTCTGCGGCTCGTCGCGAGCACGCCAGGGGCGTCGACCGGCGAGCAGCTCGAACAGCACAATGCCGAGCGCAAAGACATCGGCCGCCGTAGTGATCGGCTGGCCGAGCAATTGCTCGGGCGAGGCGTACCCCGGCGTGAGCCCCGGGCCCATGTGGCGCGTCAGCGGCGTCAGATCGTCACCGCCGGTCGACAACAACGCAGCGATGCCGAAGTCGAGCAGCTTCACTTCACCGTGCTCGGTCACGAGGATGTTCGAAGGCTTGAGGTCGCGGTGCACGACCAGGTTGCTGTGGGCATGCGCGACGGCAGCGAGCACGTCGAGGAACAGCCGGATGCGCTCCTCGATGCCAAGAGCATGCTCATTGCAATATTCATCGATGCGCTGCCCGCGCACGTATTCCAGAACGAGATAGGGCTGACGACCTGCCTCGACACCGGCATCCAGCAGTCGTGCGATGTTCGGATGCTGCAGGCGGGCGAGCACGCGTCCCTCGCGCCCGAAGCGCTGCTCGGAAGGATGCCCGACAAGCGCGGCATTCAGGAGTTTGACCGCCACCTGCCCTTCGAACCGGCCGTCGCTGCGATGTGCGAGCCAGACGGTTCCCATGCCGCCGAAGCCGAGCGGCTTTTCCAACGTGTATGCACCGATCGCGTGCCCTTCGAGGCCGGTCGGCAGCCGCGCATGAATTGGTGCTTCGAGGAATTTGTTGTCCGCAACCTCGGCGACGCCGAGCAGGCAGGAACGGACGTGCGCGGCCAGCTCAGGGGCGCGACTCTCCAGATTCTTGAGCCATGACTCGCGCGCACTGCCCGGCAGATCCAGCGCCTCGTCGAGCAAGGGGCTGATCTCGCTCCACCGTTCTTCCAGCGCCGTCATGGCGCATATTGTGCCACTCCATTGCCGAACGACCAGTTCTCCTTGCGCGTCTCGACCAGCGTGATGAAGACGTCCTCCCGGCGAATGCCCAGGCGCTCGTGCAGGCCGGCAGCGATGGCCTTATAGAGCGCGCGCTTCATCTCGACCGTGCGCCCTTCGTTCAGCGTGATCTCGATGATCAGCCAACCGGGCCCGCGCTCGATGCCGAGGTAGCTCGGATCGATGCTGCAGGCGCCGGGCGCGTACTGATGGAACAGCTGAAAGCGGTCGTCCGGCGGCACGTGGATCGTGGCCCGCATCGCTTCGTAGATGATGTCGCCGATTGCGCGGCGCTGCTCCGGCCAGCTTCCCTGGGCAAGATGGATGTGAACGAGTGGCATGGCGTCCTCACAATGCAACGCCGGCAAGATGCTCGAACTCGGCGATGCCGACGACATCCGGCAGGCGGACGATGCGTCCACGCTGTGCCCACTGCCCTTCCGCTACTTCGACGATCACCGCTGACGTGACCACGGTCCGCCCTTGCGGTGCGCACTTTTCTGCAGCGGCTTGAATCCCTGCCGCGAACTCTGCCTTGCGCCTGCCGTCGAGCACGCCCGCAGTGACGTACAGCGTCATGAACACGCCGCAAAGCGAACGATCGGCCGCGACGCCGGCCGAATAGAAGCGACCGGCCGGTAACTCGTGCAGGCAGACCAGTGCGCGCGAGCGTGGGCCCGGACGATCAGGTAAGGACTCGGCGCGCGCCGCGACCTCGGTGAGCGAAGCTGCGAGACGATCCTGCGCCTGGGCGTCGTAAGCACCTGGCGTAAGCGTGACGAACATGAATGGCATGGCTGGCGACCTCGGGACTTTGGCAGTGCCATTACGCCATCCAGCGTGCATTTCCACCATTGTCACGACTGCCATGATTCGTGCCGATATTGCCATCGGCCATCTCCTGCACGATCAGTGCTACCCTCGCCAGCATGAAAGTAGACATCATCGCGCTCGACGATTGCGGCCCGGCCGCACTCGGCATCACGCTCGACGTTCTGGAAACCGTCAATCGCCTCGCGCAGCGCCCGGTATTCGAGTGGCGCGTGCTGTGCATCCAGGGATCTGCGAGCCGCGCACGCTACGGAGTACGGGCAGCCGCACAGCAGCTGTCTCGTGCCCGCCCGCGCGATCTCGTCATCGTGCTGGGCGCGGGCGCGGCAACAGCGGAAGGATTGCGCGAACGCCTGGCGAACGATGATGTCCTTGAGGCGGGTAAGTGGATTGGCAGTGCCTGGAGCAGCGGGTCGGTCGTGGCGGCTTCGTGCACTGGAGTTTTCCTGCTGGGTGCGGCAGGTCTGCTCGACGGTAGACGTTGCACCACGACGTGGTGGCTGGTGCCGACGCTGGCAGCGCTTCATCCAACGTGCAACGCGGAGGCGGATGCAATGATCACTGAAGATCGTCGCGTATGGACCGCCGGCGCGTCGTTCGCGCACATCGATCTGATGCTCAGCCTGACTGCTCGCTTCGCCGGACCGCAGCTCGCGCAGCAGACAGCGCGTTATCTCGTCGTCGACCAGCGCGCGTCGCAGGCGCGCTATGTCATTCCTGCGTTTCTTGCCGCTCAGGATTCACTGGCGTCGAAAGTCGAGGGCTACGTCCGGCGTCGGCTCGCACGCCCGATCGATCTCGAAGCCATGGCGAGCTCGATGGGAACCAGCGGCCGCACGCTGAATCGGCGCATCCGGCGCGCTACCAGCCTCTCGCCGATGCGCCTGGTGCAGAAGATCCGCGTCGATGCCGCCTTGCATCTGCTCGACACGACGCGGCTGACGCTGCCGCAGATCGCCGAGCGCGTGGGCTTCGCGGATTCATCCGCGCTGTATCGGCTGCTTGTGCGCCATACGGGCAAGAGCCCGACGGAATTGCGATCGCGCTGAGCGAAGCGCGTCAACGTCGACTGGCAGCGATCACGTCCTGTGTGTCCTGTCCCAGTGCCGGTGCGGCGAACGGTGCCGGTCCGGGCGTGCGACCGAACTTGATCGGCCGCGCCACACCGCGATAGCTACCGAGCGTGGGATGATCGATCGCGGCGACGATCTCTTCGGCGAGCACTTGCGGGTGATCGAACATGTCCTCGATCCGTCGCGCCCGCGCACACGGCACTTCGTCGCCGAACAGCTGCTCCCACTCCGTCGCAGTGTGCGTCATCAGCGCGGCGCGCAGCTTCGGCACGATCTCCGCTGCATGTTGCGCGCGCTTGCGCACAGTGTCGTATCGCGCATCGTTACCGAGCTCGGTCAGGCCGGTCTTCTCGCACAGCGCCTGCCAGAAATGCGGCGTGTTCGCCGAGAGGTACAGGTAGCCTTCGCGCGTCGGATGCAGGCCGGTGATGCCGCCCGAGCGCATGTCGCGCCAGATATCGAGCGCCTCGCCTTCCGCCCAGATCATGCGCGCAGACTGCATCGTCAGCGCGCTTCGCAGCAGCGACACGCCGACGAACTGGCCCTGTCCGCTGCGCTCACGCTCGAACAAAGCGGAGGCGACGCCCGCGGCGACCAACGCAGCGGCGTAGTAGTCGACCATCGAGCCGTGCACGATCTCCGGCGCGCCGTCAGGCTTGCCCTGGAGCACACACATGCCGCTCATCGCCTGCAGCACCTGGTCGTAGCCCGCCTTGTCCTTGAGCGGGCCGGTTTCGCCATAACCTGTCACGGCGCAATAAATCAGCCGCGGATTCAGCCGCGCGAGCCGCTCATAGTCGATGCCGAGCCGCTCAGGCACGCCGGGACGGAAGTTGTGCACGAGCACGTCGGCGAGCTCGACGAGCCGCAGCAGGGCTTCGAGACCTTCGGGATTCTTGAGATCGAGCACGACGCCCTGCTTGCTGCGATTGACGCCGAGGAACGCGCGATTCTCCGATTGCAGCGTCGAAGGATATTGACGCAGGTTGTCGCCGCCGGGCGGCTCGATCTTGATCACGTCGGCGCCCTGGTCGGCGAGCAGCGTGCAGCCGTACGGGCCCGCGATGTACGCGCTCAGGTCGAGCACGCGCACGCCGCTGAGCGGACCGGCTGGACCCGAGCGTCGGGCGCCGTCGAAAGGTGAGGAAGCTGTCATTGTGATTCCGGCGCGAGCGGCATCCACGTCAGCCGCCAGGTGCGGTCGCGACGTCCGCCCGCGCGATAGTAGGGAGAAAACACCAGCGCCGGACGACCGAGCGGCGCGACGCGCACATCGGGCCCCTCGGCTGCATCTGCTGCAGGCAATGTTTCCAGCCACGACGGATCGGTTGGCGATGGCACGCGCAGCGTCTCTTCGATCTTGTACCCGTCGATCAGGCTGGTCGCATACGCGAGCGGTCCGCGCGTGATGGCGAGATAGTCGAAGTGCATGACTTCCTGGCGTATCGGTGAGTCGTCCGGCGCCAGCGATTCCTGCGTGCTGCTATGAGTTTTGACATGCAGCTGCGGGCGCATCGGCAGCGATAGCGTGATGAGATCGTCTCTGCGCCACTCGCGTTGAATGGCAAAGAACGCGCCCGCCTCCACCTCACCCTTGACGCTCGCGCCGTTCACCGCAACGCTCGCACGCGCTGCCCACTGCGGAATTCGCACCTGAATCCTGAATGTCGCCGCGCGCTCCGGCGTCACGCGGATCGCCACATCACCATCGAATGGATACGCTGTTTTCTGCTCCAGATTCACCGTGCCGACATCGTGCACACGCAACGCAGCTTTGGACGGCCCGAGCAGATTGACCTTCACGCCGTGTGCATCAGTCGCATACGCGACCGACGGCAACTCCTCCAGCGCCATAGCGCCGCTGGACTTGCAGCATCGCCAATACGTCGTGTGCACACGCCGCCCGTTGGGGAAAGAGTAGTAGCACCAGTCTTCGCCGTCGGGCGCCTGCGCGCCGAGCAGATCGTTGTAGGCGCTGCGCTCGATTTCTTCTGCGTATGCTGCTTCGCCAGTGATCGCCAGCAACTCGCGATTGAGCTGAACCCACGCGAGGATCGAACACGTCTCGACGTAACCGCACGGACTGAACACCGTCGCTGGATTGAAGACTTCGCGCGACCGGTGACCGACGCCGCCCCACGGTCCACCGCCGAGCGTAAGGTGGTGATCGCGAACACTCCGCCACAGGTTCACGACCGCACCCAGGTGCGTCGCATCGCCCGTCGCGCGATGCAGCTTGGCGAGGCCGACCAGATTCCACAGGAGTTGATACGCCTTGCCAGTAGCAATCTCTGCTGCGTCGGCGCCCGCCAGCGCCTTCGCGAGCAGCGCCAAGCGCGGATTGCGATCCGCTTGCTCGACGATGCGCAGCGCGAGATCGAGGAAGCGTCGCTCGCTGGTCGCGAAGTGCAACTCGAGCGCAGGGTCCAGCAGCACGGTTGCCGACATTCCAAAGTGGTTGCCGAGGTCGGTGATGTCGATGCCGCCGCTCATCAACGTGCGCAGGCACAGATCGCCGATTTTGCATGCGGCATCGAGATACGCAGCGTTGCCGGTGTGCCGCCGCGCTTCCAGCAAGCCGAGAATCAGATAGCTGTGCGTCCAGATATCCCAGGTGCGGAGCTGCGGCGCGCCGTCCCACGTCACGGGCTTCGGCGGCTGCTTGCGCATGAAGCGGCGTTCGGGCGCGTAGTTCCCCAGGTAGCCGTCGGCATCCTGCAGCCCGACGAGGTAGTCAGCAACTCGTCGAACGCGATCCAGCAACGCCGCGTCGCCGGTCCGAGTAGCGGCCTTCGACGCCGCGTACAACCACTTGCCCGCATGCTCGCCGTACCAATCGCCGGAAAGATTCGCGTGGGCGTGCGCTGGCGCGAACAGCGCAATCGCCGGACTAGTCTCATCGACGATGAACTTCGCGAGTCTTCCGCGATGATTTGCAGCGAGCGCTGCGCCGAGCAAGCCGTGGAGCTGCACGCTCATGCGGTATCTACGACACAGCGGAAACCGATGCCGCCCGAGCGGTCCTTGCACGGCGCCATCAACAGATACTTGCCGTGCTGATCGAGTCGATACGCCTGCGGGAAGTACCAGTGCGAAGTCTGCGGCTGATACGCGTTGCCGCCGCGCAGAGCGGCGGCGCGCGTGTGCTCGTCGTGATACTCGTCGGTCCATTGCCAGACGTTGCCGACGAGGTCCATCACACCAAACGGGCTCGCGCCACCGGGGTGAGCGTCCACATCCGCGGGCGCCGGCATCTCGCGCGCCTTGCTCTGAGGCGGCATGTTGGCGAGATTCCAGTCGTTCCCCCACGGATACAGGCGACCGTCTGTGCCC
>Ga0134124_10005122_pt1 | contig 10543 bp, 10 predicted proteins | sample KB304_FD_96880 | JGI IMG/M metagenome (GOLD analysis project Ga0134124, IMG submission 96880) | Terrestrial soil microbial communities without Nitrogen fertilizer from Kellogg Biological Station, Michigan, USA - KB3-0-4 | ecosystem: Environmental > Terrestrial > Soil > Unclassified ... | reverse complement strand
GGCCGCGCCGCCGCTGCCGGGCGCGCGATGGCGAAGCTGCGGCGGGAATGAGGGGTTAGACAATCAGGGCTGAATTGACGGTTCTCAGAGGCACCCGAAACTGTCTACCCCATTGATTTATATAGGGTGCCGCACTTCAAGTCGAACGCGGCGGCGTCAAAAAACCCAGGGTTTCTGCGGTCCTCGGTTGGCAAGGTTAGACATTTTCGAGGTTAGACAGTTTTGCGTTCCCGAAGGGTTCTCAGCGCGCCTCCAACAGCCGCTGCACGTCCCGACAGGATTCCGTGACCGCGATAAATTTGCCCGTGGTCAATCCGATTACGCAGTGCGCCCCGCGTACGAGCAAGCGGTTTTCGTGCCCGGACTGCTCCGACGTTTCTCGCAGAGATACGACGTGCGCCGGGTTGATGGTGACCGGATACCCGTCGGGGAAGTGCAGAATGACGAGCTGCACGGTCACGAGAAGCGGCAGCAGCATCATCCGCGGATGTCCCTGCTATCAAAGAATTGGCCGGCGCTATCAAGCCGCCGCCGATCAGATGCCCGATATGAGAGCGGCGCCGGGCGGGGAGCTGAAACCCGCCGCGGCGCCTAACCACCACCGAACGTATGAGGTTCGATTATGGCTTACCGCAGTTTAACGCTCGCCGCCTTCGCTTGCATCGCCCTCGCCGGGCCAGCCCTCGCCGGCTCATCCACGGAATGTCACGGCGGCTGGTACGGCAGCGGGAATGGCGGCTGGGGGCCGAAGCGTTACGTCTACGAATGCCAGGCCACCGCGGAGAGCCAGTACGGGACGGCCCAAGCGACCTGCAACAGTCGCTTCGGTTGCGTCACGACGAGCGAGAGAAGGCGGCAGCCCGACCCGATCGTGCAAGACCCGCGCTCGACGCGGATCATGGACGGCCACGGCCCGCCCTGAGCGCCGGCAGCCATTCCGGCCACGGCACCGCAAGCATCTCAGCGCCCCGCCTCGAGAGCTTCGATCCGCGCCATAGCTTCCTGCAATGCCTTGGTCAGCGGCGCGAGCAATGCCATCAGGTCGGGCGATTGAATCAGGTTCGGCGCGTCTTTGTAGCCAGTTGCCGCAGTCGGAAGCAGGGCTTCCTGCAGTTCGTGCGCCAGAAAACCCCAACGCTCATTGCTGTCAGCCTTGGTCACCAATAATTCAGGATAAGGCTTTATCGTGAAAGAAATCGGGCGTAACGCCTTTACCTTGTCCCAGGTTGAGGGCAAATCAGTGACGTTGTCTTTTATCCGGTAATCACAAGTGACCGTAATCACACCCGTATCGACATTGTCGACCCACAAATGCGCGGCCGGTCGCCACTCGAAATTGAACCCATTTCCTTGATAGGCGCCACCCGTTCCGGCGTGCGATGTAAGGGCGTCAGCCTTAACCCTGGCAATAGCCGTAAAATTGCCGAGGTTATCCAGCGTCGCTACCGGGGTCATCGTTACGGCCGCACCGACCGTGACTTGCGGCCCGCTGCTCCAAGTGAAGGTGTTAGCTGCGGTGTTGTATTCAAATTCCGCCGCCGAGCCGGTGCCGGTTAAATGCAACCACCCTGTCGCTGCCGCATTAACGTAAGCGTTAAAGCCAAGCCAACCGAGCGACGCACTACCGCTAAAATAAGCATTGCTGGTTCGTCCACCCGACGGAACCGCCTGACCTGACGCAAGAGGGCCAGTTAACTGTCCACCAGCCGCCGGCAGGGCGCCGAGATTGGTCAAGGCATTTGGCGCAGTCGTGGCATTGGTGCCGCCATTGGCAATGCTCACCGGGGTCGCCAGGCTCAACGTAACGTCGCCGCTGGTGCCGCCGCCGCTTAGCCCGGCACCCGCCGCGACACCCGTGATGTCGCCGCTGGCGGCAGCCGCGATCCACTTCGCGCCATCCCACTTCCAGCCCTGGAAGACCTGGCCGCTGGTCGGGACATCGGGAAAATTCAGCATGGCGTCATCCCGTATTGATCAAAACCGCGGTCTGCCCGCTGGCGACCATGAGCGGCGGCGGCGTCACCAGCAGCACCTCGCGCACCACGCCCGTAAGCAACGCGACGGTTGACGTGCTAAGCAGCACCTCGCGCACCACGCCAGCCGCGGTGGCGGCTGCGTTCGTTGCGAGCAGGGTCTCGCGAACGGTGCCTGAATTGTTGATGTCGGTCATGACTCAACCTTGACGCCGCTCTGCGCCGCGTTGAGCGCCGCCAGCGTCCACGCCGCCGCGGTGGCCGGGTCGGTCGGGAACAGAGTGGTGAGCCAGCCGTAGCCGGTGCCGGGCGCGAGCGCGCCGGCGCTGCCGCCGCTATCGGTCGCGCCTGACTTCATGCGCAGGGAGACGGTCTTTGCCCCGGCGTCGCTCTTGCTGACGCTGGCCTTGACGGCCACGGTATAGATCGCCGAAGGCGTTGCGGAGAGCGCCGGGTATGAGTAGAGGTCTTCCTCGCCGACATTTGCTTCGAACACATAGCTTTGACTGCCCTGCGGCGGCGATTGCTGGGTGTACCAATTCGCGCTCGCCGTCACGTTGCCCCAGATTACCGCCGCCACCGCAGCCGCGGTGCCGCTTGCCGTTCCCGGCGCACCAGAGGCAAAACTCGCGGTTACCGTCCGGTCGGTGTTTGTGCCGTCGAGTCCGCTCAAACTGGAGGCGAGCACGATATCGTTCATCACGCCGATCCAGTATTGCGTCCCGGCCGTCAGCGCCTGCGGCGTCGTCAGCGGCATCGTTCTGTGGGTTCCCGGCGTGATGCCCGTCACCGTCGAGCCCGCCGACATCAATGAATTCGGCAATCCCGCGCTATCGGAGTAGATGACCGGCCGCAACTGGATCGAAGCATTCGTTGCCACCGGGGAAATCGACACTGCATTGATCGTGCAGTTGACTGCCGGCGTCACCGGCCGCAACCGCATTTGATTTACCGCCATGCCCTGCGCCGCCGCGATCCGCGACACGCTAGACCCGACAATAGCCGCCCCCGCCGCGAACTGCACCGTGCTGCCGTCGCCGGTCGGGAATTGCGTCTCGATGCGCGGCGAGGTCAGCAGAACCGCGTTGTTTGCGCTGCCGCTGGCATCGAACAGGTAGAGGTCGTCAACCACGAAATTCACGCTTACATTGCCGGCGATTACTTGCAGGCCGCTCGCACTGCTGTTGGCCGTGTTTGTTGTGTCACCCGAGCCGGAAAGAATAGATACGCCGTCGAGCCACAACTGATAGCTTCCGGCATTGTTGAATGTTATATCCCACTCAAGATAATGCACTGAGCTTGCTGTTATTGTTGCGGTCGATGTGCCCAATATGGTGCCGGCGCTATAAGACCCGCTGCGGACGGCGATGGTTCCCGCACTGTTGATGCAAATACCCGCCTGATTGCTGGCGACATCGATAAATTGAATACCGCAGACGCCGGCCAAAGTACTGGAGAACCGAAGGCCGCCAATCAACCGCGCATAACTACCGGGCAGGGTCTTGTTTATGCTAACGGCGGCGCCGGTGATTTGTAGCGCATACCCTGTTGCACTCAACCCCGCCACGATCGCCAAGGTTGGCGGCCCGGTGGTTGAACTCCACTCGCCCGCCGTCAGCAGTGCCGCAACCCCCGCCGAGTTGGTGTTCGCCGAGCCATACTTGTCAAAAGATTCAAGGAATAAGCAAGCCATGCTCAAGTCTCGTGTCCGACCAGCGTGCAGTAGAAATTTGCCAGCGTGCTATCGGCGATAGCTGGCCCGACGAGCCGGATGACATCGCCTTGGGCGAGGCTGACGGCGGTGCCGCCGGCCGTGGCGAAGGTCGGCGTGATGCTGGCCGCCGCAATCGTGATGGTGCCGACCTGAGTGAATGTGTTGGGCGACGCATTCAAGGCGCGCTCGACGCTGATGACGGTGCTCGCGGTAGCATTGGCGGTGCCGCCGGCCTGGCTGACGTGCCCGGCATAGCTGCCGAAATTCGCTGGGATGGTGACCGCGATCGATGCCCGATGCATGCCGAGCAACTGGCTGCTGCCGAGCACGCCGCCGGTGTAGGAGAACCCGAGATTGTATTTCGGCGGGGTAGGCGCGGCGGAACTATTCGCGATGACCCACTGCGACGAGGTGCCGTCGCTGTAATAGATGTAAAGCTGGCCGCTGACGCTATCCCACCACATTGCTCCCGCGGTTGGGGAGCCTGGTGGGGTGTCGGCTATCGTGATGCTGGCGCCGCCGCCGCCGGCCGCCCATGACGGATCGGCTGCGGTGCCGCCCGTGGTCAGCACCTGGCCCGCGGTGCCCGCCGGAAGCGCGGCCCATCCTGCGGCGCCGCGGTAGAGCACCATGCCGCGTGCGCTGCCGAACACGGCGTCGAACAGATTGCTCGGCGTGACGGCCGAGGCTGCTGCGGTCGAGCCGCTGACGTTGCCGAGCACCGTCTTGTCGGCAATCGGCGCGCTCGACGGCACGGCGGCCCAGGCAGGGTTTGCCGCAGCGCCTGCCGTAGTCAGCACCTGACCGCTGGTGCCGGGTGCCAGGATCACCCAGCTCGTGGCGTTGCGGTAGAGCAACGCGCCCTGTGTGGCACCGAATACGCTGTCGAAATAAAGGCTCGCGGTCGTTGCGACCGGGGCGGCGCTGCCGCCGCTGGTATTGGCGAGCATCGACAGGTTGGCGACATTCGCCAGCGACACCGTGCCGACGCCCGTGATTGGCGCGCCGCCCGTGGTGATGCCGGTGCCGGCGGAAATGCTGGTGACGGTGCCGGTACCGGCGGGCGCATCCCAAACCGGGTCTGCGGTCGGCCCCTGCGTTTTGAGATAGTACCCGCTCGTCCCGGCGGCGAGCGCGACCCAGCCGCCGCCCGCCCGCATCAGGATCGAGCCGCGGGCATTGCTCATAACCGCGTCCAGAAGGCCGCTGAGCGTGGTCGGCGTCGGCGCGGTCGTGGTGCCGCTGGTATTGGCCAGCAGCGTGCCAGTGGCCACGGGAGCGAGCGCCAGCGTGCCCGTGGCGACGAGCGGGTTCGGGCTCGCGGCGATGCCGGTGCCGGCGGTGATCGAGGTGACGCCGGCCCCCGCGGCGGCCCATTGCACATCCGCTCCGGGGCCGAGGGTCTTTAGGAAATAGCCCGACGTTCCCGGCGGCAGCGCCACCCAGCCGGAAGCACCGCGATAGATCGTGGAGCCGCGGACGGTGGTACCCAGGACGTAATCGAGAAAATCGGAGAGCGTGTTGGGAACGGCCGGCGCGACAACCCCAGCGATGTTCGCCATCATCGTGCTGTTCGGCGCGGTCATGCCCGCCGGCAGCGCATCCACATATGCCTTGGTGGCAACGTCGCTCGGTCCCGTGGGCGGCGGCATCCCGCTGATCGTGCCGCCCGTGATGTCAACGGCCCACGAGTCTTGGTAAGACATCGTGCCGAGGCGGATATTCACCCACTTCGCAACATCCGCCTTCCACGTCAGGAAGTCCTGATCTTGAAGGCTGGTGATCGCGACGTCGGGCAACGCCGAGAGGCTAGCATCGGCCGAACCAAACAACTGCACCAGAGCGGGCTCGCCGCCGACCTGGATGTTCGGGTCGAAGAAGCTTCCCGAGGTGTGGTCGTGCTCGACCAGATAGATGCCGGTGTTCGCAACGTTGAATACGTCGAGCGTGACGTATGGGGTGTTCGGTTGCCATTCGTCCCGCCACCGCATCACCAGCACCGGGATGGTGAACGGACCCATGACCTCCCCATTGTTGAGGACGATGGTCATCTGCGTCCCGCTCATCGTGATCGATTCGATCCCGTTGGGGAGCGCGGGGTTGTCTTCCAGGTTCAGGACGGCGCTGGCGAGTTCCCAGAAATTAGTATCGACCTCCGACGCCTGGAGGTTGGCGCCCTTGCCCGGCCCCCACGGGCCGACCGTGCGGAAGGTTAGGTCTACCATTGCGGGCGCTTCGACCTCAGCAGACGGGATGCCCGCTGCGCTTCCGCTAAGGAGGTAGGAAGGGGCAGCCCGCGGCTGCCGCCGATTGGCATTACCTCGCCATTATCGAGAAACGCAACCGGCGGCCCGTATACCGGATGGTATTCGGGAGGAATTTCCGGACAGAGCCCCTGGATAGTCACCTCCATCGGATAAAAAGCAAAATAGTCATTGTAGGGAGGATTAACTATCCACAGCGGGCCGCCGTAACTAGGATCAAACCGGGTCACATCTGTCGGGTCTACCTCGTCGGATGCGGACACCCACGGATTAGTGCCCACGTTGTAGGTCCACGTAAAACCACCCGTAAAATGCAAATATACTGCATCCGGGCCGGTGGGCATGGGGACGCCTAAGAAATTCCAGTAATGGCTGTAATTCACCGGCGGTCCCATGTGGACGAAACCGAGGGTGCGAGGATCGGACGCGCCTGGCCCGGTTTCACGAACAGTTACCACGTAGGTATCCGTGTTCATTACAATCACACACGGGACTTCTACATCATAAAATCCGAAGTAGATGCCGCCCGACGTAAGGGTGACGCCCACGATCCAGCCGACGCCGTAGTTTCTGCTCGCAGGGTTACGAACTTCAAATGGATTTCCGATTGGGCTGGTTATGGTGTTCGGATTGCCCGGGGCCACACTATAGGAGAAGGTGCCGCATCGTATTATGCGGTCCCCGTCGCCATCAGGCGGTGGATCGGGCGGTTTCTTCTTGCCGCCGTGTATGCCGACGATCCGGTCGAACGGAAACTCGACGTAAACCGGAGGGCACATCTCAGCCTCCGGCCGCTGTGGTGTTGTTGATGAGCTTCATGGTGGCTTTAAACTTATCCGGGTCGGCGCTCTGGTTCGTGCTTATATTGGGATTGCTGAAGGTCGGATTGACCGACTGAACCTGTCCCGCAGAACTCGGTTGCCAGTAGCCGCCATAGCGTATCTTGTCGAAAACGACCCTGTTGGCTCGCTCCACATCGACCCAGACATTGCCCGTGTCGTCGGTAGTGCCGGTGATCCGAACGGTTTCGGTGTCGCGGTTGATCTCGTCGTATTCCTCGCGGTGCTTGCGCGTGTTGAACCCTTGCTCGTAATACACCACGTCCGGAAGGTCGGCCTCGCCGCCCCACGTCAGGATCGCCGTTTCCGTGCTTGCCTTGGGCGTCGAGTGAATGATGACGCGGCCGTGGCTATCGGGCGCCTGGAATGGTCTGACGACATATTCGAGCATCGCCCCTACTCCGGTGGTGGTGCCCGCAGATCAATCGTCTGCGGGATCGCCAACAAACTAACCGCTGGCAGAAAATCCGTGTGGTATTCCGAGCCAGTGACCGGCTTCAGATCGAGCGTTACCGTGCTGACCATGTGTTTCATTGTCGTCCACGGATCGGACAATCCGCTGTTGTTGGGAAAAGATTGATTTTGGAACTTGCCCAACTCCGTCGTCTGCTGCGTATAGCCGTGGGTCACCGTGCAGGAATTGATCACCGTCGCCGTCGTCAGATTGTTAAGGTCGAGGCCATCGTCGACGACCGAAAACTGGTCGAGGGTCTGATAGGCCAACTCATCGGTCAGCAGCATGTACTGGCCGCCGGCCACCACCTGATAGCCATCAGCGACGTAATCGGCCTCGACATAGGACGGAATGCCCGTCGCGGCGGTCGCCGGGTTGCCATTCCCGATGGTCGCGCCCAGAGTGAATTCGCCCCACATGCCGGCTTCATTCACGGTGATCCGGTATTGCTTGACCTTGCCGATCGCGCTGCCGCCGGGGATGCGTCGATCGAACAGCGCCACCGAGTGCCGCAACGAGATCGCAATCGCCGTGGGAAAGTCGACCGCGAAGGTGATCTCGACCGACCGGGCGGCCGCGCGCAGCTTGGCGCGAGCCGCCAGCAGCAGGTATTCGAACGAGGCCGCACCCCGATCCGACTGAAAGTAGGAGCGGAACGCCGCAGAGCCTATGGGCACGCCGCCGCCCGGGTCGATCCCTTCGGCGATGGTATCCGATGAATAGGAAATCTCTTCGGTAGCGCCGCCGCCCGCGTTGTCGATCACCTGGTCCATGATGTCCGCCACCATGACCGCGCGAACCGTTTCGGTTCTTTTCCGGCTGGCTTTGTAGTGCAGGATCATCCGTATGGAATACGGATTGAGGGCGAAGCTCCAAGTCCAGGTGCCATGTTGGATGAAGACGTTGAAGTCGGTTTGATCCTCGGGCGGCGCGTTCGTGTCGGGACGTTCGTTGGCGGGCGGCGGGCCGATATAGGTCAGGTTTAAGTGGTAGCCTTCGATAAACGGCGCGTTGCCGCGTACCGCGTCCGACATATAGGAGAGCGGCTTGCCGTCCGGCCCGTTGCCCGAAGCAACCTCCCAGCCGCCGCCAATGCTCGTGCCGGGTGTCGGCCAACTGCTTTTTAGCGATGAGCCGTTAAAGGTGTAGATCAAACCGCCGCCGGAAATCCGTGTCCCGATGATCTTGGTCTTGATCCCGGTAAAGGGCGTCCGCACCGGGTTGCCGGCGGCGCCGAAGGCCGAGATTAGCGGCCCGGTTACGTCGATGAACCCTTCCGCTTCCTGCATCCACTCAACGGTGCCTGAGACCGTGACGTGCCGCAGCGGCGCATCGCCGAAGCTCATGCTGAAATTGTCGTAAAAAGCCTGATCCTCGCGGACCTCCCAGACGCCCGCTTCGCCTTCGATGATGTCGCTGGCGGTTACGTCCAGGCTCACCCGATCGGTGTGCCAAAGCGCGGAATAGGCTTCCAGCACCGTGTCCGGGTTGCCCGCGTCCTGCGCCAGCCACACCGGGTCCCAGGCAGGCAGGGTCATCATCGAATTGGCGAGCGCTTGCTTCTGGCTCGCGTAATCCTCCGGTCGCGCGAGAAACTGCAACTGGATGATCTCGTCGGTGGCGAGGCGCGGTATCGCCACCAGCCGCCCATTGAACAAGGGAACGGGATCAGGATTGCCGGCGATGCTCAGCCAGCACCACAAGTTCCGTCCGGTCGCCAGATAGCCGATGCCGCTGTTTTTGATGTCGATGGTCAGGGTGCAGAATTCGCCCTCGGTTTGTTCCAGGGTGATCGCCAGCACCTCTTCGTCGAACCGCAGGTGCGTCGCCGGATCGAACGGCTCACTTTCGGAACGCGGCCCGGTGATTGTCAGGATCGCGCCATCCTCGGCGGACGCGACGGATTGATCGAGTTCGATCGAGGTCGCACCGGCCGGCGGCGCGATGAACGTGGTCCCGACCGGGATGCCGTTGCCGCTGATGTTGTAGCGCGCCCCTTCGGTCAGACCGGCCAGGGCTTCCGATGGGATGTTGGTGACCTGATACCAGGGGACGATCCCGCTCGACCACGTGTCGTTGGCAAAGCCGGTGATCTGAAACGTCGCATAGCCCGTCGCGGTCGCGAACACCCCTTGCGGGTCCACCGTCGTATTCCCCGCGTCGTCGGTCGTCGCGGCGAACGTCCAGATCGGCACGAGCCCGTCGCCGTGATAGGCGAACCAGGCGCTCGGCACCGGCAGCGTCTCGGTGTTGTCGGTGCCCGGAACCCAGGTGTAACCGATGCCCGGCCCCGAAATCCCGTAGATGCCCTCCATGACATCCAGCGGCCCGCCAAAATCGACAAAGCTCGAATCCGCCGTGGTCTGGCCGTCGCGCCGGTAGAGCGGGACCGCCTCAAGCGCGGTGAAGGTCGCCGACTTGCGCGTCTCGGTCGCCGGCACGCTGAGATTGATCGCGCCGTTGGACAATACCGTTTCGTCGTAGATGAAGATTGTGCCCGGCGTGATGCCGTCGCCTTGCGGCAGGTACAGCTTCCCGACCGTAAGCGTGTCTCCGATGTTGCCCAGGTTAGTGATCTGCGACTTGCCGTCCTCGATGTCGCCGACGAGCGTGATTTCCCGAACCTGGCCGCCATGCGTGTTGCCGGTGGTGACGACCGTTACCTGCTCGGCCGTGATCCCACCGCTCCACGCGAAATAGAACGGCCCGCCCGGCATCAGACCTCTTCCAGCGACAGCTTCCAGGTATAAGCAGCCGCCCACTCGTCCCGCTCGATCTCATGCTCGACGATCAGCATCAAGAGCTGCGGCCGGTAGTAGCTGAAATCGCCCTCGAACCGCAGGCTCCCGGGAACCGCGGTGCGCGACGGCGCCCCGCCGGCGGTCAGAAACGCCGTCTCGACATGGCTCGACACGGTGACCGCCATCCCGACGAAGAGGCCGTCCAGCGCCGGCGGCGCCATGTCCGCGCCGCTGACTTCGAGGCGATACTTCCACATCTGCGGCGCCGCTACGCTGACCAGGGTCCCGTTAACCGTCCGCCGTAGTTTATCGAGCCCCTGCGCCGCGTCGATCGGTCGAAGCGTGCCCTTGAGCGCGCGCGCCGAAAGCGGGTTGACCCCGGGCGGCCCAGGCGAGGCCGCCATATCGAACTCGATGTCGAGGGTGGTGAATTCATATGGCCCCCAGGTCGGCGGCATCAGTTGTTCGGCCTTCCGCCGTACCAACTGGGCTTGACCCCGGAAGACCGCATCTGACTCTGCCGGGCGTGCGTCACCAGCGCCCCGACGACATCGACCG
>Ga0134124_10005121_pt1 | contig 10543 bp, 9 predicted proteins | sample KB304_FD_96880 | JGI IMG/M metagenome (GOLD analysis project Ga0134124, IMG submission 96880) | Terrestrial soil microbial communities without Nitrogen fertilizer from Kellogg Biological Station, Michigan, USA - KB3-0-4 | ecosystem: Environmental > Terrestrial > Soil > Unclassified ... | reverse complement strand
AGTATCAAATCTTTCGCCTCTGCATTTTCTTTTGCAGCCTTTATCGCTGCATTCACGTTTGCATAAACATCTCCGTCCAAGTCAAATTTCTCCGCCGATTGTTTTAAAAGACTTGCATCCAGTGCCCTGGGAATATTTGCTTGCGTGAAATAATATTTTGCCAGTTTTGGAAGCAGTGACAAAATTTTTTCTGTCTCTTTATCCTTCACCACTCCAAATACAATATGTAAATGCTCCGGATCGATCAGTTCGACTTGTTCTAATACCTGTTTTAATCCGTCTTCATTATGCGCAACGTCTAAAACGACCAGCGGATGTTCATGGATCACTTCCCATCTTCCATGGAAACCCGTTAATTGTTTGGTTCTTTCCAGGGCTTTTTTAATATCTCCGTCTTTAATATTCCAACCCAACTGTTGGAGTTGTGAACAGGTTTCTAAAACAGTCAATAGATTTTTAGTTTGATAAATGCCGGGCAAGTCAAGACGAAAGATCTGGTGATCAGATCTGTTTTTCCTGGCCACTTCAACAACCAGTTCATGCTTATCCCAATGCCAGCCCACAGACTGTCTTTTTTCGGTAGCGATCACCAGCGGGGCTTTATTTTCTTTTGCAGTATTTTCAAAAATTTTTTCCGTTTCATCTATCACCTCTCCAATTATCACCGGGATCTTTTCTTTAATGATGCCGGCTTTTTCAAATGCAATTTTTTCAAGGCTGTCTCCCAGTATATTCATATGATCCCAGCCAATATTTGTTATGACTGATAAGACAGGCTCAATAATATTTGTGCTGTCGAATCTTCCGCCGAGACCGGTTTCTATCAAAGCCACGTCAATCTTTTCTTCCGCAAAATATTCAAATGCCATTGCTACGGTAATTTCGAAAAAAGAAGGTTCGATCTCTTCTATTACCGGTTTTATTTTTTCTGTGAAGTCCACAACAAAATCTTCTGATATCGTCTCCCCATTTATTTTTATTCTTTCGCGAAAATCTTTCAAATGAGGAGAAGTATATAACCCTGTTTTGTACCCTGCCGTTTGTAAAATAGCTGCCAGCATATGGCTCACAGAGCCTTTACCATTTGTTCCGGCAATGTGAATGCTTTTAAAATGTTGCTGAGGATTTCCTAAAAAATCACAGAGTCTCCGGGTATTGGTCAGATCTTTTCTGTAAGCAGCAGCTCCGATCCGGCTGAACATCGGCAATCTAGAAAAAAGCTATTCTATGGTTTGCCGGTATGTTTCTTTAACGACTGTCATCTTCAGGATTTTTCAAAAAAGAAATTTTCAGGATGATCCAGATAATAGCCGCTAAGATCATGGCATAACCGCAGATAACAAATGGTGCAGAAAAAGCCAAATGACGCATTCTGAAAAAGACGCCCAGTCGAAAGATGAGAACGCCTGATAGAAGGAGAATCAAAGGCCATTTCAAAAAATACAAAGCTTTCATGCCTGGAAATTCGAACTGCAAACTTACTTAATGAATGAATGATAGAGCTCGAAGTTCTCTTCATCAAAACAAACAAAATAAACTTTTTGGATTGAGGAATTCATTTCAAGAAAAGTTTTGACGGTAGCCACGGCAACTTCGGCTGCGGGGTTTTTCGGATAACCATAAATGCCCGTACTAATATTTGGGAAAGCAATAGTTGTAATATTATTTTCAACTGCAAGTTTCAAGCTGTTTCTATAACAAGCCGCTAATTTTTCTGCCTCGTTGCTTTTTCCGCCACTCCAAACAGGCCCAACGGTATGGATCACAAATTTTGTCGGCAGCAAACCACCCGTAGTGATCACTGCTTCCCCGGTCGGACAACTTCCTTTTCTCGCTATGATCTTTCTGCACTCTTCCAGGATTGCAGGGCCACCTGCACGATGAATAGCACCGTCAACCCCGCCACCACCCATCAATGATGAGTTGGCTGCATTCACAATTGCATCAACGTTTAGTTTTGTAATGTCACCGCGAACAATTTCAATACTTGTCATTAGTGTAATTCTTATAATTCGAGTAATTCGTGCCCCCAAAATTAAACAGCCCGGCTGAATCGCTCAGTCGGGCTGTCACACGGCAACAATTTATATTGATCAGCTCTTAACTTTAAATGTAAAGATCACAGTCCCTTTTTGACCTCCCGGTGAATTACCAAGAGTTTTTAATTGAAAAGCTACACGTCTTGCTTTATCTATATAATCCCGTTTTGAAGTAGTAGAACCTCTGGGCTGGAAGTTTGCAGAGATCACTTTGCCACTTGCATCAGCTTCAATATCCATCGCCACTTTTGCATTCTCATCGAAATCATCTTCAAAACTCTGATCGGTTATTTGTAAAAGCTTTGTACCAAAATTTTTTGGACCAGTTCCAAGGCCATTGCCGGGTCCGTTTCCTCCGCCATTACCACCACCTGTATTGCCGCCATTACCCGGACCATTCCCAATTCCATTACCACCGCCAACGTTTCCACCACCACGATTATAATTATCTGTTACCCCGCCGCCCGTTTTGTCACCCCCAATGGTTTTACCAAGAACAGCTTTTGGTTTTTGAGGAGCCGGAGTATAGATGACAGGTTTAGGTTTTGCCTTCACAACCGAATTGGCCGCATCGATCTTTGTTGCTTTTGGCTTGGCAACGTCTGGTTTTACGATGGGAGTTGTTTCCTTATCATTTATATCAGGAATATCTTTCACATCATCTTTATCGGTCTGTGGAGGAGAATAGGCCGTTCCTTTTGGTCCTGTTGCCTGCACAATGTTGCCACCACCCCCTCCACCACCACCACCAATGGCGGGAGCTATTTCTACAGGGATGTCAATGTTTACTTCAACAAGGTCAGCAAAAATGGGAATAACCTGTCTTGTCGGCAAGGGGAGCTTCCAAAGAAGAAAAAGTAAAAAAATAGAAATGGCCACTCCAAGAGTGATCATAGAGGCCTGGGTGTTCTTCTTAGTTTCAAAGGCATCAGACATATAGGCTACAGAGTAATGATTCATACAAATTTACATTTTAAAACAGGAAATGCAACATCGGCCTTTATTCACAGGTGTTATTAACGAAACAAATGACGTGCAACTTGTATCAGAAGCTTTTTATGATTTGTTAAGATTTTTGTGAGCCGGGCTTTTGCACTACTATTTAGCTTCGGTGCAGCCTGCCCTGAGGAGCAAAGCGGAGAATGGGTCGCACTCTTGTACTTTCTGTCCACTATTCAGCAAGATGATAGTTCATAACTGATAGATGATAATTCCTAGGGCGCAACAAGTCTCATCTGTCAGTTATCCTCTATCATCTGGCACACAAAAAAGCCGGTAAAAATTACCAGCTTTTTGTGCCCGAGACTGGATTCGAACCAGCACGCCGTTTCCAGCGCTACCACCTCAAAGTAGTGCGTCTACCAATTTCGCCACCCGGGCAATTGAGGGTTGCAAATGTATTTATTTTCTCAACACTATACGGAAAGTTGTGCCCTTTCCCGGTTCGGATTGCTTTACAAAAATTTCTCCTTTGTGATATTGTTGAATAATGCGTCGAGATAAACTGAGGCCGAGTCCCCAGCCTCGTTTTTTTGTTGTAAAACCAGGATTAAAAACCTTAGAAATATTTTGCTTGCTGATGCCTTTGCCAGTATCGGCCACATCAATTTTCACAGAATCCGCGTCTTCATTTATTTCAATATTCACTGTGCCTTTTCCTTCCATGGCATCCAATGAATTTTTTAAAAGATTTTCTATCACCCAGTCAAACAACGGCCCTGAAATTTTTGCCTCTATGTTTTCTTTTCGCTGTGTGTTCATTGTAAAGTTGACCCTGCCAGCTGCCCTTTTTCGCATATAATCCACCATATTGCTGATCTGTGCTACTACATTTTTTTCTTCCAGTTGCGGCTTGCTCCCAATTTTTCCAAAACGATCGGAGACCAATCGCAAACGATCCACATCTTTTTCCAGCTCACGAACTATTTTTTCGTTCGCAGGATTTTCCTTCAGCATTTCGATCCAACCCTCCAATGATGAAACCGGTGTGCCCAGTTGGTGGGCAGTTTCTTTTGCCATGCCGGCCCAGACCTGGTTTTGAACCGCACGATAGCTGCTCCTCAAAGCAAGAAATATAACAGCAAGGAATAATCCTACAATTAATAATTGCACGATCGGATAGTATTGCACTTCATTTAAAAGACTAGTATGACCATAATAATACCGATTAAGTTTTGTTGAATCCGATGGATCTTTCCAAACGATAGGGTCATTGATGGACTTCAAGTCCTTCAATTTGCTATTTAAATAATTTGGATCATTTGCGATTTTGGAGGAATCGAGATTCTTATACTGTATAATATCATCTTTTTCATCTGTCCAGATAATCGGGATGTCATTTATGCTATCACTTAAAATTTGAAGAGCCAGCCTGGTGTCAGGATTGCCGGGAGAATTGATGATGAATTTTTCCGCATCCACCCATTCCCCAACTTTTTGTCTTTCCTGCTTCTCAATTTTCTTGGCCAGGTATTTAGAATATACAATAGTGCCGCTAACGATTAGGATAGCGACCAAAGCCAGCAAATTGCGCAAACTGAATACTTGTCGAATCATGAGCGAGTAATAACCTGAAATGGAAAAGTACAAATTTGGGCTAAGAGGAAAAAAGAGAAAAGTAGAAAAGAAAGAGAATAGCAGCGTTTTAATGAGATAAAGACCTTAAAGTATAGTGTTCTTTTTACTCTTTTTTTCTTTTATGCTCTTAGCGACTATTTTTGGATAAATATTCTGAACTCATTGAATAGCCAGCCCAAGGTCGCCATTGTTATTCTTAACTGGAATGGAAAAAGATACCTCCAGCAATTTCTTCCATCAGTCATGTCCACTGAGTATTCCAATTTCGAAGTTATTGTTGCAGACAATGGCTCAACTGATGATTCAATAGAATTCCTGCGAAATAATTATTCTTCTATAAGGATAATAAGCTTTAAAAAAAATCATGGTTTTGCAAAAGGTTATAATGAAGCATTGAAACAGGTGGCGGCCGACTATTATGTTTTGTTGAATTCTGATGTGGAAGTAAGAAAAGACTGGATCAGTCACATGGTTGATCTCCTTGAATCTGATAAAACAATTTCCGCCTGTCAACCAAAGATCCTTTCTTTCAACAATAAGAAATTATTTGACTACGCGGGTGCAGCGGGTGGTTGGATAGACAGGTTCGGTTATCCCTTTGCCCGCGGAAGAATTTTTGATGTTTGCGAAGAGGATCTCGGTCAATATGATGATGCTTCACTGATCTTTTGGTGCAGCGGTGCTGCTTTATTCATTCGCTCATCGGTTTTTCATGAGGCAAAAGGCTTTGATGAATATTTTTTCGCTCACCAGGAAGAAATCGATCTCTGCTGGCGCATTCAATGTCTGGGTCATAAATTGAGCAGTTGCCCGCAGGCTAGTGTTTATCATGTTGGCGGGGGCACTCTGCCAAGAGGCAATACCAAAAAGACGTATTTGAATTTTAGGAATAATCTCATCATGTTGGCAAAAAATCTTCCATGGTCGCAAAAATGGTGGAAGATCCCTTTCCGGATTTTATTAGACAATATTTCTTCCTGGAAAGGGCTCCTGAAGGGTGATGGAGGTTATTTTGTCGCTATCCTCAGGGCGCATTTGGCATTTATAAAATGGGCTTTGTTCAAACAAAATCAAAGCAAATTCCCAAAAGAGAGGAATAAAACGTTGCAGGGGGTGTATCATCATAATATCGTTTGGCAGCATTTTGCCAGGAAGAAAAAGTTTTTCAGTGAAATTGTTGAAAAAGGTTTGTAGTTTTTTTCTCTGAACCACTATTTTTGCAGCACAAAACATTCTCATGGATCATTCAAGCGAACATCAGCAGGAATACCAGCAGGAACTCCAAAAAGTTCAGGACAAGGACTTTACTCACAGCTGGGTTTCTTCATCTGCTTTTTTATTTTACTTACAGGTAGCTTGTATCGTTGCTTTTATGCTGGGTGGTTGTTATAAATTATATGAGAAAAGGTATAAAGGCAAGCCGGATGTGGTTGTTCCGGACAACACTTTGTACACTCCAAGGTATAAATAACCTTTTCGAAATTTTTTTCAGAAATATCCATTTCATATTTTTGCACCCCTTCAGATCTTTTCATATGCGGAAGTAGCTCATTTGGTAGAGCACGACCTTGCCAAGGTCGGGGTGGCCGGTTCGAGCCCGGTCTTCCGCTCATAATATTCCATCGGTCAGAACTGGTGGAATTTTTTTTGGTTGCCCTGGTGGTGGAACTGGTAGACACGCAGGACTTAAAATCCTGTGGCCAGCAATGGCCGTAACGGTTCAACTCCGTTCCGGGGCACAAATCAAGCGACGAGAGTCGCTTTTTTTATTTCTTTTTGAAAACTGCCTTGACCATTTTGCCAGCGCTGCCCAAAGCGTTCTGCTTATTCTTAATAGCGCCATCTTCAAGTTTTTTTGCCTTGTCGTATTCTGAACTGCCTTTGGCAACAACTGTTCTTCGACAATGCTTCAAACCGGATCGCAACACTTCATGATCCTGGGAATCGCCCAGGTCAGTGAGGATCATTTTGAACTGTTTTAATTCCTGTTTTGAAAAATAAAAACCTTCAGGAAGGATCTCATTCCAGTAAAAAACGTCTTTCAGCCTTTTTCTTATTAAATGAAAATTTTTATCGAAATTTTTCAATTCGCGTTTGATATCGGTTACGGATGACCGCATCAATTTCACGAGACCTGGTTTTATGGATTCTTCATCTGTTGTAGAAACCGTCTTTTCAATTTCGATCGTTAATGATCTCAAACCTTCGCCTTTGTATTGATGCAAAGCGGATATTGATCGCTGTTTGGTTTCATCCAGGTAAAATTCAAAATGCTTTTGTATCGGGGAGTGAGATCCAATCGCTTTGAAATGATCCAGCAACTCAACGCTGATCTCAATATTTCTTTGCCTGCCTAAAATAGAAAACAGGTTTTTCGTTTCAGTAAGATGTTTTTTTGGGTCCTTATCAAAAACTTCCGAAAAAAGTTTGGTATAGGATCTCAATTTTTTTATTGACACTCTTATATCGTGTATCGCTTCTGTATCAGAAGATTTTTGAAGGATCAGGAGATTTTCATGAAAAACCTGTAATTCTTTTTTCCAATGCCGTATAAGAAAGGGAAGAGGCATTTTATTCTAAAGGTAAAACTTCCTTAAAGCCCGGCTATAGAATGTTATGGATTAAAAGTGTAGACGTATTCAATTTTGCCGACCATTTCCAGCTGCTCTATCTTTTTATCTTTTTTGAAAGTAGCTTCTTTTGATTTCAGGCCTTTGTCATTGTATACAAAAGTCCAGATAAGATAAGTTACGCCCATCGTTCCAATGGTGGTGGTCTTCTGCTTCAATTGGTTTTGATCAGTGTACTCAAACATAAAATCAGGAAGAAGTTTTCTTGCAGCCACATTGTAACGGACAATATCTGTCATCCTGTTCTTGCTGTCATAGTAATAATATGTCTTTTGCCGGCTGATACGGTTGATAAAAGGCCATTCATCGATCACATTTCCATTGTCATCAATAGTGAACCTGACATCTGTAGTGTCCCTGTTGTTCACAATCCGCAGCATGCGAACAGGCTTGCCCGTTTCATTATAGAACCATTGGTGTAATTCATTCACATAAATACTGTCACTTGCATCGGTCACAGTATTTTTTATTGAGATAATATTATTCTTGTCGTCGTAGCCATAACTGGTTAATGAGACCAGGGATAATGAAGTGTCGGTAACACTGGTCACCAGGTTATTTTTATCAAACCTGAAATATTGATTGGTTATGGTTTGATTATTTCTTGTTGCAATTCTCAACACGCCTCTGTCAGGGAAAAAATAATGAGTCTCTGAAAAATCGGCATTTTTTCTTCCATTTTCATCATAGCCTGTTGCTGCCACTGTTTTCACATTGTTGGTTTGATATAAACTAATCATCCGGTTTATGTCGGCGGCTCCCAGGATGTCTTTATAGTAGTATTGGGCAGATAAGGAGAGGGTGCAGGTTGATATCGTAAGAGTGACTATAATGCTTTTCATCAAAAAGATATTGTTTTCAAATCAAAAATAGTTCAATTGTTGAGTAAGTAAAAACAAAACTCAGGAAGCTCTATTTTTTTGTAGTTATTTTAGCAAAAATTTATTGTGAGCCACGCACCGGAACGATCGGAAAAAAACTGCCTCAATTGCGGAGCCACTGTTATGGGGAGGTATTGCCATGTCTGCGGCCAGGAAAATATTGAACCCAAAGAAACGGTCTGGCATCTCATCACTCATTTCTTTAACGACATTACTCATTTTGACGGCAAATTTTTTACCACGCTAAAAGATCTTTTGTTCAAACCGGGGTTCCTTTCAAAGCAATATATGATCGGCAGAAGGGCCAGCTATCTCAATCCCATCAGGATGTATGTCTTTACTTCCGCTATTTTCTTCCTCATCTTTTTTAGTTTTTTTTATAATAGTGAACTTAACATTACTACTACAATCAATAAAAAAACTATTGATCAGATCAATAAAATGGATTCAGCAACATTTGCCGAATTCACTGCTAATATTAATAAAGAGGACGATAAGCCTGCCACACCGATGACAAGAGCGGAGTTCCAAAAATACTTGGATACGATCAGGAAAACATCGGGCATTCGTATTGGCGATACAAGTTATAGCTCCAAAAAAGAGTACGATTCTGTTCTTGCAAAAGGAATAAAAAAAGATGGTTGGTTGAAGCGACTGCTGGTCTATAAGGAAATAGAAATAAACCAAAAATATAAGGGCAATCAATGGGAGATCATTAATGCTTTGAAAAATACGATCGTACACAGCTTACCGCAAATGTTTTTTATTTCTTTGCCACTACTCGCTTTGATCCTTAAACTTCTTTATGTGAGACGGAAACAATTTTATTATGTGACTCATGGCATCGTTAGCATTCATCTCTATATTTTCCTCTTCATCGCCATGCTGATCCTGTTCAGCCTTGCTAAATTGAATGCTACGATACATTGGGAGTTGCTGAGTTATATTTCAAGTTTTCTTGTTGCAGGTCTGTTTGTTTATCAATACCTGGCAATGAAAAATTTTTATCGCCAAGGCTGGATAAAAACCTTTTTTAAATTTTTACTGACCAATATCCTTTTCATGTTTGTGCTTTTATTGCTATTTGTCATCTTTATATTTTTCTCTTTCTTTAAAATCTGATCTATGCAAGATAAAACTGCAGATAAATTTTTGAGATTAGTGGGCATCATGGATGAGCTTCGTGAAAAATGCCCCTGGGACCAAAAACAAACTGTGGACACACTTCGGCACATGACCATTGAGGAAACCTATGAGCTTGCTGATGCAATTACTGATAAAGATTGGAAGGGAATAAAAGAAGAATTAGGAGATCTGCTGTTACATATCTTATTCTATTCAAAAATTGGTAAAGAGCAGGAACAATTTACACTCGAAGAAGTGATCAATGGCATTTCGGAAAAGCTCATCATCCGCCATCCGCATATCTATGGCGATGTGAAAGTGAAAGATGAGGAGGAGGTTAAAAGCAATTGGGAAAAATTGAAACTAAAAGAAGGAAAAACTTCCATTCTCAGCGGTGTGCCTGTGTCTTTGCCCTCAACTGTGAAGGCAATGCGCCTGCAGGAGAAGGCCAAAAAAGTGGGCTTTGAATGGGAGAATAAAGAACAGGTCTGGCAAAAAGTGGAAGAGGAAGTCAGGGAATTACATGAGGCTGTTGACACGACAGACAAAGACAGGATCGAAGATGAGTTTGGCGATCTTATATTTTCATTGATCAATTATGCACGGTTTTTGCAGATAGATGCCGAAAATGCGCTGGAACGAACCAATAAAAAATTCATCAGGCGATTTACAGAAATGGAAGCCGAAGCCCGAAAACAAAGCAGAGACCTTGATGAAATGACCCTTGAAGAAATGGATGCCCTCTGGAATGCCATCAAACAACAACACAACACTTGAAATATAAGCCCAGAGATATTTTGCTTTCCCGGTGGAGCCTGCTGGCATTGGCCGTGCTGCTCTTTTTGATTTCATTCATTTTTAATTCCTACTACACAAGGGTTTCATCGCTTGCAGTTGAAAAACGTTCGATCACGAATTATATCAGGGCGCAGGAAAAGGATTTTAATGAATTGACCAGGGATACATCTTTGCTCCGAAAATTAATTCTCAATAATGAAACTCTTGAAGAGTTTAAAGAAGTGGAGCAAAAAAAATACAGTCTCTTTCTTTTTGCCGAATCCATATCGGAACAGCAACAGATGTTGTTTTGGAGCAGTCAGACGATAGCTCCTTCTTCGATCAACGACACTCTTTCTTACGGTGAATATTTCCGCGGGAGGCTGGGGAATGGTTATTATGTTGTCTTAAAAAAATTCTTCCGGCTAAAGGGCATGAGCAATAATTTATGGGCGTATGCAATGATCCCCATCAAATACGAGTACTACCTGGAATATCAATTCAAACCAACATT
>Ga0134124_10005120_pt1 | contig 10543 bp, 7 predicted proteins | sample KB304_FD_96880 | JGI IMG/M metagenome (GOLD analysis project Ga0134124, IMG submission 96880) | Terrestrial soil microbial communities without Nitrogen fertilizer from Kellogg Biological Station, Michigan, USA - KB3-0-4 | ecosystem: Environmental > Terrestrial > Soil > Unclassified ... | reverse complement strand
GGATGCTGGGCGAGCCAGTCGATCTCGAGTTCCGGACGGATCGCCCGAAGCTCGTTCGCTACGGCGACGTCGCGACGAGCGTGACCAAGCCCGATCGGTGAGGAGAGGTACAGCGCCCGCTTCGCCCGGGAGGCGCCACGCGTCCACGTCGTGGTGCGCATCGGCGCGCCGGTGATCCGGTCTACGAACTCCGTTATGAGTCGAAATACCGTGACCGGATCTCGGGCGTGCGGAAGATGACCGGCGCCTTCGAGAACGACGATGTCCCCGCTGGTCAGTTCGGCGAGTCGGCGACCACGGGCGACTGGTTGGCACCGGTCGTCGGAGCCGTGAATCACCAGCACCGGGCAGCGCGCGCGACGGCACAATTCTTCAGCGGCACTACCGGACGGAGCGGCCCGCCCCTCTCGCTCGGCGATCATCGCCTCGGCATTGGTCTCCAGCGCCCAGCCCACGGTGTCCTCGTACTGCTTCGTGGAATGTAGCTCAGGCAGTTGCTGGTCGAAGAAGAACTCGATCCAGGAACGATAGCCATCCTCCTGGCGCCAAAAGTGCCGGTTGCGCATCGCCCAGCCGGAGGGAGCGTCCAACGGCTCGGCCCAATCCCGCTCCGGCCCGACCGCATAGGCATGAGGTGGCGCCAGCCCCACATTTGGCGCGATAGCCACGATGCCGACGACTTGCTCCGGGCGTTCGGATGCAAGCCGCAAGACCCACGGCACAGCATGACAGTGGGCTACCAGAACCGCACGGTCGACACCGGTGGCGTCCAGCACGGCCGTCAGGTCAGCGACGGCTTCGGCGGGTGCGTACGACTGTGTCGTCTCCGGGCGGTCAGATCGACCGGTACCTCGCCCGTCGATGACCGCAACAGTGAAACGACCGGCGAGCGATGGAGCGATCATCTTCCACGACCGTCCATGCGAGATGGGTGCTGCCGGGACGAGCAGCAGCGCCGGCTGGCCACCGTCGTACACCTCGAACCCGACCTTGATGCCGTTACGCTCGACGAAGTCCTGCCGGTCAGGCTGGCGCGCTCTCATCGCCCGATCTGACCACGAACCGCGTCCGTGTCAAGCGCTGAGGGCCGACGGCAAGTCCCAAGTGCTTGGATAGCCGATGCAGTCCTACGGAGGAGGAAACCGTGGAGATCCTGATCGTCGGCACTATCACGGTCGATCCTGAACGCCGGGGCGCTCTGCTCGCGGCCATTCGCCCGCTCGTGCAAAAGACGCGCCGAGAAGAGCCGGGTTGCCTCGAGTACGCCTTCACCGCCGACACCGTCGACGACGACCGCGTCATCGTGGTCGAGCGTTGGCAGGACGAGAGCACATTAGCGGCGCACTTCATGCATCCCAACTTTCTTGCGACGAAGGACACGCTGCATGATCTCGGGTCCGGGAAGTCGGTAATTCGCAAGTACCGGGTGGATATCAGCGAACCGGTCCGGGACATCGAGAAGCGATACCGCGCCGATTTCTTCACCGTCGCCGAAGAGCACAGCTGACGCTCGCTCGGATTGACGGGCGCGAAGGTTCGGTCCGCTGATCAGCACATTGATGATCTTGAACGGGAGCCGTTGAGGGAGCGGTCAGGGAAGACATGCGCCATCGCCAGGGTTTCAGCTTCTGATGATGTCTGATCGGGTTGTCCCAGGTGGCCCCGCGCGAATGGGCTCGCCGCGTGTCGCCCGTTGGCCGCATCTCGGTTTGCGGTCGGTTGTCACTCGCCCCTACGCGGGAATCACGGGTGCGATCGAACAACCCGGTGGGTTTGTGTTGCCGGCGACGGCCTCGGTGCTGCTCGTGATGAGAGGTCGAGGACCCGATGCTGGCCGAGGCTACGCGACTTGGCATCGACACCGACGGACCCGGGGGTATTCCCCGCCATCGATACGACGTGACTGACCTGCCGCACCCTCTGCAGCGCCGCGTTCGCCTCGCGCGTCGTGGCTCATAAGGTTCGAGCCGCTCGGGCCATACCGGAACCCCTCGCGCCTCGCCCGGATGCATGACAGCGACCCGGTTCCCGGGGGTCTGTCGCCGCCGTCGACGCGTACTCGGGCGTTCCCGCCCGTCGCCGCGCAGTTGCCGGTGAGGTTGCTGGCTATGCGAGGTCGTGGAGGAGGGTTCGGAGGCGGCGGAGGGCGCGACCGCGGACCGGCCCGACGCTGCCGATCGGCATCGGTATGGTGCGGCTGATCTGTGCGTATCCGCGCTGCGCCGGGTCGAGTTGCAGCCGGATGAGGCGTCGTTCCCGGTCGGGTAGTTGGCTGATGGCCTGATAGAGCCGGGATGTTGTGTGCCGGGCGGCGACTGTGTCAGCAACGTCGGCCGCGTCATCGGCGCGCGGGAAAACATCCATGGAGTCGGGGGTGGGCAGCTCCCGGTACCGGTTTCGGAGTGCTGCGGCGGAGAACCGGCGCATAGTGGTGGCCAACCATCCAGCGACGCACTGCGGATCGCGGATGTGCTCGGCGTTTTGACATAGCGCCAGCCAGGTCGATTGTGCCGCGTCGTCGCATTCCTCCGGGGTGAGCCGGTAGCGGCGGCCGATGCTGTACAGCAGGCCGGCGTAGCGGTCGGCGAGCTCGGCAATATTCAGCGCGGAGCTTGGTGTCTTGGCGAAATTCGGCTGAGCGAGCATGTGCCTGTCCTTCTCGTATGCGGGCTTCTGCACGGTAAGGAGCCATGCGGCTAGCGAACTTCGGTGAACGGTGCCTATCTCGCCAAATGCTGTGCCCAGATTGGGCGGAGTTTGGCTGAGCCCGGCCGCGGTTGGGTCAGTGAGCGACGGAGGTTCGGCCGACGTGTTGCTCCCTGGTCGCGCTCGGTCGCCTCAGCCGCAGGACGGCCGAGCTCAGGATTACGGCTCTCGGTGGCAGCGTGTCATCTGGTCCGCCGTCACGGCTGTGCCGGTTGGGTGGTCGTCCGCAGCCAGATGCGGCGGACCCGTCCGGCCGTGGTGGATCGAGCCTGGTCGCGACGGGCGCGGCGCGCGTGGCGTGCCTGCTGGGCAAGCCGCTCCGCGTCGGCAGCGGCAATCAGGTCGGTACGCCGAGTAGCGGCCAGCTCGCCGATCATCGGACTGGTGAACATTGGGTCCTCCTTGGGTCGGTGCCGTGCCATTGAGACTCGTCGCCGCGAAGGCCGCTGCCATCCGTGCCGAGCACGGGTTCACCACGGAGCCAGCACGGAATCACTACGTACTTCGCTGCGGTCGGCGGCAAACAGGGCCCGCAAGCGGCAAGATGAGCCAGTGGCGCAGGGGACAGCCGGGCTATCCGAACGGGAGCTGGAGGTACTGGCCGCGCTCGGCGAGCACCTGTCGAATGCGCAAATCGCCTCGCGGCTGCATGTGTCGGTCCGCACGGTCGAGACGCACGTCTCGTCGCTGCTGCGCAAACTGGCCGTGACCGACCGGCACGCGCTCGCGGCGCTGGCGCCCGGCCACGTGATCGCTGACGGGTCCGGCTCGGGAGTGGTACGCGGGTTGCCGGCCACCTGGACGCCGTTCATCGGACGGGCCCGGGAGCAGGCCGAGCTGCTCGAATCGCTAGCGGACTCGCGGCTGGTCACCCTGCTCGGTCCGGGCGGTGCCGGCAAGACGCGGCTAGCCGGAGAGATGGCGCGGCAACTGGCGCCCACCCTGCCGTTCGGCGCGTCGTTCGTGGAGCTTGTCAGCACCCGTCCCGGGTTCTTCGTGCAGACAGTGGCGTCCGTGCTCGGCGTGATGGAGCGGCCCGGACAGACGCTCCGGGACGCGGTGTTCGCCCGGTTGCGGCCCGGGCAGTCACTCCTCGTGCTCGACAACTGCGAGCATCTGGTCGAGGACGCGGCGGAATTCCTCACTGCGCTGCTCGGGGAAACGAGCGGACTGCTCGTGCTGACGACGAGCCGGGCCCGCATCGGCGTGCCGAGCGAGCGAGTCGTCCCGCTGTCTGGGCTCTCCCTCGTGGCACCGTCAACGGGTGGCGCAGCGGGCTCGGAGGCCGTCGCCTTGTTCTTCGACCGAGCCCGAACGCTGGACGCGACGTTTGACGCCGATCCGTCGGTGGTCGGGGAGCTGTGCGCCCAGCTGGACGGCATGCCGCTCGCGATCGAGCTGGCCACCGCCCGTAGCGCCGCGCTGGGCATCGCCGGGCTGCGGGCCGGGCTGACCGACCGGCTCCGGCTGCTCAGCGGTGGCCGCGGCGGGGACGAGCGGCACCGGTCGCTGCGCGCGGTGCTCGATTGGAGCCACGACCTGCTCGACGACGAGGAACGGACCGCGCTGCGCCGGCTGGGCCGGTTCGTCGGCGATTTCGATATCCCGGCGGCGTGTGCGGTGACCGGGCTGCCGGCAGCGGAGGTGGCCGACCTCGTGGGGCGGCTGGCCGACAAAAGCCTGTTGGTGCACCGGCCCGGCGGCGGCCGGTGGTCGCTGCTCGAGACGGTGCGCGCCTACGCGCTCGACAAGCTGACCGAGGCCGGCGAGCTGGGCGATGTGACCGTCCGCTACCTGCGGTGGGCCGTCGACGCAGCCGCCGACATCGAGAACCGGCTGGAACACGGCGTGCCGTGGCGGGCCGGGTTTGACGCTATAGCCGACGACCTGCGCGCCGCGCTGAGCCTCGCCGACGGCGACCTCGCGGCCCCGCTGGCGCGTTCGCTCGGGCATCTGACGTTCGCCCGCCGATTCCTCACCGAGGCGCGGGGGCACTACGTCCGGGCTGCCGAATACGCGATTCATGACGCCGAGGCCGCGCGGGATCTCTGGTCTGCCGCCGGCGTCGCGCACGTCGAGTACAAGGGGCAGCTGCGCTACGAGTACGCCGTCGCCGCGGCCGAACGGGCCGCCGCGGCGGGCGATCACGGTACTCAGGCCGCGGTGCTCGCCGAGGCGGTGTCGGTGGCGACGCGATTCCCCGCGATATTCGAGCGGGACGTCGGGTTGACTGAGCTGCGGCAGGTGCTCGCCGTCGCCCACAATGTCGCCCCGTCCGGCGATCTTGCCGCAGCGGCGCAGCTCGCCGCTGCGGACGCGTGGACCGAAACACGGATGGTCGAAGTGCCGGACCCGGCGATGTTCGACGCCGCGCTCGGCGCAGCCGAGCGGGCTGACGATCCGGTGCTGATCAGCGCTGCCCTCGATGCGCTCGGGTCGGTGCAGGTGATGGGCGGGCACTTCGCGATGACGCATGTGCTGGGCTCCCGGCGGCTGGGCCTGCTGTCAAGCCTGCCCCCGCACCAGCCGCGAGCGGGTGCGGAGATCCACGACATCCTGCACATGGCGGTGGAGAACGCGATCACAGCCGGTGTGCCGACGTTCGCCCTCGAGACGGCTCGGCGCTTCGAACTCAACGAGTACGTGGCGGCGGGGCCACTGATGGTCGAGAGCAAGCCGGTGGTCGCGCTCGGACTGCTCGGTCGGTTCGACGAGGCCGTTGCCCGAGGGCAGCGGGCCCGCCAGCTGTGGGAGGACGCCGGCCGACCGCCGGCGCGGTGGCTGGCGCCGAGCATGTACTCGCTCGTGCTGTGCCATGCCCTGCGAGGTGACGCCGCGGCCGCCTCCGACTGGCGGACATTCGCCGGCGTCGAACTCGCCGGTGACCAATCGCGCAATGTCCACTTACAGGTCGGTGGGATGGCGACATTCGTCGAGGCCCGACTCTGCCTGCATTTCGGTCGATGGGACGAGGCGGCGCACCTGATCGCCGGTCTACCGGCCCAGGACAACGCGTGGTGGCAGGTGCGGCACTGGTACTTCGACGCCTACCCCTGGGCTGTCGCGGCCGAGCTCGCCGTCGCGGCCGGGCTGCCGGACGCGGCGGCCCGCCTTGCCGCGGCGGCGCCCGCAGCGCAGGAGAACCGCTGGGCAGCGGCCTGCGTCGCCCGGGCCCGGGCGCGGCTCACCGGTGATCAGGCCGATCTCGACGCCGCGTTGGGCGCCTGGGAACAGCTAGGCGCCCGCTACGAGCGCGCCTGCACGCTCGCGCTGATCCCGGGCCGACTTGACGAGGCACAAGCCGACCTCGCCGACCTCGGTGTGCCGATGCCGCACGAGCCGTAGTCGGCGTCGGCGGGCTCGTCCGACCGATCTTGTCGGTGCCTCAGCCGACCGGGCCGCGCAGCGCCAGGACGCGCTGCAGCGCGTGAATGGCCGCGCCCCGATCGAGTTGACCGTTGGCGACCGCCGCCTGGAGCGCGTCGACCGCATCCTGGCCCTGGCTGACGGAACGTGCGGAGCACAGCACGATGTCCATGCCGGCGGCCGCGGCCGCCACCGCGCGTTCACCGGTGCTGCCGAAGCTCTGCAGCGCGCCGGCCTCGATCGCGTCGGTGATCGTCACCCCCCGGAACTTGAGTCGCCCGCGCAACTCGCCGTGCACGATCCTCGGTGACAGCCCGGACGGCAGGTCCGGGTCGAGCACCGGGTAAGTCGCCCACGACGTCATGATCATGTCGACGTTGGCGTTGATGGCGTATGTAAAAGGCAACTCGTCGATGCTGCGCAGATCCGACAGGGACACGTCGAGCGTCACGGGCCCGAGATCGGTGTTCTGGGCGCGGGTCGCGGCACCGAGCCCGGGGTAGTGCTTGGCGGTTGTGACCACACCAAGCGTCTGCTGCGCGGTAATGGACGCGGCGCCGCACTCGCCGCAGAGCACTGGATCCATGCTGTACCAGCGTCCGAACTGGTCGTCGAAGTTGCCGCCTTGCCGGAAGACGTCGAGGACCGGCGCGAGGTTGCAGTTCATTTTGGCGGTCAGCAAGTTCTGCGCGGCACCGGTGCCGGCAGTCCGCGCCGTGCCAACCGGATCCGCCGCCGCGCCGATCTGCTTCTCGGAGATCCCCGGGGCTCCCGGAAGCCGCTGCACGACGCCACCCTCCTGATCGGTCATCAGGAGCAGTGGGTATCCGATGCCGCTGTCCGCCTGCGCCTGCGCCAATTGGGCGGTCACCGCTTGAATCTGACTGGGGTAGTTAGGACGGCTGATGTTCTCGCCGAAGAAGATCACCCCGCCGACCAGTCCGGCCCGGATGGCGTCGAAGAGCGCTGGCGGGGGCGTGAGCCCGGGATAGGACCAGATCACGCGCTGCCCGGCTTGTTGGGCGGCGGAAAGCCCGAACGTCTGCGCACCCATCGTCGCGCTCGCCGAACCGGTCGGCCCGGCGGCCAGCGCCCGGGCCGGCTTCATGAGCCCGGCGCCGACAAGTAGCGCCGCCCCGCCGACGAGCACACTGCGCCGGCTAACGCCTCGTTTGTCGATTTCCGGAAGCGCGTCGACACGGGTTGGAGCGCCGCCGGAACCGTCGCTAATTGCCATTGCCGTCCTCCTCGCACGGTCGGTCCCATCCGGAGTGGTCGCGTATGGAAGGTCTGTTTCGGCCGAAAACTTCGGATGGTCGGTTCTTGACCACATTGGCATAGACCAATTTGAGCGTCAAGACACGGAATCCGCTCGGCAAAGTTGCGGCGCGGATGGCACGGTCCGCCCGCCCCATCTGTTTGCACGTCTCCGCTGTCCGCGCGCGGTGACGGGGCCTCCGGAGGTCACTCCCGTGACCTCGCCGGATCGGCTAACGGCTGCGTCCCCCCGGGCCGCGACTGTCGCGGTGCACATCGGGCCGAGCCGGCGAGGTCCCCGTATTGGAGACGATCGAGTGGTGAGAATCTGTCGCGGTTCTGGCCACGTCGTTTCTCCGCGCTCAGGGCATTCCCGGCGGGTGCTATCGCGACTACCAAAACACCTATTAGTGTGCAAAGGGTGGACGCGAGTGCTGACGCCAATGTCGAGCACAGCGACGCCGACCTGCTCGCCGCGGTCCGGGCCGGTGACGACTCGGCGTACGCGGAGTTGTGGACCCGCCACCAGGCCGCAGCACGGCGAATGGCGGCGCAGGTCGCTCCGGCCCGCGACGTCGATGACCTGGTCAGTGAGAGCTATTACCGGGTGTTGCGGGTAGTCAAGGCCGGACACGGTCCGCATGACGCCTTCCGGCCATACCTGTTCAGCACGATGCGCCGGTTCGCGATCGACAAGGCGCGGTCCTACGAGCGGCGCGTGACGCTCACCGATCAGGCCGCCGATCTGGAGGCGGAGCCGGCGCCCTCCGCTGCTGACGTAGCGGCGGTCAACGCCGAACAGCATGCCGCCTGGCGGGCCTGGGCGTCACTGCCAGACGCAAGTCGTGCGGTGCTCTGGCATGTCGTCGTGGAGCGGCAGACGCCGGCCGAGATCGCGCCGATCCTTGGCACCAGCCCGAACGGCGTTACGCTGCGGGCGCGCCGGGCCAAGGAGCGACTGCGGCAAGCGTTCCTCCAACAGCACCTGGCGGCCACTGACGACCAGGAGTGCCGTGCAACGCGGCGCCAACTCGGTCCCTACATCCGCGACGCGCTGTCGAGTCGTGATCGCGCGACGGTGGATGAGCACCTCGAGCAGTGCGAGCGATGCCGGGCTGCTCTGCTTGAGGTCGACGACGTCAACAACACGCTGCGGACGGTGATCGCACCAGTCATCCTGGGCGGAGCGCTCGCGGCCGGCCATTACTTGTCTTCCGCCGGCTCCGTGGGGCACGCGACCGCGGCCAGCGGTTCCGGGCCGAATAGCGCCGCACCAAGTGGCGCCGACGCGAAGTCGAGTGGCTCGGCCGCCGGAAGCCACCGACTTTGGCACGGCGGCTCGAAGACGGCGACGTTGGCTGTTGCCGGCGCTGCGGCTGTGATTGCTGCCTTGGTAGTCATCCTCGGGGTAATCCTCGGGCCGCCGAAACACTCGCCGCGCGCGGCACCGAACCCCACCGCATCGTCCTCGCTCGGCGCCCGAGGGCCAATTACAGGCGGATCCGGAGGGGCCTCGGTCGCTACCAGCAGTCCCCACGGCACCGTCACGTCCGCTCCCGGATCTGGTGGCGCAGCACCGCGGCCGGGCGGCGCGGCACCGCGGCCGGGCGGCGCAGTACCGCGGCCGGGCGGCGCAGCCCAGACGCCGGCTGCCGGGTTATCTCAGGGAGTCGCCGCGGCGGCGGCCGGCGGGACGCCCCTGGCAGCCGCTGGACCGGCCGGAAATGCCGCACCGTCAGCGGGGCAGCAACCGGCGGCAACCAGCACGGCCCCGCCCGCCCCGGCACCGCCGCCGGCGAGCCCATCACCCGTTACCGTTCGCGAAGTCGTCGCCGTCGCCATCCCGGACCCTGCGGCATCGGTGACCTTGTCCGTGCCGACGAGGTGGACGATCGAGGCCGTCGATGCCGCCGGCATCGCGGTGACCGGCTGCACCGGGCTGCACACAACAACCGTGCGCTGCCTCAATCTCGGGGTCGGCCAGACGCTCGGGGTGCAGGTGCAAGGCATCCGAACGCCAGGCGCGGTGCTCCACGTCAGTGCAGTGGGGCTGGGTGGCGGTGTTCGCGACTACCCACTGTGATACCGGCGGTCTCGCGCGACAAACGACAGGCATCCTGAACGGTCAGTCACGGGTACGACGACCGCAAGCGACTGGGTATATACGCCGTCCGCGCCGGTTACGGTGCGACGCCGCCTCGATGCGTGGATGCTGTGAGTGTGCGACCGGGCGGCGGGGCCGCGCTCGAGGAGGAGGCGCGAGCGCGGTATCTCGACCTTGACTTCCCCGCGGCGATAGCGGCGTGGGAGCGGTCCTACGCGGCCTACCGTGCGGATGGCGACGCGGTGGGGGCGGTGCGCATGGCGCGCACGCTGGCGGGCATGCACGGTCAGATCACTGGGGATGTCGCAGTGATGAGCGGCTGGTTGGCCCGGGCGAAGACACTGCTCGCCGCCGCCGGCGACTCCGCCGAATCGGGCTGGGTGGCGCTGAACACGGCGATGTTCGAGGGTGAGCGCGCTCGTCGGCACGCGCTGCTGCACGACGCGATCGGCGTCGCGCACAGGTACCACGACACCAATCTCGAGTTCACCGCGATGGCCTACCTCGGCGCGAGCCTCGTGCACGACGATCGCACTGACGACGGCATGCCACTGCTCGACGAGGCCCTCGCCGCGGTCGTGGGGGACGAGGTAGACGACGTTTGCGCCGTCGAGGAGATCTTCTGCCAGCTGTTCGCGGCCTGCGAGTACGCGCACGACGTTCGTCGCGCGGACGAGTGGATCCGGTTGGGTGAAGCCGTCGCCGCGCGGTACCGGTTGCCGGCGGTGACCGCGTTCTGCCATACGCACTACGGCGGGGTACTCACTGCCGCCGGCCGCTGGCCGGAGGCCGACACGGCGTTGACGGAGGCCGTCCGGTTGTGGGGTCTGGGCCGCCGCACCGCGCAGCGACGAGGTGCCGCGATCCGGCTTGCGGACCTGCGCGTGCGGCAAGGCCGCATCGAGGAGGCCGAGCAGCTGCTCGCCGAGTTGACCGCCGATGCGGAGGCGGCGCTCCCACTCGCCGCGATACACCTGGCCCGCGGCGAGACGACGCGGGCGGCAGACGTGCTGGACCGCGGATTGGCGCAGCTGCCACTGGACAGCGCGGTCGCGGCACCGCTGCTCGCGATGCTCGTCGACGTGCACCTCGCGGCCGGCCACGCCGCCG
>Ga0134124_10005118_pt1 | contig 10544 bp, 5 predicted proteins | sample KB304_FD_96880 | JGI IMG/M metagenome (GOLD analysis project Ga0134124, IMG submission 96880) | Terrestrial soil microbial communities without Nitrogen fertilizer from Kellogg Biological Station, Michigan, USA - KB3-0-4 | ecosystem: Environmental > Terrestrial > Soil > Unclassified ... | reverse complement strand
TGGGCGGCCTTACAGCGGGATGGCGAGTGGCGGGGGGAAATCTGGAATCAGCGCAAGAACGGTTCGGTTTATGCCGAATGGCTGAATGTCAGCGCAGTGCGGAATCGGCGGGGCGACGTCGAACACTATGTGGCGATCTTCTCCGACATCACCGAGCGCAAGGAACGGGAGGAAATGATTACCTTCCAGGCCTTCCATGATGGCCTGACCGGACTGCCCAACCGCCTGCTGTTCAAGGATCGCCTGGAGCAGGCGCTGGCCCAGGCCAAGCGCTACAAGGTCCGGACGCCGGCCGTGATGTTCCTGGATCTGGACAAGTTCAAGCAGGTCAACGATACGCTGGGCCATGACGTCGGGGATTATTTGCTCAAGGAAGTCGCCAATCGTTTGAAGCGCTGCGTGCGCTCGGCCGATACGGTGGCCCGCCTGGGGGGCGACGAATTCACGGTCTTGTTGCCGGGCATCACCGAGGAGTCGGATGCCAATCTGGTAGCGGAAAAGATACTGGCCACCATGCGCGAGCCGATTCGCCTGGGGGCGGAGGAGCGGGTGGTGACGACCAGTATCGGCATCAGCATGTATCCCCGCGATGGCCGGGATGTCGAGACGCTGATGAAGTGCGCCGATGCCGCCATGTATCACGTCAAGGGGGCCGGGCGGGCCGGGCGCTGTTTCTTCTCGCCCGAACTGCTCGGGGCGCCTTCGCGGCGGGTCGAACTCGAGGGCCGGCTCAAGGATGCCTTCCTCAACCGCGAGTTCGTTCTGCACTACCAGCCGATCATGGATCTGCAGAGCGGCACCGTGCATGGCAAGGAGGCACTGATCCGCTGGCAAATGCCGGACGGGCAGCTGTTGTTGCCTGAGGAATTCATCGGATTGGCCGAAGAGGTCGACCTGATGAAGAAAATCGGCGAATGGGTCCTCGAAACCGCCTGCATTCAGGCCCGGCTGTGGCAGTTGGAGAACCAGGCGGTGACCGTGGCGGTGAACCTTTCGGCCAGCGAGTTCAAGCGCCCCGATCTGGCCGACGTCGTGCGCGACATCCTGCGCCGTGCCGGTCTGTCGCCGTCATTGCTCGAACTTGAGGTGGCCGAGGCGCTGGTGATGCAGGATGCCGATTATTCGCAGCGCATGTTGGGCGCCCTGGCCGATCTCGGCGTGATGCTGAGCATCGGCAATTTCGGGACCGGTTATTCCAGCCTGAGCGAGCTGCATCGGATGCCGATCCATACGATCAAGGTCGACCGCAGCCTGATTCGCGAATATCTCAACCAGGGCAAGGACCAGTCCCTGCTGACCGCGATCTTTGGCCTGGCCGCCGCGCTCGGCTTGCGGGCGGTCGCCGAGGGGGTGGAGAACCTCGAGCAACTGACGCTGCTCCACGGCTTCGAATGCAACCGTGCGCAGGGTTATCTATTCGCCCTGCCGCTGCCCGATGGCGGGCAAAAAGCCAAGAGCTGACCGGGGGCTGGCAGCCGCCTGCTTGGCGCCACAAAGACAAAGGCTGGCACTAGGGCCAGCCTTTGTCTTTGTGGTACTAGTTCTTGCCCCCGCCCTTGGCAGGCAAGCCGACGGTTTGGGGAACGCTGTGGCAGCGGTCGCAGGAAAAAAAAGTGATGAAGGCGACGCGGTCGTGACACTTGCCGCAATACTCGCCGCGGAAGATGTCGGCCATCCGGATCGGGGTACTCCCCGCCAGCGGCTTGAACGGATCGGGGTGGCAATTCGAGCAGGCCAGCCATAGTGTGTGCGAGCGATGCGGGAAGCGGACGTTCGGCATCTCCTTGGTATTGCGCATGATGATGTCGAGATCGAGGACTTCCATCTTCTCGTTGCCGGTCAGCCCGGCCCGGGGGGTGATGAGCCCGGCCTTGAGGGCGCGCATCCAGTCCGGGAAACCGTTGGCGTCGTAGGGCAGATGGCGGGTTGCCTCGTCGATATTTTGCAGTCGGCCATAGTACGGATTGTTTTCGTCGAGCAGGCGAACATTGTCGATCGCCCGGCGCGCCACGGGCTGGTTGCTGCGCTCCGTCGTGCCGTCCGCGGCCGGTGCCGAACCGGGAGCCTCGCTGGCGGCCGGACGCAGGAAGGCGAGCTGGAGCGTTTCGGCGGGCGATTGGCCGGCGAAGGCGAGGGCGGCCAGACTCAGGCCGAGCCCGAAGGCCAGACGCACTCGGCCGGCTTGAGGCGAGTTGATGAACAGCGGGCGAATGGTCTAACTCCTGAACAGTCGGCGCATGAAGTGGCCGACGAAACCGGTCAATGGCTTGCTTCTGGCCGGGCAGCTGCCAGGCGGAACGGAGGGCGTCTCGAGCGGCGCCCGGCCGGCCAGTTGTTCCTGCAACAGCTGTTCTGCACCTTCGGCCAGGGGCTCCACCTGATAACGCGCCGCCAGATCCGGGTCGTCGAGCAATTCGTCGCGTTTGCTCAGGGCTGACTTCAGGGCGAGGCGAAGTGCCCCGGCTTTCACTGGCTTGGCGATGAGGCGGAAAATCTGGCCCTGATTGATCAGTTGGCAAACCAGTGCGGTGTCCGAGGTTTCGGTCAGGACGATGCTGACGATCTGCGGATGTTGGCGTTTGAGCAGGCAGAGCAGGTGGGTGAGGTCCATCGAGCCGAGTTTGCGGGCGGCGAGGATGACGCCGATATCGTCATTCTGCAGCGCTTTGAAGGCATCGACCGGCGTCGTGACGTGGATCACTTCCGCCAGGTCGCCGGCGCTCATCTCGACGGCCGAATGAATCGCCTCGTCATCGTCGAGGACCAGGATCTTGGCCAGGCGGCTGGCCGGCATTTCATTGACCGACGGCACCGGCGGGATCGCGGACTGGCCCTTGGCGATGGCAACCGCTTGCGCCACGATCGACGGCAGTTCCTCGACATCCCACGGCTTGGTGACGAAGCGGAAAATTTCCGACTCGTTGACCGAACGAATCGCCGACTGCAAATCGGAATACCCGGTGAGCAGGATGCGGATGGCCCGCGGGGTCAGCGTCTTGACCTCGTTCAGAAAGTCGACGCCGCTCATCTCCGGCATCCGCTGGTCGCTGATCACGACATCGAATTCGTCGGCGCGGATCAGTTCCAGCGCTTCGCGGCCGCTCTGCGCGGTGACGACGTGAAACTCCTTTTTCAGCAGCCAGGAGAGGGCGCGCAGGATGCAGGGTTCGTCGTCGACACAGAGTACCCGGCCTTTCGGAGCATGATGGCTCGTCGGCATGGTGATGGATAGCGATGTGGCAGACATGGAGATGACCTTGCTTGGCGGCGATTGCATTAGCGTACCCTCACGGCGTCGGGCGCGTCGACCGGCAGTGTGACGGTAAAGCACGTTCCTTGACCCGCTCGGGTAGTGACGGAGATATGGCCGCCATGATTGCGAACGATATCCTGGGCGATGGCGAGGCCGAGTCCGGTTCCCTCGCCCTGGGGCTTGGTGGTGAAATAGGTGTCGAAAATATACGGCAGGACATGCTCGGGAATGCCGGTGCCATCGTCGGAAACTTCAATGACCACCTGGCTGCCGGAAAGTGCCGTTCGAATTCGGATCTCGCCCTGCTCGGGAATGGCCTGGGCGGCATTGGTGATCAGATTCAGGAAAACCTGGTTCAGTTGCGACGGGTTGCAGGCAATCGCCGGGATGTCACCCCATTGCTCGACGATTCGTATGCCTGATGGGATCGAACTGCGGGCGATATAGATCACCGTTTTCAAGGTCTTGTTGATGTCGGTGCGGATCACCTTGCTGCGGTCCAGGTGCGTGAAGTTCCTGAGGTTCTCGACCAGTTCCCGCATTTGCTCGAGTCCGCCCTGGACGTCGCGCAGCATGTGGCGAATTTCGCCCAGCCCTTCGTGAGCGGCGGGCTGCGGCCGATCGAGTTCCGCGAGGGCCGCGATGGCGAGGCGGATATTGTTGTGCGAAAAGGCGATCGGGGTATTCAGCTGATGTGAAACGCCGGCCACCAATTGACCCAGGGAGGCCATTTTCTCGGCTTGCGCCAGCTGTTGTTGCGACAGCTTCTTGTCGTCGGCCTGCTGGCGGATGATGCGGTCGGCCCGATAGACGATGAGATAAAGCGCCGAAAACAAGGCGCCCATGGCCCCCGCGATCAGGAAGGCGAGGCGAATCTCGGTTTCGTGAATTTCGGCAAGGAAAGGGGTGGCATCCGAGTAGATTTCGAAGACCCCGGCCGGCGCGCTGCTGCCATCCTCATATTGGGGAATATAGCTTTGAATCAGATCGCGGTTTTCAACGACTTGTTCGAAAGCGCTGAATTTTTCCTTGTGCACCAGTTCCGTCCGCGTCAGGCCTTCGAGCGCGCCGAGAAAACCCGGGTTGTTACGTTTGTCTTCGCCGATCTGCGCCAGTTCGGACGAGTAAATGGTGCGCCCGTGAAGATCGTAGACCTTGATCTTGTACGTCGTGCTGCCGCGCATCAGGGCCAGGACGTCGCGGTGGATTTCCGGAATTTGAGAAAGTAGTTTCAGTTCCGGGGTGGTGCGCAGGACGGAATCTTTCAGAAGAACTGAAAAATGGCGTTGCCAGAGCGTGTTGGCGAACACCCGGGTGACGTTTACGTTGTTCGATTCCTGCTGTTGTAGCATTCTGGAAATGGCTATTTCCCTGTAATACATGCCCAAGGCCGTCCCGGCCGCAACGATGAATACGAGGCTGGTCAGGGTAAAGTGACGAACCAGACGGAACTGCATTTAAGGGCTTTCCAAGGAATTCGATACCAAATTGAGGCATAATTTATTACCTAAGTAATAACGCACGCTTCGTGCCAGCATTTGCAGCTGGCGAGAAACATGCCAAGGAGAGGGAGAGGGGCCATGACGCAAGTTCGATCGCTCGCCCGGCGTACCGCCGTTATCGTTACCTTGCTTGCGTTCCTCGTTTTTGGGGGCTTGGGCTGGTCTTACCTGCAAAACCTCAAGGAGGTCAGGCAGCATGCGGCGAGTGTCGTCGGCCAAGGTTTCGCCTTGCGCGTGGTCGAACGATTCCATGAAACGGTGGGCCCGGTTTTCATGCTCGCCTCCCTGGTTCAGCGGAGTCCCGACGGGCTGTCGAACTTCGATGCCGCGGCGGCCGAACTGATCTACGAGTTTCCGCTGATTCGGGCCCTGGAGCTGGCTCCCGGCGGGGTGGTCACGATCGTCTATCCGCTGACTGGCAACGAAGCGATTGTCGGCCATGACCTGCTCAAGGACAGGGAACGCAACAAGGAAGCCCATACCGCACTGGTCAAGCGCCAGATGACCTTGGCCGGTCCCTTTGAGCTGAAGCAGGGGGGGCTGGGGGCGGTGGCCCGTTATCCCATCTTCGTGCGCGGCGTGAAGGGCAAGAGCAGCTTCTGGGGGTTTTCCATTGCCGTGATCAACGTTCCGGAGCTGTTGGCCATCGCCGGCGAGATGGAACTTGAACGGGCCGGCTACGACTACAGCCTGTGCCGCGTTCCCCCGGGCGAGAGCCAGTGCAAGGCTTTTGCCCGCCAAGGCAAGACAGTGAGCGACGATTCGGTCGTGGTGCGGATCGGCCTCCCCAACAACAACTGGTTGCTTTCACTGGCCCCGCCGGCGGGCTGGATTTCGCCCTTCGAGCGGATGCTCGTCCTCGGGCTGGTCCTGATCGCGGCGCTGGCCGTAGGCGCCGCCCAGTTCCTGTTGCTGGTCCGGGCGTCGGAGGCGCAGGCTTAATTTCGCCGGCCAGCCAGCGGGATCGGCGGGCTGGCCAGAGCGATCTCGACACAGGGCTTGGGCAGCGTGAAACGCGGCGTGCGGCGCAGCAACTCTTCGAACTGACTGGCCGGCAGCGGACGCGAAAAGTAGTAGCCCTGCAAGATGTCCACCGACACTTCGCGCAGCAAGCTGACCTGCTCGAGGTCTTCGACGCCTTCGGCAATGATGTGGAAGCCCAGGGTGTGGCCCATGGCGACGATGGCCTTGATGATGGCGCTGGCATTGTCGTCGCCGACGGCATCCATGACGAAACTGCGATCGATCTTCAGGGTGTCGAGCGGGAACTGCTTGAGATAGCTCAGGCTGGAGTAACCGGTGCCGAAGTCGTCGATCGAGAGGTTGATGCCGAGATCCTTGATCTGGTTCAGCGTGCGGATGCCCAGTTCGCTGTCGTGCATGACGGCGCTTTCGGTCAGCTCGATTTCGAGATAGCGCGGATCGAAATTCGTGTCGCGGAGGATTTTCCGGATATCGTCGATCAGCTTGTCGTCGGCGAGCTGGATGGCTGAGAGATTGACGGCGACGAACAGCTCTTCGCCGGTCTGCTCGCGCCAGCGCTGGTTTTCTTCGCAGGCTTTTCTGAGCACCCACTGACCGATCGGACGGATGAGCTGGGTTTCTTCCATCAGCGGAATGAAGACCGCCGGGCTGACCGTTCCCAACTCGTCGGAATGCCAGCGCAGCAGGGCCTCGGCACCGGCGATCCGGCCACTTTTCGCGCAGATCAGCGGCTGGAAGAAGACCGAGAGTTCGCCGCGATCGAGGGCGTGGTGGAGCCGGCTTTCGATGCGCATGCGTTCGGCCGAGCGGGCATTCATTTCCTGCTGGAAGAAGCGGAAAGCGTTGCCGCCCTGCTCGATGGCCACGTACATGGCCGAGTCGGCGCTGCTGATCAGGCCTTCGAAGGTGTCGGCATCATCCGGGAAGAGGCTGATGCCGATGCTGGCCGAGAGATGAATCTCGTGATTGTCGATGGTGATCGGTTTGCGCAAGCGGCGCTGGCAGGCGGTGGCCATGGCAGCGGCATCGCTGGCCGCCTCGACATTGTTGATGATGATGGCGAATTCGTCGCCGCCCAGGCGACACAGGCTGTCGCCGGGCGCCATGCAGGCTTTTAGCCGGCCGGTCGCTTCGACCAGCAGGCGATCGCCGGCGGCATGTCCCATCGTGTCGTTGAAAATCTTGAAGCGGTCGAGGTCGAGCGTCAGCAGGGCGACCTTGGTCTGCCGGGCGCGGGCTTGTTCGGTGGCGTGGCGCAGCTGATCGTGGAACAGGATGCGGTTGGGGAGGGCGGTCAGCGCGTCGAAATGGGAGAGGAAGACCAGGCGATTCTCGATTTCCTTGCGCTTCGTGAGGTCCGAAAAGACGGCCACATAGTTGCTGATCGTCCCGTCCGCCTGGCGGGCGACGCTGATGTTCAGCCACTCCGGATAGAGTTCGCCGTTCTTGCGCCGATTCTCGATTTCGCCGCGCCATTCGCCGTCGCTGCTCAGGGTTTCCCACATTTCGCGATAGAACGTGGCTTCCTGCCGACCCGAACTGAGCAGGTTGGGGTTTTTCCCGATCACTTCGTCCGGGGTATAGCCGGTCACTGCCGAGAAGGTCTTGTTGACCATCAGGATGCGGTTCTTGGCATCGGTGATGATGATGCCTTCGGCGCTGTTCTCGAAAACGCGCGCCGCCAACTCGAGCTGTTCGGCGGCGGCCTGGCGGAGCGCCTCCGCGTACATGCTCTCCAGCGCATGGGAGAGGTTGTTGGCGAGGTCTTCGATCAGTTGCTTGTCGTTGCTGCTGAAGGCATCGAGGCTGACATCGAGGATGCCGATATGGCCGACTGCCTGGCCCTGCCGACGGAGCGGGAGACTGATGTAGGCCTGCAGACCGTTAGTGGTCAGTTGCTTGACCAGCGGGCTGGCAAAGCAGTCCTCGACGCTGCAGTACAGCGGGCTGTCGGCGACGCCGCCGGGGCTGCTGCGCCGGCTGTCGATAACTTCCTGGATCAGGCTTTCCTGGGTCCGGCAGTTCTCGGAGATCAAGAGCTGCTGGTCGCTGGCCAGATGGACCCAGGCAATCGGGAACTTGCCGCTCTGGCAGAGCAGGTCGGCGACAAAGCTTAACAGTCGGGCGGGTTCCCGGATGCGGACGATGGCCTGGTTGGCGTCACTGAGCAGCGTGAGCAGGCGGTTGAGCTGGGCAACCTGCTGCTCGGCCTGCTTGCGTTCGGTGATGTCGAGCAGAATGCCGACGATGCCGCCGACGCCGCCGTCGGTTTGATGGAATACCGCTTTATGGAACAGGACTTCACGCGCCTCGCCGTTGGCGTTGCTGACCGAGCTTTCGTAGCTTTGATGGCCGCCGGCGACCAGCAGATCCATGTCGGCGCGGTGGTGCATGTAGGCCAAAGGCGGCGATTCGAGATCGAACACCGACTTGCCCGAGATTTCCGCGCGCTTGACGCCGATGTATTTCTCATAGGAACTGTTGACCCCGATGAAGCGCCCTTTGGTGTCCTTGAAATACAGGGGGCCGGGAATCGCATCGATCAGTTGTTCCAGGAAATGCAGATGTTCTCGCAGGCGCAGGTCGAGTTGCTCCTGCGCGGTGACATCCTGTCCGAATTCGAGAATGTACTCGGGGTCGCCGGCTTCGCCGAGCAGGGCGGTCTTGCGCAATTTGACCCAGCGGCCGGCCTGGCCCGGCATGGTCAGGTGCTCGAGCGGGATTTCCTGCGGTGCCAGGCTGCTGACGACTTCGTCATCGCTCTGGTTGAGGCGGTCGGCAAGATTGCGCTCGTAGATTTCATCGTTGCTGCGCCCGATCAGGGTCTGCCGGGTGCGTCCCAGAATCTCTTCGCCGGAGCGATTGATCCGGGCGATTCGCCGATCACCGGCCCGTTTCAGAACAATCATGCCGGGAATGTGTTCGAAAATGCTGTCGAGCAGGCGATGCGAGCGTTCCAGCATCTTTTCGGCTTCCTGGCGGCCGGCGATTTCCTGTTCCAGCGCATCTTTCTCGTTATCGAGAAGCCGGGTGTGGCGGCGAACTTCCTGGGCGAGCAGCGCCGGGCGCTTCAGCAGTTGGAGGTTGATGGCATACAGGGCCAGGCTGCCCAAGATCAGATAGATCCAGGCGGCCAGGCCGCTACCGTAAGGAACGCTGGTGGCGGGGGCGATATCGAAGTGGAGCTGGCTGTCGGCGGTGAGCCGGATGTCCTTGCTGGCCGCGATCGTGCCACCGTCCGGGATGTTGTCGAACAGCATCGTTCCGGGAACTTGCCTATTCAGCGTGTGTTGGACGCGGATAGTCAGGCCTTCGCCGTTCAGTTCGGAAAACTGGGTGATCTGGGCCAGCATCGTGAACGGGATGGCGATGCCGACCGAACCCCAGAAGCGGGTGCGGCCTTCCGGCGAGCGGTTGGCCAGGGTCTGGGTGACGACCAGCTGGTGTCCGCGGACACTGATCGTCGGCTCGCCGAGCGGCGCCGGGTGTTGCCAGACGGCCGGGGCGGGCAGCGATTGCGTCGGGAAGTTGCCGGGAACGCCGTTGCTGCGGGTGATCACGATCGGCGCCACGCCGTCCGGCGCAATTTCGATAATGGTCGCCGGTCCGACGATTTTCAGGACGCTGGCCACGGTTCTCGTGAGCTGGGGAATATCCTGTTCGCGGAAGCCGTCGGCCAGGACGGTCGTTACGGCAATCGCCTGGCTCAGGGCATTGGCGATGCGCTGGCCGTAGATTTCGGCGTGGTGCGTCGCCCGCTTATCGAGCTCGGCGCTGAAACTGTGTTGCTGCTGGAAAAGATAGATGCCGACCGGCGCCACGAAAAGTAGCGTGATCCCCGCCGCGGAAAGGTAGGCAGCCTCCCTGGCACGCTGCGCTACAACTTGCCAAACACTCATCCTCATCCCCTGGTCGCAACTGATTATTCCCCCGGCTTTGCCGCCGGTGTCTTCGTTACGCAAGATGAGTGCCAATAGTCGCTTAGTGCGTTGTTTTTTCGTCCTTCAATGGGTGAAAGGCGCGATTGATATAGGCGACGATCGACTGCACATCGCGCTCGCGGAGCACCGATTTCCAGGCCGGCATCGAGGTGTTGGGCAGCCCTTCGCGGATGGCGTGGCTGATGCTCTGGCGGGTAGCTGTGGTCATGAAGGCCGGGTCGCGCAGGTTGCGCGGGTGCGGCTCCATGAACTTGCCGATCCAGTTCTGACCCATCCCGTCGGCGCCGTGGCAGAACGCGCAGTTCTGCTGGAAGAGTCTTTCGCCACGGCGCTCCAGAGGATTCATGCCGGCCACCTTGGGTGGGATTTCGTGCAGGGCGTATGGACTGGCACTCGCCATGGTGTCGATCTTGGGCGGGTTGGCCAAAGAAAAATTGTTGCGCGGGAAGGAGAGGGCACGCGAGTCCCAGGTGATCTCGTCCTCGGTCGGAGCGCCCCGGTCGTGGCAGCTGACGCAGCTGGACAGGTAGAGGCGCTTGCCCGCGCTCTCTTCCTCGGTCAGATTTTCCCAGGGACGGGAAAGCGGTATCTCGCCTTTGGCAAACGGGAAGGCCGCACGGTAGCGTTCATGCTCCGGCCAGCCATTTTCCACAGTGTGGTAGGCCGTATTGTCGGCCTTGCGCCGGACGAACTCGTCGACCACGAATTCGGCTACGGCTTGCATCTCCTGCGGGCTCAGGATGCCCGCGAACGACTTCATCGCAGTACCGGGCTTGCCCTGGGCGAGGACCTCGCGAACCCGTTCGGGATTCAGGTAGGCTGGATCGGCGCGCTTGAAATCGGTGGGACGTGGCGCCAGATAAG
>Ga0134124_10005116_pt1 | contig 10546 bp, 11 predicted proteins | sample KB304_FD_96880 | JGI IMG/M metagenome (GOLD analysis project Ga0134124, IMG submission 96880) | Terrestrial soil microbial communities without Nitrogen fertilizer from Kellogg Biological Station, Michigan, USA - KB3-0-4 | ecosystem: Environmental > Terrestrial > Soil > Unclassified ... | reverse complement strand
TGCCTCGAATTCAGCCGCGTGGTCACACCGGTCCTGGATCGTCTTTACGACACCTATTCGTTCCATGTGCTGCCCTGGCTGGGCAAGCGTGTGGCCGGCGACGCCGACAGCTACCGCTACCTGGCCGAATCCATCCGCATGCACCCCGACCAGCGCACCCTGGCGGCCATGATGGAACAAGCCGGGCTGGAGGATGTCGAATACCAGAACATGGCCGCGGGCGCAGTCGCCATTCACCGCGGCTACAAGTACTAAGAACCGAGACCAGGACAGGCCATGGAGTCATGGCCCGAACCACCCAAGACCGGGTCCACCCGGCAAAAGCGCTCCGCAACATCCGGAGCAAAGCGTCTTTTGAGAGAGAAAGCTGGAGGAATCATGAAACTGTGGAAAACCTTGCTTGCGGCCGTCGTCCTCACCCTGGGGATGTTGATGGCCGTGCAATCGGCCGAAGCCGCGCGCATCGGCGGCGGACGCAGCGTGGGCGCGCAGCGCTCCATTACCCAATCGCAGCGCACGGCGCCGGCGGCTCCCCAGGCCGCGCCGGCGCAAACCGCGCCCCAGCCGCAGGTGCAGCAAGCGCCCAACCGCTGGCTGGCCCCCCTCGCCGGTCTCGCTGCCGGGCTGGGCCTGGGCTGGCTGTTCGCGCACAGCGGGGCCTCATTCGGCCCGCTGCTCATGCTCATGGCCGTGCTGTTCATCGGCTACATGCTCTTGCGCATGCTGTCGCGACCGCGCCAGCCGAGCGGCCACGCAGGATATACGGGTGCCTACGACCGGCGCCCGGCCAACTATGCGGGCCTGGGCAATGAGACCGTGGCGGCGCCGCCGCCTTCGCAGCTCCCCGGCAGCGACTGGGGCGGCCACGCCCAGGCGCTGCCTGCGGCGCCGGCCATTCCTCCCGGCTTCGACGCGGCCGGCTTCCTCAAGCAGGCCAAGTTGAACTTCATCCACCTGCAGGAAGCCAACGACCGCGGCGACCTGGACGCACTGCGCGACGTCACCACCGACGCGCTGTTCGATTCGCTGGCGGCCGACCTGCGCGCGCGCGGCGGAATGACGCAACACACGGACGTGGTGACCCTGGACGCGACACTGCTGGAAGTCACCACCGAGAACAACGCGCACTGGGCCAGCGTGAAATTCGCCGGGCAGATCCGCGAGCAGGCGGGCGCCGTGCCCACGCCTTTCGCTGAAGTGTGGCACCTCACCAAGCCCGTCGATGGCGGCAGCGGCTGGCTGATCGCGGGCATCGAGCAAATTTCCTGAGCCGGTCCTTGAGCACCTCGGACTCCACGCCGAACTACGCGAGCGGCGGCGACGCAAGCCGCGGCGACCCAAGCAGCGGCATGGGCGCCGGCACGGCGCGCGGCACGTTCGGGCTGCAGCGTCTGCCTGGCCAGGGGGCGGCGCAGGCCCTCAACCACGTGCTGCGCCAGCAGCACTGGGCGGCCGAGCGCCTGAAGCCCTTTGCCGGCCGCAGCGTGGAATTCCGCGCCGCGCCCCTGCCGCCCCTGCGCCTGGTGGTGCGCGAGGATGGATTGGTGGAAGCGTGGGACGGCGGGGACGCGGGCGCAGCCAACGCAGACCTCACCGTCATCCTCAAGCCCGGCGCCCTGCCGCATCTGCTGCGCCAGGACGACGCCGCGCGGCAGAAGCTCATGCGCGAAATCGAGCTCTCGGGCCCGGCCGACCTCGCCCACGTGGTGCAGGACCTGGCGCGTGACCTGCGCTGGGATTTTGAAGAAGACCTGTCACGGGTGTTCGGCGACGCCCTGGCCCACCGCATGGCCGAAACCGGCCGCAAGCTGTTCGCCTTCCAGCAGGAAGCCACCGACCGCCTGCTGCGCAACGTGGCCGAATACTGGACCGAAGAAAATCCACGCTTGGTAAGCCGCGTCCAGCTCGAAATCTTCGCCGCGCAAGCAGCCAAGCTGGAAGAGGAGCTGGGCCGCCTGGAAGGCCGGGTAGCGCGTCTCCAGCGTTCGTAATCCCCCCTCCCTGGCCGGTAGGCCAAGGCGTCGTTTAAGGGTCGGCGCCAGTCGTCCGGACCACGGGACCGAACTGCTTCTTGCGAGTATGCACTTTGTATGGTACATGTACCGTATACGGTACATGAATGAGCGATCAAAGTCCGCGCAAAATCGATTTGGTCTTTTACCGGACCTCCATGGGCAACGAACCTGTGCTGGAGTGGCTGAAGAGCCTCACCACCGCTGAACGGAAGGAAATCGGCCGCGATCTCATGCGAGCGCAGTGGCGGTGGCCGGTCGGCATGCCGCTGTGCCGGCCGATGGGAGAGGGCCTGTGGGAAGTGCGGAGTACCTTGTCCGCGGACCGCATCGCCCGGGTGCTTTTCTGCGCGCATCGCGGCCAGTTGGTGGCGTTGCATGGCTTCATTAAGAAAACGCAAAGAACTTCGCCTGCAGATCTGCATCTGGCCAAAAAACGAATGAAGGATGTCACGTCGTCATGAGCAAGAAGAAACGCCATTCCCACATTGGCAGCAAGCTGGACGATTTCCTCAACAAGGAAGGCCAGTTGGAGGAATTGCAAACCCAGGCGGTCAAGGAAGTCGTCGCTTGGCAGCTTGAAAAAGCCATGACCGAACGTGGTCTTTCAAAAGCCGGCTTGGCCAAGGCCATGCACACCAGCCGCACACAAGTCGATCGGCTGCTCGATCCCTCCAGCGACGTGACGCTGTCCAGCCTGCAACGCGCCGCTGCCTTAGTCGGCCGTCAGATCAAACTAGAACTGGTTTGACGCGGGCCAAGTCGCGTAAAGTTGCTGCGGAATTCCCCTGACTAAGCGGCAACTCCAATCGCGCATAGTTAGTAATGGTGCGAGGTAAAAAGTGCCAGACAAAGCGCATGCTGGGCACTCTGGTACATTTGCAGACCTTTTCGTTCCAAACACCGCTAAATCCTTACTGTGTCGCGTTTTTTCCGCCTGCTGCGCATCATTCTAGTGGCCTGGCGCTTCGGCCTGGACGAATTCGCCGTGGTCGCAAGCGAGAGTCGTTGGGGCTGGGCGGTGCGCATCCTGCCCGCCCTGCGCCGCCCGCTGCCCACGCCGCGCGCCGTGCGCCTGCGCGAGGCGCTGGAGACGCTGGGGCCGATTTTCGTTAAATTCGGCCAGGTGCTGTCCACCCGCCGCGACCTGCTGCCGGCAGACTTGGCCGAGGAACTGGCCAAGCTGCAGGACCAGGTGCCGCCCTTCCCCTCGGCGCAGGCGCGCGAGGAAATCCAGAAGGCTTTCGGTCGGCCGGTGGAGGCCGTGTATGCCAAGTTCGAGGCCGACCCGGTGGCAAGCGCCTCCATCGCCCAGGTGCACTTCGCCGTGCTGCCCGACGGCACCCAGGCCGCGGTCAAAATCCTGCGGCCCGGCATGGGGCCGGTGATCGCCCGCGACCTGGCGCTCATGGACACCGCGGCGCTGCTGGTGGAGCGGCTGTGGGCCGACGGCAAGCGCATGAAGCCGCGCGAGGTGGTGGCTGAGTTCGCGCGCCACCTCAACGACGAGCTGGACCTGATGCGCGAGGCCGCCAACGCCAGCCAGCTCCGGCGCAACTTCGACCGCTCGCCTCTCCTGGCCGTGCCCGAGGTGTACTGGGACTTCTGCGCCACCAACGTCATGACCATGCAGCGCATGCACGGCGTGCCCATCAGCCAGGTGGAGCGCTTGCGCGCCGCCGGCGTGGACATCGCCGCCCTGGCGCGCGCCGGGGTGGAAATCTTCTTCACCCAGGTATTCCGCGACGGCTTTTTCCACGCCGACATGCACCCCGGCAACATCCTGGTCTCTATCGCCCCCGAGGACCGCGGCCGCTACATCGCCCTCGACTTCGGCATCATGGGCACGCTGACGGAAATCGACAAAAGTTACCTGGCACAAAATTTTTTGGCGTTTTTCAACCGGGACTACAAGCGGGTAGCGGAAGTACATTTGGAGTCGGGGTGGGTGCCGCCGAATACGCGCGTGGACGAGCTTGAAACAGCGATACGGTCAGTATGCGAACCAATATTTGACAGGCCGCTTAGAGAAATTAAGTTCGGGAACGTACTGCTTAGGTTGTTCCAAACGTCGCGAAGGTTCGGCGTGGAAATACAGCCACAGCTAACGATGTTGCAGAAGACCCTGCTAAACATTGAAGGACTGGGACGAGACCTGGACCCTGAACTGGACCTGTGGAAGACCGCCAAGCCGTTTTTAGAGAAATGGATGAGCGATCAGATCGGTTGGCGTGCCCTGCTGCGGAACGTGAAGCAGGAGGCACCAAGATGGGCAAAACTCTTGCCGCAAATCCCCAGGTTGGCGCACAAGGTGCTGGCAGATGAGAACCTGGGGGAGATGCACAAGACGCTGCAGCAATTGCTGGCCCAGGAACGATATAAAAATGGCGTGCTTGGGGTGATCGCTGGCTTGCTTGCGGCATTATTGCTCTGGCAAGTAGCTATGCTGCTCTTGTTTTAGGTCTTTTTTCTCGTTGCCCTCTCCCGCCCCGGCGAAGCGTCGTGCCAAGGCAACGGCACGGCGTAGCCGGGGCACTGCAGCGCCTTCGCTGCTCCGTTGCCTTGGAGCTACGCTTCGGCGCTGCACCCCTCTCCCTGAGGGCGAGGGGCTAAGTCTCGCGGGTTTTTCGCCCTTCCCGCGGAGCGGGAAGCCTCCTTGTCAGGTGAATAAACCCCCGTAGCGCGCTACACTTCGCGTTAATTTGCCCCCGTCAAGGTCCGGCCATGCTCCTCTGGTTCGTTATTATTTATTGGATCGTTTCGGTCGGTATTGGCCTCTGGGCAGGCACCCTGGTGAAGAACTCCAAGGACTTCGCCGTGGCCGGGCGAGCACTTCCCATGTATGTCGTTACCGCCACCGTGTTCGCCACCTGGTTCGGTTCGGAAACAGTGCTCGGTATCCCGGCAACTTTTCTCCGGGAAGGGCTGGGTGGCGTTGTGGCCGACCCGTTCGGGGCATCCATGTGCCTCATCTTGGTGGGCCTGTTCTTCGCCCGCCCGCTGTACCGCATGAACCTCCTCACCATCGGCGACTTCTACCGCAACAAGTTCGGCCGCACCGTGGAGGCCATGACCACCATCTGCATCGTGCTGTCTTATCTCGGCTGGGTGGCGGCGCAGATTTCGGCCCTGGGGCTGGTGTTCAACGTGGTGTCGGGCGGCTCGATGTCGCAGTCCACCGGCATGATGGTGGGGGCGGCCACGGTGCTGGTCTACACCATGTGGGGCGGCATGTGGTCGGTGGCCATCACCGACTTCCTGCAGATGATCATCATCGTGGTGGGCATGCTGTACATCGGGTGGGACGTGAGCCAGCTCGCCGGTGGAGTGGGCCCGGTGGTGCGGCACGCCATCGACGCCGGCAAGTTTTCCAACTTCTTCCCCGAGGCCAGCCTGGCCGGGGTGCTGGGCTTTCTCGCCGCGGCCGTGACCATGATGCTGGGCTCCATTCCGCAGCAGGACGTGTTCCAGCGCGTGGCCTCCTCGAAGAACGAGACCATCGCCGGGCGCTCGGCGGTGCTGGGCGGGGCCATGTACTTCTGCTTCGCCTTCATCCCCATGTTCCTCGCCTACTCGGCCACGCTCATCGACCCGGGCATGGTGGACAAGCTCATCAACGGCGACAAGCAGTCGCAGCTCATCCTGCCCAACATGATCCTCGCGCATGCGCCAGTGTTCGCGCAGGTGATGTTTTTCGGCGCGCTGCTGTCGGCCATCAAGAGCTGCGCCAGCGCGACGCTGCTCGCGCCCTCGGTCACCTTCACGGAGAACATCCTCAAGCCCAACCTGAAGCACCTCTCCGACAAGCAGTTGCTGCGCATGATGCGCGTGGTGGTGCTGTGCTTCACCGCCATGGTGACGCTGTTCGCGCTGAACTCCAACCTGTCGATCTACAAAATGGTGGAGAACGCCTACAAGATCACCCTGGTGGCGGCGTTCGTGCCGCTTGCCTTCGGCCTGTACTGGAAGCGCGCCAGCCAGCTCGGGGCGCTGCTCGCCATCATGCTGGGGCTGGTGGTGTGGATCGGCATGGAAGTGACGGCGCCGGACGCCGCCTGCCCGCCGCAGCTCGCGGGCCTGATCGCCTCGCTCATCGGCATGCTGGTGGGCTCGCTGGTGTCGCAGGGCAAGGAGGTGCCGGTGCAAGAGCCGGGGCACCGTGCCGCCCATTCCGCGGCGCATCACGCTGCCCACGCCGGCGTGGCGCAGGATCACGCGGCGCGTTGACTGGGTTCGAGGGCGGCGGGCACACAACCTAGTAGCGCAGCTCCGAGCGCACGGCCGGCACTTCGCTAATCAAGGATTCCACCGACACGTCCTCGTAGTCGAGTTCATAGTCATCGTCGAACACGTCCAGCTCATCGGCGTCCTCGAACGCCTGGGTATCGCGTTTCATTCGCATCTCCCGTAGGTGCGCCCGGTGATCGGGCCAATTCAGTCTGCGCCGGGCCTCGGCCCGGCCGTATGCTGAAAAAGGGGGCAACTCTCCCCCAATTGCTTTCACTTGCCCTCTCCCAAGCGGTCTAGTCAGGCCACCGGCAGGACGGACGTGCGAGAATTTGTTCATGCAACGGGAGCTTTCCGCCGCAGTGTCGCCCGCGCCGCCCTCATCGCCCTCATCACCCTCATCACCCTTGGCGCGCCAACTGGCGGCGGCCTACCTGCTGCTGGTGGTCTACGCCAGCCTGCATCCCTTTTCGGGCTGGTCCGACCCCGGCCTCTCGCCCTTGGCCTGGGTGGGCGCGGCCTGGCCGCGCTACTGGACCCTGTTCGACCTGGGCGCCAACGTGCTCGGGTACTTTCCCTTGGGGTTCCTGGGCGTTCTGGCGCTGGCACCGCGGGCGCGGGGCGCGGCGGCGGTGCTGACGGTGTTCGTGGCCGGTACGCTGCTTTCGGCCGTGCTGGAATCGCTGCAGACCTATCTGCCCAGCCGCGTGGCCTCCAACGTGGTCTGGATCAGCAACGCGCTGGGCGCGTTGGCCGGGGCGCTGGCCGGGGCCGCCGCCGCGGCGCCACTGCTGCGCCGCCACGGCCTGCAGGCGCTGCGCCACCGCGCCTTTCATTCGGGCAGCGCCATCGATTTCGGCCTGCTGTTGCTCGGGCTGTGGATGTTCGCCCTGCTCAATCCGGAGACGCTGCTGTTCGGCAACGGCGACCTGCGCAGCCTGTTCCAGGTGGCCGACGGGGAGCACCATCCGGCCGAGGTGTTCATCCGCTTCGAAGCGGCGGTGGCCGCGGCCAATATCCTGGCCGTGGGCCAGCTCGCCGCGGCGCTGATGCGCCCTGGGCAGCCGGTGCGGGTAGTGTTGCTCCTGTTGCTGCTGGCGGCCTGTGCCGTGCGCGCTTTCGCCTTCGCCATGCTGTTCAGTCCGCAGGACTTCATGCTGTGGGCCACGCCCGGGGCGCTGTTCGGCATCGGCGCCGGCACGCTGCTCGCCATACTGGCGGTGGGGTTGCCGGGGCCGGTGCGGCTGGCGCTGGCCGGCCTCGCCCTCATGGCCGCCACGGCCATTGTCAATTTCGCGCCGGGCAATCCCTACCTGCGGTCTTCGCTGGCGGCGTGGCCACAGGGCCAGTTCCTGCATTTCAACGGACTCACCTGGCTGGTGTCGGTGTTGTGGCCTTTCGCTGCGCTCGCCTATGTCATCTGGCTGGCCGGCGCGGGCGGCCGCCGGGCCGCGCAGGCGGGCGGGGTATAATTGCCCTTTCGCCGCTCAGTACGAAACCGCGGTATCGAAACCGCGGTACGAAACTGAGGTACGAACATGCGGCGAGCACCTCTCCTTATCACCGCATCTCCTTTTTTACGGAATCCGGGCGGACTCGCACAATGAGCTATTACAAGCATCACGTGTTCTTCTGCTGCAACCAGCGCACCAACGGCGAAGCCTGCTGCAACGACCATGGCGCCAACGAAATCCGCGACTACGCCAAAAAGAAAATCAAGGAGCTCAAGCTCTCGGGCGAAGGCAAGGTGCGCATCAACCAGGCCGGCTGCCTGGACCGCTGCGAAGAAGGCCCGGTGATCGTGGTGTACCCCGAGGAAGTCTGGTACACCTACGTGGACAAGTCGGACATCGACGAAATCATTTCCGAGCACCTGGAAAACGGCCGTCCGGTGGAACGTCTGCGCATCTAGAGGAAATATCCCCCCACTTCGGTTCGCCCTCCGCCAGGCAGTTCATATGAGTTCCAATCTGCTACGCGGGCGCGCCGAGCAAGTGTTCGTCCCCGGCGCGGCTGGCCGCATCGAAGTGGTCATCGACGCGCAGGACACGCCCGAGCCGCGCGGCATCGCCGTGGTGGCGCATCCCCATCCGCTGTACGGCGGCGCCCTGGACAACAAGGTGGCGCAGACCCTGGCGCGCGCGATGGCGGGCCTCGGCTACGTGGCCTTGCGGCCGAACTTCCGCGGCGTGGGCGAGACCGAGGGCGCGCACGACCATGGCGAGGGCGAGACCGACGACATCCTCACCGTGGTGGACTATGCGCGCGGGCGCTTTGGAGATTTATCCGTGGTGCTGGCCGGCTATTCCTTCGGCGCGCACGTGCAGACCCAGGCCGCCGCGCGGCTGGTCGGGAAAGGCACGCCGCCGGAACGCCTGGTGCTGGTGGCGACGGCGGCCGGGTTTGTGAGCGGGGGGCGGGCTTACAAACCGGTGTCCGTGGCCGCCAATACCCTGGTGATCCACGGCGAAGAGGACACCACTGTTCCGCTGTCCAACGTGTTCGACTGGCTGCGGCCCCAGGACATTCCGGTGACGGTCATTCCCGGCACTGACCATTTCTTTCACCGCAAACTGGGCATCATCAAGTCCATCATCGTCGGTCAATGGCATTGAACGGCGCTGCCGCCCATCCGGCTGGCCGCCCCGCCGGGCCCGTGCTCGAGATGTCGGACGTGCACAAGGCCTACGGCGAGCGTGAGGTGGTGCGCGGCGTGTCCTTCTCCATCGCGCCCGGCGAGTGTTACGGCCTGCTGGGACCCAACGGAGCGGGCAAGACCACCAGCCTGCGCCTGGCCCTGGGCCTCACCGCACCGGCCTCGGGCCGCATCAGCCTGCTGGGGCATGACGTGCTCACGGATGCGCGGCGCGCCCGCCGCGGCGTGGGCGTGGTGCCCCAGATGGACAACCTCGACCCGGACTTTACCGTCAGCGAAAACCTGCTGGTGTACGGCCGCTACTTCGGGGAGAGCGACGCCGCCATCGCCGGGCGCATCCCGCAACTGCTGGATTTCGCCGGCCTGGCCGGGCGCGGCAGCACGCGCATCCAGGAGCTGTCGGGCGGCATGAAGCGGCGGCTCACCATGGCGCGCGCCCTGGTGAACGACCCGCAGGTGATTTTCATGGACGAGCCCACCACCGGGCTCGACCCCCAGGCGCGGCACCTGATCTGGGAGCGGCTCAAGACCCTGGTGGGCCAGGGCCGCACGCTGCTGCTCACCACCCACTTCATGGACGAAGCCGAGCGCCTGTGCACGCGCCTCGCCATCATGGACGAGGGCCGCATCATCGCCGAAGGCAGCCCGCGCGAACTGATCGCCAGACACATCGAGCCCGACGTGATTGAGGCCTTCGGCGACGGCGCCGCCGAGTGGGCGCGCGCCGTGGCCAGCCGCGCCTCGCGCGTGGAAATCGCCGGCGAGACGGTGTTCTGCTACACCGCCGATGCGCGCCCACTGCTGGCCGACCTCGACCAGTCACGTGATTTTCGCTACCTGCACCGCCCCGCCAACCTCGAGGACGTGTTCCTCAAGCTCACCGGCCGGGACTTGCGAGACTAGGATCGTGTCCAACTACGCCCTGCCCGTCCTCAGCCTGCGTTTCGTACCCGTATGGCGCCGCAACTTCCTTGTCTGGCGCAAGCTCGCCGTCCCCTCGGTGCTGGGCAACCTCGCCGACCCCATGATTTACATGCTGGGGCTGGGCTATGGCCTGGGGTCGCTGCTGCCCTCGGTGGCCGGGGTATCGTACGTGGCCTTCCTCGCCGCCGGCACGGTGTGCTTCTCCACCACCAACAGCGCCACGTTCGAGACCCTGTACTCGGGCTTCTCGCGCATGCACGTGCAGCGGACCTGGGACGCCATCATGAACGCGCCGGTGGCCCTGGACGACGTGGTGCTGGCCGAGTTGCTGTGGGCCACGGCCAAGGCGTTTCTTTCCGGCCTGGCCATCCTGGTGGTGGTGTGGGCCATGGGCCTGTCGCAATCGCCGCTGTCGCTGTGGGCGCTGGCCGTGGTGGTGCTGGTGGGGCTATGCTTCTCCAGCCTCGGGCTGGTCATCACCGCGCTCGCGCCCAGCTATGATTTCTTCATGTACTACTTCACCCTGGTCATCACGCCCATGAGCATGCTGTGCGGGGTGTTCTTCCCCATGGACCAGCTGCCGCCACTGCTGCAGCACATCGCCATGCTGCTGCCGCTGGCGCACGCCACGCTGCTGGTGCGGCCGCTGCTGCTGGGCAACGTGCCGGATCACATCCTGCTGCATGTCATGGTGCTGCTGGCCTATGCCGTCGCAGGCTTCTACGCC
>Ga0134124_10005115_pt1 | contig 10546 bp, 20 predicted proteins | sample KB304_FD_96880 | JGI IMG/M metagenome (GOLD analysis project Ga0134124, IMG submission 96880) | Terrestrial soil microbial communities without Nitrogen fertilizer from Kellogg Biological Station, Michigan, USA - KB3-0-4 | ecosystem: Environmental > Terrestrial > Soil > Unclassified ... | reverse complement strand
TTTTCCGCATATTGCGGCGTCTTGTAACCCACCCACGTTTTGCAGCGAGTGATCGTTTACGGTTAACCTTTTTCTTTTTCTTTTTCGGTTTTTCTGGTGGCGGTTCTTCTCCTCTCAGTTCCTTAATTATTTCCTGTTGTTCGGATTTACTCGCCCTCCACCAACGCGGCCAAAATTCCTTGTATTGATCCTCGCTGATTAGTTCCCGCTTAAATGCAAAATCCAAATTAGATGGAGTTTTTTTGCGCCGTTGAATCATAATGCAGGGCCATCCTTTCTACTGGCCATGAAACGATCACAGCATCCTTATCGGCTAGAAACCAGTATCCACGTTTTTCACCAATTTTGATCCATGATATATCCGCTTTTAGCCAACGGAGTGCATTACACATTTGAGAGAATTTTAATTTTAGGTCTGTGTAAACGTGGAATCCGTTTTCTGTTTTTTGGATCATAATATTTTTCGCCTTGTAGATGTTAACCAGCAATTGTATCTGATCCTCAATCTGGGTATCTATATCCAGAATCAGGTAGTGTAGTTTGCTCCCCGGTACTCGGCTTGTTGTCCCCAGGGCGAATTTCCATTTGTATTTCTCTGGGTGTTTCATCATTGTTGTCAATTCCTTTATTATCCGTTTCGCCTTCTCCTTGGTTATTTTTGTTTTCTTCATTTTTAATCTCCTCAAATGGAAGTTTTGGCTGTTTGTCGTTTGCTCCGAAATTAAAACTGGTCATAATGTACAAGACCTCCTGGGATATTCTGTAACATGTTCCTTGATAAAATGGAAATCGCTTATTGGTTGTGGTGCATGTTTCATCCAATATTCAACCTCTTCTTTTGTTACACGGGAATAATCAACACGTGCAAAAATTCCATCCCAACTATCATAACGCCAATTCCAGAGAAGCGGTTGACATAAGCACTCCCATAACCCATTTGACTTCCAACGCCGGTTAAATGGACCTATCATAGTTTTCTCCATTGGTGTTTATTAGGTTTAGAATATTTACAACCGCGGACAGGGCAGATAAAAAACTCTGTGACCCGCCCGCGGCTGTTCACCAACACAGCATCAATCAGGAGTCTATTGTGTTTTGAGCATTTATACCGTGAACAGATGTTGCCAGAGAACAACTTCACCTGTTCACGGAACATATAAACCACCTCCTTTCAGATTCCAACGTCCTTGCGTTGGGGTTCGTTTAGCAGGGTGAGTAATTTTTCACACACCTCGCGGAGTGAGCGACGGTCAATTATAGATTGACCAAGCGCAGTAGTGACCTGCACGCCCTGCGGTACAATCTTCACCAGTGCGGTAAATTCCTTACCATTCACCAGTTGCAGCGCGATTAGGTTACTATTAAGATCCACGTTTCTTCGCCTCCTGTTTTACTTCGGCTCGGATTTGATTTTTATTGGTGTGGGAATCCGTTTCAAGGAAAAGAAGGAACTCTTTTCCTACCCACTTCTGTTCGTCATCACCAAAAACATCAGCGAGTATATCCAGGTTGGGGTTTGAGATTCTCAGATTCCAGAGGTATGTGGCACCGGCGAATGCAATCTTGAGGCTCAAAACATCTGGTGCTGACTTGTTGAAACTGTCCGGTTCCATCCTTGCGGAGAGAATGTTTGCGGTGCGTTTATCAAAATTGACATTCTCAATTTTAAGGTATGGAATACCTCCACTTCCACCGCTGCTGCGGCGACGACCTTGACTTTGTCCTTGTTGTGCTGGTGATGTCTGTCCTCGTGGAATCATTTCTCTATCTCCTTTTTCGTTTTGTAAGTCCACGCATATTCCATGAAGGCGACCACAAACATCGCAATACACCTTCCCGTAGCAGTAAACGACCCCTTGCGTGGGTTCTGGTTCGCCTCTGCATTCATCGCAAAAACATTCTGGTCCGTGGTTATTCAATATGTTTTACGTACACCTCACCTCCATATGTTCCTGCCCTATATGGAAGATCTAATCTTTTTATTTCTTTGTTTAGGTTTACGGCGAAACAGGTGTGTGGGTGTTTTACGCCATTCATTTTTGGGAGTTTTCGTAGGCGCATAGCTTCGCCAGGTTGTAGTTTGGAGGTTTCAAGAATGTGCATAACTTCTGACCATTCTGCGGTTTCTCGGACAAGACCTCTCATCTTGCCCAATACTTGAGATGACTTTATTTTTTCCCAGGCCATGTTAATGTGTTCTCCTTGGTTTTCTCATCGCCTTACGAGCGATGGATTCTGTTGAAACAGGCGGGACTACGTGGCCATTACGGGTATTAAAACTACGGCACCAATCCGTAATCGCATTGTAGTTTGTCCGCCTTTTGGTTTTTGTTACTGGTTTATTAGGTATATTATAAACGGGTTCCGGTTTCACATTTGAGTGAAACGGTGCCGAAAATAATCGTTTAATCCAGGTTAAAGGTCTGATATTCATAACACCAATTTTGCTCCGTTCTTCCCAAGCGCCGGGCTTAGGTCGAATAAAATTTTCGTCCATGTTCTTTCATCTTGGCTTTTTAGGACGACGGCAACTTTTTTTATAAGCACCATCGGTGTTGAGTGCTGCTGTTCACCCATGAGATCACAAACCCATCTTGATTCCTCCTTTGTTAGGTTATATGGAAGCATGAAACTGCCGTTACTCTGGAAAACAGGCGTAGTGATATTTATCTTACTCCACCTGTGTACTGCATCCAGAATCGCCTTCTCATTATCCAAAATATATTGGATGCAAATAAAGCGCCGCAAGAAACCATTTTCATTCCACCCTGTGTAATGCTGACCAAACATGGAGGGTGTCATACCGGCAAGTACCATGGCGCGCGCAGGCATAATAGGTATAGCGGAATCCTCATGCGAAAAATGGCGAAGTCCTTCCTCAACAAATTGTTTGAGGTGAGATTCAATGTTTTGTGCCGTCGCGGGATTCCTTGCATATAGTTTTTCCAGTTCGCCAAACACCATAGACTTGTATCGTCCATCTAACACCATATCTCTTACCGACTTCATACTCCTAATGTTTATATCCGAAGTACACAAGGCATCGTTATACCTTTCTAAGCTGTAGAGCATTGTTGTCTTGAGTTGACCAGGTGGCGCTGTAACCAAAATTCCTCCACGTTCACTCCATGGAGATTCAACCATCCAACTGGCATGGGCGGCGTGGATAAAAGAAAGAAGGGACGATACCGGGAGATGGGTCGGTTTTACCGCCAGACTTGGAAGGATAGTCCGGTTCCGACCTGGAGCCGACCTGGTTCCGACCTGGCCCGACCGGCCCGCACCCGGAGCCGCTCCAGGATACACTGTATGGGGCTGTTGAGGACTCTTTTTTCTTTTTTGTGCACGCATAAGGCTTTTTTTTTCGACTGAGATTGTAATCCTTTCTTGTAACTAACAACGACGTGCAATTGTAGTTGTTGAGATTCCTTTTGTAAACCACTTTGGAATATATTTTTGCACAGTGCATACAATGTCGTTTTACAATCTCACGCGAAATTGTCCTTTGACTTGGTTTTTGCTGCACGCTAAACTTGTGCTGCGTTGAGTTACGATTTTATGGCGAAAAAAAATACCAAAAAACAAGAAAGCGGATTTATCGAACGACCGGCCGACGATGAACCCGTAGGCCGCAAAAAAAGAATTGCCTTGAAAGTGGACGAAGGTGGTGACGTTCTCTGGGATCAAGTAGAACCAGAGGAAAAAGCAAGCGTGATCGCTGCGCTGCTCGGTGATTCTGATGCACAGCAGGCATTTTCCGCAATTGCAGCAGAACAACCAGAGGCGGCGATTTCTGGTGGTTGGAACAACGATGACGCGGCATTTATCCTGAATGCTTTTTCGTTGCTCAATTGCTGGGCGTTCCAGCGGATGAAAGTGGACAAGGATATCGCTACCGCTTGCACAGCGTTTACCCCAGAGCAGCACGCAACCCTTGACCCACGCGGCGCGAAGCTGCTCAACAAATGGTTGCCTGGTGACTTTCTATACAAGGATGAAATTATGTTCCTTGGTGCGCTGTCCCAGATTGTCATGCTACAATTACAGACCGCAATGTCGGCTATGCGGGAACGTCACGGCGCAATTGTTGAAGGAACAGAGGCGCAACCTGTCAATGGACACGCTAAGGAGGTTGCGTGAGTAACATCATTTGTTGTGGTCGTCGCGAGGAAGGTAAAACTTCTCTTGCAATTGCCATCGCAAAACAACGGCACGCCGCGGTGATTGCATTTGATCCTCGTGCAATGATCGTTGGTGTGCCGGTGTACGGTGTTGACGACCTGGAGGAGGTGATCGCCGATGGGGCTTGGCGTGAGCATGTGATTTGCTACCGTTTTGATTCTGGAGACATTGACACCGAACTTGAGGAAATGTGTGAGTTCCTTTTCCCTCCTAGGTTTACAAAAGGTGCATTCGCGTTGGTGATAGATGAGGCTGGTAGCCAGAAAATCCAAACGTTCCACAAAATCCATCCAGCCTTGGATCGTGCGGTGCGTCAGCACCCTACACGTCCACCAGAGTATGCGGTAACAATTATCCAAACTTCTCACCGACTTGCCGATTTCCATGGTGCCTCAAAATCCTTAATGGATGAATTATACATATTTAATACCTCTTCACCACGCGACATTGAGGCGCTTGAAGATCACACACAGATGCCGGACCTTGTGGAGATTGTCCGAGTGTTACCAAAACACCATTGTGTTCGGTATCTGTATGCACGCCAAGAGGAAGGTGTTGCACAATATGAGGTCTGGGATAAACCAGAAGAATGGTATATTCCAGCAACCTCACATTCCGGAGTTTTGTCTGCTGAGGACGAAAACAACAAGGAGGAAGAAAATGCCAACCACGCCGCCGAAATATGAAGGTCCTTTTGAATCCCAAGAAGAGGAAGATGCGGCATACGCAAGATCGAAACATATCCGCGCCAGAATCCGACGGGAGGAAGAGGAGGAGGCGGAAGCTAAACGCCTCGAAGAGGAAAAGAAAAACAAAGGCAAAAAAAAGGCGTCAGAATTTCCACTTTGCGACTAAGGAGAAGTAACCATGCACTGGAAGACGGCAATGTATCTTGGGATCGGCGTTGCGCTCGGTCTCGCGCTTAACAACACGATTGGTGGATTCGCCAATCCCCTGCTAGCCAACCTCAAGTTGAGTGTGGCTGTAAACGCCTAAGGAGGCGACCGTGAAACCGATGCACTTTGTTGTAACCGGATTTGTGGCGCTGTATGCGGGACTCCTGATCCGTTCGGCGCTGAAAAATTATCTCAATGTCAGCCTCTGAAAATAAATCGCCTAAGGATGCCCACGAGGAGTGGAAGGACTCACTTGAGATTCGCGCAAGTGAGCACTCCTCACGGCGCAATTATAGTATTTTAGGCATCCTGTTATTGCTGGCGTTTGTTCTGACTAGAGATTAACCAAAAACCCTTGGCCGGGAAAACTTAGGAGAATGAAAACGTGGCTTCTCGCAAAAGTCTTAGCGAAATTTACCGCCCAGTTGGACCGAAAGCTATCCAGCTAGGCATTCCATGGGCGTCAGGAGGTCAGGCTGCAATCTCGCAAGCAATTGACCTATCCCTGCCGATCCGTGGGATTCGCGTGGTCTTTAAGGGTCGTTTGGTGATCGCCGGTGCTGATATGACAAGCGCCAACCCTGAAGGTCTGTTGAATCTCATTTCCAATATCAGCATTCTCGGAACGAATGCCCGACAAAAAGGAAACCTTACCCTGTGGAGTATGGACCTTGCGACGGCGTGGGTTCTTGGACATATGTTCGGATTGTCGAAGAATTATTTTTCGATTGTCCGTGCTGGTGTTGAAACCATCGTCCCCGTCCCCACTACGCCGTTTCCACCCGTGGGTGCAACTGGTTATGGTTCTGTAACGCAGGCGACGTATGATTGGAGAATCGTCTGCGACCTTCCGTTCCATCCGTTTGAAAACAACGCCTACGGAAAAATGCCTCTCACGATTCCTGGCTTCCTAGTGCGGAACGAGGAGTGGAAAGATTCACTCCAAGTTCAGATGACCTTCGGCGCGCAAGCAAACGGCGCCGCTGGTGTTCTGGGAACTGGTGCTGGTGCAACCACGTTTACTTTCACCGCATTCGGGTCAGGTGCTGGAACCCCAACCATCGACCTGTACTCCCTGCCGATCGTCATGGGCTTGGATCTAAAAGATCAGGTCCTGCCTGGCGTTCTGTCCCGAGTAACTACTCCTATTTCAACCGTTCTGCAATCCGCTGGCAATAACGTGCCGCTGCTCAACATGCAGAAACAACCGACGCCTCGTGTGTTCCTGAAAGTAGGAACCTCAACCGTGACGCCGGCTTTTGCAACTTTGAGTGACACCAATGTTACCACATTGGGAATCCTGCTCGGCGGAAACCGGAACGTAAGGAACGTGGTGGATATTTTCGCCCACAAACAGCAGCAGCAGGACGTGTATGACCGCTTCGCCATTCAGGGTTACAACCTGATGGACTTTATCGAAAGCGGCAATCCGGACTCTGCTTATCCCGGCCAGGACATTGGAGACGGTGCGACTTTCCAGTTAATCGGAAACGTAACCGGTGTTGCCAATGGTTTTGGATTGGTTGTGCAGGAACAGATGCTGCACATTCCAACCGGACCGCTGTACACGTTCTAAATTCGCCCCTCGCGGAGCGAAAGGTGGTGGCGGCCTCCCATAAGCGCCATGGAACGCCACCACCGCAACCTTTTGATATAGGAGAACGGAAATGGCAAACGTAGGATCACTTACCCTAGAAAATCCTTTTACCACTACGCCAACGGATGCTTCGGCTGCTTCTACCGATGTATCTGGAGACACTTCGTGGTTGTCCGGCCTGGCTGGAATTTTTTCTTCCGTCGGAACGGCAATCGGCAGCACCTATCGTGCAATCAATACACAAACTACACCGATAGCCCCGGTGTACAACCCAGCTACTGGGGCGTATCAGGTTTACAATCCCTCAACCGGTCAGTATTCCGTCCAACCTGCACCGACAACGATTGCGGGTATCAGTCCTAACACCTTGCTACTGATCGGCGGGGCGATTCTACTGATAGTCCTTCTAAAGAAATAACGGAGGTGGATTGTGTACCTAGCAAAAGAACGGTCTCCAAATGAGTTGGTGTATAGTCCACCACGCCCATCACCTGGTGTGATTATCAATACGACTCCTGAGAAATATCCCGTTCCCACCTCCATAGCACCTGCGCCGCCTGTAAGTTCAGGTTCTTCGCAACCAGTAAACATGGCGTCAACAGGGTCTGGTGGAGGAGCGTTAAGTGGTATTGCTGATTTATTTGGCGGTGGTTCTGGTGGATTTTTTGCAGACGGAACACACACCGACACCGCCGTATCACCAGATCAACCAGTTTCCACGAACAGCAACGGCGCCTTGCTTGTAGTTGCGGCCGCCGCAGCTTGGTTCTTTTTCAGGAGATAACATGGACCGGAAAACTCTTGGTTATATTCTTCTTGGTGGTGCTGTGGCTGTGTGGGCTTTCAGTTATTACCAGGAAAAACAATTGTTGTCAAGTGGCGAGATTACAGCCGACCAGACCTTGACGTTATCTGATCGCCTATTTTCTCCTGCTGGCGTAGCCGCCGGATTCGGCGCATATTTTCTCTCAAAGGCGTACAGGTGAAATACCAAGACCTAAATACGTTTGTGGTGCCGGGAAACAAATATGTCGTTTCCTTTAACTGGTCGGATTATACAGGCGCCATTCCGACGGAGGATTTGCAAAATACAACCGCAGCATTTCTTGGATTGATTTCTAATCCGGTTGTTAGGATAAACGGAACCTTCGGTGGAAGTATCGACCTAGAATTTACTGCACAGTTCACCACCACACTGGCGATAATTGTGCAGACCGTTTTGTCCGCCTGGAATGAATTGTACCCATCAACCAGCATGACTTATATTCAGGCGTGCGATGCACCATGTGGTCTTGTTTCAGAATCCGATTGTAGCATCAACAATATTGGCGCCTGTTTTTCGGATGTCAAAAGTGTAGGCTATATAGCCATTGCAATTTTGGCGCTGATCGTTGTGGTGAAGCTAACATGACCATTGTCGCTATTGTTTTCGCCGTCGGCCTGCTGTACTTCGGGGCTAGTGCTCTCCTTGGCACAGGCGAACTAGGGGGTGGCGGAACGGCCCCGTCATCCCCTATTGACGAAAACTTGCCGAATCCTGGTATTGTTACAGGGGTGTCTATGTCCATACAAACCGATCCGAGTACCTGGCCAGGTGGTGATAACATTTGGAATATTTGCCGAGCGATTGCGTTTGCAGAAGGTGCAAACATTCCCGGCAGCGTCCCAGATCGCCTAAACAATCCTGGTGATATTTCGGATGGTGCAAATGTGTTCGGAGCGGAGCATCATTCAGGCTCCAATGTAACCTTTTTTCCAGACAAGGAAACTGGTTGGTCGTGGCTGTATGAAAAAATCAGTAACGCCGTTTATGGTAGGTCGCACGTCTATCTCCCGTCAATGACGTGGACACAATTCGCCCAGAAATACGCCGGGAACTGGGAGGCGTGGGTTAGCAATGTGACCACGTATCTTGGTGTTGATCCAAACTCCACATTGTCCCAGTACACAGGTTTTGGAGGCTGATAATGCATATCCCAGTAAAGGCTGGTCGCCTTGCGACCGGTTCATACCTAGAAAATTCACCGATTGACGGTAATGTTTTTCGTCGGTCGAAACAAGGAAGGTTGACGCCTGCAACTGTTGGTGGATTAAAAATGCCTGATAATCGAATGAACACGGTTTATGGCAATCCACTTTCCGACCAATACGACGTATCAACCCAGGTAGAGGTTGCAGCAAGAACCTCAGTTGGTAGATTCCATGTCGGACAGAACAAGGTGAGCGTGCTGCATTCACCCACGGGGAATGTTCCACTCATTCAACCTCACGAAAAAGGTTCTACGCTGCGACGTAAGATTGTTCCGGTTGACAAGCGGCAGTTCGGCGCCGGCGTTGACAACGAAGCTGACACGGCATTCCATAGGAATCCGGAAGCGGTTCACGCAAGACCAACTCCAGTGAGCGCAATTGCTGGCGAAAAAACGGCTGCAAAAAGTTTCCACAGTAACAGCAACCTGTGGATAGATCCTAACAATTCCTTTTATAAAGGTGTCACCACGCCAGGAACTGGTCGCACAGGTCTTGGTAGATGGGGGACAACTAAAACGGGGGTGGTGTAATGAGCGTATTCAGCAACTACAATCCTCAGAAAGCTGGCGGTGTTTTACAACAGGCTAAGCCAGCAGTTGCGGTGTATCCATGGGTACCTAACAAGCAAACATCGCCTGGTACTTTCAACCGACTTGTGACACCTACAGAACGTGGAAATTGGTTTTTGCGTCAACCCGGTGCAACACCAAAAGGACCGAATGGTAATTGCGGCTGCAATCAGGCTGCGCTGAACGGAGGCAAAAAGTGATTCTAGTTGGCCAACAAACGCCTGTTAGGTTTCAGCGGGTATTCAATTGCCCGACAAGAATCTCTATCCAGGTCCTTGGTCCTGCGACAATCACGTTATCCCGTGAACAAGGTGAAGCATCAAACCCTGGAGACGGAATACAGTTGACGCAAGGCAATACTTCTAACCCATCGCAACCATACGAAACCTGGTGGAAGGGTGAGCTGTGGTTTAAATCATCAGCAGCAAATGCTCCGTTTGTTTTGCTGATCCTAGTGGAGGGACAATGAAGCGATTTTTTTCCTTAGTAACAACCGTAGCCCTGCTTTCCCTGTTATCGTTTGCGGATATAAACGTCAGGGCGAGTGGTCCTTATATCGACCTAGCCAGAGGTGCAAACTGGAGTGGGTCCGGTGTAGGCGGTTTCAATAACACCTATATTTTTTCTCCACAATCTGCGGAGCAAGGTGTTTGCGTTTATGTTTACAACAATGACGCCGTAAACGGCTACACTCCAAATTTTATCGTATTCCAAACTGGCGACCAGTCCGTTAATACATACACCGGTAACACCAGTAAATGGATCCAGCTATTAGCAACTGGGACTTTATCAATTCCAGCATCCGGGTCGGTTCAATTCTTCTTCAAAACAACCGGTGCAGCCTCAGTTGCAATCCAATCTGGCGGTGGCGCGGTAAATACTGGAACCGTCGACCTGCTTGCGGTACAAACACAACAAGGTTGTGGTCAGAGAGTAAACACTCCTGCGTCTTGCACCAACACCAAAAGTGTTTCCGTTGCCACGGCGACTACTGGTGTTATATTGGCGAATACTGGTTCGCCAACCTCCATCCACGTTTGCTCCTATCAGTTATTGATAGGTGGACCTGCTGCTGCTGTAACCACATCAACCGGTGCTTTCAAACAAGGTACAGGAGCCGCATGTGGAACAGGAACGGTAACAATATTTTCGTTTCCAAATGGTAACGGTACGGCGCAGCAATTCACAATGCCTGCCGGGTATGGGGAAATTTTCGAGGTCGGACCGTCAATCAATTTATGTTACACGGATGGTGGGACGACAAACGGAAC
>Ga0134124_10005114_pt1 | contig 10546 bp, 9 predicted proteins | sample KB304_FD_96880 | JGI IMG/M metagenome (GOLD analysis project Ga0134124, IMG submission 96880) | Terrestrial soil microbial communities without Nitrogen fertilizer from Kellogg Biological Station, Michigan, USA - KB3-0-4 | ecosystem: Environmental > Terrestrial > Soil > Unclassified ... | reverse complement strand
TTTGAGGCAAGGCTGGCGAGATTAGAAATCCCGTAACCGCGAGAATCAAAGTTATTAACGCGAGCAAAAGCTTTGAGCTGGGCGGGATCGACTTCATAAGCACCTCCTTCGGGTTGGAGACTCCTCTGCCGCTTAGTGGGGCGGCAATCGGGGAGAGTGCTTCAGACTATTCAGGGAGAGATTCGGATTTGCCGGGCATAATAGATCGGTTTTCGTCGTTTGTGTAGGTTTTTAATTCAAACTCACTTCTCTGAAATCTCGGCAATGGTCAATCCTAGAGCCTCAACGACTTTCTTGAGAGTCATGTAGCCCACACTCGCGTCGCCATTTCGGATCTTCGAGACGGTCATCACTCCCACACCAGCCTTTTCTGCCACAGCTTTATTGGTCAGGCGGCGAGCCCCCATCGCGGCATTAATGAGATCGGTTCGGTAGGGCGGATCCTTGCTCACTTGTTTCTGCTGTACGGAATCAGTTCGCAACAGAGCGTAGCACGAAGATATTGTTTGGATCAATACTATATAAATCGATTTGAATCCCATAGGAATAACCCCGCATGGTAAACGATTCGTTACCGGAGTTGATTTTCGCTTTTGTCCGGCGTGTGGACCCGCCCCACCGTTACGCGGAGGTGTGTTGGGTTGTCAATTGTGCAGTTTCCTTTTTTGGAGTCCATTAGGATGGCAAGGAGTCCAGAACCGCTCGGGGACTTCGTTCGCCGAATTCGGAATAAGAAGGGTCTCTCGTTGACCGATGTGGCAAAGCAAAGCGCCCGTTTTGGACCACCCATAGCGGCAAGCTATGTCAGTAAAATCGAGAACGACCCAAACCGGAAGCCGACAGCCGTTGCTCTCAGGGCGCTAGCGCATGGCCTCGGCGTTCCAGCAGAAGATTTGCTCGCACGCGCGGCTGGACTTGTCGATCCCGGCGACAAATCTGAGGAACTTCATCTGCTTTCAAGGTTCAGAGAGTTGTCGACTGAACGAAGAGTTGATGTTTTAAAGATGGTAGACATGTGGCATTCGGAAGAGACTCCACGCCGAACTCCACGACGCAAATCGGCATAGTAGTGGCCCCTCATCCCGTAAAGGCACCACTCAATAGTATTACGCAGCTCTTCAGACCCACCACTCTGAACGAAAGCGGGTGTATGCGTGCGTGCTGAGTCTCGATCAAAACGCAGGAAATTAAATCATAAGAGATTAGACTTTCTTGATGATTGGCAATACCGGATTTTTAAGGTAGTTGTCTTCATCATCTTTGTCGTGTACTCGTTACAGTTCCTCGACGATAAAATTCATTTTAGTAAACCGCTCGGAGCGATATGGCGTTATTTCAGAAGTTGACCGTGATGTACTTGGGATTCTTTCCAGGATGCCATCGCCGTAGATCTGGTAAAGCTTCAGGTCGTCCATGTGGACATAACCAATGTGACAGCCGCAGGTGTTGTTAGTGCAGGGTCGATCGTGAAGTACCGTATCTAAATTATCGTCGTAGATATTCCCTATGGTTTGCTGGATGAAGTGACAGCGCCGTATCGATCCATCGCCGTACACCGAGATTACTGATTCTCCACAACGACACGCCCGTCCAAGACTCGGATGATTCTGGTTGTTAATCGGGAACAACGCATCGATCGTCGCGAAACGTTCGATATCTTCACTGTTGTAATAATCCGGGTCGCGCTTGTAGGCATTGATCCAGAGATAAACGCTTGGCGGAAGCTCGCTGCGCAGCGCTTCGATCTCAGCTGCATGTTCCTTCAAACCTACTACGCCAACACTGAATCGTACTCCGCGCCGCTGCAACTCCAGGCAGCGCGCTACGAAACGCGCACGCAAAACTTCGGTCGGATGAAATGTGGTCCATAACGCGAGCTTGAGCTTGTCGCAGTCGTCTACCCAATCCAAACTACAGGAGAGATTTGTTTGAATAGCGGCCTTCCGCACATGCGGCATGTTAGTCAGTCGCACCAGGGCCTGCTGGTAACGTTTACGAATCAGAGCTTCGCCCCACGGCGTGAAGAGAATGGAAATGTTGTCAGAGGTGCGACTGCTTACCCATGAGACGAAATGGTTCAGCGCACGCTCGTCCTCCCTGTGTTCCGAAGCTGTCTCCGAATTTTTCGCAAACGGGCAGTACTCACACCCGTAGTTACAACTGGAGAGTGGGCCACGATATAGGATTGACAGATCCATCTTCGCTCAACGCAGCTCGTAGTTCTTGATCAAACCGTGCACCTTCGTCGAATACAACCACGGACCAATTGCGTCTGACAGCTCGAGTCCGGCTTCAGTAAGTTTCAAAGTATGCGAGTCAGTGGTGGCAAGGCCTTCAGATGACAACTCGGCGAGCTGCGGGAAGTCTTCAATCATATCGGAACCAAAACGCTGCAAATAAGAGACTGGCTCGATCCCATCTGCACGCAATAATGATTTGATTAAAAAACGACGACGCTCTTCATCCGGTGACAGGCAGAACCCATAGTCTACTAACGTAAAATTCGCACACTTACTATAGCTTTCGATGATCCCATGAATTCCATTTACACCGACTGCATATTCGCTCGAATAGTGCAGCTTGCGTGTATAAGACCGCGCACCACACCCGAGTCCAAGCATGCCGTCATCCTGGCAACAGTAAACCGCGTCCTCTCGAATAGCGGCGCGCCTGGATCGGAACATCCTCATCGACACCTGTTCATAACCTGAGCTCAAGAGTAACGCTCTCCCTTCGCGGTAACAGGCGAGCCGAACGTCGTCCCATTCTTTTGGATGACGACTCATACCTGTCAACGGCCTGACGTAAAGGGGATACAAATAAAGCTCCTCTGGTTCAAAGCGAAGTGCTGATTGAAGTGACGCACGCCAACTATCGACTGTTTGACCCGGCAATCCGTACATGAGATCGAGGTTTAGCACCGGAAAACCAAGCTTTCGAATGCGTTCGATTGAATGCTCGACAGTCATGGTTCTTTGCGAACGGCCGGCGGCGCAAACTTCCGCTTCAACAAAACTTTGCACGCCAATGCTGATGCGATCGACGCCACGTTCTCGCAACACTCGCAATCTCGCTTCATCCGCGGTTTGCGGCGAGGTCTCGCAGGAGGCCGGAATCTGAGCGGACTGGCAATCGAATATGTTCTCCGCGATATTGAACAAACTCTCCAGCTCCGCCGCTTCAAGAAACGTTGGTGTGCCGCCACCAATCACCAGACGCGCAAAACGAACGCCTTCACCGAGTGCGCGCCTTACCTCAACTGCCTGCCTTCGCAGCGCTTCGAGGTAAGCGGTAATCATGTTTTCGTTTGGATTAGCCGTAGTAAAGAGATTGCAAAATCCACAACGCATCTCACAGAAAGGTACGTGCAGATATAAGAACAACGATTCTTTGTTTTCGGTGGACCAGACGTCTTCCAGTCGTACCGGAACGTCGAGAGGACGATAGGCGGTCTTATGCGGATATGAGTACGCATAAGAGACATAGGGCGACTGCCACAGGTTTTGTGCGCGGCTGATCATTTTGGAATCTGGTCGAGAAGAACTTCGGTATACGGTACAGTCCAGATCACTTCATGCGCGGCGCGGTGCCCTACGTATCCTTCCTCTCCATAGGCGGTGCCATGGTCCGAGCAAACAATAGCCAGCACCGGTGCGCGTCTTTGCATTGCTGCAAACAGCGACGGCAATTGACTGTCGACATAAACTAGCGCCGCCGCGTGTGACTCCAGACTATCGCGCGTCGAACCCGGTACGAAAATGCAGTTGGGTTGATGCAATGCTGCGACATTGATGAAGAGAAATGTACGGCGTTCGAGCGGTATGGCTTCGATTAGTTTTACGGCGAGTCTTACTTGATTCTCGGTCGAATGTACGTCAGTAACCCCCATGCTGTGGTCCCAGTGACTTTGATCGAAGAGACTGGGTAACACATTGCCCAACGGATTCTGCTTGTTGAAGAACCCGGTTCCGCCGATGCACAACGTCGCGTAGCCTTTACACGACAAGCCGCTGACAATATCAGCTTCGTCAAAGATGCATGTCTCGTCCGTTATTGTCGCACTGCCTTCAAAGTGTGCTGCAAACAGTCGCGGATGTGGACCAGGCGTGGCGGGCGTTGGGAGGAATCCCGCGAAGAAGGAGTGATGCGCAGCGTAAGTGAAACTGGCAGGCGAATGACGTTTTTCCCAACCAGTCTCCGGCAGGATTCTCGCAAGATTGGGAGTAAGTCCCGCCAGAAATGCCTCCTGTGCGACGTCATAACGCAACGTGTCGAGCGTGATAAATAGAATGTCGACTTTGCCGACTAATCGACGAGCGTCAAGCATAATAAGATTTCGATCTCAGTCTCGTAAGTGTCTTTCCCGTTGCATAACACATCTGGGAGCAGGTCGCCGAAAGCGTTGACCTCGAGCACCTGATGATGTCGAAAGTCAGGAGAGACCCTAACATCAATGCCGGCGTACAGACTCCCGGGAAAACAAGTTGTCATCACTTCCTCACAGGTGCGTTGAATTCCCGCCCAACCAACATTCCCAATCTTCTGCAACACCTTTTCAAGACTGCCGCGACCCCCCAGCAAGTGGAGATTGGTCATCGGATGCCGTCCCAAACGAACAACCGAATGCATTGCCCGCCGCCCAATGACAACGAGACGTAAATCAAAAGTTCTGCCATCAATTCCTGCTTTCGGCAACCATCGCTCGACGTACACTCGGTGACGACACAACTCATCAACCAGTGCTGCAATCTCATCAACATCCTGATAAAGACGAATGCGACGCGAGTTATAGAGGTGTAACTCGTTGCCCTGCTTCTGGACCTCCACTGTAGTTGTCGCCCGATGTTTGAAGCCGTTGGTCTGATACGCAATCACTCCCGAAGCACTCGATCCATGTGCGGGCTTAATAAATACGCGAGCGCAGCCGGTGTCCGTCATTCGGTGGCGCAGATCGGCAAAACTCTCGATCTCACCCAACCCCTCGGCAATCGGAACGCTGTGATCTCGCAAAAGCGCCTGACAACGCGGCTTATCAAACATCACCGCAATGTCGTCAAAGCTATTCATCAGAAAACAGTCCGGAAGTTGCGACTCGACGATCCGCAACGCCTTACATAAACCGAGATACCACTGGCGCGGATACAGAATCCGGCCACGTTCAAACCCGAGCCTCTCAATTTCCTTATGCGTGATACTGGCGAAGTGTTCATCCTGAGCAGCCTCACATCCGGCATGAAGTAAGGCGCGTTCCGTCTCAAAATCTTTGCCCGGAGAATCAACACGCACAACCGTCTCGGCTGAAATGAGATCGGTAATGATTGTCTTTTCACTAAGTAAGTCGATAAAGGAAACAACTCTCGCAGCCCGTTTCCCGACGCGAGACAGCGCGGTTTGAAAAAGTTGAGTACGCCGGCTCCCGGGTACGCCAATCAACAAAGTGGGAACCGAAGCACGCGGCAAACTATTCAGCGACTGCGACGTATCGATCGCCATCATACTCCTCAGGATCCTCTTGCTCGCTGGCGTCCACCTTTATTCCCAGAGTTTCTAATTTCGACACCATCTCGTCTGAACAATAGTGGTGATGCAGATCGAGGAACTCCAGGTTTTTGATACCGGGACTGGCTAACAACGCCGCGGCTCCGTTGTCGCAGAGAGTGCCAAGCGACAGATCGAGGACACGCAAGCGTTCCAGCAACGGGCTATACGACACGGCTGCGGCGATAGCATCGGCGAGTAGACTGTCACGCAAACCCAGATAGCGGAGTTTAGGAAAGAGCTTGCCGGAGAGTATCGGGGCCAGGTCAACCATTTCGGTATTGGCTCCATAACCGTCGTCCCCAAGCCAGAGCTCGAGATGCTCTAATTCAGGTAACGATGACGACGTGATATCGCGGACAACACTGACGTCCAGACCACCGCTTTCCACAACCAAAGAACGAAGTCGATTATGGTTGAGTGGACCAAAGCGAAGCTTGCTGCCGCCGCGTACGCGAAAGTGTTCGAGTTCCGGGTAAGCAACAAAAAGCGGCGCCATGTCTGATTGCTCGATCCAGGAAATCTCAAACTCTTCGCCGACGATGTCACCGATGAAGAGTGCTCTCAGTGCAGGAAGTCTACCGCTGGCTTTAATCAAGGTATCGACGACTGAAGACGAGTCGCCTAGTGGAGATGTATCACCCCAAACACCTATCACAATCGACGTCACAGAACTGGAGCCGGGCAGTGACAGGAAATCGTTAAATCTTGCTTCCCACGTCATCCCCGCCTCGGCTTCGTCATACTCAAGTGCGAGGCGATATCCAGTATTTGCCGGATCGTCAAGCCATACTCCTGGTCGCCATTCTGTTACAGGCTTGCCGAACGACTCCTGTCTGTGTTCATTGATGGTCATATTTGTGCCTTTTTATGGTTGCCATTTCTAAATGCGAAAGTTGCGTATCGAACAGTTGCGACGCAGATCGATTACGATCACGCGCCCGAGATTGTCTGCGACTGTGAGTGTGTTTTCCGCCAGTCTGGTTGAGACTTGATTTGCACCCGTCAAAAACAGTTGCGCCGTAACGTCCTTTGACGGAAGGTTGACGACGCCCACTCTGATAGCGTCGGCCGCCAGCACTGGAGAAACGACCCACTTGCCGAGTATTTCAGGTAGCAGAGGTCCGCAGAGCTCGTTGCCGATGGAGAAATCAAGCTTTTCCAGCTCACCTTCGAACACACGCAGCTTAAGAGTCGGAAGCGGCGTCATCTTTGGTTCTGGTTGACTGGAGTCGACTACGCAGTAGAGCGATTGATCGACATAAACCCCGTCCGGAGAGAACACATTGCAGTAGTTAGCACAAACCACGTTACCCGGCGGCTTAGGCGGCGATGAACGACGCCGCAGAATCAATAATGGAAGCTGGTAGATCCATTGCTCTAAACCTGACCCATCACTGGAAGCCGTAAGAAAACTGCACGACGATTCCGAACGAGCGACGCTGAGAACTCTACTGCCAGCGTCGGGCACTCGCCAAAGCGCTTCAAAACTTTTTGACTGAGCGTCGATAGCATAAAAGTCACGGTGGGCTCCGAGAAACCAGAGACTGCCATCGTAGTTCTGAGCAAAAGCATCGATCTCCGCATCGCACCAGTCTTCAGATCGCCACTCGACCAGATCAAGACGTGACAGTCGCCACACCTCGCCACGTCGGGCGAGTGCGATGGCACGCGCGCCATTATCAGAAATCACGAGCCGTTCAGCAGGTTGATCGAAGTGTGTGACGGTGCGGCCATCTCGTGTTAATAACCTGGCGCCGATCTCGCCAAGGGCGATCAGCATCCGGCCATTCGGCAGCAGCAAAGCATCATGTACCGGCATCGAGCCGCAATCTGCAGCAACACACCTGATCGAGAGCAATGGGGTAACCGGCTGATCGTGCTCGACCGGAAACTGCGGCACGTCCGTTCCCAATGGACCATCGCCACTGAACTTGACGAGACGAGTGAACTGGTTCGCGGTGAATGCACTCGTGTGTTGCCCTGCGTCGCGCAAAACAGCACGTGCTGCGACCCGAGCTAATGTTCGGGCTTCCTTCGTATTTTCTCCGTTAGCGAGTGCTTCGGCGAACGACGCGCGTGTTTCCTGTAGCTCGTAACTTTCATCGTCCAGAAAAGTCAGGGCCCGGCGCCGTGTGTTCTCAAAACCGTCAGGATCAATCGTCAACTTGCGCGCGAGCATCCGGCCGGCTACAGGGCCGCCAACTTCAATTGCCTTTTCCATCCAGTTAAGAGCTGTTCGCCGGTGAGCCTCAACGGGCCAAATGACATCAACTGCAGTCGCATAGTTTCCTGCCTCCGCCAGCGACAGAGCCCACACGACCCGTAGGTTCTCAGCCTGTTCCTTGTTTGTCCTTTCAAGGCGCAAGACCGCATCGGCAAACGCCTGCGTCCGTCGCGCGATTCCAACGGCTCGCTGAATGTCACCGGCAATAAACCATTGACGCACCACGAGGCCAGGCGGCAACTCACGCCCTTCGGCCAGCTCCGCGGCAAGCTTTAGTTTTCCGTGCCTTTCAAGAAACGCGACCGCCTCTTCATTTGCACGTAGCAGCTCAGCGAGAACAAACGCGGCTTCTTCGATCCGGTTTTGGGCCTCCAGCCGTTTGAACGACTCGCGGTAAAGCCGGTAGAGGTAGTTCATAACCTCAGTTCCCAGGCCAATACTGGTTGAGTGCCGCCCCTGCCACGGAAGAATCGAAAGATTGTTTCGCGGCGACGGCACACCGAGCGCAGGCCGTTGATTCAGCGAAGAGAGATCACCGAACGGGATTGCATGTTTGAGTGCTTCATTAAGATCGCCACGCTCAAACATCTCCATCATCTTGCTGAGATACGCAGCTTGCCGGCGACCCAGTATTCTTGACAGGCGTGAAGCGTGCAATAGCCGCATGCCAAGGCGAGTTAGCCACCCGTTCTGCGATCCCTGATCGCTGCTGGTGCGTTGGAGAGTTGTGTACCTCGAGGTTTGCCAGCGCAGTCGTTGTGTAATCTCTGAGGTAACAAAACCGATGAATCCTCCGAGCCACCCGCGGAGCTCCTCCGCACCACTCCAATCGCCGGACTGTTGGTTCTCTCTAGCCGCTGCTGACTTGATTGCCGCAATTGCCTCTTGACGTTCTGGAGCTTCCGCAGGGACGCCGTCGAGTTTGGCCCGAGCGTCAAATGGCAACGGTTCGGCCACCACAGTGGGCTCCGCAAAAGGCGCACCCAGCGTAGTAACTTCCAAAACTTCGAAAGCTGCAACATCGAGCCATTTCTCAGGAGATTCCGCACTGGACGAACTGAGCTGTGTTACGCACGCAACGCCGCCCTTTGCGAAAACAACTGAATGAGACGGAGCCTGCAACAACTCAACCTCATCCTGCGACAATGGTAGCGCCGATAGCACATCTTCGATTTTGACGAGCGGCGTCGCGACGGAATGAGCAGCGTCGACTCTGATGGTTGATGACAAACGAACGAAATAATTCTGTCCGTCCGTGAAGACCTGCACGCCTGATTCCCAGAGCTCGAAAATTCTCCGTCGAGTTTCTGCAACTCCGATCAGATCGGTGTTGAATAGAAAGCCTGCCGCCTCGACTCGGCCTTTATGCGCAACTTTGCGTGGGCGCAGGTTCGTCATTTCTCGCCCTCCGGCAGATAGCGACAAAGATCCGCACGATGGTGCACTGAATAGATAACGATCTCACCATCGACGGTCGAGTAGGCGATGAAGGGCGCTCGCTGGCTTAGGGCAATGTGCTTAACAGGTGCGTGAGCACGCAGAATTTCCTTTCGCCAATTACGTCCATTCAAACTAACGGTCTGAAGATCATCTTCGAGTGCGAGCAGGCCGGGCTCCACAACATTACGCTCGTCTATCAAAACTCCGAATACGTTCGCGCCATAAGGTTTAACGAGATCCCTTCGCTGGCCGGCATCAATTACAAGCCATTGAAATTCAGTTTGTTCCAGCGCGAGTAACCCATACTGCGGGTGAGCGGATCGTGACGGTGGTCCAAAGAAGGCGCGAAGCGCTTTTCCTTCGAATGTTGTTGCCCTGTCGACATGCCCTCCGCCAATTGAAACGATGCGAAACTCATCGTCAGGCCATTCACGACCGACGTAGACAAAAAGAGAATAAAAAACGTTAACGGCAAGAACATCCGTCGCAACCAAATGCACCGTCCCAGACAAGGGCCTTGACCCAAGTGACTTCGGCTCGCCGTTTAGCCGCGAAAACCGAAACAAAGAGCCCGCACCATCCACCGCCGCCATCTCTCCTCCCCACGGCAAGGAAAAGCATGGCGTGACTGGACCATCATCCGCAGACGGTTTGAAGAACACATTCCCGTTGTAGCCGGTGTAATCACCTGGCGGGAGCTTGATTGGGGCTTGGCGGCAATACTCGAGATGTACGAAACGATCCTCACACGAGATCAAAGCGATAGCCCGACCGATTCTTCCGGCCGCACACACTGATTGCCACTTGCGTGTGTGGTAGCTTCGTGGCCGCCCGGCGCCTGCTCTCGGTGAGTTAGGCACGTTGAACGCGGTCACGCCCCATTTCGCTGTTCGTGTGAAGAGTTTCGTTCCGGTCATATCGAAGAGGAGACCTGAACCGGTGTACGTCGAAGACGCTGTCTTCTGGATCTCAGGAACTGCCGCGCCAAACGGGTCGCGCAGGAGGCGTGTGCTGATGTTGTTTTTGGGAAGCTCGAGAGTTACTTCCGACGTGGAACCTGAGGCGCCGGCACACGACAGTCTTAATTCACGCTTATCGGGTTCAAGCAGGTCCTCAACATAGAGCCTTGACGATCGTTTCTCAGTCTGGATTCGCGACAGCCGGTTCCCGCCGATGAGCCAAACGTCGTCGAGTCCGCTCCAGGTCGCAAGCTGCTCCTCCCACGTTGCCACGTGAGTGTCACTAACTTCGCAATGACTTCGCGCTTCGAGAAGCGTCATGATGTTGCCGGCATTTACCTCTCGATACGCGGGCGTTTCTGGTTGCTGCAACACTCCCCAT
>Ga0134124_10005113_pt1 | contig 10546 bp, 8 predicted proteins | sample KB304_FD_96880 | JGI IMG/M metagenome (GOLD analysis project Ga0134124, IMG submission 96880) | Terrestrial soil microbial communities without Nitrogen fertilizer from Kellogg Biological Station, Michigan, USA - KB3-0-4 | ecosystem: Environmental > Terrestrial > Soil > Unclassified ... | reverse complement strand
GTCCCGAGCCTGGCTACGGGAGTCTCGTCGATGAGATCCTTGAAACTCTCCTTGAATGCCAGGACCCCTGCGCTTTGGGCTTTCCCGGGTGCGGCAGTCTGTTCAGCCGGGGCAGCCCTGGGGCGCTCCTGGGCCGGCCTTTCCTGTGCCTTGGCCGTTTCCTTCCTCTCTTCCTTTTTCCCTTCCGCTTTCGCTTCCTTTTTCTGTTCCTTTTTCTCTTCTTTCGCCTTCTTCACCGGCTCCAGCTTCCTCTGTTCCTTCCTGACCATCATCGCCAGCCGTTCCGGGATCTGGGCGACGACCGGACGGACCGGCGCCGGCACGACCACCAGGCGGATGATGACGGCAAGGACCAGGCTGAGGAACATCGCGGTGTTCAGGGCGCGGCGGTAGCGCAGATCGTGCTCGCCGTCATTACTCCAGGGCATGAGCAGCGGGTGATGGGGAACAGGGGAAAGCTCCCTCTCGATGGCAAATTCCTCGTCGCGTCTCTCGTCGCGAGCGTACGCTTCGTTAACTTCATCGTGCAGGGAGTCGAGTTCATCCAGACATCGATTCGCCCGCGCCTTTAGATCCGCCTGTTTTTCCAGTACCCCGCGGATTTCCCCGTCGAAACGGGCGATGTGACTCCGCAGCCGCGCCATATGTCCGGCAGGGTCCTTGAATTCCGGCACCTCGCCCCAGAAGAGTTGACCGGCCTGCAGCTCGCCGAGCCGGTCGAGGACGTTGCAGGTGTCCCGCAGCAGGTCGAAACGAAGCCGGTCGTCAGAAGATGTTTCTAGCTCTGCCTCCACCGCAGCCATCTCGCACTCGAGTTCCGCAAGCTTTTCCCGGACCTGCTCGATCTGCGCGTTCAGAGGCGCCAATTCCTGCTCTAGCAATGATGTATTCACTGTATGCTCCACGGTATACCTGCTAGCCGTGCCCCGACTTCTGGATGACGGCAAGGGAAATCTTCCCGTATCCGGAAGCCGTGCAGCTTGTCATGATTTTCTTGAGCACCGTGAACGGAATCGTCTTGTCGGCCAGGAGGGTGATTTCCCTGGTTTCGTTTTCAGAACCGCTGTTGGTGCCGGCCTCTTTGCCCATGCTGGCCTGAATCTGTGCCAGCCGCTCCGTCACTTCATGAACCGTCCCGATGCGGTCATTGTAAAGGTCGGTGGTCTTCATCACCGGTTCCCCCTGGACCAGCACCGCTTCGGGAGTGACCGAGATCGCCACGGTTCCCCTCGGCTTGGTCTCGACGACGGACTGGGGCAGGGCAAGCCGCTGTTCCGGCATGTCGCCGTTGAATGAGTGAAAAAGCAGGAAGAACACAAGAACGGAAAGCACATCCAGCATCGGTATCAGGTTCAGACCAGCATGTCGGCTCTTGTTGTTGCGCTCCATCCGTTTCAAACGTCTGGTTTCTCTCATGGCGCGTCTCCTATTGATATCTTCGGGAAGAGAGCGACCCTCTCGACCACTCTGTTCCCTTCCCCCCGCACTTCGGCGCCGCGAATCGTATCCATGACCTGGATCAGATGATCATATTCCACCTTCGGCTCCATCAGTACCGTCGCGTCTTCCTTCTCCGGATACCGGGCCTTCAGACGAAGGAGGATTTCGGACAGCTTCTTGAGATCATATGCATCGTTTATCTTGGGAATCGCGGCCTCCACGGCCTTCCCGTTGGCGATTTCCAGTCCAGATCTGCGGACAATCACCTCGATGGCAAAATTCGGCCTGCTGGCAGCGGGTCCGCCGGCGCTGGTCGGGACGCTCAGGTCCATGATCGTAATGCTCGTAAAGACTGCGGTGATGAGCAGAAAAACCACCAGAACCGTAAAAACATCCATCATCGGTGTCAGGTTCAGGAGCTCCATGATATCCGTCTCGGCTGACGGCGCCCCTTTCTTTCTCCATCTACGTCTGGCCATGGCTCGCTCCTGTCAGTATTGGCGCTTCGTGAAAGTCGATATCGTGTTGAGCGCCTTTACCGATGCCATCTCCAGGCTGTTCACGATCTGCCCCGTGGTTGTCGTCAGGCGGGCATGGAGCAGCAGGAGCGGGATCGCGGTCATCAGGCCGAACGCCGTGCAGTTCATGGCCTCCGAGATGCTGGCCGCCAGCAGGGCGGCCTTTTCCGCGGGGCTCGCATTGGCAACCGCGGCGAAGGCGGTGATAAGACCCATGATGGTGCCCAGCAGTCCGAACAATGTGGCGATATTCGAGAGCAGCGCCAGGTACGGTGTGCGCTTTTCCAGTTGAGGAACGATCTCCATCATGCTCTCTTCCATGGCGATTTCTATGTCTTCCCGCCGCCTTACCGCCCCCTGGCGCGCCAACCCCATGGACAGCATCTGCGAGAGGGCCGACTTGTCATCGTTGACCATTGCCCTGGCCTTGTCGAAATCTCCCTCGGCCAGCACCGGATGCACCTCTTCCCACATCCTGCGGTTATGTGCCATTACACGCTTCAAATGGATCCATCGTTCGACCGCGATGGCGATTCCCACCGCAAGCACGATCAAAATTGGAAACATGAAGAACCCACCCATCTGAAAAAACCTTACTAATCCGTACATCTTGAGCCTCCTTGGCTGGTTGATCCGCTTAATGCGGTGTTTTCCTTGAAACTGCGCCTGGTTATTATTTTTGCTTCCTGAATCCGTGACGCCGGAATGCCGGAGTGCCTGAAAGAACCGGGGCCGCATCGCCGCTTGCGCCGTTGCGACGGCTTGATCCGGTGGTCCTCCGTAGTGCCGTCCCATGCCCGGGAAATGCCCAAGGCTGAGGTCTTTCAGGACATCGGAGGCATGGAGGCGCCATGGATTCAGATCCTTAGTTCATGCTTCGGGAAACCGCTGCGGCTGCGGCGGATTTGCCGCTTACGCTGACCTGGTGGAAATCGAGCTCCCGCATGAAAACTTCCCGATCCACCGGCAGGTCGCGCTCATCCAGAGTCCTCTTCAGGTCCGCCTCTACCCCCAGCTCGGACGTTTTCCACGGAACGATGAACAGCGACATGGGTGCTTCATTGTTGCCGAGAACCGACATGCCCCTGACCATCTTGGCATCCGGGGGACCAGGTACGGCGGGTGCGGTATCCTCCGCCACGACCATGGCGACCGGGACCAGAACCAGACAGATGCTGAAAATCAACTTTCGATACATGGGATACTCCGTTCGGTGGTGATCCGGTTAATTCCCGGCAACGAGCGATCCGGTCTGCAAACTAACCGATGCCGCTACCTTTCTTCCCGACCGGGTGTTCAGATCGGCAAGCCATAACTTCACCTGTTTGTCCTTGGGCATCGCGTTACCATAGATCTCGTAATGCTCAATGGCACAGGAAAAATCCTTCAGATACAGGTCGCAAAGGACTCCGAGATTCCTGTGTATCGGCTGATATTCGGGAAAAGTTTTAAGCGACTTTTCGTAGATCAGCCGGCTCTCCGTAAAACGCCCGGCTTTACGCAGCAGAAGTCCATATTCGTTGCTGGCCACCGGATGACCGGGAATCAGTTCCAGGGCCTTTTTCAGATGCTGCTCGGCCTGCTCCGGCTTGTTTATCTGTCTGTAGGCAATCGCGGCATTGATGCGGGGCGCCGTCGTTTCCGGCGACTGGGCTATTACCTTTTCCAGCAGTTCGATCGCCTTGTCATGCTTCCCTTCCCTGATCATGGCCACCGCCTGATCGAACTCCGCACGCAGCTGCGCATCCATGCCCGCTGGTTCCGTAATCACGAACCCTTCACGCCCGTCGGTGAAGCGCACCACGGAAGGTCCCGCCGAAGACGTTTGTGCTGTGGCGGCGGGCAAGGGTATATTTGCCTTGCCCGCTGTGGCGCATCCTGCGGCGAGCGCGAGCCCTGTCGCCAACAGCAGATAACCGGCAATGGTTACCATGCGGGAACAGCGCTCCTGCTCTCTTCTCTTCATTGCATCACCCATTCGTGTCTGTTCCATTTTTTTTCTCCTTGGTGGGCTGCTTAACCACTGCCGGCTGTTTCAAGGTTGCCTTGGCACGCCGTGGAGCCGCTGCGCCCTTCTTTGCAATTGCCTTGTCTCGCGACGGAACCGATGCAGCCTGTTTGGCGGCCGCCTTTTTCCGCGGCGCTGCTTCCCTCGGTTTTTCTCCCTGCGATACAGGAGCTGAAGCCGCGCCGGCCACTCCCCCACCCTTCTCGACAATCGCCGCGTGGGAAGGGTCTGCAGCAGGTGCCTCCGGCTTGACCGCCGGTGCCGCGGCCGGTTCCGCCGCTGGTGCCGCCGCCGCTGGTGCCGCCACCGGGGGTGCCGCCGGCGCCGGCCTTTCGATCTCGAACGCGAAGGTCTCCATGGAAGCGACAATTACAGTGGGAACTTCAGGCTTGTCGTATCGGACAGGCACCAGCCCGGCCAATCTTTCCAGGCTCTTGTCGATCCAGGGGTTGTAGATACCCATGGAGATCAATTCCAGGTTCTTCTCGTGGATCTGAATCGCCTTTTCCTCGAACGGATACGCCTGTTCCTCGATTGCCAGTTCATACTCCTGCATTTCCTGGGCATTCAGCCCGCCAGGCCGATCGGACCCGGTCAGGGATTTGTTGAAGTGCGCGTAAATATCGGCGAGATGGAAGGTCGCCGCGGCTGTGACCTCTCCGACTTCGTATTCCATGAGCCGGTTGAACTCCTGGGTTGCTCCCTTCATCAGCTCCTTCTTCTTGCGCAGGTTGACTTCAAACGGCTGCACGAGCCGGACTTCCGCGAATCGCTCAAAGGTCAGCTCTGCCAGCACCAGGGCGGACTTCCCTGCCAGGTACCGGGTACGCGGGGTACGCCCCTGGCCGGCAGCAGCCTCGAGCGCAACGATCTCCCTGAGTTCGTCCAGATACCCTTTCCGATCGTTCTCCCCCTTCAGGATCTCGGCGACCTTGGTGCGCATTTCCAGGTTGACCTCGACCGGTTGCGGGAAGTAGCCGACGAATCGGCGGTACACCGCCAGGGCCTTCATCTTGTTCCCCGTCTGCTGATGCAGCTCCGCCGCAAGCATGAGAGCCCCTCTCCTCACCTCCTCATCCTTGAATTCCTTCTCTACGCGTTCGTACTCTTCGGCGGCCAGGGCAAGCTGCCCCTGTTCCCTGTAGACATGGGCAATCTTCCTGGTGACCTCCGGCTGAAGCTCATGGTCGGGGAAGAGCTCCCGGAATCCGGCCAGGACAGTTGCCGCCGTTTTCCACTCCTTGAGTTCGATCAGGGCCACAGCGGCATCATACTCAGCGTTCACCCGGATCTTCGATGCGGCAGCCATGCGCCCGACCCGCAGGAAGTGGTCGGCAGCGGCACGATAATCCTTGAGGCTATTGGCCTGCTCCCCCTGTTTGTAGATCGATGCGGCGAGATTGTCTGTGAAGCCCGACCGGCCCTTGTCTTCCGCAGGGAGCAGAGCCAGGACCTGTACATAGGCTGTCTCGGCCTCGGTATAGTTCTGGAGCGCATAACAGGAATGGCCGACAACGATCCAGGCTGACCGGAGGGTCTCCCGGTCCGCCTCCGGGAAGGACTGGATGAGCTTGCGAGCGGTGGCGAGGGCCTGCTCGTGATCCTTCATGTCATACAGGTCGTCCGCGGCCGCCCCGAGGACGATGGCCGCCTTCTCGTGTTTCGGGTAGGTCCCGGCAAATTTCAGCGAACTGGCCACGGTTTCGCGCCTGACCTGGTCTTTCTCCTCGGGGGCAACCGTTTTCAGATGCTCACGGAAGGCAAAGATGGCGGCATAGCCGGCAGCAGAGGACTTTTCGTGACTCGGGTAGTTGTAGGCCGTCTTTTCGTATTCCAGCGCAGCCCTGGCGAAGGAGCGGTTTTCCAGCAGCAGATCGGCCAACTGGTGATTGATCCCCGGCGATTCGGCATCCTGGGGGAAGGAAACCAGGAACTCCTCATACCAGTGCATGGCTTCCTGGAAGTTCTCTCCCTTTTCCTTGGCATGCCCCTGGTCCTGGTACAGCGAGTGGTAATGGTGGGCCAGATCGGTAAAGTTGGTCTTCAGGAAGCCGAGAACCTCGGGACGGTCGGCCGGTGCGAAATGTTTCCAGTATTCCGCCTTGAGCCCGTAATTCCTGGCAAACTGCTTCTTGGCATGGATCACGACGCTTGGGAAACCGCCGGCCATCTGGATTTCGATGACCCTCATGTGAAACTGCGGCGCGACCCGGTGGAACGGGTTACGCTTGGCAAACGCGTTGTACGCGGCCGCGGCATCGCTGTACCGGCGTTTTTCGAAATAGAATTCACCGAGGTTGCCGTAGACGCGGTCCTCATAGCTGCGCTTGCCGTTGGCATCGAAGTATTCCATCACGGAGTCGGCGCCGCGAAGATACGAGAAACTCTGGCTGATGACCCGGAAGGCGTCGTCCACCCGTTTGCGTTCCTGATCGTCCTTGGTCTGGGCGAAATCGTATCCCGTGGCTACCTTGTGATCCAGGAGCGCAATGAATCGATGGAGGCCGTCCTCATAGAGTTCCTGCTTGTAGAAGGTCCAGCCGAGCTTGTACAGGGCCAGCTCGTAGAAAGGCGACTTGGCGCCCATAGCCACGATGCTCTTGTAGGCTCCTTCCGCATCCAGATAACGCCTGCGGGTAAAGAAGAATTCGGCCCGCCGGAAGCGCACCTCGTCGAGGTAGGGAGATTGCGGGAAATCGCGGACCATCCGATCCATGACAACCATGGCTTCCTCAGTCTGCCCCAGCTCTTCATAGGCGCGGGACATCTGGTACAAGACCTGGTCGTTACCCTTGTACTGCGGGAATTTGTCCAGTAGATTCTTGTAGACCGCGATCGCCTCCCGGGTCCCTGCCCTTTCGAGCTCTTCGGTACCGGCGGCAAGCTGCGGACTCTGGGTCGCCCTTTTTTCGAAATCCGTCTGGGATTCGGTCCGGCCCGATTGCGGGGCCCCGGCCGAAGGTCGGGCAGAGACCTTGGGGCTCCGGGCGCGTTCCGGCGCAGAAAGCGCAGCCGTCGGGGCGCGTCCAATCCCTCTCTCTATCTCTCTCCCAGAGGGATTGGGTGAGGGCTGGGCTGCCGCGGCGGTCAGGGACCCGTATTCCCTCTCGATCTTCAGGTCCGCCAGGCGGCGCATCGCAGCGGGAGTCAACGCCGATTCGGGGCTCTCTTCCAGAAAGCGCTGGTAACTCTCCATGGCTTTCTCGTGCCCCCCATGAATCGCCTCTTCCCTGATCTCGATCTTCATGTTCCGCAGCCGGGCAATGGTCTCCCTGCCGCCACCTGTCTGACATGCGGTCAGGATCGACGGAATCGCAAGAACTATAAATAGGATTCGTTTCATTGGCCGACACCCTTTTCAGTCTGGTTGCCAACATTCTCTTCTGTCTGGGCCCTGGAGGCACGGTCATAGCTGTCGGCTATGGCAAAACGGGCATTGATCCGGAACTGTTCCAGCCTCTCGCGGCGCCTGGTCAGTTCATCTACGGCCATGGTTTCAAGCGTCTCCCCCTGGCGTGCCATCAGGGTCTTCGCCTTTTCCCGGGCCGACGCAATGAGACCGCGCTCACGGCGGATCACGTCGTCATATCCTTCATAGCTCTGGTTGGCGGCCTGGCGGGTACGGACGAAGGCTTCGTACTGTTTCTTCAACTTGTCCACCACCTCGTTCAGATCATGCAGGTCCTTGTATGCATCCGTAAGGCGCTGGTCATATTCCGTGGAGATGTTCCAGGCGAGTACACCCCGCAAGCGGCCAATCCTCTCCCTGATTGCAGCGGTTGCCGTTCCGCCGTGCACAGCCAGGGCCTGCTCCAGGCGTACGATTTTTTCCGTGGCAATCCGTTCCTCGGCAGTAGCCAGGTAATCGGGGCGCGGTGCCGTCAGTATGGCAGTCAGACGTTTCCTGATCCGCTCCCGCTGCTCCATGCGCAGACGGATTTGGGAGTCAAGCTGTTTGAATGCCCGGTCGATCCCGGGAAGGAGCGGCTGGTAGTATGCCCTGCGCTGCCCGATGATATCCTCGAAGGCATCCAGATCCGTTTCCCACACGCTCAGCTTCTTTTGCAGTTCATTCAGGTCCAGGTAGTTCCTGAGGGATTCCTGAAAATCATGGGAAGCCATCAATTGGAGCAGGTAATAGGTCTCGGGCGCTTCCGGCAGGTTGCGCAGCTTGACGACCCAGTCGGAGTCCTGCTTCAACTCTTCCCGCCCCAGGGCTCGAAGAAATTTCCCTTCCCTGACGGAGTCGATGGACGTACCGAGCTTGTCGACTTCATTGCCGAAAGCATCCAGGGCCTTGCCGTACAGCAGTGCCGCCCGGCCGTGGATGTTCAGTTTCCCGTAGGCATAGGGCACTGCAAGCATGGCCTCCTGGACCGCCGGATCGGTCACCTCGCGCTCCGCCAGGATGCTCCAGGGAACCAGTGCCCGCTCATACAGGCCCCGGGAGGCATCCGCCCACCCCGAGCCCAGAAGGGCCCGGTTGGAGAAGGGGCCGTTCAGACGCACCCGTTCGAGGATCGGCTTGGCCTTGTCGCCGGCATTTTCATCCAGCAGCTTGTAGCCGAGGACCAGGTTAGACTTGTCCCTGATGGCCAATGCGGCCGGTGTATCGCCGGAGATTTGCCCGGTACGGTCCAGTGACGCCCGTCCATCCTGCTCCTTTCCTTCCTTTATCGAGGCGATCCCCAGGTTGTATCCGGCAAATCCTTCCAGCCCCCTGGCCTTTTGAAGATCCGTAAAGACACGTGCCGCCTCGGGGAAACGATTGTTCGCCATGAGAATCTGCCCGCGCAGAAACTCCACATCATCCCGGATCGTCTCCGGAACGGCCCCGCGAATCCGTTCCAGGGCATGGAGGGCGTTTTCCGGCTGATCTTTCCGGAAATAGAGCCGTGCCAGGCGATAGATGGCGTCATTACGCACCGGCTCCTCCACATTACCCTCGATAACCGCGGTCATGGCGCGCCCGGCCCGCTGATGCATCCGGTAGCCCAGTTCGAAATCCCCGACACCGAACTCCGCCTGGTTGCGGTGAAAATGAAGCGTGTCAAGCGCCGGTTCATCAACCCTGCGGTGCTGCCACAGCTCGGTGTCGAGCCGTGAGATCGCCTGAAACCACTCCCCCTGAAAGGCGTGATAGACCGCCTCTCCGAAGTAGACATCCTTCAGCTCCTTCGAGGTGTAGGCATCGTCTGCCAGCGATGGGGTTGCAAACAACAGGCAGGCCAGTATGAGAATCAACCTGGACATGGCTACCAATCCTTCAGCGTGATGGAGTTGCTGCCGGTGCCGGCAACTACGACCCCGACGAGTCTGGGACCGACATTCTTGGTGATCTTGAAGCTCTCTCCATTACGGAAATCCGAGCCCCCCTCGGATTTACCCGTGGCGGTCACCTGCAGCGCATGCTCGCCGGTTCTGACGTTGCCCACATAGATGCGCTGAACGCCCCCCTTCTGCAGGGCCTCCAGTTCCTTGAAGGTATAGAGGTGATGGGCGACCGGTTTGCCGTCCACCTCGATATCGACGGCGTCAAGACGGAACTTTTCCCCCTGGGGCATTGACACGAAGATCGCGACCTGGGTGTCGGAGGGGTACAGCAGCTTCTCTTCAAGCTGGTTCAGTTCCGCCGCAATGGAGAGCACATCCGTCTTGATCTCCTGCACCTGCTCGTCCAACCCCTTGACCTGTTCCTTGGGGGCTTCCAGCCCATAGGCGGGGAGGATGAAGAGAAACACCGAAATACCTGTTACGATTGCCTTGAGAAATTTGTACATGATTGCCACCTCGGTCGTTTGTGCCCCTTCGGGCTTTTCGTTAAAGGATGTGCCTCTACCCCCCTTTGCAAAGGGGGGCAAGGGGGGATTTGACTCAAGTTGCCACCATGTCCGAGTTTGCCGCATCGCTAAATCCCCCTGAATCCCCCTTTGCAAAGGGGGACTTAAATAGTCCCTATAATATTGATGAACACGCCCTGATGCCGATAACTCAGGTCGGTCAGGTCGTCGGAGAAATCGCTGAAGTTGTAGCCGGCGCCGACCTTGACGTGGTCACCCAGATGCCGGTAGAGCCCCACCAGCACGCCGCTCCGCCGATCGTGGGCATCGGGCAGGTCCAGCAGGCGCCCTTCGACCAGTGCATCCCACTTGTGGAGGAAATGCCAGTCGGCACGCGCCACATACAGGTGGGCACGGCTGTCGAAGTACTCGGGATTTACCCGGTCCACGCTTACCTGCCCGAGCCGGTAGGCATATTTGCCCCCCACGGTCCACTGTGGCGTCAGATCGTACATGGCATCGATCGACGCGATGTGGCTGCGCTGGAGAACGCCGGCCGAGGTGGAGGTGCCGCTGACCTGCTCCGCTGCCGGCACGTTGTAGAAGAAGGTATACTTGAGCAGGACGTTGAGCCGGTCGTTGCTGACCGGACGGTAGGCATAGCCCATCACCGCCTCGGTATAACTGCCGTCGTAGAACTCTCCCTGGGAGCTGGTGCTCTTGGAATAGTTGAGTTTGCCGATGAGCCGCCAGTCCGGGGTCAACTGATACTTGAAGCTGTTTTTCAGCAGCCAGGTGGT
>Ga0134124_10005112_pt1 | contig 10547 bp, 8 predicted proteins | sample KB304_FD_96880 | JGI IMG/M metagenome (GOLD analysis project Ga0134124, IMG submission 96880) | Terrestrial soil microbial communities without Nitrogen fertilizer from Kellogg Biological Station, Michigan, USA - KB3-0-4 | ecosystem: Environmental > Terrestrial > Soil > Unclassified ... | reverse complement strand
AGCGTTGCCTGAAATCCTGACCATGACCCACTATCAGCAGCCCGATGCACGCGGGCATTTCGGCCCCTATGGCGGCCGCTTCGTCTCCGAGACGCTCGTGCACGCGCTCGACGAACTGCGCGCGGCCTACGAGGAAAGCCGCGACGATCCGCAGTTCCAGGCCGAGTTCCGGCGCGAGCTTGCGCAGTTCGTCGGCCGCCCGAGCCCGATCTATCACGCCGCGCGCACGAGCCGCGAACTCGGCGGCGCACAGATCTACCTCAAGCGCGAAGACCTGAATCACACCGGCGCGCACAAGATCAACAACACCATCGGCCAGGCGCTGCTCGCGCGCCGCATGGGCAAGCCGCGCGTGATTGCCGAAACCGGCGCGGGCCAGCACGGCGTTGCCACGGCCACGATCTGCGCCCGCTTCGGGCTGGAGTGCGTGGTCTACATGGGCTCCGAGGACGTGAAGCGCCAGTCGCCCAACGTCTATCGCATGAACCTGCTCGGCGCGAAGGTGGTGCCGGTGGAAAGCGGCTCGCGCACCCTGAAGGACGCGCTCAACGAGGCGATGCGCGACTGGGTGACCAACGTCGAGAACACCTTCTACATCATCGGTACGGTGGCCGGTCCGCACCCGTATCCGCAGATGGTGCGCGACTTCCAGCGCGTGATCGGCGAGGAGTGCCTCACGCAGATGCCAGCGCTGATCGGACGCCAGCCCGATGCTGTCATTGCCTGCGTGGGCGGCGGCAGCAACGCGATGGGCATCTTCTACCCCTACATCGAGCAAGCCGGCACGCGCCTCATCGGCGTGGAGGCGGCGGGCCTGGGCATTGACAGCGGCAAGCACGCCGCGTCGCTGATCGCCGGCTCGCCCGGCGTGCTGCACGGCAATCGCACCTATCTCCTGCAGGACGACAACGGCCAGATCATCGAGACGCACTCCGTCTCCGCGGGCCTCGACTACCCCGGCGTCGGCCCCGAGCTCGCCTACCTGAAGGACATCGGCCGCGCCGAGTTCGTCGGCATCACCGACGACGAGGCGATGAGCGCCTTCCATCACCTGTGCCGCACCGAGGGCATCATCCCCGCGCTCGAATCGGCGCATGCGCTGGCGTATGCACTCAAGCTCGCGCCGACCCTGCGTCCCGACCAGCACCTGCTCGTGAACCTCTCCGGGCGCGGCGACAAGGACATCGGCACCGTGGCCGACCTGGGCGGCGCCTCGTTCTTCTGCCGTCCTTCCTGCCAGGGACAGTCCGTGAAGGGCGCCCCGGTGGAGGTGAAGCGATGAGCCGCATCCGCCAGACCTTCGACGCGCTCAAGGCGCAGGGACGCAAGGCGCTCATTCCCTACATCACCGCGGGCGATCCGTTCGCCGACGCCACCGTCGAGCTGCTGCACGCCTTCGCGGACGCAGGGGCGGACGTGATCGAGCTCGGCGTGCCGTTCTCCGACCCGATGGCCGACGGCCCGGTGATCCAGCGTGCGTCCGAGCGCGCCCTCGCCAAGGGCATCGGCCTGCCGCAGGTGCTCGACATGGTGCGCGACTTCCGCGCCACGAACCGCAGCACGCCGATCGTGCTGATGGGCTATGCGAACCCGATCGAGCGCTACGACCAGCGCCTGGGCGCGGGACGCTTCGTGGCCGATGCCGCGCAGGCGGGCGTGGACGGCGTGCTGGTCGTCGACTATCCGCCCGAGGAGTGCGCCGAGTTCGCCGCGACGCTGAAATCGGCCGGGCTCGATCTGATCTTCCTGCTGGCTCCCACCTCCACCCCCGAGCGCATGAGCGAAGTGGGGCGCATTGCAAGTGGCTACGTTTATTACGTGTCGCTCAAGGGCGTGACCGGCGCGGGCCACTTGGACACTGGAGCCGTCGCGCGGGCGGTGCCGCTCATCCGCGAGCACGTGAGCGTGCCGGTGGGCGTGGGCTTCGGCATCCGGGACGCGCAAAGCGCGGTTGGCGTGGCGCAGGTCGCAGATGCGGTGGTGATCGGCTCTCGCATCATCCAGGTGCTTGAGGAACAATCCCGCGATTCGGTCGTGGCCGCCGGTGCGGCCTTCATTGCGGACATCCGCAAGGCCCTCGACAACATGACAGGAGTGAATCGATGAGCTGGCTCGAAAAGCTGTTGCCCCCCAAGATCCAGCCCACCGACCCGGCCGAGCGCCGCTCGGTTCCCGAGGGCCTGTGGATCAAGTGCCCCTCGTGCGAGACGGTGCTCTACAAGACCGACCTCGAACAGAACCTCTACGTCTGCCCGAAGTGCTCGCACCACCACCGCGTTGGCGCGCGCGAGCGACTGGACCTCTTCCTCGACCCCGAAGGGCGCTTCGAGATCGGCCAGGAGGTGGTGCCGGTCGACCCGCTCAAGTTCAAGGACAGCAAGCGCTATCCGGAGCGCATCAAGCAGGCGATGGAATCCACCGGCGAGACCGATGCGCTCGTGGTGATGGGCGGCGCGGTGCGCACCGTGCCGGTCGTGGCCGCGGCCTTCGAGTTCGAGTTCATGGGCGGCTCGATGGGCTCGGTGGTCGGCGAGCGCTTCGTGCGCGGCGTGGAAACGGCCTGTGAGCAGAAGACGCCGTTCGTGTGCTTCACCGCCACCGGCGGCGCGCGCATGCAGGAGGGACTGCTCAGCCTCATGCAGATGGCCAAGACCAATGCCTCGCTCACGCGGCTGGCCAAGGCGAAGCTGCCCTACATCAGCATCCTGACCGACCCGACCATGGGTGGCGTGTCGGCCGGCTTTGCGTTCATGGGCGACGTCGTCATTGCCGAGCCCAAGGCACTCATCGGCTTTGCGGGCCCGCGCGTGATCGAGAACACGGTGCGCGAGAAGCTGCCCGAAGGATTCCAGCGCAGCGAATTCCTGCTGCAAAAGGGCGCGATCGACATGATTGCCGACCGCCGCGAGCTGCGCGACACCGTCGCCCGGTTGCTGGCCATGCTGCAGCGTCAGGGCGCCGACGCCGTCGCCTGAAGACGCATCCGTTTCCTCATGAGGGCAGGGCGGCGACGAGCCGCCCTGTTGCATTGCGCGCCGCGGCGCTGCATACCTGAGCCGAAAGCCGAACCGAGACGCCATGAATCCCGAACCGATGCCGAGCACCCTGGCTGAATGGCTATCGCACTGCGAGCGGCTGCACCCGAAGACCATCGACCTCGGCCTGGATCGCGTGATGCGCGTGAAGGAGCGCATGGGCCTGCGTTTCGACTGCCCGGTCTTCACCGTCGCAGGCACCAACGGCAAAGGCTCGACCTGCGCCATGCTCGAGGCCATCTTGCAGCAGGCCGGCTACCGCACGGGTGTCTACACATCGCCGCACCTGGTGCATTTCGAGGAGCGCTGCCGCGTGCGCGGCGAGATCGTGAGCGCCGATGCGCTCGTGCCGCACTTTGCCGCCGTGGAGGCCGCACGCCAGGGCGACACGCTGACCTACTTCGAGTTCACGACGCTGGCCATCCTGCGGCTGCTGGCGGGCGAGGGGCTGGACGCGGTCGTGCTGGAGGTGGGCCTGGGCGGCCGGCTCGACGCGGTGAACGCGATCGACACCGATTGCGCGGTCATCACGAGCATCGACATCGATCACACCGAGTTCCTCGGACCCGACCGCGAGAGCATCGGGCGCGAGAAGGCGGGAATCATGCGCACGGGCCGCCCGGTGATCGTGGGCGATCCCGTGCCGCCGCAAAGCGTGCTCGACCATGCGGTGGAAATCGGCGCGGACCTTTGGCGCTTCGGGCGCGACTTCAACTACAGCGGCGACAAGCAGCAATGGGGCTGGGCCGGGCGCTCGCGCCGCTACAGCGGACTTGCCTACCCGGCGCTTCGCGGCGCCAACCAGCTCATCAACGCCAGTGGCGTGCTCGCGGCGCTCGAGGCGATGCGCCCGCGCCTGCCCATCACCGCGCAGGCGGTGCGCAACGGGCTGGCGATGGTCGAGCTGCCCGGTCGCTTCCAGATCGTGCCGGGCGAGCCCACCCTCGTGCTCGACGTGGCGCACAACCCGCACGCGGTGGCCACGCTCGCCGAGAACCTCGACCGCATGGGCTTCTATCCGCGCACCCTCGCGGTGTTCGGCGCGATGAAGGACAAGGACGTCGCGGCGATCATGGCGCGCATGCGCCCGCTCGTGGACGCCTGGTACTTCACGGACCTGCCCCTCGCACGTGCCGCCACCGCGAGCGAGCTGCGCGAGATCCACGACGCGCTACCCGCGGCCTCGCTCTCCGAGACGATGACGCTGCCGCGCGAGGTGGCCGTGAGCGAGTACGCAAGCCCCCGGGAAGCCTTGCTCGCCGCGCTCGAGGCCGCAGGGTCGGCTGATAGAATCGCGGTCTTCGGTTCGTTCTACACGGTCGGGGGCGTGCTGGAGGGCGGTCTGCCTCGGCGCGCGGCAAAGCATCTGCACTGAAGCGGCGCTGGACGCGTTCGCTGCATCCACGCAGGCCGCAAGAGGCTGCGTCCCGCAGACTCCGACCGGGCCGGCTCTCCTCCGACATTTCGACGCCCGGATTCGCACGCATGGGTCTGCTTTCATTCCTCAAGCGCAAGCCGGCCGCCGCCGCGCCCGCTCCGTCGCGGCGCACGCAGGAGGCCGCCGCCCCCACCCCTGACCAGGCCCGCGTGCGGGCGCGCCAGCGCCTCATCGGCGCGGCAGTGCTGGTCCTGATCGGTGTCGTCGGCTTCCCCATCCTGTTCGACACCACGCCTCGGCCCATCCCGGTCGACATCCCCATCGAGATTCCCAAGCGTGACGCTGTCGCGCCGCTGCAGCCGCCCGCCACGACCGTGCCGCCGGCCGCGGCGGTGCAGCGCCTGCCGGTGGCTGACGACAAGGCGAGCGCCGCGCAACCGCGCCCCGAGGCGCAGTCTCCCGCGCACCCGGCCCCGGCCCCGGCCACCGCCACGGTCGCCGTGCCTGCGCCCAAGCCGGTGGACGCGCCGCGCGCGCAGGTCGACCCCTCCGCCGCCGAGAAGGCCCAGAAGGCTGCGGCGCAGAAGCTCGTCGCCGACAAGGCCGCCGCCGAGAAGGCCGCTGCCGAAAGGGCCGCTGCCGAAAGGGCCGCCGAGCGCCGCGCCGCGCAGCAGAAGGCCGAGGCCGATCGTGCTCGCGCGCTGCTCGAAAACCAGGGCACCACCCCGAAAGCCTCCGAGGCCGCGGGGCGTTTCGTGGTGCAGGTGGGTGCCTTCAGCGAAGTGAGCTCGGCGCGCGAAGCGCGCCAGAAGCTTGAGAAGCTCGGCCTGCGCACCTACACGCAAGTGGTCGACACCGGCTCGGGCAAGCGCATCCGGGTGCGCGTGGGGCCTTACGGCGACCGCGCCGAGGCCGAGAAGGCGGCCAGCCAGATCAAGCAGGCCGGGCTGCCCTCGGCCGTGCTGACCCTGTGAGCGGTGTCCGTGCAGGAGGCCCCGTGGGTCGACATCGCGATGCTGCTGGCGCTCGCCGCCTCGGTGGTGGTCGGCCTGCTGCGCGGCTTCACCTACGAGCTGATGTCGCTTGCCGGCTGGGTGGTGGCCTTCCTTTGCGCACGCTTTGCCGGGCCGGCGGTGATGCCGCTGTTGTCCCTGGGCGCGCAGGGCTCGGGCTTGAATGTGGCCGCTGCGTACGCATGTGTGTTCATCGCCGCGCTGCTGGCCTGGGGCCTGTTGTCGTGGGCCGTGAAGAAGCTGGTGCAGGCCTCGCCCCTGAATGCAGCGGATCGGATGCTCGGCGGCGCCTTCGGCGCGCTGCGCGCTCTTCTGCTGCTGGTCGTGGTGGCTGCGCTCGTGATGCTGACGCCCGCAGTGGCGTCCGCGGCGTGGCGGCAGTCGATGGGTGCCAGCGCGCTTTCACGCTTGATCGAGTTCGTCAAACCGATGTTGCCGCCCGAGTTCGCCCGATTCCTCGGTGCGCCGGCGGCGACGCAAACTGAACAGCAAGGGGTGTAGTCATGTGTGGCATCGTCGGCGTGATCTCGAAAGCGCCAGTCAACCAGCTCATCTATGACGCGCTGCTGCTGTTGCAGCACCGCGGCCAGGACGCCGCGGGCATCGTCACCGCTTCGGGCACGAAGTTCTTCATGCACAAGGCGCGCGGCATGGTGCGCGACGTCTTCCGCACCCGCAACATGCGCGCGCTGCCCGGCACCGTGGGCCTCGGCCAGGTGCGCTACCCGACCGCCGGCAACGCCTACAACGAGGAAGAGGCGCAGCCCTTCTACGTGAATGCGCCGTTCGGCCTGGTGCTCGTGCACAACGGCAACCTGACCAATGTGCAGGAGCTGCGCCAGCAGCTCTTCGAGGTCGATCGCCGTCACATCAACACCGATAGCGACTCGGAGGTGCTGCTCAACGTGCTTGCGCACGAGATCGAGCTCGCCGCGCGCAACCTGCCGCTGTCGCCCGAGGAGATCTTCAAGGCTGTGCGCGCGGTGCATCGCCGCATCAAGGGCTCCTACGCGGTGGTGTGTCTCATCGCAGGCTACGGCGTCCTCGCTTTCCGGGACCCCTATGGCATTCGTCCGCTGTGCCTGGGCGAGGCGGACACGCCCGCGGGTCGCGAGGTGATGGTGGCCAGCGAGTCGGTCGCGCTGGAAGGCACCGGTCACCACTTCGTGCGCGACGTGGCGCCTGGCGAGGCGGTCTTCATCGACCTCGAAGGCCGCGTGCATGCCCAGCAGTGCGCCGAGAAGGCGAGCCTCAACCCCTGCGTGTTCGAGTTCGTCTACCTCGCGCGGCCCGACTCGGTGATCGACGGCATCTCCGTCTACCAGGCCCGACTCAACATGGGCGAGACCCTCGCGCAGCGCTTGATCTCGACCATGCCGCCCAGCGAGATCGATGTCGTGATTCCCATCCCCGAGTCGAGCCGGCCCTCGGCCATGCAGCTCGCGCAGAAGATCGGCAAGCCCTATCGCGAAGGCTTCGTGAAGAACCGCTACGTGGGTCGCACGTTCATCATGCCGGGGCAGGGCGTGCGCAAGAAATCGGTGCGCCAGAAGCTCAATGCCATCAGCCAGGAGTTCCGCGGCCGCAACGTGCTGCTGGTGGACGACTCCATCGTGCGCGGCACCACCTCCAAGGAGATCGTGCAGATGGCCCGCGAGGCCGGCGCGCGCAAGGTGTATCTCGCCTCGGCCGCGCCGCCGGTGCGTTTCCCGAACGTGTACGGCATCGACATGCCGACCAAGAGCGAGCTCATCGCCCATGACCGCACGATCGAGGAGATCCGCGAGTACATCGGGGCCGACGCGCTGATCTACCAGGACGTGGCCGCCATGAAGCGCGCGGTGGGCTCGCTCAGCGAGCGCATCGCCGGCTTCGAGGCCTCGTGCTTCGACGGTCACTACATCACCGGCGATGTGAGCGAGTCCGACTTCGCAGCGATGGAGAAGCAGCGCCTGTCGCAAGGCGAAGAGGAAGACGCCGAGCGCATGCGCTTGGCGTTGCAGGGCACGGCCGACTGAGGCCGAGTTTGCATACGGCCTGGGCACGGGCCTCACCACCATGACCGACACCAAGAAACTGCCGCGCGTCGACCTCCCCCCCGATGCGCGGCGCGACACGCTCGCGGTGCGCGAAGGCCTGCCCGCGTCGCCCTGGGGTGAGAACTCCGAGGCGCTGTTCCTCACCAGCAGCTTCGTGCATCCCGACGCGGCCACCGCCGCCGCGCGCTTCGCCAACGAGGAAGAGGCCTTCGTCTACTCGCGCTTCACCAACCCCACGGTGATGATGCTCGAGCGTCGGCTCGCGGCGATGGAGGGCACGCAGTCGTGCATCGCGACCTCCAGCGGCATGAGCGCGATCGCCTTGCTGGTGCTGGGCCTCTTGAAGGCGGGCGACCACGTGATCTGCTCGCAAAGCGTGTTCGGCTCGACCATCAAGCTGCTCGGCGGCGAGTTCGCGCGCTTCGGCGTCGAGACCAGCTTCGTGTCGCAGACCGACGTGGCGCAGTGGCGCGATGCGATCCGCCCGAACACGAAGCTGCTCTTCGCCGAAAGCCCCACGAACCCGCTCACCGAGGTCTGCGACATTCCGGCGCTCGCGGCACTGGCGCGCCAGGCAGGCGCGTGGCTCGCGGTCGACAACTGCTTCTGCAGCCCGGCGCTGCAGCAGCCCGCCGCGATGGGGGCGGATCTCATCATTCATTCCGGCACCAAGTACCTCGACGGGCAAGGTCGCGTCATCGCCGGCGCCATCTGCGGGCCGCAGTCGCTCATCGACGAGAAGTTCGTGCCGGTGATGCGCAGCGTGGGCATGTCGCTGTCGCCGTTCAACGCGTGGGTGGTGCTCAAGGGTCTGGAGACGCTGTCGGTGCGCATGGCGGCGCAAAGCCTGCGCGCGCACGAGCTCGCGACCTGGCTGGAGGCGCATCCGGGCGTGGCGCGCGTGTACTACCCGGGCCTGCCCTCGCATCCGCAGCACGAGCTCGCGATGCGCCAACAAGGCGGCGTGGGCGGCGCGGTGGTGTCGTTCATCGTGAAGAGCACCGGCGATGCGACCGCCGCGCGCAAGGCGGCGTTCCATGTCATCGACCAGACGCGCGTGTGCTCCATCACCGCCAACCTCGGCGACACCAAGACGACCATCACGCACCCGGCCAGCACCTCGCATGGTCGGCTCACGGAGGAGCAGCGGCTCGCCGCTGGCATCACGCAGGGCCTGATCCGCGTGGCCGTCGGCCTGGAAGACATCGAAGACATCAAGGCCGATCTCGCACGCGGCCTCGAAAGCATTCAATGAGCACGACCCCGCAACGCAAGGTCCGCACGCGCATCGCGCCGTCGCCGACCGGCTTCCTTCACCTGGGCACCGCACGCACGGCCCTGTTCTCGTGGGCCTACGCGCGCCACTACGCAGGCGACTTCATCCTGCGCATCGAGGACACCGACGTTGCACGCTCCACGCAGGACTCCGTCGACCAGATCATCGCGTCGATGCACTGGCTGGGCCTGGACTACGACGAAGGTCCGATCTACCAGATGCAACGGCTCGCGCGCTATCGCGAGGTCGTGGATCGCATGCTCGCCGAAGGCACGGCCTACCACTGCTATTGCACGCCTGAAGAGCTCGACGCCATGCGCGAGGCGCAGCGTGCGCGCGGCGAGAAGACCCGCTACGACGGCCGCTGGCGGCCCGAGCCGGGAAAGACGCTGCCGCCGATCCCGCAGGACGTGCCGCCCGTCATCCGCTTTCGCAACCCGAGCGATGGCGAGGTCACCTGGGACGACCTGGTGAAGGGGCCCATCACCATCGGCAACCGTGAGATCGACGATCTCATCATCGTGCGCCCGGACGGCGTGCCGACCTACAACTTCTGCGTGGTCGTCGACGACTGGGACATGAGCATCACGCACGTGTTCCGCGGCGACGAGCACGTGAACAACACGCCGTGGCAGATCAACATCTTCCGCGCGCTCGGCGCACCGCTGCCGCAGTTCGGCCACGTGCCCGTCATCCTCGGCGACGACGGGCAGAAGCTCTCCAAGCGGCGCGGCGCGGTGAGCGCGACCGCCTATGAAGAGGGCGGCTACCTTCCCGAGGCGATGCTGAACTACCTCGCGCGCCTGGGCTGGAGCCACGGTGACGAGGAGATCTTCTCGCGCGAGCAACTGGTGCAGTGGTTCGACGGCGAGCATCTCTCCAAGAGCCCCGCGCAGTGGGACCCGGCGAAGCTCGCGTGGGTCAACGCGCACTACCTCAAGCATGCGGACAATGCGCGGCTCGCCACGCTCGTGAGCGATCAGCTGCGTCGCTTGGGCGTGAAGCTGGAGCAGGGCGCGTCGGGAGAATCGCTGGCCGCGATGTGTGCGCTCTTCAAGGACCGCTGCAACACGACGGTCGAGCTCGCGCAATGGCTGCGCATGTACTTCGAGGACGTGACGCCCAACGCGGAAGAACTGAGCACGCACGTGACGGATGCCATCAAGCCTGCGCTCGCATCGCTGCGCGAGCGACTCGCTCAAGTGGCGTGGGACAAGTCCGCAATCGCGCAGGCAATCAAGGACACGCTCACCGAGCACAAGCTCAAGATGCCTCAGCTCGCACTGCCTTTGCGCGTGCTCGTGTGCGGTCGTGCGCAGACGCCGTCGATCGACGCCGTGCTCGTGCTTTTTCAGAGGGAAACCGTGCTCCAGCGGTTGCGGCGCAATTGAAAACCGGTATATACTCTCGGTCTCGCTTGAACGGCGCGGCGGTGTGAACCGAAGGGCTTCGAAAGAGGCTTCGAGGTGAACCTCTAACGGGGGTATAGCTCAGCTGGGAGAGCGCTTGCATGGCATGCAAGAGGTCAGCGGTTCGATCCCGCTTACCTCCACCAAACGGCAGTGCCGCGATGCATTTCGCGGCGAGGTCAGAGGCGGCGCAGTTCAAGTCGGTGAAGGACAAGTCCCCTTCGTCTAGAGGCCTAGGACACGACCCTTTCACGGTTGTAACAGGGGTTCGAATCCCCTAGGGGACGCCAAGTTCGGCGGCACTTGCAGGGCAACCTGGAACGCCGCGATGAGTGTGGAGTGGTAGTTCAGTTGGTTAGAATACCGGCCTGTCACGCCGGGGGTCGCGGGTTCGAGT